>Ga0065711_1027845_pt1 | contig 45584 bp, 18 predicted proteins | sample Hoacrofraction12_FD_59098 | JGI IMG/M metagenome (GOLD analysis project Ga0065711, IMG submission 59098) | Hoatzin crop microbial communities from Cojedes, Venezuela - Epithelial fraction 12 v2 (version 2) | ecosystem: Host-associated > Birds > Digestive system > Esophagus > Crop | place... | reverse complement strand
CCTTTCCTTTCCTTTCCTTTCCTTTCCTTTCCTTTCCTTTCCTTTCCTTTCCTTTCCTTTCCTTTCCTTTCCTTGCCTTTCCTTGCCTTGCCTTGCCTTGCCTTGCCTTGCCTTGCCTTGCCTTGCCTTGCCTTGCCTTGCCTTGCCTTGCCTTGCTTTTCCTTGCCTTGCTTTTTTTCTTTTGATTTGGCAGAAGTAAATTGCTATATTTCAAACAACCACAAGAGCTCAGAGCTGGTGCCTGTCAAGGGAGCCTTAATTCCTTTCTGTGTAATTCCCTTTTTCCCTGTGAGCCCAGGCAGAGGATAAACATATGCTCACAGTGTAACCATACATTGGCAGAAGGGCAGAGTCCCTACCGCTGAGGTATCTTGGGTTTTAATCTTGAAGTACTTGAATTTAAATTCTTTTAATGTCTACAGCTATTGGAAAATACTACAGCAAATTCTGAAGTGACACTTGCTTGTCGGCCTTCAGGTTCTGCTACAAAGTTGGAGCACAAGTTTGTTCTCTCTAGAAGTAAGGAGAGGAAAGAAATTTGTTCCATCAAGGCCATTTGTTTCCTCACAGAAGATCCCAGATAAAATTCTGGTTCTTTCCTCCACCTCTGTTTTCAATATAGTCTTGAAATAAGTGATTCAGAGATCTCTGAGTTTCAAAAATATTTTCCATGATACAGCTAAACTTTTTTGGCTACTTAGAATTTATCTTAGACAATTCATACAGATGAAATAGCTCAACCTCTGTCTTCAATTTGTAAGATGATGCAGCTACTTTTATATCCCAAGCATACTACTTATACCAAAATATGTGTACAGAGGTGAAAGAGCAAGCTAAATTTCTTTATGAGAGTCATGTAACAGTCAGTGACGAATAACTCATCTACTTTTAGGATTGTGACTGTATTTATTACCTCAAATCACAACTAAGGAGAAGAAATTAACTTAAATTGTAGCCATCGACTTTTCTTTGTTAGTAATTGAATAATTATTTTCATCACAAACATCAGAAATGTGAAACTACTGATTTTTCCATAATACAACTTCAATAAAATCCTCTTGTCCTGAGGTTGTCCCAGGTATCAAATCTCTGCTGAGCAGAGTTGTGTAGCTTAATTTGCCTCTGGGTTTTCTTCATGTGCATTTTATTCCTGGAGGTCTGGGTTGGTGCATGCAAGCAGTGGTTCTCCTTCATCTAAGTTAATTGAAGAGGATCAAGTGAATTAAATTTGCTTAAAAATGTTATAATAGTTGTCTGGTTGAGCTAATGAATGCTTAGTATATACAGTAAAGATACAAAAGAGGAAGCAAATTAAGGTTGACATAGAAACTCTGTATCTCTAATGTAAAATGGTCCAAGAAGATTGCTTTACTGTACTTTCATCTGCTCTTTCAGGAGAGACTAAAAAAATAACAGAGACTTACAAAAGGTGCCACTTTATCTGATGGCATCTAGAAATGAATCCTCATAAGCAGCCCCATTTCAGCCTTTTGTTTCCTTTAAAAGTGCTGTAACATTTCAGTCAGATACATTTGGATTTACTAAAGGTCTGTTAAGCTAGGCTGGCCTTATACCTTGGATACAGTGATTTACTATATTTTAGGTTAAAGGACATAAGCGATATTTAATCTGCCTAGAATTTATGACACCATCTAAAAGAATGCCAAACAGAAAGTTAATTAAAATGGCAAAAATAGGCTTAACAGAAATATTGCAAGATGGAGAAGGAATAAAAGAACAGGGAAAAAGGTAGCTACTGGATTGGAAAGAACTTATGGAATACATCAAGGACCAGTCTGGAAATAACCTAAGTTAGTATTTGTAATCATGGAATGACCTAAAGTAGTTCGTTAATCATATTTACAAAAGATGTGAAGTGGGATAACATCAAAAGTACAGAGAAGGGGAAACATTGTGCAAGGTGAGCTGAACTGTAAAGCCTAGAATAAGAGAAAGTGGGTGAAATTTATCAGAATAAATAACAAGGTTATACTTTGGGATAGAAAATGAGATAGATAACAAAACACTGAGGGAAAACTCCAAGATCCTGAATAGAATGTAGTATTCTGATTGCTCACATTTAGGAAGAATCAATTCAAAACAGAATAAAGACAGGAAGAAACTAGTAGAATAGGGGGAAGATGAGGATTTTTAAAATGGGACAAAGAGCCATTACATAGAAGTTTCTGAGAAGACATAATGCTTTGTCATATAAACAAATATGTGAAGGGAATAAACACCACAGATGTAAAATAACTATTTCACTGAAAGGCCAAGAACAAGCTTTGGTACAGAAAGAAGATGGGTATAAACAGTTTAATTAAATTTAGGATGGAAATTAGAAGAAGGCTTCCACCTTTCAAGAGAAAAAATTCTGGGAGATATTTCCAATATTACAAGAGGAGAGAAGAAAACCTAATCAACTTTACAATGGATTTCACAATGCAGGTAACCGGTTTGCCACTGCATGATGCAATCTCCTGACACGATACAGGACTGGGCTTGTAGTCCTGTTGCCTGTGTTGCTGACTGCTGGAGTTCTCCTGTTTGTAGCAACACCAAGTTTATTATCATTCCATAGCTATTCTTTAGTCACTATAGTTATTAACAAAGAAAGGATAATTATTTTAGTAGTTTCTCACAGAAATTGTTCTGTATGCTCTTGTAACCATCCTTGCTAAAAATGTCACATTATTTTGCATAAATATTTTTAAAACTAGAAAAATGCTAGATTACTGAAAAACTACATATGAAAGAGTAGAGCTTCAAAAAATATATGGGATTAAATTTATATAGCTCTTATTGGTTTAAAGCATTCACATTCAGTGAAGTCTCACTCCAGTATGCTCATAGTTATCTCCAAAATAACCCAGTTAGGAAAATTCTTAAATAATAACACAAAAACCAAAATCTACTTGAAGGACCGAACTATAATTCACAAATTATCATTCTTTTCCTGGAGGATTAGACTTCCACTGAAGGCTATGGAAACTTCTCATTCACTGAGTTTGTATTTTTCTGTGTATCAAGTTTATAAGACTGACACCAAAAGCAAATGCTAAGAAAAACGAAGTAAATTCCACAGCTCTTTATCAAAGCTAGTAAGGGCTAAAGCTCCACTATAAGAAAAGCACATCCTGACAGATGTCTCAAAACAGACAAATGACTACAATACACATTTAACAAAAGATTGACAATAAAATGCTGAAAATCAACAGTTAAATACCCAAATCCCACTGTTGTTACATGTCTCGACTGAGATCTTTCATCCCAGATGCCCTGCATAACTAAAGTACCTTTAGTGTGACATGTGCTGTTTCTTAAGAAAGCACACTATCAGAAGTGTCAACAGTGCATGGAACCAGAGATGTTGCAAAGTAGGGTCTTCACTGGGCAGTAGAACCAACATGCCCCCCAGATATCAAGGACTCATAATGGACCAAATGTTACACAGGGAGTGAGACTCAGTCCCAAGTCCAAATAATTTGTCCTCTTTAAAAACAACATGCATGGTTATACCAAACTATGAGCTATGAGCTGTCATCAGCCAGTTCTGGTGTTGGGAAAGTTTAGCTTTCCTCTTGGCTCTCGTGGTCTTTTTATCCCTGTACTTCCTTCCTCCATTGTAAGAACATAAGCACTCAGATCAGTGTGGAGTTAAAAAGGCTGTTGAACCAACCTGGACTAAAACTAGCCAGATCTGAATGTGTTTGTGTATATGTGTTTAACTAGGATCAGTTCCCCAGAAGAACACTATATTGCCTAATTATTCAAGTGTTTGCCAGCTTCTAGCAAACGAAATTGCTTGAGGAGATGCTGAACTAAAGTATATTTGCAGTTCTGGTGTTCAATTTCTTTCAGGAACATTTAATTTACCAAAAATAGTTTCCGATTAGTATAGGTTGCTTTACACTGTGTCGAACCAATTCAATTTATTGCACACAAAACTCTTCTTGAAAAGTGCCTGAAAATCAGAATGGCATTTTATTTGGAAATTAACTGCCAAGTGTTCTAACCCTTTCTGTTATGAGTCTCAAGAGCTTGCAGCATTTGAAGTTGAGAGATAGTGTCAACATGGTCAACAATGAATAAAAAAATGAAGAAAAATGATGTTTCAATATCATGGCATGAGGATACCTGCTGAGAGTGACCAGCCAGGACCTTGTTAAAGTTGTACTGAGCTCGATCAATGAAATCAAACATCTTATCAGCAAATTCTGCAATGTGATTGGTGGGCAAATCCAACTGGATGGACTGTATGTCAGCTATTTTTCAAAGTGACAGAAATAGTAATGGATCATCCGGAATGCTATTATTTAGTGCTAATGAATGATTGTTTGGTGATGGAAGAAAAATCAATTATGACAGCTGTGAGAGATGCTGCCCCTGTTCCATTATTCCAAAAATAAATAGCAAAACTGCCTGCTAAGGTAGGAAATAAGCTAGCATTCCCTGTGAGAGACAGAAGTTATAGGCAAAGAAGCAATTGGAACTTATGCTTACTGCATATAAATGATAACAGAGCCCCAAGACAGGAGCAGAAGTCCTTGAACTACTGCAAACACAATATTTTCCTGCTCACACTGCAAGAAATCAAAATGCATTCTCTCTCCAGACTGTTGAACAACTTTTCCTTGAACGTCAAATTTTGTCTTTTTGGGAAACCTTCATGCCTGATCCAAGATGAACAGTGCCTGAGAGGAAATGATGGGTGAGAAACAATTATGCTTGGACTGCTAAAAATTTAAGGAACAACAAGGGTTTAAAAAATAGCAAGAACCATCTTTTACAATAAAAAAGCCATTCCACCAAAAAACTAGCAGAAATTCACACATTGGCCAGCTTAGACAGAGCCCATATAGGAGTGTTTTCACTCTGAGACTAGGTAATGTGTTACTTGGAGCAGGCATTCTGTGCAACGAAATGAAGCTAAAAGCCAAATGAGAAATACAATTTCAGCAAAGATAGTAGGCAGCGTGCTCCTCCCTTCTAAAAAGGCTACAGTTAATGCAAAGTTTTTAAGACTACTAGGGATTTTTATGTGTACCACTGTGCATACAGATAGATATGGATAGACAGATATAGATGCACGTAGATATGCAGACCTAGACATAGACATAGACATGGGCATATGGGTACCAGAGTCATCTAACATCATCTCAGTTTAATATTGCCATCCCAGTACAAAATCAGTTTCCAAGGAAGATCTCAATTTCGATCTGCTTCCCAGGAATAAGGGAGCCCTCCTTCCCTTCGTGAGATCAAAAGGAAATGTGACAATGAAGTCGTGGAGTTGGATTGTGCCAAAGTTCACAGCTGAGTGCCAACAGTCAGTTACCTCCTCATTGCCTCCTCACCCTCGGCACTTATGGACCAGACCCAGGGGACTACTGTCTTGTTCAATAGCACCATGCTCTTGCCTTGCTTCACTCCTTCTGTCCTACCAGAACAGAGGAAGAGGAAGAAAAGGCATGAAAGGGATGGATTGAGTGTGCAGACATTCAGGCAATGTCCACTTACACATGGGCCACTCCTCTGGCAGTCTGCAGCTACAAGCAGCTGTCTTCTGTGTGTGTAAAGCTAGCCATGCATGGACTTTTTTGAAGAGCAGAACATATATGTATGGTCAGAATCTCAACAGACAGATCTAGCATTCACAGATTCAGTTGAAACCTTCCTCTTTATACCAACAGACTTTGACCAGAGTCTGAACATATTGTGCAAACAAGAGAAATAAAATTGCAGCAGAAGTTTCACCTTTAGGATACTTAAACTTACAGATGTCCATGGATAAATAATGAAGAAATAGGACAGGGAAGAAAGAATATGCTAAAAATAATATGTTTATAAAATTTTTTGAAGTGAAACAAGTTTAATTTGTGAATTCATTACTCTAGCGACAAGCTGCTAAAACACCAGTTGTACTAATGTGTCACAAAACTAGACACAAATTGAAGGAGACTAAACTTTCCATTATCTGAAACTCCCTTGGTAATGGAACGTGATTATTAAAGACAGTTGCTAATATGTCTTACTACGAATTTATCTGGGATTTAATACCTTTGATTACCAATTTAAATTAGTGTTTTAGTTATTTTAGCTCAATTTTATATGACAGCACAGCCAAAGGGAGATTTACCAGCAAAGTGAAGGGTAGCAGGACAAGAATATTGGTTTAGCTATGGGACATTTTGAGGCAGCTTTTACAAACTTTAATGAGCATAGCACATAAGTTAATTCTGGGAAAAGAATTCTGGAAGGATAAAAATACCTCATGGTGCATTTATCACAACAGTCTGTTCAGAATAAATGAAACACTGCCAGGGAACTGACCATCCAACATCTGCCAAATGTGGAACAACCGATGTCTTTCTGGGTACTACCTTTGTTAGCAAGTGACAGATTATTTGGGAAGCAGAGAGGTGTAACGTAGCCTCTTAAGTCTTAGGCATAGCGGGAGGTAATAACAAGCTCAGTATATGCAACTAAAGTTGTTAAGAAACACAAAAGCTGGGGCAGTTCCCTACCATAAGTCATGGAAACCATAGATGTATTTTTTTTTTCCATGCATATTTTCCACAGTATAAAACTATATAATAATTTTGCAAGGTGGTAAGAAAAAAGCTAGAGTATTTTATTTGAAAGTACTAAAGCTGTATTAATGGTTTTAAACTAAAAAAGGGTAGATTTAGATTAGACATAAGAAAGAAATTCTTTACTCCGAGGCTGGTGAGTGGTTGCTCAGAGAAGCTGTGGCTGAACCCTCCGTGGAAGTGTTCAAGGCCAGGTTGGATGGGACTTTGAGCAATGTGGTCTAGTGGAAGATGTCCCTGTCCATCGCAAGGGAGTTGGGACTAGATGATCTTTGAAGGTCCCTTCCGACCCAAACCATTCTATGATTCTGTGATTCTACAATTTATATCTTCAGCAGGAGACCAACATGCATTATGGCATCCTAAGTAAACCAAAATAATTTTCTCATTCATTCTGGATCTTTCTAAGCTCTGAGTGCCCTTTGACAGAGCCCTGTGACAGTTTATCGAAGAAGCCCAACAATGCAGGCAGGACAATTTGACAAAGAATGTAGGGGAATATGCAATAAAGCTTCACAGCCAGGAAAAAAAAAAAGCAGGCCTACTGAGCATACCATTGGACACCTTTGGAGGTATATAATTAACAATCAAGGACAACTGTGGATCTCTTCCAAGCCCTCAGTTCCAGGTAAGATGAAAGATCAAGTTTCTTCTTCAATATAATTTTGTTGCTGCTACCTTTCGTTGAAGTCGTTTGTCATGCTGTGACAAGCTATAGACAGGTTTCTGAGGACTTATGATTTTCTCAGATAAATACAATTATGGTAAGTGTAGTTCATGTTTCCTTACAGAAAATACAAATTAATTGTCTTCTGGTTTAAGTATTGCTTAAATGGATCTTCTTTTATTTTTTGAGCCCTAGCTGAACCAAAGACAATTAAAAATAATCTACTTTGGATTAATTCACTGTAATTTCTTGTTTTCAGTCAATCAAAACTTTTACTCAACATAAAGCAGCCTGACTTACTTTTGATATTTTAGTGTTTGTATTAAAATGCCTATTTGGCTAGATTTGGAAAAGAATTCATATTTAAGCCATAACAAACTGAAAATTTGAGAATTTTGAACTGCAGCAATATTGTACAATGAATCAGCCTTTCCCCTTGTTCTTCTCTTCACTGCAATTAGAGCAATTTTGCAAATACCTCGGTAAATTTTTTCTGCAAATAAAAGAAGTAGACAATAATTTTGAGGCATTACGTGTGTCTATAATACATTTATAAGTATTATGTGTTATCAATTGTCTGGTCAGAAACAGATTCAAAGCTATTGCATTTCAATGCAATTCCTATTCCTCATCTAGGGTGAGCTTTTGGGACTGGATTAATCCCACCTAACTTTAAAGACCTGATTGGTTTAGTATCATAAAGACATATTCACCTCATATGCATAATGCCACAGAAGGACACAGGAATCTCCTGAGGATCTCAAGCATATTTTCTGGGCTCAAACCAAGAAAGCACAGGGAGATAATAGGTTCTAGAACACAAGCCAAATGTCTTGGCAGAAAAAAAGTTTTAGGAAAAGGTAAAACAATGGGCAAAAAAAGTAAGCGTGATTAGTTCTCACTTTTATCTTGAGTTTCGTTATCTGGAGAATTTTAATATCTGCAGTTTCTGGGAGAAAGTGATTACAAGAGAATCTTCATGTTACGTTCAATAAATAAACAAAAAAATGAAACAGAAAGAACTCTGATCTGATTGCCAGGGAAAAAATAACTGGAAATATTAAACTTCAAGGATTAACATCCAGAAGGAAATAAAAAAATCAGGTGTCTACATTCAGAAGCAGCAACAGTGATTAACTGTTACGGATTGACAAAGAACAGATGCAACAATGAAATATGGAAAACAGTATGCAAAATTAAAGGCAATATCTGCAAACAAGGGTCTAAAATGAAATTTTCAGGAGAAGCAGAAATGCCCTAAATAAGCTGTTGATAAAGGTACATTCAAGCAACACCTTTCTTGGGTCTACCCCTCTAAACACCACACGGAATTTGTGGTAAATTCTATACAAGACATTACATACTTGTAAACATAAATAAGATGTAAAGCTTCACCCTTCTTTTTGCTAACATCAGGCAAGCATTACTTGAACATAGCAAAGCCTTGAACAATTTCTACAGTCAAAATCCAAAATCCCTTGGGTTGGCGGAAACAAGTAGCTAGGAAAACAATTTCAAAACCTACATATTCATTTATGTATATATATACAGAATCTGTTAGAATTTCATATTCTACCAGGTAAGCATTACATTTACGACACATTAACATTAATGAGGGTTTGAAGGTCACCAAAGTGTCGTTATCAGTGCTTGGCCCTGCAAGTATCTAAAAATGTTTCGTGTCAGCACAGCTTGGTTTCAGAGCCATCTTATAAGAATACTTGATTCTAAAACATCCTTATTGTGCACTCTAGGCATATTTCTAATCTAACAAATCAACACATTAGAGTGCTTATTGCCTTATTACCCATTTACAAAATCATGATCCTTCTTCTATGTTCAAGGCAAACCCTGACATGATATTTTACATATAATTATGGTATATAAATGATAAAACTCTTAATCAGTTAGATCTCTCAAGAGCCTGATTGCTTCTACCTACTTAACAAGAAGCTTTAATATAGGCAACAGAGCAACATGTCTAAATATACACCCTTAAAGAAGAATATTTTTCCATACGTTTCTAGTGCAGAGATCCCAAGGATTTTTATCACAGTTTATCTCTGACACATTTCTAGTGGCTGTAGATGGGATGAAGAAAAGTAAGTTTGTTTCAGGAGTTAATTTGAAGCTTGGACATTTGATTTTTCATCTAGCTTGAATCCAGGGGAGCCTGGGGATGAGCCAGGGGTTCATGGAGATCACTGTCTGTTTGGCTGCTCGGTCACTAGTTGTACATGGAGTGGACAGAGTTACACTGTTTATACAAACCTGCACACTACACTGCACTGCTGGAGCAACTAATACTGCTCGCTGCCAGTCTTTACAGAGAAAACTGAAAGCTGGGTTTCATCTGCAATATGTTTTCTTCGGCAATTTAACATTCAAATAACCTGCAAGATTGATTTGTGGAAATGCCCTTTTTGTTTTTTTTGTCTTTCCTCTATCCAGAAAAAGGTAAGGTTCACTCAGTTAATCTCCCTAATGTGAAGACTGGGCCAGATAGTTTAATAATGAAAGCACAAGGTTTTGAAAGCAGCTTTGGGGAGCTTTTCCTGTTGCCTTCTGTGCTCCTTTTGTCTTCTTCAGTATTTGAGATGTTTTGATCTAGATATTTCATTTATTTCCATATCTGAATTCTGACCTTACTTGGGAATGTTTTGCTGATAAACTGTGATAATCCAGATCCACTAAGGCCATTTTATGTACCTTAGGAGAAGGAGTGGGAGAAAGGGGAAAGAAAGAACAACAAAGAAAGAAAGGAAAATGAATCAGGTCACAGTCTACACCAAGAATTCTTTTTTTTTTTTTTTTCCCGTGAAAAAGAGCAGAAGGATAAAATGTCATAAACTTCCAAGAATAATCTCATGATTGATAGTGGTATAAATTGATGGTTGTCAATCTTAACAAAGAGGAAGCAACATTGCTGTGTTTCAAAGCCAAAGTTTCTGTCCCTGTAGTAAATCAACACCATCCTAAGGATGCTTTCAAATGTATGTATGAGAAAATAAACAATCTGTAAAACTACGTTTCTTTCAGGATTAATACTAGAAGCATCAATGACATTGCTGTGCTGCTAGAATGCAGAAAAATTTGCAGATGTAAATCTTTTCTCTCTCTACTCTGTCTGCAGCCAGGGAACTCTAGGAATTTTAAAACAGAGAGGCTGTGGACATGCCTATGGTCTTTTCATGGTGTTTTTATTGGAGGCTTGGGGAGCCAGCAGTGAAGCTTCACCCATGTCTTCTGCTAGTTTAATCCTGTGGTGGATTAATCCTAGTCAGCAGTACAAACCCACAGACACGGCTGTCAGGAGGTGCCACATCCCAGTCTTATTTGCAAGTCTAGTTTGAAATATTTTGCAACAATGAGAATTCCCTGGAATGAAGATATTACAGGCTAACAATTTTTCTGGTGTGTACAAGTCACCAGGTGTTCCAATTACATTTTTCTATACTTTGTTCTACATCTTTTAATGTCTAATAGGCAGTGCTACTCTGATGTACAATAATTCCCATCATGGGATCTCAAAGGGCTGAAACAAACGTTAACTAGTTTGCAAGACCTCAGCGCAGCTGGAATTTAAATATAGTAGTTGAGTGAGACGAATGGACAAGAGTGTTTTAAGGTAAGCTAACAAGAAAATACTCCTGGAAAAAAATGCTGGAAGCTATGAACTAATACGATGTTTTGTTAAAAATGTTTCTCTACGAGTTTTGCTAATAATATTCAGAGTGTGTGCAAACAGTGAATGCTTGGAGTTGGGACAATTTCACGTAAGTCTGTTTCCATAGAGAAAAAAATATTTTTAATATAATTTTGATATAAAATTTTAACTTTAAAAAGTGCATGTGATCCTGAATTTAGGAGACTCCTCAAAGACAGAGAGAGTATGTGTGCACTGTGGAGTCTAGGATGCCAAAGCTGGCTCTGTGTCCACTTACTGGACGCGAGGGGAAATCTTGTCAACAAGGATGAGGAAAAGTCTGAGGAGCTTAATGCCTGCTTTGCCTCAGTCTTTTGCAGCTCCTTTGCAGAAGACCTTCTTTTACAACAGCCGATTGCTCCCACACCCTGCAAGAAAAGGCTTAATTCTTTAGTGAGCTATTGTCCTGGGTTCGGTCAGAACAGGATTAATTTTCACTGGAATCCAGGAAGGGACACAGCCGGGCGGGCTGACCCCCACCTGGCCAAACAGAGCAGGGTATTCCATACCATGTGCCATCATGCTGGGTTCCGGTGGGGGGTAGCTGGGCGGGGGGAACTCTCTCGTGGCTCAGGAGCTCAGCGGTGGGAGTGGCTCTCTGGGTTGTGTGGTTTGTGTTGTGTTTTCTCCTTATCTGTATCGTTGTTGTTACTGTTCCCTTTGTTTGCTGTTCTGTTAAACTGCCCTTATCCCGACCCACCGGTTTCTGCCTGTTTCTTTCCATTCTGCTCCGCACCCTGGCAGGGGGAGGGGTGGCCACATGGCGCTTTGTTGCCGGCCACAGCCAAACCGTAGCAGCTATCTAATCCCTGGGATTACCTGTTTAGGCTTCAGGACATAAAACTGTTAGCACTATCACTGATTATAAATGTCATCAGCTGTAAATAATAATAAAAAAAAGGATAAGGATAAGGATAAGGATCTCAGTAACAATAGTGCTTCAGTTAATAACACAGACCATACCTTTCTCTATACTGCTGCTTCCATGAAGTAATTTCATTTCCATTTAAAGCATAGATTACAGATTGGGCAAGAAGATAAGGAAACTATTTTCCTTGTGTAGGTAAAGTTCAGATGTCACCCGTCTTTCCTCCCTTACTTCTCCTAGATGTCCGAACAGAGAATATGGCAGAGTATTCAGCAGCAAATGACGCATTGCAAGTCATTTCCCTCTCATCAAATTACACTTCACAGGATATTAAAATTCCACATAATTAGACTTGTTTCTCAAGAGACTGCAGTTCTGCTGCTCTGCGCATTATTTCTAGCTCTTCGCCTGTTGCTACATCTCAAACCAGTGCTGATCGTTCCACAGATCCTGTAATCCCCCTTAAACCACATACATAGAAGTTTTTTTTTCTTTTTCTGACGTCCACAGAGGCCATCAAGAGTGTTTCCATCAGCCAAACTCCAGATCAGTTTTAATGATCAAATTCTAGTCTTTTAAGCATTCTAATCTGAATGACATTAATTAAAACAGGTAGAGTAGGTAGAGAATGAATCAGATATTCACTTATTCTTCCTACAGCAAATGTTCAAACTTTCACACACATTTCAGAGTGAGTAATAAAAAAATTTCTAAAGGAAAAAGTATGTCGTCAACATGATTTTTAAATGCAGTCTTAAAGGGAAGCAGAGTATTCGTTTCTTATTTAAAAAGAAAGATTTCTTCTCCACTGGTAATCAGGGTAGCTATTAAACAGAAACTGCTAAACAATTTTAAATTAAATAATCCAAATATCTCAATTCGACTATCACAAAATTTGTGATAAACAGAACTCCCTGAATCTGCTCTGCTTATTTTTAACAGGTAGTGGAACAATACTTAAAGATCTGAGAGGACCAGAAATAAACTGCTATTGTGGCTGTATCTAAGAAAAGGTAAATAAGGATTAATTGGCCCATGTAATTTCAATTCAATCTCAAGCGGAATCATATAAAACAATGTGGGATTCCAACCACAAGAGTTCATATTGATAATGAAATCAAAGCCAAGCAAACGGTTTTACGGATGTTGCATACTGTCACACAGTATCATTTTTTTTTATGAGATCAAAAGTTTGTTTTATAGAGAAATGGTGGGTACAATCCCAAATGATGTTCAAATAAAGCTTAATATTAAATAAAATAAATGATATAAATTACACAATATAAAATCAAATGGAACACATCATTAGATTTCAGAATGTCACCTAGAATGGAGAGCCATCAGACAGTGAGTGTGCTTTAATTGAGATATCTCAGATATTTTGTCACAGTTTAGTGTTATTTAATACATTTAGAAATTATGTGCAATAAAATATAAAATAACCATTGGTAAAACTTGTAGATGAAGAAGTAATTAAAGTTTGGCAAGTGGGGCTTACTTCTATATAGTGCATTTCTGAGGCATACGAACAATTGATCCTTTATTACCAACTAATATTAGCCACATTCTCAAGATCAGCAAGATCTCAGCATTGTAATATCTAGTGCCTTCAAAAGGTCACTAAACTTCAGAAAAAAAAATTGTAGACCCTGTGTCTTGGTTTTGACTGGGATCAACTTAATTTTCTGTCTGGTAGCTGTTGTAGTGCTGTGTTTTGGATTTGGGATCAAAATAATATTGATAACATACTTATGTTTTTAATTATTGCTAGGTGGTCAAGGACAACTCAGCTTCCCACACTGCCAGGTGCACAAGAGGTTGGGAGGTGACACATCCAGGACAACTGATCCAACTGATCAAAGGGATATCCCATGCCATATGGTGTCATATTCAGCTTATAAAGCTGGGAGAAGAAGAAGGAAGGGGGGGACATTTGGAGTGATGACGTTTGTCTTCCTGAGTAATCTTTATGCATGATGGAGCCCTCCTTTCATGGAGATGGCTGAACACCCACCTGCTGATGGGAAGTGGTAAGTGAATTCCTAGTTTTGTTTTGTTGACTTGTATAGCTTTTTCTTCACCTATTAAGCTGTCTTTAACTCATCCCACAAGTTTTCTCACTTCTACCCTTCTGATTCTCTCCCTCATCCCTCCAAGGTAGGAGTGAGCAAGCAGCTGCCTGGTACTTGCCTGGCAGGTGGGGTTAAACCATGGTAACCTGATACGTAATCTGCTAAATTATGCCATGTACACTTGAAAGAGAAAGCTAAACAATCAAAAAAGTTTGGGACCAAAAAGAAAAACACAAAGCAAGACACACACCACTCCCCCATGGACTGATGGACACACCTTTTAATGAGAAACTAAAGCCCTCTGTCTATTTAACAGTTACACTCCATCTATTTAGTAGTCTGTGATCTGCTAACACATATATGTTTAGTGAGGAGTTTTCTGACAGCTGATTATTCTTCATTTCAGGAGAAACAAAAAATATTGGTGAAATCAGCTAGCTGGAAACTGAGGTTAAACACACACATATGAGAGACAGGGTGCACGTTTTGTAACAAGAAAATAGTAAATAGCACCTAGGACTCCCTGTTTAATAATGTCAATGCCTGGATATCTTTCAAACTGACAATCTACCTCAAATAAAAGTACAAGCTTACTTTAGAAGAGTTTGGGTAAGACATTTAGGCACATTAATGAAAAGATCAGGTCAGATATTTGTGAAGGTCCTTCCCAACCTTATCTTTACTAGTCTATATAAACAGGATGGTTTGACTGATGTCCTGAGTGCTTCCAAATTCAACATGAAGGTTTTGGGGCAAAGAAAAAATGTACAAAATTTTGTGAACAGCGTTCTCTATTCTAAGGTAGATATCTATCTGTGAACTGGTGATCCTGCATCTTCTTCGACTAAATAAAAGAGAGGGACATCAAGAAATGATTGATCTCAGTGTCTCAGCAGATGATGCAAGAAGGCTGAGGCACCTTTCCCAGCTGCAGAGTTCTGCACTATAAATACCTGTAAATTTATTAAATGAAGTAACCCTTCCCATCAGGGGGATTAACCTCTATGATGGAAAGAAAAACGGGATAAAGTCAGGACTCATGACCAAGGTTTCTGGAAGAAACTATTCACTACGTGAAAATATGATGGCTTCCAACAATTGTGGTGTCAGTTCTCAAACTTTTCCCCATGGGGACAATAGCCCAGAAAATATTTTAGTGCCTTCCAAATTTACTATTTTCTGTTGTTTGAAGCATCAAGATGCTGACCCTAAAGTTATGCTTGCCAATTATTTTTAGGTTATCCTCTCATTGAATTTCAGTGCAGAAAACTGTTTTAAAGTAACTTCAGTTCCTGGAGCATAATTTTGCAATGTGAAGTAGAATCTGCACAGCCTCAATCATGATATCAGTTCATAAAAATAATTAAAGACTTGAAATGGCAGGACTTCAAAATGCACAAAGAAACATTACTCTTAGGGACTGTGTCTATCTTCTGAAAGAGATGATTATTTGAGATTTTTCTGTTTCATGAGTGATGGATCCACGAGCTCATCTTTCATTCTTCTATTCTCTCAAGAAGGTTATATTTGCACAAACTAATTGGCAAAGCCACAGAAGTAAAATGATGTCAGTCTAATGTTCTCACGCAATTTCATAGTTGGCCTTTCTATTATGACAAGTTGCTGTACTTGAGAATAATGAGAGAATTCATTTCAAGTGGCATATCAAGCACATGGAAAAGCCAAAGTTACTGTAACTTCACATTTATGCATCACACACATGCATTGTACAGTTCTGTCTTTATCATTGGGAACTAGCAAAGTTATGTAAAGTGATCCAGTTGTGAAATGTAGTAATCTTTTCTGAGGTTTCCCTAAGGAGTCTATGTGGTCCATGTGGATCAGGTAAAAAACTACAGCTTGTAGAAGCACACACAAAAATAGGGAAAAAATCCCTAAGTACGACCCCAGACCACTAAATTAATTGAACACGACCATGATCTAAATTCAGGCCTTTTCCTAAGGTTACCAAAAGTACTCAGACAACAACATCACACTAAATATATTTAATAGACAGTAATAAACCTCAGCCCAGCCTTTCCATCCAAACATTCAGAACAGCCATGAAATCCTGGAGAAGTCAAAATGTATTTCTAACACTGATAATTGTTTATAGAAATTTTCCTGACTTACATTCGTGCACAGAAAAAAAATGTGAAGGTATGACATATAAATCTAGACAAATTGTAATCTCTTTTCAAGGAACCTGATACTTTGCTGGACCAGTAATTAAGTAAAGGCATTACAGACAGAGAAAATGTCTAAACATACACAAAATGTCACACTATGCATCAAATTATACATTTTCACTTAGTCACTGCAAAATTATTTTAAAAGGGAAGAATCCTCAATTGTGAATAAAATTTTTATGGTTTCTTAAACTGTAATTTATAGTATAAAATTATATAAAGCTGGGCTTCCAGTTTGTCGTTGGAATTTGAATTTAGATTTAAAATATGAAAAAGATAGGGCAGAAATGCCACCTTAGGTGGGCTGTCATTGGAAATGTTTCTGTTTGTGCTACATTTATGTGAGGGCTTTGTTGTTGTAATACCTTTATTAATTAATTTATTATTTGTATTCCTACTAATTTATTCATTAATTTATTCTTGTGCTACTTCATCTCTGAATTGTCAAAATCATATCGGAAAGCATAATTTAGGCTAAAAGGTTCTGCTAGCTTTTTTATTTTACTGCAGGCATATGAAAGGAAATACAGTGTACCAGTAATTAAAAGTAGGTAATGTTTTCATGAAGTTTGAGAAGTTGGTAGTGAACTAATCAGACATTAAGCAGGAAAAGAAGATCTCTGTTCCTTTGTATTTAAATTGTACAAGTACAACTTGTTAAGGTCATGTACTAATTTCCAGGCTTTTGGATCGTCTGCTGTGCTGTACCTCCTGCTGCACTGGGGTGGGATGGAGACAAAGGGAAATCATAGAAGTACGGAGTAAGTTAGGGTGGAAAGTGACTTTGGAGGTTGCTTGGTCCGATGTCTTCACTGCACTGAAAATCCCCAGACTGGACATACTTTGTGAGATGTCTTTTCACAAGTGCTGAATAGTAGGAAAAAGCCACTCCCCCTACTTTGCTGGATATGCCCTTACTAATGCAGCTTATGGTTTTGTTGGCCTTCACTGCTGTGAGGGCATGCTGAAGGCAGGTGGACTCCCCACTGCAACTGTCTAATCCTCTTTGACAAAGCTGTTTTTTCTCCGGTCTGTTCCTAACCTGTATAGCCGTATAGGGTTATTCAATCTCGGGTGCACGACTATGAGTTTGCCTTTGCTGAATTTCATGAAGTTTCTGCCAGCCTGTTGAGGTTCCTCTTGATGGCAGCCCTCCAGTACATCAGTTGCTCCCTCCAGCTTGGTGCAAGTTTTTGGATCATTCAGGTTGTTAGCAAGGACAGAAATACATTCACAAGCACTCACAGAAACTTTGCAGCACCCTCATAAGTTGTCTGAATAAAGTAAGCTCTAGTTTCCTTTCAGAGGGCCACAAGGGTGCACCTACCCTACAGAGCCACTGTCCAAAGCCAGGACACATGAGACTCACCCATACTCTCCCGAGAAAAATCTATAGCTTTAAGAGGATATACAGCCACTTAGCACATAGTGCAGCACACTAATAATGCTAGTTATTGTAGGGAAAATCATTAGGAAGAAAGAAGGAAAGGAAGAGAGAGTGGAAGATACATACTTCATGTTCAGGAGGCCTGAAGTCATTACTTTTGGGAAAGGTCATCGCATTTTTTTGTAAAAGGCAACTCACAAGTGGTGTATTGAGAAATGAAGAGAAGCAAGGACGATTCTGCAGGGAAGAAGGGCTTTGGGACTAATACCACAAAACCACAATAAACCACAAGGTTCCTAAATGACAGCAGAGGCAAGAAGGAAAAAAATCCCTAAAACCACACTAAACCAGAGGTCATAAACCAAAGGAGGTAATAAAAACAAATGGCTGAAAACAGAGAAGGCATTATGGATATTGTTAAGAACATTACTGAAAAGACCTGATACCATGGTTAGCATGATTTTAGAGGGCAGAAATTTGTCACATCACATATACTTCTAACGCTCAGTCAGGTTGAAGAAGTTGGCAGTTTAGAAGCTAGAAGCCTGTTTTAGGCTTTCTTCCAAAGTCAGGGAGAACATGAAAATTCTTCATATGATGATGGAAAAGTTGCCCTCTGGAGGCAAGTCGAGGGACACTATACCCCTAACATGAGTGTCTCTAATAAATTAGGCCTGGGACCATCTAACCTAAACACTTAAATCACCTTTTTGCTATTATTCAGCTATTTAAGCTCATGGTCTCCTAAGTGGGTTCATGCCCTAAAGGGGAAGTACATTTTCTTTACAACTGTTTTAAAAGAACTGAATTTTAAAACTCGCTCCCTGTAACAACCACAGATATAACAAATTTACAGCTTCAGCCAACATAAAAGATACAGGAGCTAGCATCTCCTTGCTTCTTCTGAAATCCTGCTATGAAAAAAAAGCTTCTGTGTTTTTTAATAATGATTTCTACTTTATTTAAAAATAAGTACCAATGGGATTTATAAGATTAAGCAACCTGGGCTTTAAGTGATGTTTATATATTATTATTTTTTAGCCTGAGTTCTATCTTCAAAATTAAATTTTTAATAACCTTTCGGACTTATAGCCTCGGGGTAACAAGTTCTTTAACAGTAGTTCAAAGGTTTAATGTCACAGCAAAGACTTTGAAATATGATGTGATCCCCTTCATTCCAGAAAATTAGTGTTAAAAAAACATATGTATATCAAAGTTAAAATAATAATGAGGAAAAGATATGGACCCCAGCTCCAAAACAAGACAGGAGGGGAGGGAAATAAATTCAGCTATGGAAATGTTTTTGTGAGATTTCCTCCTGTGTTTTCTAAACTGTAACTGTTCCTAAACCTTCACAATCAAGCTGCAAATATTTATGATTTAGGAATGTGAGAGAGGGCAGTTACTCTGAACTTCACCTCCAGGTGAAGGTTAGACAAAACTTTGACCATGGGAGCATTCTCCCACCCATCCATCCCGTGGCCGATGTCCAGCTTAGTTATATTATGGTTGAAATCCATCGGTGAATATGGAAATAAACTCAGTAATGAGATACTGTAGGGCTTTTAGAAGGCTATAAGCCATTCAGAGTAATACAGTTAGTCTGACCCTAAGTGTCTGCCTAACACAGAGTTTTTTCAGAGATTTCTTATTTGATCAAATTTCGTCAGATATTCAGTTACTCTTGGTAATTCTGGATTTCAAATGCTGCCTTTGTTTCTCCGGATGAGGTCACTGTTGCTCGTGAGAGTAAGAGAATTATTTCGTGTTTCAAACTCCCTTCCAAAAAATTACTGAACCACTTGGAGTGAAATTGTCTGTAGAGGCATACAGTCTTTGTCAGTTATTGATGCCTTTTTTTTTTTCCAAATCAGAAAAATTATCCCACTAATTGAAGTTTGTTCATGTCGCAAATAAATGAAAACAGACTTTTAAAATATTTATCTGGCAACTTCTTTAATAGCTTTCAGCTGACCTAGAAACATTTAGACAGTCCAATCCAGAGTTGATGTGCATTCCTGAATGACACAAAACAGACTTCAGTTATCACAATACTGCTCACATTCTTCTGAAGCAGGTTGTATGACAGTATGCTGCCCAAAATAATAATAATGGTATAAAAATGATGACACAAAAAAAGTCAGCCACCTCCTTCAAATAGAGTTCAGTGCTGTAATATTAAATGTATGCTCAGCAAAAAAAATAAAATACATGAATTAACCTCTATGTTTTCCTGTCCCTCATATAGACAGTACATAATTTGAAGTAATAATTCTATCACAAACTTTGATGCCAACAGAGATTTCAAAGCATTGACGCCAGTACGAGTGGGTATACACCAAAACCCGGCATATATCTACTTAGTTTCAAGGTTTATGTACAGTCTCTTTTTTTTTCTCTTCTCTTTCCACACTGCGAATAACAGACTCTCTAATATGGACTATCCACAAATCTGTTATCAAAAGAACAGCAGGAATGTATGAAAAACAAGTGTACATTCTGGAGAGACTGCCACCTGCCTTTTTTATTTGAATTGCTAGGAAAAGCTAGGTAAATAGCGCTAAATAAAAGAAAGATTTCAATACTTATTCAGAGCTAAAACCAGCAGACAAACAGAAGGTTAAAAGCGGGAAAAGGAGTTCAAGGAAAAAAAAAGAAAATCATATTGGTTAGCTGGAGTCATACTGTTCCCACAAAAGGACTGCATATTTGAAGATCAACAAAAACAATAGAAAAAATAATTTAATACCAAACTAACACATTGTTTAAGATAAGATTATTGTATCATCTGATTTAGTGTGTAAATTTTTGCACATTAAACAAGAGAAGTCATTGTTTGCAGTGGATTTGGGCTACTCCATCTTCAAAACCAAAGTATAAAAAATAGGCTTGGCCTATGGGCCAAATGGGGAAGAAAAGAGGTGGAATCTATAAACAAATCAAGATGATTCTGCTTTTTCTGCATGCTGGATTTTGATGACAATATTGCATGAGAAAGAGAAAAAATATTTGTATCTTTTTTTCCAGATTAAAATATTTAATCCTGTGAGTTCCCTCACAACAGTTTTACAGCTTTTGTGTTGTTTATTTTTCCCATCAGACAGAAAATAACCAAGCAGAGGAAGGGAGGAAGAGGAAGAGGAAAAGGAAGAGGGGAAAGAGGAAGAGAAAGAGGAAGAGCAACGCACAAAACCAAGAGGTGGAGACAGACCCATTCCATTATTTTTGGAATTAGAAGGAACAATCTGTATTTTTAGTCATGAATCAGCAAACTTCCTGTCTAAATCTCGTATTATTTCTGTGAACAAGCCTTTTTCTATGGAAAAAAAATCTTAACAAATTATTTTTCTTTTATATTTTTACAGCAAGTTTTGTTTTTGAGCAAATTATTAGACATGCTATAAAAAATTACATACTTACACTTCTTTTTATTTTTCAACATGTTTATTCCCATGGCAAAAATCAAAAGCAACTAAATATTTGGTCTACTAGCAAAACCAAAGTGAAAATATATTTTCAATGCAAGCTTTTCCTGATGGAAAATTGTAAACAGTTTTTTTTCCACTAATATCAGGCTTTTTTCATCCTGTTTTCCCCTGTGTCTCTTCCAGATGGAAACAAGTGGGATAAACAATAAATGAAGCTGCTCAGCATGGTTGCCAGATTTTGAATATTAAATTTCAGGCCTAAAGAGGGAAATCATACATGCACGTGTAAGTGTGCATAAAGAAGTAAGTCAAATGTCTCAGATATTGCCCAGGTCATCTAATACTTTCTTCCTGAACATTACCCAACACACCTGGCATTGGACCTAAGGCATGATTGTGATTTATCCAGAAGTTTGCTATAGCCATTTTTGTGGTTGACACCACCCAGCCTCCTGTACGAATGTAAATTTCCTTTCTGTGATTGCAACCAGTTGCTGCAAAAAATTTTTTTGGAAAAAAGTTATGTAAGGAAAGCATAGTTTGTATGGGATCTGACTCTATACATCAGGATAGCCCAGATCACATTAAGAGTTTTGACAGCTCTTCCATTCAGCTCTCTGCTAGTAAGCATAATCTGATATGGAGGCCATAAACAAGTGATTAAGAGCTTGCTTTCTCATATCAATCTTCCACTAAAAATATCAATGAATATCTATTTTATGTTGAAGGAGAAATTCCAAGGTATCTTGTAGAAGTCAAGAAAATTCATTGTAAGAATATTGGAGTAGGAAAAAAAATTACTGAAGACAAGCCAAATTATGTCCTCAGAAGATTCTATGTAAAGCTTAACGGCTTCTCTGCAATAACCTTAAGTCTATGTGAGCGTCACATAGATCAGAATTTCATATTACATCAATCATTTTTCAACACAAAATCATCTAACAAGAAAAAACAATTTTTTTATTTTTATCACCCCACACACAAACACAAACTGTACTAATATTTTACAAGTTCATCTCAGCTCTGCATTTTCGTTTGGAAGGCCATAGGGGAGGATGGAATGGATAATTTGCTCTAGCATCAAAAGGCTTGAGCATGCAAAGCAAAATGGGATACATGCATTTCTTCCTAGACGTCCCTCATGATGTTTCACATGACTATGTTTAAAGAATGAAGAAAATAAACAGCAAAAGATGTGTTTCTGGCTCACTGAGATTAATCACATTCAATTATTCTGCCCACGATATTTTGGAGAATGCAACGAAAACAAGAGCACAAAATCGACACACCTTGCCAAGGCTATTACATATAGTCACCCAGAATCCTGCTATTAGTCATTCTAACTACAAGTAATCTACCAGTACAGATGCAATAACAGGGTAATTTTTTATTATCTTTTTCCCAGTGCAGCAGTTCGTGTTTCTCTGGTCATCTTACAAAAGGGCAGGATTTTCTGCAATGAATGTCAGTCTCCCTCATTTTCGAACATGGGTACTGTAACACTTTGACCACTCAGCACAGAATTTAAACTAAGTCACTGGATTTAAAGTGTCTTTACTCCTCCACTGCTGCATGCATAACGGCTTTCATTGTACTCGGGAACACAGCGTGGTCACCATTTAACCTCATTACTTTCTAAAGCATCTTGAAAGACGCTTCCAGCTCAGAATGGTGCTACATAAAACTGTGTCCCCACTCTAAGGGCAGCTGGCAATTTAAGTGATATAGGAGGAGTGTGCTATAAAGAAAAGGAAGATAATGCAGTGGTTAGAAGGAGAAGCCAGCAGAGGGGAATCTGCAGAGTCTTCTCAGATTTCCCTCTGCCTTGGTGACTGATCACAAGGAATTTGTATGTAGATTTGATGGAAAAAATAATTGTGATTTTAACAGTGAAAGATCTCAATATATGCCCCTGCACCATGGCTTGTATCACCTAATGAGTTCATTGGATTTTTCTGAATCGTCATATCAAAGGGGAGAGACGTAGTTCCTCTCTCTAGTGAAAGAATCACCTAGTAGACATCGCTCCCATTCCCTGCTGTGCCACAGTGCCTCCCCAGTGTCCTCCATCCTCCCACAGTACTCAGCACCCAAAGTTCAGATATTCTGCACTGGAAATCTCTGTGCCCCTGGAGGTTCATCTTGAGGATCACCATAAAGTGATCAACAGATTTCTTCCCACACCTCTTTCCCTGACCCCATGTAATCTCTGTGAGGTTAAAGACAAATCTGAAACCACTTCTGTACTGCTCATCATTCTCCTATTGCTCCTGCCCTGCCTCCTTGGAATATAAACGTGAAATTAGAGGATTATGGTAATGCCACATATTCAGTACTGTTCTGCAATGGAATGCCTCTCTCTCTTTAAATAAAATAAAGCAAATTTTAGTTAATTGTGAAAAATTACAAGTCATTTCCATGCAAGAAGAAAGGATTAAAGAGGTAAGAACATGACCACAACTTGAACTGAGACATGGAAAACCCACAGAGCAAAACCAAAAAACCAAGAAGCAGAAAACACCAAAAAAAGAATCTTACTTGTAAAAGAGTTACTTTTTTCCCCCAGAAGCAGAGGATACTATCTGTGCTGGAGAGAGATGCATTTTCAGTTTTGCTTCCATAGCAGTAACCTCGTCTTTGACTCATTCAAAAGACATAAACTAAGAGTGGTGACATTGTAAGGGTGAAAATACAGAGCGTAAAACAGAGCGATGACATTGGAACGAATATTGTTCCTGACTTGCAGTGGAGTAATGAAGGTGTAAAACAAGATTACAGTTTGTCTAGTGCCTGACATTTTTCTCCCTTTGGGACATCTTCATCACCAGTGACAGCACAATGACTTTATATGAGAACTTTTAGTAGAATGGTAGAGTCAAAGGGTAGAGTGTTCAAATGCAATTATAAGACAGTTACATATGCTTGCGTTCACACAGCTTGCTTCATCAATGTTCACATTAATTGTATTCACAAGCTACCTTCTTTATCAGTTTTTTTTACCTACTTGGAAAGAGCAGGAGTCTTCCTGATGTATGAGTCACTACTATACACTGTCAGCTCTCAAAAGAAAAGGAAAGAAAAAAAAAAAGAAAAAGTAATGAAATTTTGCCACTCTTCAGCTCTGGATTAGTTCCAGACCTCCCAATTAACATCACTGTAATTTAAGTAAATGCCAGCTTCTGCAAAGATTTTTGTTTATTAGCCTTTTGCTCATTTCAATATTCATTTATAAGTTAATGTATAAAGTGTGAAAGTCACATAAGAGGGTATGTGGCAAAGCATAGCACTAACACAAATATGATTTCAAAAATTAAACTGCAGGAAATTGGACATTAACATCCTTCACAAAGATTATGTATAGTAACATGGATTTCTCTAGCAACTTGCGTCTGATTTCAGACATTCAGCTTCAGCTGTTGTCTTAGAAGTGTGAAACATGCACTGGTGAAACGGCTGAGACAGTTTTGCTGAGTTTCTAGAAATACAAAACATCCAAAAGTCACAAGTCATATCTATATCTTGGCAAGGACAGCTACCCCTTTTCAAACACAGCTATAATATTGCTCCCTTTTGCCTCGACTTAACTTAGCTTCTCTCCTTACTATTTCAGCTCCTTATTTTCAGCCCTGTGTTCTCATTATATCTCTAACTATGGTCATTTATTCAGTGATTGCAGTAATACAACCTTGGTGTATTGAACACAATCACTGAATCAAAGACTATTCTTTTCTCCTGAGGGAACTTCTCTTAATAAGAAGGCTGCTTGCCCTTCTGGATAATCCGGGTACTTTGACAGCACGTCACCTTTTATTTACTCTCATTTTCTTCATTTGTGGTGACCGTGACATAGAAGTTTGTGCCTTTAGTTTGAAAATACTTCTGCAGTCCTGTGTTATTACTTTATGGCTGTTGTAGATCATATATTATAATTACAAATCCAGTGAAAAGCAAGAATAAATTAGGATAAACCCAGGTCAATCAGAAACTAAGCTAAAAAGGTGTTGCTTTTTTTTTTTTCATATACTAATATTTAATTTAGCATGGTACTTTGTTTTAATATGTTTAATTGATATTAAAAGTGTTTGACTGCATCAACATGCAGTGCACAAATTAACACTAATTAGTTTTCTTCAATTTACAGCTAAGAAAATAATTCCCATCTCTGATATAAGAAACTAGTTGGAAGTCCAGGCACTGCATTTTGTGATGAATATTTAATTGCTAGTACAGCTAAATGTTCGTTTCTATCATTCAATACAGAATCCTGACATGTTTCTAGTCTCATATCCAAGTTTTTGGCTTTAGTAGCACCGTTTTTTTGTCAGTGGTCCACAAGGATATTTGTAGTCCTCAGAAACAAATTGACAAGTCCAAAGTGAATGGCTAAAAAACAGAAGATGATCAATACTGAGTTCCTAAGAATTCACAGTACTTTGGATGTTGCTTCCAGCATAGGGCCTGCTCCTGAGAAAAATGTCTCAACCACAGCTCTTTTATCCAGGAAAGCACCAACGTACCTCTTAAGAAGATGCCACTCACTGTCCTAACAGAATTTATCTAGGAACTGTTGGCCCCTACAGAAATAGGAAGTAGTAAAGTTTTTAACAGACAAGTTGTCATTTTTCTTGCATTACTCTTTCAGGATCTTTATTCTTTTCCAGATCTGTGTACCATGAGATACTGGTCATCACTGTGAGTAAATAGTAGTCCAGTCATAACCATGAGCATGCTACTCCAAGGAACATGGAAGGATGACCCATCTTCAACTACCTGTAAGAGCTCTCTATATTAGGAACAACATGACACCATAACAAAGAGTTATTACTATGTTGGTACTGCTCTTTTTATACATGTAGATAAAGAAGAACACTGGGATTTGTACATCATGTTCTGTTTAGGACAGAGATATAATGTGACAAAGTAAGAAGCAACTTCTCTAACATTTTCTGATTCATAAATTCACTCCTGGTTGAAGCCATTTTCTATGTTTTCCTCAAGGCAGACTGCAAAGTACTGTCCTAGATCATATTATGATAAACATTTCTTCTTCATTAACTTTTCTAGTTAGAAATATGATCTTTAACTACAGATAAATGTTTAAAGTACTAAAAACAGAAGAGGTACTGATCAGTGACTTTATTGGGAATGACTGGATTCTCTGGTTGTCAAAATGTTGAGTTACTTGCATTAAAGAAACTAATAGATTTCTGCTTGCCATGTTAGCAGAGGCATGAGCTAATTAGAAGAATAAACATTTCCTTTGCACATTTTACTTGTTAATCCTTCAGGTTCATTTCAGGTACTTATCCTGTTGCTTAGTTTCCATATTCAAACTGGAATGGAGCCAAGTGACTCATTTGTACCTAATTTTAGGAATTTTTTTTTTTTTTTAATATGAAAAGCCAGAAAGTATTCTTTCTAAAAACATAAAACAGCATTATAAATTCTAAATTCTGATATCACAACTAACTTGGCCATAGAACACAATGAATTTTACAATTTAAAGTAATTCTGGTGAATTTAAATTATACCTTTAAGGAAAAAAAATACCAAACATTTTATATTTTCAGGAAAAAAAAAAAAAAACAAACACAAAAAACAGAAAAAGTAAAATAGTTAACTATTTACTTCTTCCCTCTTTTTGAAGATACTTCCAATTCAAAATTGACCTTATTTTGATTGGTTCAGATCAGGTAACAGCCATGGGTGTCTTCCAAACAAATCCACTCTAGGCTTCTATAATTTACATGCTGTAAGTATGAAATAAGTCTACATTTAATGATCCCTTCAATAGAAACTGAGACAGATCGATGTTTTTTTCTAATTTCAACAGATGAAATAACTAAATTGTTCCACCAAATTAATAAACCTTTGTAATTTATGAAAAAGAACCAAGCTTTGTTAACCTACAGAATACACAAAATGCTTGAGTCAATGAAAAATAAACTGACAGCATGCAAGGTGATACCAGAAGATGTATATTCATGAACGTGACATAATATCCTGAAAGTCTTTAAAAATATTGTTGTCTATTATTTGTCTGACTTAAAGAATTATTTTGATAGTTTAACCAGAATGATAAAAACTAATAATTTAAATACTGAGCAGAAATTACAATGCTGGTTAGACAGCTGTCTTTGCATCATGTTTATCATCTTGGTCTAAATCTTGGAAGATACTCCTACTTTTCTGTGTCAGCATAGTTTTACTTTCTCATAAAAAAAAACAGAGGTGAATTCCAAATTCTTTGCTTAAGTTCAGAGAGATAGAGGAGTTGAAAAAAGATTGAAGAAAGTTAAATGGAAACTGAATTTTTCTTCATTCCCAAATTGGTCATGCTGGAAAGCTTTTGAATGCTTCATTCCCACCCAACTAGTGCCTCTAATTTTCCTTCTCATGGACAGATAGCACCACCGAGAACTTATCTTTACATAGCAGAGAAGTGGTTGACAATGCACACGAGACACCCAGCCTGAGCTCTAAAGCTCAAGCAAAAAAAAAACTATTTGCACTAAGGGATGAGACAAAATCATCAGCAAAAACCAAGATCTCAGGAACAGATCCAGGGCTCAAACATTGAGTATCCCAGCTGCTAATGCACTTATGAGCAAACAGATTATGCTACACAGTCTGTGAGAAGCCAATCATTCCTAATAAGGTACCTTCTCCAAGGACCAGAGAGTAATGTACTCAGTCAAAGCGGGGCAAGTATTGCCAAATATCTACTACAAAATTCTTCTGAAAGCAAGAGGTCCTTGATCCCTCAAGGACTGCTAGTGACAACACTGTATTTGCTAGGAGGAATTTATAGGGCAAGGCTACAGCATACTACATTATGCTGGAACGTGTTTCATGTTCAGGATGAACAGACTTCTTCATAAAAAGATACTGATATGTCAGAAGGTTTGAAACTGCAGTTATAAGCTTCTAGATTTTGCCACTTTGTATAGCCACAATTTACATTTGATTTTTATTTGCATGTCTGAGGCATGGAAATTAGCAGAAAGAAAAACTCCGACAGACAAAGAAATGAGAAAGGAAATGGTCACGAAGGTTCCATTTAGCTCAGGGAGACTGAACAGCCCTGAGTTTATTTGTGGTCAACAGAGAAAGATCAACATCTTCAAAGGACAATGCTCAAAACTAGGTTCTTGCTCTGAAACTCCCTGTTTCTCAGAGGAAATCTCACTCCATCCGCTGACTAGGGCAGGATTCAGGGGAATCTGCCCTCATTACTTTTGGGCAATACCACTGAAACACGTAATTCAGAATTCAATAAATATACATCTGCAAAGTCTGTGCAGACAGATGTGTCTCCATTTTCAGGGCGGTGTCTTTTCTTTTGATTGAGTGGGGTTTTTTGTTTATTTTTTTATAGATCACTTTTGAGAGCTTTTGATATACAATAGCAGCATTTAGGCTAACAACATTTCTGAATATTTATGCAGGACAAACTATTCCACTAGATGCAGTAGTGTCATAACTGGAGACATGCAACTATATGACAGATTAGAATCCCAACAAAGCAGTGGAAAAGAGAATGAGATCATTACACAATTACACATTTTACCTTAGCTTACGGGATGCTGTTCATAGTGTTTTCCTCAGTGGGGTTAATTTGTGAATACACATTGTCTTCTCTGTGTACTCACCTATGCCTTCTCACAGGACCTTTACGTGCCAATGATTTTTTCCTGTTCCCTATCTATTCTTTTTGTACTATGCATATAATTAAAATTACTCCATTTGTACTGCTGATAGAGGTGTGTTCCTGTGTTGTGGGTGAATTAGGTCATGTTTTGACCAGGCAAGAATGATTTTTTCTCTGTCACTTTGCTGAAGAAGTTAAAATCTCAGTGCAGTTAAATCATATGAAGTGTTCCTTTTAACTTTTGATACGGTATCTGTGAAGGGTCTTGAAACGCAGAACCAGATCACAGCATGAAAACTGTAGACTAAATGTATCCCTCTGGTGTTACATTTATGGGATTTTTTCCTCCCTCTGTAAAACTCTGTTAAGAAGTACTTATCTGCCTGTTCCAATTACTTCAGTACTTAAGTGGAGGATATAGGGGATACGTTTCTAGGAGGAATAGCGTAGAAGTTTATTAGTGACCTTAACAGCATTTTAGAGGTAGGAACATAATACTTCAGAATTTCAAAGCTGGGTCTTATTCATGCCTTTAAACCTGTAAGTGTCACTCCCATTGCTGGTTTTAGAACAGGAGAAGACAATTATTTTCAGAAAATTCTGTGTGACAGCAGGAGGGCATTCAGTACAAAATGCTTGAGAGACGTGGAATGAGACAAACTGCTATCCATTTCAGTGTGAAACACAAAAAAGAAATCAAACCAGGGTGGATTTGAGATAGCAACCGAACATTCTCTAAAAATTATTCTGTAAAAGTCATCAAACTATATAGTTTTTGCTTAATGAAAAAGTATTTTTTAAAAAGGTATAAGAGGCAGATTAATCTAGAAAAATATAAAAGGAAAATTCATTAAAACAAATGGATGTCTCAATGAACTTTGTATCCCGTAGCACAGAAGTTAGAATTGTTTTGTGGTTCCACCCTAGGTGCAGCTATGCATTTCAGCCAGAAATATCTGAAAAGAAAAGAAAAGAAGAGCTTACCTATGTCACCAATTTACGTAACTGCATCAAGCACGTCTTCGCTTCAGAGTCATCGATGGATTAATGTTGTCTGGAGGACTACAGTGTCCTGTAATGACAAGTTATAAATCATATGAAAAAGGAATTTATCATGTGCAGACAATAATAGCAAAGCATAGCCCAAACTGGGTTCCAGAACATTGTGTTCATCTACCATTTCTACACAGATGCCCACAAGGCATATATTACTTCTGTATCTTGTATCTGCACAACTAAGTGGAAAGAAAATTTACATTGTAGTGTGGGTAAAATATACTCAAAGGTCGAGTTTGACCTAAACATGAAGTTACTGCTATTAATATTTTAATTTTTTAAGAGGAGCTAAAGGAACAGGAATGATCTAATTAGCACATTATAGTATCACTAATTATCTAAAATATATTTTTACATGCCATTTACATTTCGAAGTCTTGATGTCTTATTGTCATTTTGATGCAAATTCAAAAATCTTCTGCCAGGGTAGTATATAAAGATAATTCCTCACTTTTAGTATCAAGAGATATAAAACATAGTTAGAAGAGGGCTGGAATGAAAAAAAATAGCAATCCAGTTTTACTACTAGAAAAAAAGATAGCATGAGCCTGGAGAGAAAAAAGAAAATGAGAATAGATCTCTGCAATGGTTAAACTGATACAGGGGACTCTAGTCCTCTTTTTTGTAATTTACATCTGAGACTTCAGCGCTGCTCTTTGACATTTGTGTGAAGTGGTCCAACAGTGAGTTGATTAACTATCCTGGGCTGAAATTCAGCAGTTCACCGGTCTGTCTCTTACACACATATATGGAGATTCAATTCTGGACTGAAGAAACCTTCCCATATAAAAGTTTTTTTTTTTTTAAATTGGCATATTTCAGTGGAAGAATTTGTTTTAGTGGAAATGGATTTTATTGAACAGGAAAACAGTTTGGCAGAAAATTTACAACCAGCATTAAAAATGAAGCTTTGACTTCTACTATTCCCAAACCACAGGGCATTGTAATTAAATTTCAAATCACTGTAATTAAGATTTGGCAGGAACTGTACATTCATGACAAATATAAGCAAAGTACTTCTTTTGGGATTTCCAGAACAAACTTGGGGATACTGACCCCCCTGTATTTTGTTGAATGATCAGCTGGTATTTTTGAATTTCCACTACTTACAGTGTCTGGTTGTCTGTCTAGGAGTCATTAATGTTGTCAGACCAACCCTGCAAGCCCAGAATTACAGGGTCCTAAAACATTTTAGGTTGGAGGGGACCTCTGGAGGTAATCTAGCCTAACCTCAGATCAGGTTCTGCTTTGACCTGAAATTTTTTCAAATACAGTTTTTTTCATGATGCACCACTCTACAAATTTAATGAACTGTTCCTTTGTGCACAAAATTGCATCACAGAGTGTACATGCCATTTTACTATTTTGTGGATACACTGCATCACAGGATATAGAGAGAAACGAGAACTGTTACTGAAGCACAGAACAGAATATTAGAAACCAAGGGGCAGAATTATTTTAACCCTCGAAAGTTGAATCAAAGTTATCTTGAGACTCCTGCAACATTCACCAAGTCCAATGAAAATTTCCCAGATAAGATCTCCTTTTCAAAAAGTTTTTCCTGTGTTTCCACAAAGTAATTTAGATCATTTATGGGTTTGTTTTCTTCCTGTCAATACCTGCCTCTTGATTTTGACTACATAGAGATCCTAGTGCTGCTATATGCCTGCGTACCTCCAGCACCTTCAATAGGTGGCTTTAATTAGAAAGTGTAAACCTAGGCCTTATGTCTTCATGAAGACTTTTATTTCTTCTTATATCATAGGTTAATAAAGCCGGATACCTTTCATATAAGTAATTTCTTTTTCTCTTCCAGGAATTTTTATCTTTGTACAGTTTTACAGGACTCCTAACTAAGGAGATAAATTTTGCAATGTGTTTTCATATGTTGTGTAACTGCCAGTTACTAAATGTGTGTATTTGTATCAAATAATAGATTAAGTCAGCTTTCTATCTGAAAAAAAAAATTTAATAAAAGTAAAGTATCAACTTCCAGAGGAAATGTTGGGACAATTTGCCTAGCAAGATGTAAAGTGAGTTGAGGCAACACCAAATGGGAATCTATATATTGTATTATTTTCCACTGAGTACATGCACAAAACAAAAATTAGAAAAAATGTTTCATACTATTCTAGAAATTATAGGACGTGTAGTTCTTCTCCAATTTTCTGATGTTTTGGAAAGAAGCTTATTTTCCTTCCTTGCAGTCACTGAAAGAACTCTAAACAAACTGCTATGCATCATATCGCTCACTTTAGTAATTTACAGGCATTTACAACTGCTAAGAACAGTACCACCCACAGAGAAGACTGCTACCGAATTATGCAAGAGCAAGCCACATATTTCAGACTGAATGAGGAAAGTAAGAACCATGTTGGATATTAAGAGAATTTATCACAATCAGAGGTTTGTAATTAATCTTGTCAGTGCATGAAACAGGCTAACCTGCGGGCAGGAACACAACCTTTTGGCACATTTCCCGTCTATGAGTGCACAGCCAGCCATGAACATACAGGATTGGAATCCATTAAAGTGACTGGACATACAATATATGTATATAATGGACATATACAATATATACATATTGAACATTTGATACATCCAGTATTGATACACACTAGTAGACAAAGGGATTGAGAGCAGTCCTGCCAAGAAAGACTTGGCCATACTGGAGGAGGAAAAGCTAGACACAAGCCAACAGTGTGCATTCATAGCCCTGAAGGCCAACCGTATCCTGGGCTGCACTGAAAGAAATATATTCAGCTGGTTGAGGGATGGGATCCTGCCCCTCTGCTCTAGTGGAACCCCCACTCCCCAGGAGCCCTGCTTCCAGCTCTGGAGACCCCAGCACAAGAAACACATGGACCTGTTGGAAACGGTCCAGAGGAGGGCCACAAAAATGATCTGAGGGCTGGAGCACTTCTGTTGTGAGGAAAGGCTGAGAGAGTTGAGGTTGTTCAGCCAGGAGAAGGGAAGGCTCTGGGGAGACCTCATTGCAGCCTTTCAATGCTTAAAGCGGGCTTATAAGAAAGATGGGGACAAACCTTTTTGTAGCGTCTGTAGCAATAGGACAAAGGGTAATATTTTTGAACTAAAAGAGGGGATATTCAGACTAGCTGTAAGGAAGAAATATTTTACCATGAGGGTGGTAAAACCCTGGCACAGGTTGCCCAGAGAAGTGGTAGATGTCCCATCCCTGGAAACATTCCAGGTCAGATTGGATGGGGCTCTGAGCAACCTGATCTGGTTGAAGATGGTCCAACTCATTGCAGGGCGATTGGACTAGGTGGTCTTTAAAGGTCCCTTCCAACCCCAACTATTCTGTGATTCTATTCTATGACTCTGTAGTCTTCATCAAGTTCTTGAATAATATACTGCTTTCTTAGAAGTATTAAATATTCTTGTCATCAGTTCATAAATGTTGTACAGAAAACAGACAAACGCAATGCATTTTTAATAGCTAGCCTACAAGTAATGATACAGACCTTTCTAGAAGAGAATTCCATCTTGCTATCAGTGGAAGCAGAGAAATTTGCTCTGCAGTTGATCACAGCATGTCTGACTGATGGCTGGAAATGTCAATATTATGCCCATAAGTACACTTTATAAATAACATTATCCTTGTTTTATGCAACCAGTGCAATCACCTAATTGAATACATTTACTTCTAGAACTTGTTCACATTCAAGATACGTGTAGTGAAATTGACTGAAAATAAATTACAATAGATTAGATTCTTTTATTGACCTTGACAAATGTACAAATGCACAAATGCCATACATTGTGATGATGATCCTTTTACAAAGATAAACTATAAAAAAGCATGCTGCAAAGGTCACTGCTGTTAGCACTGCTCTCTCCGTTGATTACAGGGAGCTTTCAGTGACAAGTCCAAAGGTAGGTATTTTTTAAGGAAATTGATTGTAGTGATTAAAGAGGCCTAAATTTCCTGTTGTGTTTCACAAAAGAAATATTCTGATTGCAAATGTAAGCATCTAGGTTAAGTAAGTTCCTTAAAGGGAACAAATAGGTACTCAATATGACCCTTCATACTTGCAATTTTTTATTGACTTAAGTGGTCTATGTCAGAGGGAAACTAAAATACAAGGTTAAGGAAGGCATCTTATTCGTGGTGACTGAAGGGACATGTGAGAAATGCTACTTGTGCTACTTATGCTTGGTATGCAGGGATCTTTTTGGTCTTAGAAAGCCCTTTCGGTAAGGACTATTACTGAAAAAAAAAAAAGAAATCGTGTATGCAAAACTGAAGTACTGTGACTGTGCATAGCACTCTGCAGTTTCATAGGAAAAAATGAATTGTGCCCCTCTTACATTAACAAATAGAGAATTGTACTGATTTTTCTATAAATGTATATTTATAATGATGCAGCTTGCGTGTATCAGTAAGGTTGACTTTTTTGTTTGTTTTTTTTTTTTGCTAGACATGAATAAAATATAGAAAAAGAAATAAAGGAATGATTCTGGAGGTAATTAATCTGGAAGTCAAGCTCGTAGAAGTCTCCAGAAGTCCTAACTATTTGCATCAGAAGTTCTACTTTTACTAGAAATCACAACTAATTTGGAAAAAAATAGCCAGAAATATGTTGAAAAGCATATTTGGAAATGAACATTCTGCTTCCCACATTCTTTAAAACTTTGCATTCTAGTATAAAACATACCACAATAATATGTGGAAATATTGTCAGATTCTAGTGTTTTGATTAAGTCTTTTGTTTTCCTTCAAAAATCAAACATAATTTACAAAGCATGAAATCATTACCAAAGCTCTAACTCTCACATTACATCAGAATATCACATGGTAAACTTCTGGACATGGCTGGAAAGTGGACTTCTTTGTGTTGCATCATTTTTCAGTGTCTGAGCACCTAAGGAACTGATCATCTTAAGACATTCAGCTTCCTACCTGATAATACACATGGTATATTGGAGTTTTTACCCATACACAGATCCAGTGAACTGGTATAAGCACAAATTCAGACATTCAAGAACTGTGGAAAGTAGCAAAATTTATCATTTTTTAAATTAGTCACCAACATGGTAGAATCATGCTTTCCCAGTCCACTAAAATTTCATGCAAAGTTAACATTTGTAACTGACCCTGCTGATAACAGTAGCCTTTGAGCACCTAATAAGTCACCTGAGACAAAATCAATCTTATAACAAAAGTCTCCTGTGAGCACCATCCTTCAAGGATTGCCAACCTCATAGAAGACGTTTCTTTTTAAATTTCTCCTTTACTTTCAAAAAACTAAGTATGAACAAGATCAGAAACGTATGTTCTCAGGTGCCAATTTCCCCAGCTCTAATAGAGATAATAGAGTGAAAAGTGAAAAAGATAAGGTAATTGCCACTACCTTTTCTTAGCTTTTAGAGCAGGTTATGAAAGTACAATTTACTGCCTGTTACAATTATTAGAGTGATTCTCAGTTATGAGAAGAAGACTATGCTTCTTGCATGTACAAATATTTAGATTAATTTCATAATTTTTGGAAGCAATGATACACTTAATGAGCAATTACATATTTCTTCTTTAAGATTTGAACTGAACCTTGAGTTGATTCTCTTGCTTGCTCCCCATGATTTCAGTGGGACTGTAATTTTACTTCCCCTGACACTTTGGTGTGGGCAACCCCCCTTGCTCAGCAAAAGGAAAGGAAAGCCTAGAACATGAGTAAGAAAAATATCAGTTTTTTAAATCAGACACTTTAAGATCTAACAGCGTGGGTTCAGCGCATTCTGGACTGGAAAAGCAGCAAGGAAAGAGGGAGATGGGACAGTTAAGGAACAACCTGGATCCGGTGTTCGAGGAAGCGCGGAGGAAGTAATAAAGATTTTGTTCGGCAAACCCATCAGTTTGCCAGTCACTCCTGCACATCGTTAGCAGTGCTGTCAAGTTCAAAAAGGAAAACTGACATATAGAAAGCCATTCAAGTATTAAAACGATGTCAGAGACCCCACATTAGTTTGAGCCGTAAGTTGACCAAATGTCGTATCAAAAACTCTCCAAGCCTTGAAAACACTTTTTTATTTTGTGGGAAAGGAAAGATGTTAATGACCCAATTTCTTGCTTCCACAAACATGTTTAATAGCTTTTGAGGTTCTGAACACAGAAAAATATACTTAATGACCTAAGACAGCTATTTAAATAACAGTTTTAAACTTTAGCCTGCTCTGTAATGTTTCTTAGTAATGTAATTGAAGCCTTTGTACCTCATTAATTATTAAATGAATGTATTTTCCTTACAGCTTGGAGTCTTACTGACCTAGTCTATACGGAACCTGGAAGCTGCAACTACTTTGCACATAGTAATAAAAAGAAGTTACGAAGTGCAGAGCTGACGAGTTGTTTTAAAGTACAACCATTTCCAAGTGAGATCACTTGGTCACCTCTGGTGATCAAGGATCTCCAATAACATGGATGGAGTGAGTCTTGATTTAAGGAACTGCAGTTCTCTAATCAGTGCATGAAGCAGACCCTTAACACAAGCAAGAGAAAAAGCTAAATATGTGATCAGCGTAATAATCCAAAGCTAAATATATGAAAAAACTTAATTTCTGAGGCTGACAATGGTCCTTTGCATTACATTCACTACAGTGCAGGCCTATTGCAGAGAAATGGACTTCAAAGTCATCATATGTGGACAAATATTCAAACAGAGTAATTGTAAAATGGATATAGGCACAGTTTAGTAGAGCAGTGCTATGTTTTTACAGAGTGAACCCGTTTCTGTGTTCAGTGTTATAATTTTGAGCACTTTCATTCAAGTTGGGTAAGCAGCTGAAAAAATTGTACAACCAGCTCCTTAGATCCCGATTCTTTTCATTTACGTGATGTGTTTTTTTCTAGTAAACAGATAGCTGGGGAAACAAGAAAATCTCCACAGGTAGCATTCTTCACAACTTAGGCACTTACTCATGTGTATGACTTGCTGTTTTAGGCATAGCTTTGCTAGGAAAAGAGAATAAAAGAGAAGCTGGAGCTAAGAGGATGTGTCTTATTCATCAGCTTCCAAAGTCCTGGTGCAACTATGCTGATTTAGAGATACACCAAATCTGGAACCAGGCACCTTCATAATAATTGTATATTCAACAGAGTGTTATATATTGAACCTATCCTTTTTCCTTTCTTTTTATTTTTCAGAATTATTTCTTTAGTAAAAATGAAGGAAAGACATAGGAAAACAAAAAGGAAATTACGTGTTATGCCATGAAGTCCTTTGCTGGAAACTGATCTTCCTGTCCCTAGCTGCTCATTTAGCAAAACGGGCTGTATTGTGACAAAAAAATTCCCCCTAGGAATCAAAAAGGCAGAAAAAAATCTGAAATACCTAAACAGTGCTTACCTATTATATTTCCTTCTCATAAGAGGCAGGAATTCCTAGGCCACTGTATACAGCTTTACCTAATGGACATGAACTAACTTTTATATATATTATCCTAAGCAGCCTTTGAGATGACAGCTCCATTCTTTCAGGCACTAAACAACACAGAACTGGAGATAATTCATGACCCAGAAACCATATAGTCCAAATAGAAGGAGAAATAAGAGATTATTTTTTTTCTTCAATAAATTAATGCAAATGAAGTCTTTTAAAGCCTACGTAACTGTTAGAAATACATGTTCCCGACACCTGGATCAGTACTGCATAAGCTATCCGCCAGTGCTGTGAGTATGAGCAGTATATCATCCTGTGATTTCAGTACCTTGAAGACTGAGGAACAGGACACTGCCTGCTGGGAACTGACAATTTGTCCTTTTACTCAAGTGTTTGAATTCCTCATCACTATGTTAGGCAAAGCACCTCCTTGGTAGTAATTGATGTGATGATACAGCCAAGGGTCACACTTCTGCTGTAGCTGGTGTTGAACCTTTTGATGTCTGAAGACTATTTGGAATGCTTCCCAGTCTATACATCTGCCCATCTAATTTAGAGTTAGGCAAATAAGGTTTCACTGGGGTGCTACAAGGATGATTAAGAACCTTAGTACCAATACTACACCACTTCCACTCTGTCAAACCCCCATGGGCTGTACTTTAAAGAAAATTGGGCAGATGGCTGCATGGTCAACAAATATGTGACAAAACACTTCTTCTAGATATTTGCAGTTTAACATGTGCTAGTGTTTATCCGTTTGTAGAACAAGCCACCTGCCAGTTGTTTGAGTGATATGACTGGCTAAGCATTGCTAAGCACTCTGTAATAACAACAACAATAATATTGCCAAAAAAAAAGAAAAAGTTGTACACAAGGTATGGACAGTGATGGCTTTTGCAGACAAAAAGCACAAATTAAGTCTCAGACAAAAACAATCTTCTGTTGCCAAAATATTTATTCATGGCATGCATTATCTGCATGATTCAGAAACAAGTACACCACTACTATATTACAAAATTTGCTGACAAGATGTAGAAAAGGCTATAACACTATAGCATCTATGCACTTTCTTTGTTACTATGCTGAGGTAGAAGTACATGAATACATTTTCAAAACTAGTTATATAGCTGATTGTCAGCAATTCATTCTCCAGCATCTCTGCTGCGTATCCTTGATTCAATTAACCCCAGAGCCATGAACATTTGGAAGCAAATATGAAAACAAAATCTTTGCAGCATGCAATGGATACAGATATCTTTTAGTAATATGTGTGTCTAGGGTAGCAATGATACCTCACTAGAAAGATCAACTGGCCTTAAATCATAAATGGACTTGTGACATTAGGTAATTCTCCTTGTTCTATAACAGATTAGGTGCCTGTACAGGACTTTAAAAATTCTCCCATCTCCAGTTGTGGAGGGAATTCAGCAAATTCTGAGTGTCTGTTTGAGTGCATTTTGAAACCTTAAACATGGGAACCATATCTATTTGTATTAATAAAATTCTGTATCTACATTCATAAAAGCTTTTTTATCTCCAGCCATTTTTCCCCAGTCTTTCAATATTACCAGTGACATTGCTGGATCCTAGTTGTTATGCAATACCTAAATGATGTGTAATCAAGGAATTGGAATAGGTGGTATATAGCGGCATTAACAGCTTCCTTTACAAGAGTAAGCAAGTTATACTAGCCTGAGTAGGTAAAACACTGATGACTTCTTCTGAGATCGTAGCTAGTTTCAATGTCCCTCTTGGGATGTTAAGTCTCACAGCATGATGTAAGATCCCTTGTGCTACAGTACACAAAAATAAAATATTTTTTTGCATTGGCAATTTTGACACTCACAGCACCTGCAAATTTTAATGGACTGGTGTTTAGTGACAAACTCGGGACACTCCTGTCTATTTCTTCTCAGATTAAATTGAAGATAAAATGAACACAGTCCATCTCCATCTACTCTTTCCTTAAACTAAGGAAGATCACAGAAAGAAAAACACCTGAGATACATCTCTAAAAGCTGAGTTTCTCCATAGTCATCTGAAAAACAGATGTTGGGTTTTCTCCGGCGACATCAAATCAAACACAGTACACACAAGTTCATTTGGATCTACATTCCCACGTTTGTTGTTTGATACAGATGCCTTATGCCAAGAATGCAAACTGTTCAGCTGCCAAAAGCAGGCACCCACAACACGTTCAAACGAAATCTTGAGAAGCACAGGATAAACAAAAAGTTATGTCCAGGCATACAGAAGCCTCATTATTATTTTAGACACTGCCCACTCTTGCAGAGAGTCTTCTTAGCCCTAAATCTCTACCAACAGTTTCCTTTCTAAACCCTTTTATATATTATTCATTACTAAACTCAAAGTCCCCAGTCAGGATGTCACTATGTTTTAAAACCATGCTGATGATTTTCCTCAACTCTCTGAATTCAGAGGTATAGGGGGAAAAGACTTGATGGGGTTGCCAAGTTTATTGCAGTGTAGAGGGTTGTGAAACACGGAAAGAATACAGCAGTTTTATGTCTTTTCCTCCCAGTTTTGGGCCTTTCCTGCCAAACTGTGAGAGCAGGCTTATGTAGCTGTTAGAGCTCTGCAGTCAGAGGGAAGGCTCTCTGCATTTTCGTTCTGCACATTCCTGTCAGCAGATGCTCGGCTTGGTACCCTTTATGCTATGCAGATCAAATCACAACAAACAGATCTTGAATAGAATTACCAGGTCTGCAACTCCACTAGAGAGGTCTTTGGTTACTAGCAATTTCCATATTTGTTAGTTCTACCCAGTCTCCGGCAAATAGAGAGAGGATCACCCAATACCGATCTGTCACTTGCCAAACCCTGACCTGGATCAGAATTACTTCTCTGAAATGGGGGTCTTAAAATGAAATTACAACAATATTAGTTAGCTAAAGTACTATCATATTTGCATTAGAAACAGAGCAATAATCTGAAAAATTATCATAAATACTAGAGTCTGGTACAGCACAAGGGCACAGTGGTCAAAGGCCAAAAACGTTTACACTTTTAATTTTTCCTTTCAAGAGGTTAGGATAAACCTTCCATTTTTGCAAGGTCTCACCCAGCTCAAAGAAAATAATATTCAAGTGAGATTCTTCAGTATAACTACCTCACATGTAATGAACATGAAAGCACCTCAATGAATGCCTGAATTTTACTTTATTATCATTCTCTGGTGGAAAAAAGAAAGGAATTTCATTTACATTTGGGATGAGTGTCCTTTGCTTGGGCTGGTGCTGGACTTTATTTCTAGGGTGGCTCTTATGTGCAATCTAAAATCAAGACTTTACACATATGCAATGTTTACCTCACTGTCTGCAAGACATGAACAAAACAGGACTCTGATCTAAAGTTTGTTAAACTCTAGGAATGTGTGGGGTCTGAGAGCAGGGAATATAATGAACTGATAATCTGCATAATGAGAAAAGTGTTGGGAGTGAAAGGTCAGGAAGAGGACTGTGTTCACAGAACACAAAATGTACACCTGTACAGGGTCTGCAGTAGGTTAGACTTGCCTTGCTCTATCTGAGCCCAAACAGAGCATTTACTGTAAGGAAAATTTCACCTGTCTCCTCTGTGGAAGTTTCCAAAATAAGCTGTTCCACAAATGAGGTTTAGGGATGTAGGGAAGAAACAATTATTGCACCTTGTAAACTTCTTTCTAGAAAAATTACAGTTATATTATCTGTGATGAAATATAGATTTGGGGAAAAAGAAAGAAGCAAACAAACAAAAAGATCACTCCAACCTTCTTTCTGCCTAATATTTAAGGGTAGAGAAAAAAAAAATTAAAATCCCTTGCTAATGTTTATGACAAATGAAGTAAAAGGAAGACTCAGAAAGCTTTCTGAGACTTTCAGTGTCTATTTTATTTCTTGCTATAAAGAAGGTGGGAAAACACAATAATGGACATAACTCAATACGTTTTTACAAACAGATATTCTGTTCTCAGTGTGGTGTAGCTGTAACTGAAATTTCAAAGGCAAAAAAGGAAGCACAGTGCCAAAGAAGAGGTTTTTAATCAGAAGGAAGTTCAGCAGAAGGAGCAGTAGTATGGCTTCTTCACTGGTACAGCAGGACCCTCTGAACAATGAACCGGTGGCAATAATGTAGTAACTAATAGGAAAGCGCATATAAAGAGCAGGAGCTTAGCTTAGTTTGGGAAAACAGGGAGATTACCATAAGCGTGGCTGCAGCTTTTGCATTAGGTGTTTTAAAGCAGACAATGTTGCCGTGATGGGAAGCATGGAGTGACATAAGCAAATCAGGAAGCAAGAGGTGCAGAATTAGTTCATATGTCTAAAGACACTCTGGGGGCCAACGCCAAGAATAGCAACAAATCCGACTTTTATTATCAAAAAGCCAAGTACAGATAAAAGTAATTAGAAAAAGGCTGTCTGGTGAAGTAATTATGGATGCATGTATGCAGGTGGGCCCATTTGGGGCCTTGGTGGATAAATCTATACACCTAAACAAAAAAAAAAAAGGCAGAGTCTCTGTAACTGTCCAACATCATCCATACCTTCAAAGTGTTAACATAGTTACTGCAGTTTTAGCCCAAGATGAGTGACAGTTCTCCAAACAGTATCTGGGAACGGTGTGAGGTTGGCCCACGCCAGGGATGTTCAGAGATTTCCAACAGAGCCAACAGAGGTGCCCCACCCCCCAAGCACATATGCCCCAGGACACACAGACCCCTAAAGACACATCCACACACACACACACACAAATGCACTTTGATGGGTGTCACACACCCGGACAATGCTCATACTCCTGTTACCTAATGCAGTGCAATTTGTTAGAAAAGGATATGTTTTGTGCATATACCAACAAACAGAATCAGATTTCAAGTCATAAACATCAGCTGCGGGAGGGAGGGGGAAGCAGATACTATATTTATGAGTGTCTGAATTAATTTCAGACTCAGAGAGATGCTATGAAGGTTCTTTAAGAAAGTAAAGTATTTAAGGTAGTGAAAACATATCACAAATGTTCCTAGTTTCATTTGTTTACTGCTTTCACAAACGACTCCAAAGGACTCATTAATGGAAACTGATTGGAACAGGTTCTTTGTCCATGTCCAGTTTCTTTTATAATTGCTGAAGTCACTGAATTGGCATGAAACAGCTCCTCTTTAATTTGTCTGATTAAAAAGGGCACTTTCTCTTGCTGTACTCATTGGAGTGGAAATGAATTGTTCCCTGTCATGCACCAGGCTGTCCCCTTCATTTGATAAACCAAAGGATTAGGCAAATTTAGTCAAGCAGTCTTGAGGACTCTTCCCTCCCTCTATTCCCTTCATACCACGAGGTGAAACACTTTACTGATTATGAGACCTCCTTTTAATTTTTTGATTACATTAATTAATTTGGCTGTCAGGAGTGGACTGAATTTATTCCAGTCAGTTCTTCAGTAAATTATTTTCACAGAAGTATGTTCCTTATTTGAAAGGAGGATGCAGATTCCTTTGTCTTAAAAACAGAATGCAAGAATGAGTTTCGTTCATGGATAGCCCTTCTTTCATGATGAAAATTAAAAGTGTGGGGCTGGAGAGACCTCATTTGCTACTGTCTGACGAATGATCTAAATGTCAACAACTGTGTGAAGTGGGAGGAGGCTGCCAGGTTTATTTGGCAGTGTACTGTACCAAAGGTATTGGCTGCAGAACTGGGAGGGAGCACGGAAAGGTCAACCCTGAGAAAGCTGTGATGTTATCATCAGGGCAATTCAGAAAATCTACAACACCGTGAAAAAGCAAACTCGGGCTTCAGGTGTGCTATTTATGCACAAGGCCATGCGTTGCAAAGCACTTAGGGGAAGAAAAAATCTTTCACACAGAGCTCTGAGCAAGGTGCACCAGAGACACTGTAATAAACCTGTTTCTAGTACCTATGCACTTCTGGGATACTCTTGGGACTCTGAAGTCCTCCGCAGCCAACTTGTCTCTGTGCCCTCACCACTCTGCCCTCTACCATCCTCCCACTCCACAAACCTCAAGACTGAGGCTGCACAGCAGCTTTAGGGTAACTCAAAACCTACAGAAATGTCAAAATCACTACCATTAACATGAGTGGGTAAATGTATGGTGCTACACCACAGCAATCACTGCCTGTGCACATCACCTCTGAAATATGGAACAGGTGATTAGGCAGTCCTGAGAGAAAAAGAAAACGAAGAAAAAAAGGAAAAAGTTCATTTTTCCCCCTCCCGAAGACCAAAGGGAAAGGGGTGGGTGGGACACCAAAACTGTGACAGTTTCAACCAACTTCAGGTGTCACAAAAGGAAAGAACTTTTTTTGTTTTGCTTACTTGTTTATTTGCTTTTCTCCATTAAAAATCCACAAGAGCTCTCTCTGCTGATAAATAAGTGTTTTTTTCTAGGAAACAGATGCAAACTACATCTTCTGGAATGGGAAAGTTCCCCCTCATTTTTTCCTTTTCCTAAAAAAAAGCAAGTCATGAATTCCATGTCTAAAAATCACAGGAATTGCAGGTCCGAGAAGTGTGGGGACTTGCAGAAGCAGCTAGAAACCCACACATAAAAAGCATCATGTAATTTTAACAGGTGAGTAGCCTGCTGCAGAGATATGGGACCTGCCAATTAACATGTCAAGTACGAATTAGAAAGGAGTTAATGTTATTTTTGGCAGAATGCCTTAGCCTCAGCATGATGTGATAAATCACTTGCTCCCCTTAAAATAAAAGGCCTTATCTTGACTTTAAAGACTCAATTTACTCCAGTGTGTCAAATGTACTTAGAATATCACCTCTCCTCTTTCAAGCAGCTTATCAGTATCCCAGACACTGACTCCTGGAGCCAAGAAGTCTGCAATATTCAAGCTGACTTTTTTCTCAACAGGAATAAAATTCAGGCTTTCTAGGAACTGCGGGTGCTTTTCTTTCCGTGGAGATAGAGTGACCACTAGATCACCAAGCTGAGCTCCTATGATCCCAGTCTAATCAGCTGTCACACTTTCCAGCAAGAAGGGGCTGGAAGCAGAGAGACATATGTAGTGAAGCAACCCCATTCTTCTCCAAACTCATGACATTTTTCATGACTTTGCAGGAAATTTGGTCAAAAAATGCTCTCGTGCTTTGTGTTTCATTCTGCATTATTTTTATATGCAGTTTATGCAGAATAACTTAATTGCATAAACAAATGCTGACAAGCACGGACTGTTCCTTCAGACACGTTTGACTACTGCTATCCAACCTTCATTCCCTTGGGAAGCCATCTCAAGTGTGACCATGTTCCTCCTTGCAAAATTTTTTCTGATATTTTACTCAAATTCATCTTCCGTGACTTTAGCCAATCGGAGTTTATTTGTAGGGTTAGATTAAAAAGCGAGGACCCCACAAATGGCTTCTCCCCTTGCCCAGTAAGTGTGAAGAGAAGCTAGACCGTAACCACTTTTCACAGAATCACAGAATCACAGAATGGCAGGGGTTGGAAGGGACCTCTGTGGGTCATCTAGTCCAACCCTCCAGCCGAAGCAGGGTCACCTACAGTAGGCCGCAGACGACCTTGTCCAGGCAGGTCTTGAATATCTCCAGAGAAGGAGACTCCACAACCTCCCTGGGCAGCCTGTTCCTGTGCTCCGTCACCCTCAAAGGGAAGAAATTCTTCCTCATATTCAGACAGAACTTCCTCTGCTTCAGTTTGTGCCCATTGCCCCTTGTCCTGTCACTGGACACTACTGAAAAGAGTTTGGCCCCATCCTCCTGACACCCAACCTTCAAATATTTGTAAGCATTTATAAGGTCCCCTCTCAGCCTTCTCTTCTTCAGGCTGAACAAGTCCAGCTCCTTCAGCCTCTCCTCACAGGAGAGATGTTCCAGTCCCCTCACCTTTCCCGTAGCCCTCCGCTGGACTCTCGCCAGTAGCTCCTTATCTTTCTTGAAGTGGGGAGCCCAGAACTGGACACAGTACTCCAGATGAGGCCTCACCACGGCAGTGTAGAGGGGAAGGAGAACCTCCCTTGACCTGCTGGCCACACTCTTCTTGATGCACCCCAGGATGCCATTGGCCTTCTTGGGAGCCAGGGCACACTGCTGGCTCATGGTTAACCTGTCGTCCACCAGGACACCCAGGTCCCTCTCCGCAGAGCTGCACTCCAGCAGGTCCACCCCAAGCCTGTACTGTTGCCTGGGGTTGTTCCTCCCCAGGTGCAGGACCCTGCATTTGCCCCTGTTGAACCTCTTCAGGTTCCTCTCTGCCCAACTTTCCAGCCTGTCCAGGTCACGCTGAATGGCAGCACAGTCTTCTGGTGTATCCACCACTCCTCGTAGCTTTGTGTCATCAGCAAACTTGCTGAGGGTACATTCTAACTCTTCATCCAGGCCGTTGATGAAGAAGTTGAACAAGACTGGGCCGAGTACTGACCCCTGGGGGACACCACTTGTTACCAGCCTCCAACTAGATTCAGCGCCGCTGATGACAACCCTCTGAGTTCTGCCATTCAGCCAGTTCTCAATCCACCCCACCGACCACTCATCCAGCCCATACTTCCTGAGCTTCCCTAGGAGGATATTATGCTGTTTTGCTGTTC
>Ga0065711_1027844_pt1 | contig 45590 bp, 28 predicted proteins | sample Hoacrofraction12_FD_59098 | JGI IMG/M metagenome (GOLD analysis project Ga0065711, IMG submission 59098) | Hoatzin crop microbial communities from Cojedes, Venezuela - Epithelial fraction 12 v2 (version 2) | ecosystem: Host-associated > Birds > Digestive system > Esophagus > Crop | place... | reverse complement strand
CATTTCTTTCTAATTTTTTCCCTGAGCTTTTTTTTTTTTTTTTTGAAAAACAGACAAACCAAAACTTTTCCTGGACCTTGCCTTTTGGGCGATGAAGGACAAATTGTAGTCAAGTGAGAGAGCAGCCTGCTCTCCGACCCCAGGATATTGCTGCTGCTGCCAGCTTTTCTGGCGTTTTGTATTTGATCTTAGTGAGGACGTTTGAGGATTCAACAAATAAAATTCTGCTTAGGAATCGGGGTCAGCATTGCAACGCTGACTGGTAAGTCACCAGGTGCGATAACCTTCAGGCATCAGGAGAGTTTGTGGTTAAGGACCTTCAGCACTGAAAGCACAGGTCTTTACTGGGGAGGAGGAGAATTTGTTCCAATAGCTGGAAGCAGGCCCTTGTTTTTTAGATTAGGCTCAAGAGACTAAGTACAGTTACCGTAAAACAGGAAGAAGAAATACAGATCTAAATTATGGAGGGGGAGGTTCCATAAGCAGAAGAATTTCAGTGGTTACACATGTATGAGTATTTTCTCGATCCCTACATTACTGTTGTCTAATTCACTGTATCTTTTTTTTATAGTACTCATGTGGAGAAATGGATATAGACTCTTCCATATCGTCTCAAATTTTTGATGATCAGGTGGTAAGTCCTTTCATTTAAAGCATTTTGAAACTTGATCAGAATTTTTGGGGGAAGCACAGTTTATTTTAGGTTCAGATTCTTCACTTTCTTGCTTTTTTAAAATTTAAAAACCCAGCAGATGAAGAAACCTTCTATAGGTTTCCCAAGTGTGGTTTTATTTTGGTTTGTTGGGGATTTATTTGTTTGTTTGGGGTTTTTTGTCTTTTTTTTTGTTTTTACTCCAGTAGTACAAGGCAGTTGCTGATGTTTTAAGTAGGCCCAGATGTTCTGGATTTCTTGTAAAGTATTCTGTAATTTCTGTGTTGCACTGGTAACTGATGAAAGCATCAACATAAATGCTCGACTAGCAGCCCAGGAACAAAATGGATTAAAATAAAGGCAGCAAATGCCTTAATGTGGCTGTAGGGTTTGACAGACAACAAAACCCCAGTTTTAGAGCAGCACGAAAAGGCACTGATAGTTTGGACACGTGCTCTTCTCACGTAAAGCATATTTGCCTATTCCAATGAACGTCTCTACGTGTGCCCTCTGATACAGAGGGTGTTTTCACCAGACGTGCCGGCTGGATGATGCTGATGCTGTTGTGCATAACCCTGACAGCATCTCTGAGCAAGAAGTCTCTCCAGTTTGCTGCTGCAAAACCTCACGAGTAGCATTGAATGCCCACTGCTGCGTGTCTCTCCTTTAGATCTGTGTAAAGAAATGCTGTCATCTCAGTAGCAATAATGTGTGCTTCCTCATGAGTTCATCAGAGGAGAATGAACGGACTCGATGGTCCTTACGGGTCCCTTCCAGCTTGAGATACTCTATGAATGCACAAGAAACAGCTAGGAAAAAAAGATGCAAGAAGTCGGTAGGATCTGGAAAACCTGTGCGTGCATTTATGATTGTTTAATATTATCACTCATTTTCAGGTGTAACCCTCCTTGTGTTACCCCTTGCTTTGCTGAACATATGATACTGATAATTAGCTATTTACATCATGAAACAAAGCCTGGGAAAGAAATCTTTTGTTTGTTTGTTTGTTTTTTTCCTTTCTGTAAAAGATTGCCCTAAGGAAAGGCGAGAACTTTGTCCCTGCAAAGCCAAGAGAACGCCTGCTTCATTCACGGTCCGGTTCAGGAGCTGTGCGGTGGTGACCGATGTCTTTGTTCTCCGTAGGCTCTGGAGGAAGCCAACGATTGCTTGAGCGAGCTGCCCAGCCCCTTTGCCTACCTGCTGACCATCCACCTGAAGGAGGGCCGGAACCTGGTTATCAGGGATCGCTGTGGTGAGCCCCGCCTTCCAGCTGGTTTCCTTGAAAATTCGCAGGGCTCTCCTTTCACTGACGTCAGTTTGGCAGCAGTTGGCTTCTTTGCTTATCTCTGATGCAAGAAGTCATTGATTTGTGTCCCTTGCCCAGGTCAGACCACTCAGTGATTGGGTTTGTCCACCTTAGGTACACAGGGGAGAGCTGCCATCTGCCTGCTGCTCCTCCTGCCTGGCTGCGCAGCTGCAAAGCATCTTCTGGGCTGGGCTTAGCATCTGTACCTATTCAGGAGCTGCAGAGTCATTGGTCTCGAGAATTTCTATTTGAGCTTAAAAAAAAAAAAAAGCCAAAGAATGTTTTGAAATTTATTAAATGCTGGAGCTGTTCTAGGAGTGCTTTTTGGGGTTATCTGCAAAGATTTTAATAAAAGGGAAACCATGGGAGCAGGGCTGCAAGCCAACAATCTCCTCTAATCTGGGAGGCAACCTCAGGAGGACAACATTAAAAAAAAAACTTACCAAACAAAGGAAAAGATTTGGGGAACTCCTGGAAAACCTGTGTGAAAGTGCCTGCTGTTAGCCTGGCTCTCTTTCAGGCTGTTGCAACAGGGAGTAAAAGTGCTTGTAAGGGTCCAGTTTCTCTGCTTGTCGTGGAGGGAAGAGCTGTCTTGGAGGATCCGCGGAGTTTTGTAGGGCTCTGCAGCAGCAGCTGCTTCAGGACCTTTGATCTGAACCTGTCAGAGAGCTCTTCCGTGTGTCCAGTCTTTCTGCATTTTAGATTTATTCTTTATTTTGTATTTTTTTTCTGCATGTGGAAACAGTTCTGATGCTTTTGCATTGCAAAATGTATGAGCAATTTCTTTCTTTTGAGATGAAGCAACAGGGTTTATTCATACGGGTTTAAAGAAAATAAGCTTACAAAGCCTTAAAAGCCTGTGAAAGTTTCCATCTGGAGGAACCTGTATGGATTTAGAAACCTTCCTGCATGCACTGCTGGTTGGGGTTTCCATTATCTATTATCGCTGTTAACTTTTTCCCTGCTGGTTTTTCTTGTCTTCACCAAACAGTAACTCCTGGCCCAAGTGTATGCTGCTTTTTCCTCCCAGCTTTTGGAAGGAGTGAGTGAATACTTAGATTAAGATCTTCTCTCTTTAAACAGAAGCACGTATTTCCTGACAGTGTTGCAGTTCATCAGATTTACTAGCGAGCTGCACAAGCCAGGACACATCCAGCTGCCTGTACAGAAAAGATGCTATAAATGAGCAATTCCAGCGGAGCAGTATTTCTAAAGACAAAGCGTAGTTTGCTCTAGGCTGTGTTTTGTTGCGTAAGAAAGCAAATGCTTGTCTTAGTGAAGCATTGGATAACACCTTGAAGCAGCATAAGCAAGGGGAAAAAACGTGATTTTAATGGGTCTCTGTTGCTTTCTGGCAAATGACCACTCATTTAGTAGATGAAGTATGTGAGGTGGTGCATCGTTCGATAAAATTCCTGCTTGTTTTGCACAGACACTGGGACGGGGGAAAATAGTGACTTAATGATTATTTTTCAATCACCATCATGTTGCAGTGCTGCCTCCTTAAAAGAAAACATGCTGCTGATGCCCTGATGCACATCTTCATGGCTCTCTGCTGTTGTACCGGTTACTTAGAGTCTTTGCGTGACGCTCGGGCCTGACCTGCAACCACTGTGTGTTTTGCAATGCGCTTTTAAAAGCGGGAACTTGTCAGTTTTGCTCATCATTCCAACATGAGAAAACCTCAGAGAAACCTTGTGGGTCAGGAACACGCGACTTCCCTCTTCTCTCCCCACCACGACGCCGGATACAGCCGCTGCGCTGGGTTATACTGGCCTGATCCGAATAATCCGAATACAGGAACAAGCTGTCCGCAGCCGGCGTGTCCTCCGAGCCTGACTGCTGCTTGGGTGGAGGCCAAGTCGTCCTCCTTCACGTTTTGGGAACAGCAAACCTCTAGAGCTAACCAAGCGACGCTGCCTGCTTTCAGTCCCTCTTCCCCACGGTTTTCTGTACGCGGCGAGGTGCTGGAGCTCCCCAGTGGGTAACGCTGAGCTGCTGGTCCCTGTGTTTTATGGGGGGGTTGGAGTCTGAAACCTCTTCTGGTCAGCCTTGTGCGAGCCGCGGCAAAAACGCTCCGGTTAGGCAGGAGTGGTGGCAGAGCGTTGGCATTGGTAGGTAGGAGTAGCAATGTCCTGCTTTTATTCAGATAAAGTGGCCATGCCGAGCGGTAGCTCCTTCACTGGTCGTTGATGGAGAGTAACTCCAAATACTAAGTAACTCCAAATACTGAGTAACTCCAAATCCTGTGCAGAGTATGCTATACATTGCAGAGCGTCAGCGTTGGTAGGTAGGAGTAGCGATGTCCTGCTTTTACTCAAATAAAGTGGTCATACTGAGCGGTAGCTGCTTCACTGGTTGTTGATGGAGAGTAACTCCAAATACTGAGTAACTAACTCCAAATCCTGAGTAACTCCAAATCCTGTGTGGAGTATGCTATACATTCAACGGCAAAAAGTCCGCATGAAAACTACAGGTGGAGTGAAGAGTGTATGCTGGCATCTTTAGCCTAAATCGGGTTTAACGTAAGGTGGGTAAATTCCCTGAATTTTAATATTCCGTCGTGATGTCGGCGATTTCTCTGAACCAAGGCCCCCGGCAGGCAGCGAACCCATCAGTTCACGTTGTCGGGGGGGGGGGTTCTGCACCCACCCAAAGCTACAGCCCGTGGCGCTGAGGCCCCGTGTCCCGCGGGGGCTTTTCCCCTCCATTTTACCTTTCCCGGCCGCTTTCCGAGTGGCTCGCGCCGCGGGTGGCTGCCGCCCCCTGCTGGCGGCTCCCGGTGCTGCCGGGCGGCTCCGGCCCCGGGACCGAAGGTTCGGGGCCGGGCGGCGGCTGCGGTCGCATCGGTCGCTTCGCAGTGTGGGAAGTGATGAACGAGACGTGCTTGGAAGTCTCTTGTACTGGCGTTCAGTCTCTGTTTCTGCTTCTGTTATGTCCCCGTGTAATAGTATTTGCGTATGCAGAGACATAGATACATTTTAATCTAAGGTGCGTGACAGAGGAGAAATGTTTCTGGCATTGGAACAGCTTTTGCTGGAAACTCCTGGTTCTACTTGGCAAATTCGCAGGGGTCTCCCTGAATTTTCTTGTTATATGTGTAGCAGTTATTAAATAGGAATTAATTACACTTGGCTGAGTAAAGGCAAGCAGTGGTTCTGCTGATAACTGCAGGCTGTAAGGCCAACACGTGACTTTACTTGTTCCCAGCTTTCCAGGTGTTTTTCCAGACTTTTTGACTTGTATGTGCTGCTTGTTCCAGGATATGTTCCCTTTGGGGTGATTTAAATTCCTCCTTCCCTTTACCAGATTTTTATTACTCTGGGGTTTTTTTCCCTTTGTGATATTATCCCTGCTAACATCTACTCTTTCCTATTTTTCTCTTTGCCTTTTGCCTCTTGCGTTTTTTTTTTGTCTGTCTTTTGTGTCTCTCCAGTCCTGGACTTTCTGTAGCTCCTCTCTTCGTACCTGCTCTCTGTAGAGAGGTGCAGTGCATCAGCCCAGGAGTCTGCCTCAGCTGCGTGTGCGCCTGGTTGCTTCCTGTGAAGTGCGTAAGCAGTGCAGGAAAAAAATATCAGAATTGCAGCATTTCCTTCTCCTTTTTTTTCCTTTTTTCTTGGAAGTGGAAGGGAAAGAGAAAGCCTCCATCCAGCAACACCCACTATATGTACCTCAGTACTGAAAAATCGCTCTCCGGGTCAAAATTGCAGTGTCCTGTCTTGGGGATGCAGGATGAGCAAAGTGTTACCTGCTTGGAGTCTGATTTACTTTCTTCTCACTGCTTCTTGGGATACAGCTGAACTCAGTCATATCATAGAATAATAGAATGGTAAGGGTTGGAAGGGACCTGAAAGATAATTTAGTTCCAACCCCCCTGCCATGAGCAGGGACACCTTCCACCAGCCCAGGTTGCTCAGAACTCCATCCAGCCTGGCCTTGAACACTCCCAGGGAGGGGACAGCCACAGCTTCTCTGGGCGACCTGTTCCAGTGCCTCACCACCCTCATGGTGAAGAATTTCTTCCTAATATCTAATCTAAATCTGCCCTCTTTCAGTTTAGAACTGTTCCACCTTGTCCTATCACTACACACCCTTGTGAAAAGTCCCTCTCCACCCTTCCTGTCGGCCCCTTCAGGTACTGGAAGGCTGCTCTAAGGTCACCCTGGAGACTTCTCTTCTCCAGGCTGAACAGCCCCAACTCTGTTAATCTGCCCTCTGATCATCTTGGTGGCCCTCCTCTGGACCCACTCCAGCACATTCGAAACTCTCTAAGCGGATGCTGAGGTTTGGTTTTCTGTGTACTGTTTGTAGTGTCACTGTTACCAGATGAAGTGATGTATCTCGGTGATGGCGAGGAGTTTGTGATCTGTGTACTTTCAATACTCTGAGTAGTAAGAAAGTCGAAATGTATTTTATTAATTAAATATCTGTAGAGCACTGGTAGTTCTGCAGAAAAGAGAGATAATTGCTCTATATCTTATTTGGCTGAAAAAAAAATTAAGCACCCCGAGTCACCAGTGCTCTCAGTGTTGCCATTTTGTTGCACCCTTAGTGGTTTTGTGGCCTCGTTGAGCCTTTTTCTGCGAAGCTCGCAACTTCCAGTTCCACATGCTTTGAACTGGGAGGGGCTGGAGCCCGTTTCTACTTGCTGGTTTGCTTTCACAGGGCAGAGTGATGCCAGTCTAATGAAATCTGGAATGTCCTGCTCCCTTATGGCTCTGAGGTGCTCCGACTGTGCCCGTTGCTGCCTGCACGAGTCTCCTTTGCACAACGGTGACGCTGTGACACCCGGCAGCAGCTCAGTGCCACAGCTGCAGGACAGCGTGACCTTCCAAGAGCTGACAAACCCAGCTCTACCGCTGCAAGAACAAACAGAAACTGGGGTTTGAGTGCCTGTAAGGGTTAGAACCCCCTCCTGTCTCCAAATCCTGTATTTTTAGAGTTTGAGTGTATGTTTTCATCTGTTAAATGATGCGGTTACAAGAAATGTGTTTCTTGGGTGTGATGTCAGCTGGTGGGTGGCTGTGGTTGCTCTCTCTTCACCCCCTGTGTTCCTCCAGCCTGAATTTTCTGTGTGTCTCTTTTCCACTTGGCCTTGTGTTTTCTAGTTTTTTTACAGGGTTTTGTGCCCCATCTATTTCTTTTCTTTCAGGTTTCCCTTGTTGCTTGCTGTTGCTGCACTTTGGCTTTGCTTTCATTTCTTTCCTCTTGTTGTACAGCTGAACATGCAAAAGGAGCGGGCTGGGTTGCAGGAGTGCAGAAAGTGCTGTCACCTTCCTGGGTGCATCCCCCCTCCTGTGCACACATCCAGAGCACATCGTCGCCTGCTCTCGCATCCACCACTGCTGCCAGGGGTCCCGGTGGGCTCCTGGAGCTGGCAGAGACGCCGTGCTGCACGCACAGCCCCTAACAGCAGCGCAAACTGTGCCAAAGCTCTGTCTCCAAAGGGCAGAATAACGTGAAAGAGGACAGAATAACGTGTCCTTTTAACTTCAAGCACTCATGAACCGGTGGTAGCCTACCACTCGTAGCTGGGGGCTGTCCACTGCCTGGGTCTGCGCTGGTAGCCGGGTGCTGGAGGAAGGGATGTGCTTGTGCTGCACCGGGCGTTTGCCGGCTTAGAGCAAGTCCATTGTTTGGAAAGCAAATGCTCAGAGCAATTAGGCTGAATTGCTCCCTGCAAACACGCTGATTAATTTAGACTTTCTGTGTTTTCACGGTATCTGCAATTAGATCATTAGTCCTTCAGATTTATTAATTATTGAGATGTATTAGGCAACTTTTCACACTTCTTTTTGAAAGGCGTAATCATGGCTAATTTACGACTGCGAAGAATTTGAATGAATGATGCTGGGTACTTATTTTGATGTTTTCTGGATCCCGTGTAGCTCTGCGTACAAGGGCTTGTGCTGCGAGCGTTTGGCTGTGCCAAGTCCGCTTTCTGGGCGTGCAACGCGTGCGGCTGAAACTACCCTTGCACACAGCGATCCCTGGGAGCAGCCCTCCTGGACTGGCCGTGGGAAATGAGTGTGCAGAGATAGATAGGAACCTCGGGAAAATAGATTGAGTTCAAACAAAAGCAATTAATCCATTATATGCATAGCCACCTTTGGTAAATTAATGTTAAATTAAGAAATATGGGTATGGCAGCACAGGAAGAGAATATGTAGGGCCTGGAGAATACCCTATGACTCTTCTTTTGTAGGTAAATGTGATTTAGATAACGGGTTTCTTAAACCGTTTACGCTCCATCCCTCAGAGCTGGCTACTGGGGGGCAGCTGCCTGCATTCACAGCCCACACTGCATTTTTCTGGGACCCCCATAACAAGATTTTATTAGGCCAAAGGCTGAGAATACAGAAAGATGCAGCTATTTACACCAGAGGTTCTCAGCGCTGGCTAGTAACGTAGCAGGGGCTTCTGCCATGTCCTCGTGCCCTCCTGTGCCTGCATACCTGAGCCCCGGCGGGGAATACAACGTTCAGTTGGACTGCTGGAGTTTTGGTAGGGTCTTGGGTTTTTTTTCTTGGTTTGTTTATTTTAGTTTGTTGTTTCAAAACGTTATTTCTGAAATGTCTTGCACAGAATATCCTCCATCTGCTTCTTGCATTCTATTAATGTTCGGTTCAGGCTTTATTTCCCCCTCTTTTCTCCATCCGCCGGGGGTTTGTATGCATTCTTCACACTTCTCTGGTGTTTTTGGTTTATTGGTTTCTGTTGCGGTGGGTTTTTTTGGTTTGTGGGGCTTTTTTTTTTTTTACTTGTTTGCTGGTTCATTTTCCCTTGGAACCTATTGGTGATGCTGGTTTCCAAGCAATGTTTCACTTCCATCTGGCCACGTAAAACTAGCTGGGCACAAAACTTTCAAAATTACCTGAATTTCCTGCCAGCAGAATACGTTTTTTTCTGATTTCGCAGTTAAGCCTTGATCTCAGCTATTTCACTAGAAGAATATAGTGGTTTTCAACTTCAAATGAAAAGTGTGTGTTCTATTTTAAAATGTCTTTTATTCCTTGTTGTAAATAACGCCAGTGATTCTATTTCTAGGAAGATTTTAAGGATTTATTCTTTACATGCATATAATATAAATCCTTAATTTCCTTCTTCAGATTAAAATTTAGGTTTTCAACCAAAACTTAAGATGGTCTAGGTTATATTGCACACTGTTCTTTGATTCCCACCCTCCAGGATTTTAAGGCGACTTGGTGGTAATTTTTATTTATTTATGTAAGGAGACTTGTTTCATATGCTATGTTTCCAGTAAGTTTACTCCTGTAAAAGAGTGTGTGGCTTGAAATTATATCGGGTCTTCTGGTTTTGGGGTGGTGTTTTTTTGGTTTTTTTTTGTCCGAATTATGAAGCAGTGTGTATGAGTATGAGCCACAGTTGGTGTGGTACAGCGCTCGGTAGCTGCTAGAGGGCAGCAGTATCCGTTTAAAAACACCATTAACAGTTTCTTGGGCTGCTAAACCCTGTCCTGCTGCTGTGTCCCAGCAACTTTTGCCCACTGTAGCTTGCTCGGATTTTAGCTGATGTTTGGTTTGCCTCCACTCGTTGCTTTTTAGTGTTAGTGGAAGAAAATAGAAGTAAAATAGATATTATGCAAATAAATTCAAGGGAGCATCACTGTTGAGATGTGTGTTCTTTATCTAATGGGAAAGCAGGTCCAGCTGATGGAGTGATTTTTTTAGAGGCTGTCCTTTCTTTTTATTCTTACTGGGTTTGTATTAGGCTGAGAATCAGATAATCCTGTTCGGTTTATATATTTTATCCATTTTACGGGTGGGAACCGTCTTGTCATTGCATAACATTTTAAATAACCTCAGAGCATCACATCTTGCTTTTCCCACCAGAAAAGTGTTTTTCTTGGGCTAAATTCTCAACTGATTTCAAGAATAATCAGTCTCCTCGCATTACCCCGTTGACACGTGGCTACAGCTGATGTGACTGAGGTGAACACGTTCAGACATTGCATTGCAGAATGGCTTGGGTGCACGTGCTTAAAAGTTGACTGTGTTGCCTTCACTAGAAAATGGCTGCTGAAAAGCTGTATTTTTTTTTTTTTTTAAATGGCCTGGCTTCTTAAGAAAATTATTGGGTGCATGTCATGTCTAAATGAAAATTTTAAGAGATACCCTTTTTCAGACCTCTAAAATCACTAGGATCTTTTTTGAAAAGTTATGTTCTTTTGGCTAGATTGTAGATCATCTCTAATAAACAGCTTTTAATAGATGCAGATGTCTTTTCAGTCTTGAGTCCAGAAGCCTTCTAGCCTTGAATTCAAATGCAGTGAATATTTTTCAGTCTATGCTGTTCATATATCAGGTGAGGCTTGTCCACCTGGCTTATTTCTCATTCCCTGTCTCCTTTTTAATCTGTTTTGATGACCTGGATGCAATCTGAGGCATCTTAAAGAAGAACAGAAGTGGGAGTGCTGATCCAGGGAGCTACAGGAGCTTCATCAGCATCCCAGGAGCAACCTGGGGGAAGCCTTGAAGGCCTCGTGGGGCACATTCAGCCCCATCGTTTCTCTCCTGGCCAGCCAGGTCCACCTGACCAAGCACCGCCGAGCCCCGGCTCCCGCCGCGGAGATGGAGGTCCATCTGTTTGCCATCACGGAGGTGTCAGCCCGTCATCTGTACGATCCCGCGCTGCTGGCCCTTCTCCCCGGCCTGCCTAGTTGAGATGTTACCCCTCTGACAGCCAGACAGGCGAGCGCCGCCGACACCCGTGCCCCTCCGCAATTATTTTCCCTAACAATTAACGCCGGCACTAACTTGACACCTTTTCCTTGTTTGGCTTTTGTAAACCATCATCCCTTTTTCTATTAATTCCCGGCATTAATATTTTCTTTCGCGCAAGTGCCGCCGTTCACCCGTGAAACAGTTTGAACATTATGTAGCTGTCAAGATAGCGAGGGATTACCCAGCGTGCCTTGCCGGGGTAAGTGACACCACTGAGGCCCCGGGTTGAGATGTTTATTTTGAGAGTAAGCTGACAAGCATGAAGACCTGATCCCAGAGTGGCAATCTTATTTAATTAAAGGCCTCTTTTTATTATAGCTTTTCTCCCCCTCGCTGTTTTTTATAGATATATATTTATATATATATTTTATATAAAAATACATACATTCCCTTTATATAAATATATATATTCCTTTTATATATGTACATATATTTTTATGCATATATACACATTTCTAAATGTATGTAGATATATAAATATATATATATAAAGAATGTGTTCCTTTATATGAGAATGATTGCTGAAGGCTGACTCACGTGAGCAGTGCTGGGCAAACCTTCCTCCTCTTTTATTTTCCTTTACTGTATAACAACCTGGAAAGCTTTCAGAACAATAATGTAATTGGGATGCTTACTTAGCTATAGTCTTCTCACTTGCCATCCTTGGAAAAAAGGCTTGGAGTTTTATACCTGCAGATATTGGAATTGCTGGCTGTTGACTTTCTCTGTCTCCTCTTTCTCTCTTTCTTTTCAGGTTTTGCCCTTGCTCATGGGTTGTCTGTGCCAAAAGCACAGGAGTTATGGCTGTAGACCACCTGCCTCCATCACCCTCTTCATGCTTTCCTTTCATCAGTTGCTTTCCTTGTCTAGGCCAGTTGCTATTTCATGTACAGAATAGGTTGTGGACATTATTATTGCTATTATTGTTATTTTTAATAATGCGGCTTACCCCTGCTTATCCTATGAATAAAAGCCAGTTGTGGATTTGTTTTTTTTTTTTCTTTTTAAAGGAGCTGGAAGAAACTAACACCAAAGAGCTCAGGGCTGTTATTTCTTAAGTTCTGCGTTCTCTGAGGGCTGCTGCCTGTGTTGTGGGGCTGTGATTTATCTGTGTGTTCCCACTCTTTGTGGAAAGGGTGCTGGTTTTAAGCTGTGCATTTTATATGAGAGTATAATCATAGTTCTGAGAAGTATTCTAGGGAAAGGTCTAGTCCTAACCCACTGAAGACAATGAGAAGCTGCCCTCTGACTTCCCTGGCTTTGGATCAGGCCCTTATTATTCTCTCTTGGAGGAGAAGGAAAAGAAACTTCTTTTTAAGTTTGCAGCATTTTTCACAAAGAGGGGTTGATTTTAAAAATTACTGTTTAGGAAAAGGATTAGCTGCAGGTAGTGTTTGAAAACCAATTGATATTTTCCTCCTGTGAATGAAACACCCTTTATGTGCAGAATTGGCCAGGGCTCTACTACTCTTTCCCTTTTGAAATGAAAACAGAGTAAAAATTTTCTGCAATTCTTAATAAGAAGTCTGTATGTCCCAGGAGCACAGTTCTTTATAGTACTATGTAATTCCAAATAGATGCAAACACGTAGCCATTTTTTTCTTGAGCCGGAGTCTGTCTTCGCATTACACTGATCAGAGCTTTGGGTGGTTAAATATGGATTTTTCACATCCTCACTCTTTCATCAAACTACTGACAAGACTGAGTATTGGTCTGATACTGGGTTGTCCTGAACTGCCACGCGTTTGTCGGCCGGTATCTCGGTGGGGACCAGGGGGGACAGGCTCAGGTTAGTTCTGAATGTGTGAAGCCTGGTGTAGGAGTCAGCCTTTCCCTGCCCGCAGCCCACACCAGCGCATTAGCTGTTATTCTTCTAATGAAAATGAACTGTTAAAATGGAAGTTTAATTCCAAATAAAAAGTATAATACAGACAATATTGGGTATGACAGATAAACGGCACCTGGGATCAGTTAATTGTATATGCTGCTACAGCTCTGGTTTATTCTTTCCCTTATTTACAGCTTGTGAGGTTTTGTTGCAAAGTCTCTGTGCACCACGAAAGCAGCCACCAAGTAAACCCTTCGTGTACTTTGTTCCGCCTTTTGTACGGTGTCCTGTGTGGTGACTGGTGTTTGTACAGGCACCGCTGATTTAATAACAATAATAAAAAGTTGATTCTCTCTTCTCTTCTCCTTTGACAGCTGCAAGTCTTTCTATTGCTGCCGAGTGGCACGAGCCTCACGCTCTGTCCATGGACATCTGCTCCATAAAAATATGGGACATTATTGCCATGGCAAATTGTGCCACTTGGATTAAAAAATGTGTTACCTGAATATTGCCTGTTGTCTTTACGGAGTCTGTTCTGCATGTGGTTTTTATCCTGATCTGGTGAACAATGTCAGCATTTTTTCACTGAAACTTCAAATTTGTTTTTAAGTGAATTGGCAGGCGATACCAGTGAGGAAATCGTGACGGGTATTTTAGCTATTGTTACTGGTTTCCTTGGAGCTCCTGTCCAAACTACGACGCTTTTGAGTTTTGGCTTTTTATATATTCATGGTCACAGGATCCCATTTTCTCTTTTCCACTGTTTGTGTTGTTAGTTGGCCTGTAAATCGTCCTTCATCCCTGCTTCCGTTTGCTCTTTTCCCAAATTAAAATGTTAACTAAATTACTAAAGAATAATTAGCAGAAATTTTGTTGCCTGCTTTAAAACAGCTTTCTGGTTCTGTTCAATAGATTTCCTGTATGAACTGGAAGTTTTTATATAGGTAATTAGATATATGCGTCTGTGTATAAAATAAGTAATTGCTATTTATTGCAGTTATTTATTGTTTTATGAAAATATAATTTAAGATTGTGGGGTTATGTGGAGGCAATGCAAATTTTTTTTTTTTTAATTGATTATCACAGGTACAAGTGACCCGTATGTGAAATTTAAATTGAATGGGAAAACTTTATACAAAAGTAAGGTAGTCTACAAGAACCTCAACCCGGTTTGGGATGAGACTGTTGTGCTGCCCGTACAGACCCTCGATCAAAAACTCTGGATCAAGGCAAGTTTTGGTTTTAGATTTCTGCAAGGTGGATAAATATTTTTTTAAGCAATTATTTTCTACTTTAAAAATGTATTGTTTTTTATTTGCTGTAGCGGTGTAACATAAAAAACGATCCGGTTTAAGAGTTTCAGCAATTTCAAATTAAAATGCACATATGTCTCTTCCAGATTTTACCCGCCTGTTTTGCTTTCCGTCTGCAAAAATCCAAGCTGAAATAAAACTCCTTGACTGGATGTGTTTAAAGCTGTGGAGCTAAATTCTGCTCGCTCTTACTGTGCTTGTGCAAACTCGGTGAAACCAACTGTGGTTTCATAAGCACGTTTTAAGAGTGTAATTTGGCTGGGTTGAACAGAATTATTACCTGAGATGCAGCCGTGACAAGTAGCAAAGCCTTTTCTCATTATGAGTAACGTTACAGTTACCAGAACTGCAAGCTACCAGTTGCGAGCACTAATTGCTAAAACATCTGTAGCCAGAAGTACCTGATTTTTGTGCAGCGTTTCAGCATGCCATCGCGCAGACCATAAAGGAGCAGGCACAATCCGTAGCAGCACATGTGTCTATGTTTACATAATATTAAGAAGATACTTCCAGAATGCTGTTCAAATATTTAGTTAAAAATACAAATTAAAGCAGGGAGATGGAAAATTATCCTTGAATTATATCTAAGCTTTGATCTTTCAAATACAAAATTGAACTGAAAGGGCTTAAAATATGTGTTCTTTTATTGGCTGGGATAAAACTGGCTTATGATGTGAAAATTATAAATATTTATTTTATTTTGCTACCAGGTGTACGATCGAGATTTAACGTCTTCAGACTTCATGGGTTCAGCATTTGTAGCACTCGCTGAACTTGAACTCAATAGGTAATACATTTATTTAATTAAAGGTTGTTAATGCAGCTTAAATGAGAAACATAGGAAAATAGTGAAACGTTTTTGCTCTATTCATGAAAACTTACTTTGATAGAAGGGTGAGGAGCACATTTTAAAAGAAAAGGCTTGAGGTAGATCCTGTGCACGCATGTTTTTATCTGGCGTTACATACTGGATTCAAACCCAGCCTGGATGGAGCCCAGTTCAGCAGAAGGCGCCCTTTCCTTTTCATGTCTAGGAATAAGAACAGGAGTTTCTGTGTGCAGCACTGTTGAGGGAGACCTACACCAGAATAATTTATGGAGGTGGTAGAAGAGAGGGAGGAGAGGGCTGAGACCCCTTCCTAGCCCCACGCAGCGCAGGGTGCCTTTTTCTCTGTGCTCTGGGCTGGGGAGCGGTTGCCTGGCCGGCTGAGAGCGCCCCGTTTCCAGCCTCCCCCCGCAGCCGTCCGTCCCCGCGGCAGCTCATCTGGCCCTGATTTAGTGCGGAGGCAAGCCCTGCGCCTTTTGTCTGCTGCTGCTGGGGCTCAAAGCGGAGCTGGAAGCCAGGAATTCAAGTTTTGGTTCTCTCTTTTATACTCCCTCGCTGTGCAACTGTTTTTCTGCAGAAAATGTGTTTTCTGCGGCTATATTATAGTTCCAGTGGCTGTTGTATCTGAATTTCTAGAAGCATTAATGAATTTATCTGTGAGATAGTGCCACCAGGTAAATGCCAGCATTCCCGTTTTCAGAGAGGGAACTGAGTCATGGAGGGAGATTAAACGCAGGCGGGGGGTAAGGCAGAACATGGGTCTTGTGAGTCGAATCCCAGCCATGAATGTTAGAAAATTTACTTGGATGAATTTCTCTGTCGCTCCTCTTCCCTGTGAAGTGGAGGTAGTAGTAACTTAATTCAGTGTGCATTTGCATGTGGAGAGTTATGAGTATTAAGTAATGCTATATAGATGCTAGGCTGCATTATTAAAAGGGTGGTGTGTTTTGTCAGAACTGAGGAGGAGCCCTCCAGATTTCTCATTTTAACATTTAAACTCAATATTGAGAATTTCAGACAAGAAGAAGCTGAAATTTGCACAGCTCAGCGTGACCTTTAATAATGAACTGGAGTTAACTGGAGTCAATAAATGCACTTTTTTTGTTGTTTTGCTTGTAGAACTACTGAACAGATTTTAAAACTGGAAGATCCCAACAGTTTAGAAGATGACATGGGAGTGATCGTATTAAACTTGAGTCTAGCAGTCAAGCAAGGAGAATTCAAGAGAAATGTAAGTGGCTTAGGAAATCAAATTTGTAGCTGGAATGTGTGTGTGTGGGGGGAAGAGCTGGCATAATCTGATTTACTGGGAAATGCCACCTTTATCCTCTGAGACTCAATATTGAAATCAAGATAGATCATGACTTTAAAAAAAGCCACATATTTATATCTGGGTAAAAGTTGCTTTGGCGTCAGTAGCTGGATGGTTCCGTCTCGCAGCTGTGACGCGCGCTGTGGCAGGGCTCTCCGTGTATCGGGGGTGTGGTGTCCGTCACCGCAACGGGCAGGTTGCTGCAGTGCAGCTGTGAACCATACCTGCTCCGATTGCTATTCCACAGCGTATGATTTCCTGATGTCCACTTAGGAAGACACTTAAACAGTTTTAAAAAAATAAATAAGTAAATTCTTTTTTTTTTTTTTTTTTCCCCCTGACAATGAAAAAATATATCCACGGGAAATCTAAAAGCAGGGATTTGATGTTAAGACTTAAACTGCACTAATTCTGTGGAGCAGCACGCTGGCTGAGAGGAAGAAATTGCTTGTAAAAACCCGAAATTTGCCACTGACAGTTTCTTGACTGAGTTCAACTGAACTAGGCTCCTGATGCTGAAATATGGTGCATTTAGTGATGCCAGAAACCCAGAAGAACCTGGGAAGAGACTGGGAGCACCACAACAGAAGCTGATAGTTTTTAAATTTCAGGGCCTGCACGTGGTTTTTTGCTTTTGTTTTTATCTTTGAACATTCCTACCAGTGTTTTACACAGAGCGTGAAGCATACCTGTGTTGGTGAACTCATCGTGCTCCTGGCCAGCAAGGGATGGGGGAAAGTCAAGATCAGGCATTTACTTGGACTGGCTTGAAAACCACAGCTAATTTTAAAATATGTGTAATACATATGTAAAGAGAAAATATTCCTACAGGTCTTCTATATAGTCTAGGACAAAAGTTGCTGTTTACAGCACGTTATTGAATTATAGGTATGGAATTCCAGTCTGAATGGGGTTATTTATGGAAACACAAATGTTTTAAGGGGTTGGAAAGCAAAATAAGAAAATGCTTATGTGGGATGCCTGCCGTTCGTTATTTATTTTTCACATAGTTGCCTTTTTTTGAGAATTGTAAAATCTCAATATTAAGGTAATTGTAGAGTTATTTTTACCTCAGTATGTGATTATTTAAAAGCTTAATGACAACATCTAAAACACTGTTCTCATATTTATATATCTATATTATGATATGCCTTTGATCTGGGATGTGAATTCCCCCTCTGACTTGTACAAGAGTGTGGTTGGCACACACATTGCTGGGTTGCAGGAAGGAGGGAAGCAAAGACATAAAGTTTCTTTAGAAACAAAGCAGTTTAGCCAAAAGAACCTCAGGAATTCTTCTGGGATTTTTAGGAAGACATGAGCTAAACTGGACCTAGCCAGTGAGACAGAAAATACATTGTTTTAGAGTAGCAGCTTTTGGTACTCTTGGGTGCTTAGTTAACATTCAGAGTGCGGATGATAGAAGAGTTGGTGCACGCTGTAATTTTTTTTAAAGACGATGTTTTAAGCCCTCATATTTCAAATGCAAATTGCTCAGCCATTTCCAGTGGAATCAGAATAGTGAAATGGCTCTGTCCACATTAGCACTTAGCAGCAAGACGATTTTTTTTTTTTCCCCTTTTCAAATTAGCTTACTGTAGAACCAGATGGCACCAAAAGTAGAAGCCGTGTTTCTTACTAATGGCTTTGGGTCCCTCCACTTTTTATTCTTGATTTCTTTTTCTTAATTTCCTCTGGTTTTTTTTGGTGCAGTGCAGGTATTCTGAGTTTGTTGATGATTATGTTCCATGAGGGAGGGGAGGTAGATGAGTACAGTAGCAGATCCAACCCCCTACTTATGATTAAGCTTTTCTAACACATTTGACAAGCTGCTGCTTGAATTATCTTACTAAATACTTTCTTTACTTCTCTTTTTCCTCTTTCTGGGTTCTCTGATGCAATGGTGGGGACTCATGAATAATAGAGATGGTCGAGTCGGAAGAAGCGAAATTCATCCAAGGTAATCCATATTTTTTTCTCTTCAAAAAAGAAGTCCCCTTGCAAAATCTTTGTGCCCTTCTCTGAAGCAGAAAGTGTAAAAATAAGAAAACTCTGAACACAACCTGTCTAAATGTGGTGGCATATTTTTTTGCCTTTTTGCTTTTTTTTTTTAATGTGATGAGAAATTGCTGCTATTTTCTTATTGTAGGTCCTGTTGTAGCATCTAGTGGCAAGTGACAGTAGGACCCCACTCAGCAAAGAGCTGTAGGAAGAGAGAAACTGTCCATGCTAAGGAAGGGGGTGTAAATACAACCAAATAAAGCATCTGTGAGAGATCTGAGTTGCTTAAGGATACCTGAAAGGTGGCCTGTAGTCGGTACTGGAGTTGGACATGGCTCTCCTGGTTCCCAGTCTAATTGTTTGGGTTGGGTTTTGTCTCACCACGGGAGGAATTTTTGAGGCAGTATTTCTTCTGGTCGCTCCTGTGGGTTTTGAATACCTTTTATTTTGGGGATGGAGGCCGAGCAGGGAGTTTTCGTTACCAGCAACGTAAACAGGATTTGCAGTATTTGTGTGTTGCGACGTATCTACATAACTTGCTTCCCTTGGTCTTCTGTAGTATCCCTGCAGGTTTCCATTACCTCTATATTCCTGTACTGTCCCATATTTGCATTAGATTTTAACTTGTTCGGGAAACAGACTGTGGCTTTTTATTTGTTCTGTAAAGCTTTAATTTACTATTGAATAAATCACAATAATATAGAAAGTGCAGGCCCCAGTACCCGGCTTGAGAGCTATACAGTCTGACTCTCTGAAAAGCAGAATTTGGCTCTTACGAGAACAGGCATGCATCTTGATATTTTCATAGAATCATGGAATGGTTTGGGTTGGAAGGGACCTTTAACGGTCATCTAGCCCAACCCTCCTGTAATGAGCAGGGACATCTTCAGCAAGATCAGGTTGCTCAGAGCCCCATCCAATCTGGCCTTGGATGTTTCCAGGGATGGGGCATCAGCCACCTCTCTGGGCGACCTGTGTCAGTCTGGGCAACCTATGCCAGTGTTTCACCACCCTCACTGTAAAATTTTTTTGTTTATATCCATTATAAATCTCCCCTCTTTTAGTTTAAAACCATTACCCCTTGTCCTATCACAACAGACCCTGCTAAAAAGTTTCTCCCCATCTTTTTTATAAGACCCCTTTAAGTAGTGGAAGGCTGCTCTAAGGTCTCCCTGCAGCCTTCCCTTCTCCAGACTGAACAGCCCCAGCTCTCCCAGCCCTTCCTCACAGCAGAGGGGTTCCAGCCCTCAGATCATTGCTGGGGCCTCCTCTGGCCCCACTCCAACAGCTCCAGGTCTGTCCCGTGCTGAGGGCTCCAGAGCTGGACGCAGGACTCCCGGGGGGTCTCACCAGAGCGGGGCAGAGGGGCTGAATCCCCCCTCTTGCCCTGCTGGCCATGCTGCTCGTGATTCTTTTCCCTATATAACTATTGATTTGTGCCTAAATAAATTGAATAATTGTTTTATTCATTAAAACTATGGTGTGCTGTGTAGAGGAGCCAAGCCTCTTGGATATCATGCCAGTAAGTGTATTTCTGTCAATAGAAGAAGTGCAAAGTGCAACCCTTGGAGCTGGATGGCAGCTCGGCGAGCCCCGGTTCCCGGGATATCGCAGCCCTTCCCATGGCATTCGGCACAGAGAGCCGCCCAGCATCCCTGAATGCCATGTGACAGAAAGTGATGGAATAATTGAAGAGCTCAGCACTTTAGTTTTTACCTAGAGCTCTGGAAATCACTGTGTCCTCACTCAGTCAGTGTAGCTTGGTCCCGCTTTTTCTCACACATGGACACACAGCTCTCTTTTGATGCTGGTTGGCTTTGGGTCCTGGGAAAGGGAGCCAGGTTTTTAAACTCTGATCCTTTTTGTTCAGAATAGCTAAACTTCTGTTTTGGTTGCTGTCACTGGATTTTTTTGTTGTTGTTGTTGCACCCTCTCTCTCATTACATTTTGAATATTTTTTTTTACACACAGGTTTTTGGACCTTTAGCTGTAAGCCATACAGGCAGGTCATTCAGTTCTCAATACTCTGGCTTGTGCCTTAGCAGCTTTTAAAATAAAATTAAGAGATGCTGAAGCATGGTACTCGGGCAGAGTGAAAGTATTGTTTAAAAGTGGAGGGAAAAAGAAAAGTAGCTGCAACCCTGTGCTCTATTCTATTCCAGTCACTAGAGGGTAGGAGAGCTTCAGTTCTTCCTAGGAAAGACACAGTTCATGCTCCGGTGTGATCTCTAAAGAAAAGCTCTGTGACCATCCAAAGGCAGTAAAAATATTTCCCAGCATGCGCTGGAAAAATCTGACAAATCAGTATTTCCTAGTTTATTGATTCTGCTACTGCACTAAAACACTAGTACTGTACATCAATAACCATCTTTAGTTAGGAAACTCTGGTCTGTGGAAGCAGTACTAGCAGTTTGTGGCAGGACATAAAGGCTAGAAAGAAAAATTGTGTGCATGGGGAATATAGGCGTCGAGGGAAGGCACAAGAGGTTATGGAAGAGAGTATGATGGGGTAGAAAACAATGTCGCTGGACGAGATAAAGATACAGGAAGAAGGGGGGCAGGGGAAATGGAGAGAGCTCTGCAACGGATGCACAGGCTCGTCTCTTTTTTGGCTGCTGAGCTGACTCTGGTTGGTTGTTGCAGGAGAGAAAGGCCGTATGCTTTCCATTTGAGCAGCTGAACTGAGACAGCTCTAAATTTCATCTCTGTAGATTTAGGCAAATATAAGTTTTCTATTTGGAATTGGTTTTCCTGTTTTTTTTTTTTTTTTCCACTGAACGATAGCTGACCTGTATTGTAATATTTAGCTTTTTTCTACACATATAGGGAAAATGACTCATTTTAAGGATGAACAAAATGAATATAACTTTCACAGTTCTTTTTAATCTCCATTGACTTTATCAAAGAAATCTGGTTATATTCTAATTTGAGCTTTTTATGTTATCTTAGTGCAGGCTTGGCACATCAGCATCCTAAATGAGTCTTGTCACATGAGTCACGGGATGCATGCTGGTTTCCCAAATTCACCCCAAATGGGTAGTACCCCTGCTGATGGCATTAATACCTGATGCAGCCCCATCCGTGTCAGACTGGCGAAGGGGTTCACGTGGGCGTTTGTGGATGCTGTGCACTCTTCATGTGTGTTCTCTGAGCTCCCTTCATATTTGAGGAAAAAGCTACATTTTGGACAGTGACAAGAACAGCAGCAGTACAAGATCTCCAGTCTAGCTACAGTTGTCTCACAGTCATTACAGAGAGTACACAGGAAGGATTTCAGCGACTGAATATTGTCTTTTAAATCATTTTGGTGCAAGAGCTGTTGAACTGGATGATTTAGCTATCTGTTGATTACACAGTATATATTTTTCACTGCTGCTGGAAGGGAGTCATTGCACATTTGGGCGGACTCCCAAGACACGGGCAGCACATCCAGCTCCCTCATTTTTTATGGGAGCTGAGAACAGCATTGTCCTCTGTGGGAGCTGTCTCCAAGAGCGCAGCTTTCGTCTTTTTCTCGTGGAGGGTAGCATTGCAAAGGGAAGAGGATACTATTAGGCAGCATTAATATATGTACTCATATCTGTGTATTGGCAAGCTCTCCGCTCTTTTCTGTGTTTTTCTTTCTGGGGCACAGAGGGAGTTGGTAGCTATCTCTGCTGGGGCCCAACATGGTGATGCTCAGTCGCCTTGTTTGTCCCGGATGGCTTGAGTCTCACCCTGAGTGCCCCGCGTGCTATTTCCAGCATTTGTACAGCTGAACAGCCTTTAGGTGTTGAACATCTATGAAGCAAATAAGCAGGTTTGCTTGGGGTGGATTGACCCGCAGCAGTTCAGCCCTGAAACAAACGCGACGCAATTGCCACCTTGATAGCCTAAGCTGATTGAATAAATTGGCTGAAAGGCTGACCGGACCCAAGTGCTCCTTGGTGTGTCATTGCAGGGGAAAATCCCTCGCTCTCCTGTTTCCGCGTGGGCTGTTAGGTTTCATTTTTGCCTGCCTCATTGTATTTGGCTTTCTTCCCCAGTACCCCGTGGGCAGCGAGGCTCTCCGAGCGTTTCGCGGAGCGGAGGGACTCGCTTGCCACGGGGTCACGCATCGTGGCGGCAATCTCGTGTCGGTTCACTTGCCTTCTCGCTGCCCTCTCCTCTTTCCCAGGGGGAGACTGCCTCTGCAAAATGGTTTCCCTGCCTAATGAGGAGAGGTCCAAAGAGGCTTCCTATTTGCGTGTTGTTGTTTTCTCAAATGGCAAATTACGTGGCCCAGTTTCGACGTTGACCTCTTCACAGGGATTGCAGCAGGCTTTCTGTTGTCCTGTCTCATCCTTTTAAATGAAAGATGTGAGAGATGGGTTTGCTTCACACTTGGCCACCTCGCCATGTCATTTAAATGTACAAATTTTCTGCTTCTCTTTATTGCTTCAAAAACAAGTTTGAACTTGGGGCATGTATGTGTGTGTCAGGAAAAGAGACAGATTTGAAAGCAGCCCTGATGCACCAGAGGGGATTCGCTGGGTGCCTGTAGAGGGAGATGGCATACAAATGGTGTTAGCAGGGATACTTGAGTTCCCAAAGGATTTTGCGAAGCTGGATCAATGAACCAGTTCTTTCCTCTCCAAAGCTCCATTGGTCTTGCTCATCTCCTGTATTTGCGTCTGAAGGCAGCATAAGGCCCACCTGCTCGTTCTTGTCCAGCTTTCTTCTTCAAACCAGAACCAGAAAGTAATGACAAATTCAAAGTTGCTGTGAGAAGCTTTTATATTGATTGTGAAACCAGAAACTAGATTCTGAAAATGGCATTGTGAGGATTGATTTTTTTTTTCCTTCATTTTTCTGTTCAGAGACATGGAATGTTCTGTGGGGAAATGTTCTTTCTAAGCAGCAGGGAGAACCATCTTCTGTTCCTCATGTGGCAGGGTCCTGCTCTATGACCATGCCATACTTCTGCATTGGAAAAGATTGCTCATTACTTACCTGATGTTGCACAGTCTCTAAATCTGCAGTGAACATGGGCTCTTAGAATTTAAAAGCATCTAGTTTGTTTTTGAAGAATGAAGCTTTCTGGATATTCTTGTGCTTAGTATTTTCTTTGCCTGGCGTGTTTGAGGGATGCTTTTTGTTCATGTTGTTATCCATTTTACCACAGTGAACTGCTCATCAAGGTGGCCTTTATGGTATCACTGGTCATTTGCACGCAGAGCCCAGCCAAAATCAGAGCTCTATCTGGAGACAACCCCTCAAGTTCTGGTCTTGAGGCTATCTTGATTTCAGAAGTAATGACGGGAGCCTCAGGTGTGGGATAAGCAAATTTGTCCAATGTCTTGTGCTCGGGACATGTGCCAGCTCCCATCATAAAGCGTGTGTTTCGTAGTTTCCAGCCCTCTAGCCTGATCCCAGCTTCAGCCAACTTTTCTGTACCTCTGCAAGGCACCTTTACTTTGGTCTGGGACGTAGCCAGAGTGTGAGCTGGCTGACCGCAGAGAGTTTACAGGAAAATATCGCAGGAGAGGCCTGAAGGACCTGGCATCCAGTCTGGGAGCACAGCTGGAAAGAGCTCGGGTTCAGCAGCGGGAGAAGCTGAAGTACCCAAGTGCAGAAGCGTCCGTAGCCTGGGAGGTAGCAGGGTGAGGGAAGAGCTGGAAAGATAAAACCACTTTAAAATTATCACCGATAAAGCAACGATGTCCCCCTTTTCCGGCCAATTTAGAAGAGGGGCTTTGAGTTTTCTGGTGTCTCTCTGGGAAGGCAGGTTAGTGTAGTGTTTGGGGTGGGTTTTTCAGTGCATGTTTTGCCCGAGTAACATTGTCAGAGTGATCACTGCTGCACTTCTCCGTGCTCTGCTCTGTAATAGTTTTGCCAACTCGGAGGGAGGCTGTGAAGTTTAATCAATTAACTCCGTGTAAATCAGTTTGAAACGAGTAGGTGCAGAGTATCAGAGAGGAGGTAAGACTTTTAAAATAAATAATGCAATATCGTTTTCTTGCCACCTGGGAGACATTTTCCATAGTGCAGACGTCCCCAGGCAATACTAATGTTGACTCATTGAAGGTCCAGGTCCGTGGGCCTACCGCACATCTGGATTTCCCCAGACGTGCTTCCTTCCAGAAACTGCGAGCGGAATCTGAGACACTGCCTGTTTGGCTGGGATTTCCATCAGGGTGGTCAGGGAAACAGCCTGCCAAATACCCGGGGAGGCTGGAGAGGTGGCCGCGGAGCATGCACAGAGTGGTTCTTGGTGTGTGTGTAGGCGACATGAGGCACAGGAGCCGTGCCAGACCCGCTGAGCGCATGCTGTGCGAATGACCTGGGCATGTCCAGGAAATCGAAAGCATTCCTAACACGATGGGCTGTCTTGCAGGGGCGCAAAGCGAGCAGCCATCCCATGCTCTGTGCTGCTCCCTTTGGGGAGAGGCTTACGGCAGCGGCAGAGCTGGGCTGGAGAGGTAGGGTGCTTCCTACCGCAGTCACCCAGCCTGGGTCGAGCTGCTGCAGACCAGCGCAGTGCCCTAAACCAGCTGCAAACATCTCGACTTCTCTGTCCGGTGTGATGCTCTGAAGTGATGCTGGATCTAATCCAGAAAGCAGCTGGGTCCTGTGAGCTGGAGACCAACATACCCCTCTTCTGAGCGGAGCGCAGCGCGCTTTTGCAGCTGCGCAGCCGTGCGGAAAGGGGGAGCACAAGGCCGTTGGCCCGTTTCGGAAGGTCGGAGTTGGTGCATTGCAAAGAGCGCTAGTAATACGCGAGCGCTGATTTTTCCCGGGACCGTATGGAATCCGGGCTGGTTTGGGTACCTCCCAACACACCTTTGAACTGTTAAGTCGGTGGCTAGAAGGGTGGGGTTATGTATGCTACAGAATTTGGGTAGAAAGGCCCCCAACGCTGAGTGACTCCCTAAAATACTGCCCTGGTTAAAAAATGAAAAGAATCCAAATTTGATTTGAAAACTGAGTGATAACAACTGTATTCCGTGTTCATCCTGGAAGCTTTGAAGGGAACTGGATGCTTTGTTTTTAAAAGAAATTGTAACACAGATAATAAACTATGTCTGTTTTTTTTGCGTGAACTAAGATCAAATACCTCTTCCTCCTCTGAGGAAGGAGCCGGGGGGGGAGAGAAGATCCTTGGTCCTAAAGCAGCAAGTACATCACATCAAACATGACGATGTTACATACTAAAATGTTCAAAGTACAACCGAGATAGATAAAGGCTTTGATGGGAAGTGGATATTTCCCAGGGACATTACAAGCAATAATCCAGATGTTATGGTGTAATGCAACGAGTGTCCACGGATAGATGGGGAGCTCCAGCCAAGCAGCGCCTGCTGTAGGCCTTAGCCCTCCACTCCCATGCTGTTACGCCATATGGAAGCAATCTCCAGGCCCCTTTAATAGCCAGCTTTGGATTCCATTTTCACAGGGCTCATAGAGCTAAGTGGAGCTGTTTTATGGACAAGTTAGATAGAAGCCTTTCCAAGATAAACATCCAATTTGAAATTAGGACATACCAAGCTGCAAAATTATTTTAGGGCATATTTCATGGAAGCACTGCCATTTTTCTAAGGCGATTGCCAGACTGTAGAATGCCCTTTGATCCCTTGTGGACATTACTCCCTTTTTTATAAAAAGGATTTTGAAATAGTTCAGTGTTTAGGGAGGAATATATCTGCCGGGACTTTGAAGTATGTCCATGGGAACAGTCATGCTTTAGCTTTTTGGCCTAAAAGACGAACTTTAAAAAAAAAAAAAAAAAAGAAAGAAATTACATTGCAGCTGGATTTATGAATCAAAATCTCGTTTTCTTTTTAAAGGTAGGAATTTTTAATCAGTGTGCCAGGAAAGCCAAATGTGGTGTTTAAATAGAAGTATATTAATATGCTTGTGGGATTCAGAGTTGAGTACTTCAACCAGTAAAAAGCAAGTAAAAAAATTTGTGAGTTCACCACCCATGATTTAAGAATTTTGTTGCTGGGTAATTGATCCATAAAAAGTAATCTTCAGACATCAGGTGCTTTTGCAATCGTTTTATTTAGCAACAACATTTCTTACTTGCTTTTAAAGCTAACACGTCCTGTTTTAAAGTGACTTGTGAAATCTTCTCCTCCGTCTTGCTCCCACCTGTATATGACATGATTGAAGCTCCAAAGTGTGGCGAGTTAAAAGTTGCTTCACGAGAATAAAATATGGTAGGATTTTTACTGCGAGAAGAAAAGTGTAGCCTTGAGTTTTAATGTTTCCAGCTCACTCCCCCCAAATAAAGGCCTATTTAATCATCCTCTGTCCAATAAAATATTGCCAGTTAGCAAACTGTTAGCGCGGCCGCGCTATGTAGGATGAAGCTGCAGAGGTAACAAATGTGGCTACCAGGTAACCATAACTCCAGATAAAGAGCCTGGCGGTGTCAGTGTTTTTTCAGGAGGCATCAGTATTTTTGATTCGTGAGCTTGGTTGCTGGAAGCAGGAGCTGCAGAGCCAGCAGGCAAAGAGCTAACGTGGACGACGGGCGGTTGAGTGATGGAGGAGGTGGAAGACACGTGCTCAGCCTTTCACCTGGCTGTAGGCTTTATGATTGTGGGCTGCCTCCTTGGAAAGGACAGACCCGCGTTTCATGGATGTAGCTGGAGAGGTTGAAAGTTTTACTTTGGTTTCTCCCCTTTTCCACCTCTCCTCCCCAGCACTCTCCTGGTCTTTCCCTGAGCCAAGGTAACAGATTGCTCTCAGTGCTGGAGGTCTGCTCTTACTGAAGCTCAGCCAGGTTAGCTGAAGTCAACTTCTCTGGTGGTTTAAGCTAACCCTGCTGATTTTGCTCTGATGCTGAGCACCGTGCCTTCACAGGGCCGGACATGCGCAGTACCAGCAGAAAATCCATGGCATCCTACTGCCCTCCATTCCTGCTTGCTCTGAGGGGACCGTGGTACCTCTCTCACTTCTGATGCTTTCTTACCACAGTCAGTTTGAGCATGAAAATGTGGGTTTGGGTGTAGAAAGGTTTCACGTTGCTCACTTGCTTTTCAGTCAAGTTTCATGCGAAGCGTGCGACTCTCCGATGCGTTGCGCAAGAACCAGTTGTGGAACGGCCTGGTCAGCATCACATTGTTGGAGGGGAAGAACATCCCCGGAGGGGGCTTGGCAGAGATTTTTATTCTCCTCAAACTGGGAGATCAAAGATACAAGAGTAAGGTAAGTATTAAGGATTTCTGCCAGTAAGGTACTTAGTGTTTCTTTTACCAGTGTTGCTACTTCAGATGGAACTATTCCTGAATGTCCTTTGTATAAGCGAGATCAAAACCAGGAGACCAGATCAGGGACATTAACATTTTATTAATGCATTTTACATGCCAATATAGAAATAGGAAGTTAGAAATATTGTATTTAGCTGTTTTTGTACATTTAACATACTGATCATGTTGATGGATGTTTGACATTAATATGTAATGAAATAAAGTTACATGCATCACACATGTGTTTTGTTCTGTGGCAATACAGGAGTTAGGTTTGCAATGTTAGGCATGCCGGAAAAGCAGACCTGAAACGGTTCCTAGTGCAGGGGAATTTTTTTATTTTTACTTTTTAAGACACCTTTCTTGAAAAATGTTACCTATAAAAGGAAAAAAAAAAAACCAACACCACAAAACCCCGCACAGAATATTCCATGATTTTGATTTGAATTTTTATTCCTCTGTGTTTACTTGTATCCAGTACCGTGTCATGGGAATCTAAGAAATGAATGGGGTTCCCAAAGATAGATATTTCATCTCCGAAGTCTAATAAGGAGAGGGGCTGTAATTAAAGTAATATTCTGTTGGGAAGGCAAGAGCTCTCTGCATGTCATGAACTGGAAGTGCGGAGGGAGGAGGAAACGAACACATCTCTTCCTGTACAAAATGTACAGAGCAAGTTCACAGAACATAATGTTAAGATGTAGGCACATCTGAAACCTGCAGTCTGTCCCCCACATCGGACCTCAAACCAAGGTCAAGATACAATGTTTTTATTTAGAAAAGCAGTTTTGAAAAATAACAAATGGTTTAGTTATTTTAGAATAAATATACGTTATTCCAGTTAGGATCCCTTTTTGTGTTTCTCTTTAATGGTCCGTAGCCTGTGTCAAGAATCCGCAAGACTGCGCTGTTTGCAGTCACAGAAAATTAAAAAGTTTAAAATGGGAAGTCAAGTACAGCATTGTCTGCAGTGAGTTAATTGCTCAGTATTTCTGTCTGGGGTCCAGGAAAAGGTTTGGGACCACTGCTTTTATACCCTAATAAGACTTCACATTGGGAGTACTTCATGTTCTTTCCTGGAGTTTATTCAGCTTGTGAAGTACGATCTCTCATGGTCCAGAGAAGCAGACAAGGTGGGAGGAATCTCAGTCACGGTCTGGCTAATCCACCTCCTGTTCTCTCAGTGGCCGTGCTGGTATCGATGGTGGGTAGTGTAGTGTGATGTGAATTGCAAGTGATTTAAGTGCCAATCCGATGAATACTCAGAGTAACCTGAACACATGAACAATTTCGCTGAACTCAGAGGCACAATTTACAGATATCAAATTGACTGGATATTAATAACTTCAAGGCTGCTCCTCCTTTGCCTATGTCTTAATGTGGAAGGGTGAAAAATACTGCTTTGGGTTTCTGAATTCATTCAAACCTGGTTTCAGGTGATTGCCTTCAAAAGGTTTATTCACCATTTCTTCCAGTGTGTGATGTTGAATGATGACCACAGTCCACTGAAAGGGGAGCTGGTGGATCCACCTTTCTTTTCAGAATTTCTCCAGCCATTCGTTCATGTCACACTTGCGTATTTGTCATTATTGAGAGAGAAGAATGTGAGTTTTTAAGGAAGATGAGGCTGTGCATGATAGATTGGGGAGCTTTGATTGGAATGACCTTAGTACTTGATGCCCTAACATCCAGCCTTGTTCTTGTAGAAGAATTGATATGTGCTTTACTGTTGAAATAAGTACCATTTAAGAAAAGTAAATATTATAACTGCATGTTTTCTAGACACTGTGTAAGAGTGCAAATCCTCAGTGGAGGGAACAGTTTGATTTTCACTACTTCTCTGACAGGAAGGATATGTTGGACATTGAGGTCTGGAGAAAGGATAACAAAAAGCACGAGGAGCTTTTGGGAAGGTAAGTTGGGGTTTTTGGTGGGGTGGATGGAGTAATTACAAAAGATAATGTGATTTTTAGTATTATTTTTTAAATTGATCCACTTATTTTCATTACCAGCATCGTACTGTATGTTTCTCTCCTTATTCCAGTCGTGTCCAGATACTTCTGTAAGGGTATGTTTTTTGAAACCTATTATTGGGTGAGTGATTAACCACAACCTGAATGCAGAGACACCCACGCTGACTGTAAAATCCAAAATACTGTGGGAGCTCAGCCGCAGCCGTTTTGGGGGGAGCCGGTGGCTGCAAGGAGGCGGGATCTGGCCGCATTTCTGTGGTGATACTGCTCCAGATCCCTCGTGCTCTGCAGGGCTGATTCGCTGCTTCAGGCTGGCGGCAGCTCGGGGGTCTTTGTGCTCATTTTGAGAGTAGTGCTGGGGTTCTTTTTCTCTGCCAGCACCTTGGCGGTGTACTTCTGTAGCCTTCTTTACACGTGGGTCCTGTTACCTCGGTTTGCTTTATGTGGGTTATCTCTTCCCTGTCACCACAAGGAACTGATCTCTGTGGTCTTGGTGCCCCATGCTATTGCACAAGCTCAGGTTGCTTAAAGCATCATTTTCAGGGGCAGCCTCACAGGTGATTTACCCATCTTCTGACTGATAGCAGATTTTGTCCCACTGCATTATGCCATTATAGCTTTAAATTCTCAAGTAATGATCTTATGCCACATTAGCAGATGAGACTTTTTGTGGGATAGCAGTCAACCTCTTATTTTCATTTTTTAGTGGCAATAGAATATGGTTCCTGCTCTTATGTCGTGCTTTTTCCCGTCCACTCTGTCTTAATTTTGTACGGTAGTAGTACAGCCTTGATTTCCTAGTAGTAACAGCATCTTCCTCCTTCTTTTGGCTTTCAGTGTTTTCATCTAGACCCATCTCCCCAAAACTGCATCTGCACAGCTGGCCGCACACAGCAGAACCATTTAATTTACTGGAGACCCTCTTGGGTCTGTCCGTGCTTATCTGCTGGCAAGATCAGTGCCACAGGCTCTGAATTCTTAGGGGCAGGGATCCTGTCTGCAGTTGTTTGCCATTCTCACCTGGCGAGCATTTCACAACTTGCTGACTAAATAACAGTAACTCATAAGAGCATTCTCTTACTTGAAGCATTCAAATAGTTTGAAACTATTCACTGAAAAGAACAATGCCCTTTGGCTCTACAAATGTTTGTGGTTTTGCAGAGCAGGAAATGCGTTCTGGCTGAATGCTATTGCTCATCACATGGAGAAGTGGCTGAAGATGAATCCGTTCCTTCCATTCTCACAGTTACTTTTATTACTTCTGATATTCTGGTTAGAGTTAGGAAATGTAGCACTGTTCGCAGCTTGCCTCTGTTCAGTCTGATGCTGGAGAAATTCTTCCTTGGGTTTTCCCCCATCTTTTTTTCCCCTGCTGGTTTCTTGCAGGTGGTGTTCAATGTCGCAAAAAATTCTCAGCAAAATGTTGATTCTGTTATTGAAGATTTCAACACTAGGAAAGCCTGCGTGTGTCAGATTTACTTTAAAGTTATTTTTGCTGCCTGTGTAGAGAGAAAATATTACTGTTGTTGCCTTAAGTGCAGCAAATGTGCTGTAGCATCCAAACAGGAAAAAATTATACTAGATTTTAAAAAATGATTGCCAGAATAGGTAAATGCGAAATGCACAGTAACAACCCTTGTTTGTACAGTGTAGAAACTTTTGACACCCAATAAATGATATTTTATGAAGGATTCAAGTGCAGTCTAATCTGGAAAAGGATTCTATAGGTGAAACAACATTATGAGGTGCCATGTTTAGTGTCTTCATGACTTCCAAGTTGAGTTTTGAGATTTCTGGATTTTGTAACATCGCTATAGGAAAAACTCCTGAGTAAAATGTTTGTGGGTTGTATTCGGTCATTACAAACAGCCGTACAACCCAACTGCCCTCAAATAATTTGCGTGGTTTGAAGGAAAAGGCAAAATTTGCTGGATCGTAATTAGTAATTTTGTGGTCAATTTGAGGATTCAGTTGGGATTCATTATGCTCGCTCATGGCTGTGTAGTTTGAACTGTTTTGGTTAGACCTTTAAATATATATGTACACACAGAATATTTAAATTAAGTTGAGGAGATGCACGTGGTGGAGTCATGTCGGATAATCCAGACTGCTGAACTCTTGCAGAATAAAGACTACTTTAGACCCAGGATTTCATGTGGGATGGAAGCCTTAAGCCCCTGGAACGTGGGTCTTCTCCCAGGCATATTTGGTTTCAAGGTAAATTATTGTTCTTGAAATAGGACCTGAAGTGTCTGTGGAGTCTATGGAACATGTAGAATAAGAAATGTGTTGGACCTCCGGTACTAAACACTAACACCCGGGGCCTTTGTCTGCTGCTGAATTAGTGAAGAAACATTCCATGGGATTTCACATCACCCTTCTATCACAAAATGAACCTTCACTGTCAGTGCACATTGCAAGCTAAACTATTACATTCAGCCTACCTGTGTTCTCCTTAGATTTTTCTACTGCAGCCGTGAGTGGTTCAGCTGCCAGGGTCCGACACTGAGGGGTAGCTGTGTTTTGGTTCTAGATGAAATAATCCCTCTACTTAGTCTGCCCAGAACCATTACTAATGTTTGAGTGCTTTTTGTGTCCTTTGGGATAGGAGACATGCTATAAACAGGAGGTGATGTTAATGTATATTAATAAACAAAGGTGTTAACATGTGCAGAATTTGTCCAGACAGAATTAAATTGTTTATGCCACGTTGTTAGGGAGTGTTTCTGCATTAAAGGGTATGTTTTGAAAAAGAGATGCTGCAAAATGTTGGGGCTTTTTTTCTTCACGTATTTACCTCAAGAAAGAGGTTTTACAGAAACTGCTAGCCTTAAGACCACGAGCTATGAGATTGGAGTGGATCCAGTATCTTTATGATGAATGCCTCCAGGAAACAGTGTTTTTGCAACAAGAAACAATCCTTATTTTAAAGGCCATGCTGTTGGGATGGAGCAGGAAAATCTACTATAGCTGCATCCAGATCTTTCATTTAAATTTCATCAAGCTACAGGAAGAATCAGACAACCAAAACTTATCTGTAGAATAAGTCAGAATAAGACCTTATTAATTGTCTCCCTGGCACCTGTGGCATTTGAAATTCCTTTCGCATTATCAATCATAGATGCATCTTACCGTATACTGAGATAATGGTTCTGACCTCTCGTGTGAAGGGCTTTCAAGAATTCTGCAGGGGAAAAAAGTGGCAATGTTGCGTGCAGATTTTTTCATATGTATTTATATATATTTAAGGATACTTATCATAATTTGATGAACGGTGGATTGGATAATAAAATCTAACTCCATGGTTACTGGTAAGAGGCTAAGCTCAGCACCTTTTAGAGAAATATTAACATTTGGTTCCCTGATAAAGTTAAATAATTTAACCCCAAATTTGCTGTGTAGTGTTCTCAAGTAATATTTCTCTGCAAAATTAATAAAAAAGGGGAAAAATTTTTGGCAGCTAAAGATGAGGGCTGTGAGTCGAAAGAACAGTCTTAAATGAAAAGTGAAGCTGTGGTGTAATCCTTTACAGGACTAGAGGTGAGTATAGAGGAGTAGACCTTGATATTGATCAGGAGGAAGAAGGAAAGCGTTTAATTGTGGTTAAAAAAAAAAAGTGATACATTTGTGTGCACAATGCAGTCTGAAGTTACAGAACTGTATCCCCTACAGATCAAGCATATAGTCGTGCATGTGAAAGTTTATACCTGAATTTATTATGTAGTGTAGCAAAAGATGACAACAAGCAGATCTATCCTATTCTGAGGTAGGATTACTATGTTGAGAATTTAACTCAGGAGATCGTTTGCATCACCTAAAATACAAATAATCTGAGAGTTTTGCCCTTTGCATTCAGATCAGGCAACTTTTGAGCAAAAAGTGGGTTGCTTCCATTAGTTTTATACTGTGCCCATCACCGTAGTCTCTTACCACTTTCCTGTGCATAATTATCTGTAATAAGGTCTTGCTGATAGAAAGCTGAAAAATAAGGAAAGCTGAGAGTTTCAGTTTCAGGATGATGGGGGAAGTAGTTTGAAATCATTAGACTCGTTTTAATAGTGTAGAAGCATTTGTGTGGAAACTGCTGATTTTATACAGTAAATTGAACGTCTAATTGTTTTACCAAGCTGCATTCTTTGCAGTCTGATCAATTACATTGTATAACCTAAATGAAACAGATTGTCTTTTTTTTTTTTTGTCTTAAGTCTTTTGCCATTTGCAAGTGCGAATGTGGGTTTTCTTTTCAGTTCTTCAAAAGAAAATACAGAGGCATACCATCACCTTGAGTGAACACAGATGTTTTAAGGAAGTCAGTTCGCACGGAAATCAGACATGATTTGAGGAAGAAATGCTTACACTACACCTCCTGCTGTTTTCTCCTCCACATGTGCATCCCTCTACCCCCATGTCCTTATAGTCCATCTTTTCTTTGACCTTTGGCTAATCAAATGCTTTTAATAACAGAAACAATTCCAATTTGCCAAAACAAGCTGGAATTATATTTAACTTTGCCTTTGAGATACGAGAGATTTCTGAGGTTATCTTTTGGTGGCAGATGCACTGTTGTCTGAACGAGTTGTCTTTTCTCTCGTACCCCATGGAAATTTCTTAAGATAAAAAGGCAAATGCGGCTTTTCCCAGTTGTGGACTGTGGTGAGTGGGTGGTGTATGAAATGCTGATGTGGGAGACATGGCCTTTATTGCCAGCTGAACCACAGACCAGCTGGGTGACCTTGAATTTTCACCTCTCCTTCCTTCAGTTTCGTCACCTGTTTAAAAAAAAAAAAACACAACAAAAAAAACCCCCGAGATAATGATACATTCCCCCTTTTGCACTGATACCTGAGGTATCAGTAAAACTGCTGCAGTCTGACAAGCGACTGTTTGAATGCAGCCAAGGTGATGTTGACCTCCAGTGTGAAAGTGATAAGGTCTTTTTCTCAAATGCTTGCCTCTGTTGTTGTTGTTTTGTTTTCCTTTCTGCTGTAACTTCTCTTGTCATATCTTTGTGAAGAGTCTAGGCATAGCAATGAGCTTTAAATGCAACCTCTCACACTTGGAAATTGTGTTGAGAGGCAGCCTACACGCCGAGCAGTGTTCCTACTCTTCCTGGTTTGTTTTCTTTCTCTTTCAAAGCACTTGAGAGCAGTTAATAAGAGTAAACTTGCAACCTGTTGTATGTTCAGTGCGGTGAATAGCAAAGAGCGTACTTAAGGCGAAGTCATCCCCATTGATTCTGGCGAGAATGGAGCTACTGAATGACTTACAAACTCATCAGAGCGATGACTTTTACTTCAGCACATAGTTTGGGTTTTCAGGCTGAAATGTTTTGGGATTTTTTTTTTTTCACCCCCCTTAGCATTCGCAGAAAATAGGCTGTTAAGAAGCGGAAAGCATGCAATTTATAGCAGATGGGTATAAACCGCTACAGCTCTACTACTGGAATGGGATCAATCAGGAACACTACATGCACCATTTACCCAGAAGAAACCCACCTGGGGGAACCCTGTGGAATTTTAGCCTATTAAGACAACACCTTAACAAGTTTAGTTTAAATAAAAACTTGTCGGCAGGCATTAAGCGGAGCGAAAGCTCTCGCTCTCCATCATCCACTCGCCATCCCTTTGAGCAATGTGACTCCCCTTGCACTGTGGCAACAAAGCTTCTCCCTCCTCATTTTTTTTTGTTTTTTTTCCCCTTTTTCATCTGTAACTTTTGTTCAGCCTGTTCTTAAAAGCCAAGCCCCACGGAGGTTCAGAAAAGTTCCACTCCATTTACTGGACTTCTAAATAGAAGGCATTTAGCTGAACCAAGTGATTAGGCTTTCTGTTGCATTTAACCGCTCCCTTTGCGTATAACTGGCTGTCTAGTGGTCTCTCCCTGCTTTAGCCCTTACTCATCTTTTATTACTGTCTATTTATGAATGTTTCTCTTTTTTTTTTCCTCCTTATTTTTGTTTTTTGGGGAAGTATCAGGTTAATGGTACATATTATGTGAGAGGGTGGGGGGACTTTTAAAGACAATCCTTCCCTTTGGGAAATATAACAGTACACTGAAAATGTAGCTCTAGTAAGGCTTGTAAAAGAGATTGGGGCATACAGTATAATGTAGCATAAAATGGAGTATGTGACTTTAAAGAAACTAATCTATTTTAGGCTAATGTTTTAAATTTTGTGTTTGCCCCTTTTCTTTTCCCCCAGGTGAAATAAAATTGTGTTTCAAATCTGTCCCAAAGCACCTAGGGGATTTTAGAGGGGAAGTGAGGCAGGCCAGAGTTAAGTTCTCTTACTCTACTTGCAGCCCAAACCTTTTACCTCTGCTTACCAGTAGCAAAACTGACAGTAAGTGCAATAGAAACCAGCTAACTGATTTCCCATGTTTAATTTTAAGAAGCTGTTTTTTTTTTTTTTGCATCCTGAACAAGCAGTAAGTTTAGGTGCCTATTTGCAGCTGAAATCAATATAAACGTTGCTTTATTTTATTTTTTTTTTCTGGTTCCTTTTTCTTATTAACCCTTGGCACTGTCATTCCAGGTGCCAAGTTGACATTAGTGCCCTGCCGATGAAGCAGACCAATTGCTTAGAGCTGCCTCTGGAAAAACGCCCAGGGTCCCTGCTAATGTTGATTGCTGTTGCCCCGTGTACAGGAGTGTCTATCTCTGATCTGTGTGTCTGCCCTTTGGGAGACCCCAGTGAAAGGCAACAGATTTCACAGCGCTATGTGAGTTTGCATTTTTTTGTTCCTTCCTTTTTTCTCCTTTACTTTTGAAAGTAGTCAAAATTGCAGAAAAAAAGAATAATAAAGATTTGTCCAGTCATAATAACATGTCTCCTACCAGAGAGAACTATTACACGGGCGAGTTATTATGTTCAGAATGACAAGGAGATTGGCAGGGCAGATAGACCCAAGCAATTTGGCTGCTTGTATTTGTTGAGTTTTAAAATAATGCTTTTCTTTGCAAACTTGAATTGTATTAAGAGATTATCATGGGGAATGGGAGACATTGAATATCATGGAGAAGCTCATAGTATACTTAACTTTCTTTCCTCCTACGGAGAAGACATGTTCAGGATGTTCAACTGTTGGAAAATAAAGCCTTGTGATGGCTTCCACACCTCAATCCTCAAAAGCTGGGCAAGAAGGAATAACATGTGTATCTCTAAAACGGGGTGTGAGACTGAGGTGTGAGCAATTTCAACAGCGTGAGTCAAAGTTACTTTTGAGGAGAGATTCCTCAGTCCTGACTGACTGTGCTGCCTTCCCAACCCATGCTTCTTCTCCAGGTCTGCCTATGTCCCGTTTTCTGTTTTAACTGGCGGATGATACTGCATAAACACACAGGGCTCCTTTCAGTCTCCACCATGAAGTTAATGTGTAGCCTATGTGAACGGAGAGTTTCGTTAGGAGCAGGCAGCATGTGAAGTCGTGAACCTCAGGGTCATGATGTAGTAAGACTGAGATAGTGGAGAGGTATTTATGGGTATATCAGCTGCTGAACTGAGACACTGCAGAAATAGTGATGGATATAAAAATGTAAGTCATTTAGTACTTCAATATTTTCTGTTTCTTACTGAGTTACAAAGGAAGTATATCTTTACGCTTTCCTCCTTGCAGTGTGTAAAGAATTCTTTTCGGGATATGAAGGACATTGGCTTCTTACAAGTCAAAGTTTTAAAGGCGGTGGACCTGTTGGCAGCAGATTTTGCAGGTATTTTATTCCTATTTTCCAGCATATGATGCTATAATATATTGTGAGTGCTATTTAGACTTTGTGCAGTACTGTCAGTTGATCAAGGAAGAGTAAATCTTCCCATCATTTCTCCGGTGCTGAAACCTGCCTCAAGGAACTGAGATGCCAAATGGTTTTGACTGCCAAAGGTATGTGAGAAGGTCTAGTGGACGGACATCTTATTTCCTCTTTAGGTCTGAGCAGCGTGACCAATAACTTAGCACTTAGCATGATGTGCTGTTGTATTGTCCAACAGAAACAGGTAAAATAAGAGTCTTATGTAAAGTGATGGTGCCTGAAAAGCAGCCTCTCCATCTTTTTATCGGGTGCCTTGTGAGTTTGTGAATGAGACTGAAAGATTTTGGGGACATCTGACACGGTGATGAGTGTGTGGGTTTGGGTGGCACTGCAGGCTGTCACCCGAAAAAGAAAGCTTGCCAGCGGTGGGGATGTGAGTGTGTCGGCTTCTCTTACAGCTCATTTGAGGCTTCGATTTGGGATGATCTTTTTGGTGCTCTTTCTCCAAGAAAAACATAGATTTTCCGTAGAGTTTTACCTCAAAATTGTGCTTGGTCCTGACAGCAATGGACACTCACACCTTTTGAAAATACAACTTTATATTGTTTCTCCAGGGAAGGTCTAGGGAATTCATACTTATCTGTAGTGACTGCCTGGATATTATTATTTTTATTATCATCTTCTCCAGAATTCTGGAGACCTTTTAATTCCCCTCTCTATCTTGCAGGAGCTCGTAATTTACAGACATAGCATTGTGTGTTGTATAGTTGCTGACATAGTCATTTTTTTAAGATAACCTGTTGATAAAGGCAGGAAGGATACTAGAGAAAAAACACTCTTGTCCCATTCCGTGGTGGTCGTGCAGGCATTGTAACGTATGAGAACATTGCTCCTAAAATAAGGACTGAAGGAGAAAGCCTAAGGTTAATCACGATACTATTTCAGTTTTAATTCACTGCTTAACCCTGCAGTGGAAAAAACAATGTTAGTGCAGACAGCAGTACTTTAAAGAACTGAAGAACTTAATTTGAAAACAAACAAAAAACCTGCCAGTGATGAAAGGCAGCTTGAACAGAAATGCATTTCTAAATTGATATAATGTCATAAGTATATATGGAATTAGGGTTGTAACTGCACCTTACTGACAAATTTAATAAGAACTGTACCACAGCAAAGCAGAACCTTTGGCAAATGGCAAAGCTAGGGCTATCTAGAAATACGTGAGGTTTTAAGATAGACAGTGTCCAGGGAAAGAGCTGAGCCCAGAAGGTTGTTTACCCTTTAGAGAACTACACTGATGCTATTGCAGTTGCATCAGTGACGGATTTGGCCCCCTTTCCCGCAATACTTAAACAGGAGCATGTGGGTGGATAATGAACATTGGAAGAGACACTGACACGCAGGTTCTTGATTCTGCAATTCAAAGACTTTTCATACAGAGTATGTGACACACATTCCTTGTGCATAGCACAGAATGAAATTCTGCTTAAGTAAAAGGTTACTCAGTCTGTCATTATATTCAAAATAACCCAGGCTTTGAGCCTGATTCATGAAGCAAATGACAAATTGTTTTTCAATGGCAGTGCTGAAAATATCCTAGTATTATGCTGTAATAGACCCACCAAATTGCAAAAGGATGCAGCCATTTTAGGTAAAAATAGCATAATTTCTGATCATGAAATGAGAGACATAAAGATTAATTATCTGTTCTGAGCCATTCATAAATGATTAGTGCAGCAATTATGGGCTTCCATAATAGAGCCCTCCTAGAGCAGTGCCATATTTCCTGCACTGCCAGGGAGACTGCTCAGATTTATTGTTATTGATAAAAGTAAATTCGAAGTCGAGCTAAAAATCTGATAAAGGGAAAATTGCAGAGACAAGAAGAGGTACAAAGATTTTGAAGGGTTAAAAGAGGAGCAGCATGAGGAGGTAGCATTCCGTCCCTGCCCTGTCCAACAGTGGTCATGAGCCTTGGCTGGGTGAGCTTCCGCAGATCAGTCATCTCATGGCAAGTGTTGTGCCACCTTACGCCTTATTACTTATTCCCATAATAAAGATTGGATTTTGGTGTGATTGGGATTGCTGTTGTCAGCTGACATTATGGATTTTAAATGCAAGTTTTTAGCCTACTATAAAGTAGATATCAGAAAACAACATAGTGTCTTCTTTGGTTTTGAACAGTGTGTTGAAAATCCATATTTTACCATTTGACGTAAATTTTAGGCTAGTTTCCACACAGATACATCAAATACGTAGAAGCTCTTCAGCCACAGCTAGCCTACTTTGAGCATTTCATACTTTTGTATTCGTAGATAATAGTTTTGTTGACGTGAAAATGACTTTTTCTGCTTTGTTGGATGTTTTCTGTGTATGCATGAGAGTTCTTCTCAAACACTGCATTTGCTCACTGACCAAAAAATAGCATTCAGAATACCAAATTATACAGTGGGCCTGTTTTTGGCATATACCAGTTTGCATTTCAAGCAGTTTCTCTGAAAGGCTACATGCATTTTCCATGCTTATCAGGGAATGGGCATGTAAGCTGAAAAGGAGAGGACAAATAGATTCCAGTAATACACATGGTCTTTAAACTTTACCAATATTGACGAGTTAATACCCACTGTTTACATGCTGGAAAGATTCCTATTTAGTTTATAAACTTCTCAGAGTAAGAACCTTAAGAGCTCTGCATTAATAATACCCAAAAATAAGGATTAAGAAAAAGACAGCTTTTGCTTAAATATCTTGTTTGTCTGCTGTCTAAATCCCTGCATTGCTGACATATTTAGTTGCCTACATAAAATTTAGGCTGGAGTGTCTGTGGCTGAGTTATACATGACCACTGAAGATGACATTAGGTCAGATACTGAGCCAGACATGCGGATGAAGGGTACTCTGTGCACGCTAGAAGCTGCTGAGCCTGCAATAAGCTGCGAAAGCTACAAATTCGTGTAACGTGAGTTACCAAAACAGTACATTAGCAAACGTGTCTTCACCATAATAGGGTCCACTTCGACATCCTTCTTTTGAGAGGAGGTTGGGTTTGGGGTGTTTGTTTTGTTTGTTTGCTTTACATACAATACCTCCTTCATGCATGGATTCTCCAGTTGATGTTTGGTTTTGTTTAAACTGTGGCACTGTGTAGAGTCTTCATAGCCTCAAGGACTTGCTCACCTGGAACTGAAGAAATGCTGCCGAGACAAACACAGTGCCATGCTTCTCTTCTCATGGGGTGGTACTTAATCCTGTAATCAACTGAAGAAGAGCACAGACTCTAGGTGGAGACTAAAATAGAGAGCTGTAACTGTGGCACTGACGCTTACCTGGGTCACAATGACGGTATTGCTTTCATAACATTGTCTGAATAATCATCAGTGTGAGCAGTTTTTCTTGCTGTAAAGACTGAGAGATGATTCACTGTAAGTCTCAGATTTCAGGTATTAGAGTGAAGCCACCTGAACGAGTTGTAAGGTAAGTGTTAGACTTTGCAGAACTGAGGATGCATCGGAGATACTCTTTATTTAGCAAGTCATTCCAACAGAATGAGACGATTTGCAGTTGTCTTAATGGATCTTGGTTTTATTTGGCCAGTCACTTCCCCAGCCCTACTGCAAAACAAGAGTGTGCATGCTAAATAGAAGAACTGGTCCACTTAATTTTTTTTTCTTTTTATTTTTTCTATCTGATCTTTCCCTAGGTAAAAGTGATCCTTTCTGTGTATTAGAGCTGGGAAATGACAGTCTTCAAACACACACTGTTTACAAGAACCTCAATCCGGAGTGGAATAAAGTTTTCACATTGTAAGTGGATTGGTTTAGAAAACATACTCCAGCACCAGTCAGCAGCTTAACTATAAAAGTTACCGACTTTGGGAAAATACAAAGGTCAAGTTTAAGATATGTCGTTTTTTCATAGTCAGAGAGGATGTTGGAGAAATATCAAATAGAACTCAAAGCCTTTTGCCTTTTACTAGTTCTTGCATGGAGTTTATTAATAGAAGTCATTAAAAGAAAAATTACTGTGATATTTATAGGAAGAAGCATGACTAGACATAATGGAGTTGTAGCTGGATCCAAGAGATAATATAGCAGAAAGCAGAGACCAGATACTCATGCCTACATTTTCCATAATTTAAAATATGTTTCATTGAACCGTGGTAGAATCCTTGTTTAATTTGTAAGTAAGCAGAAAATTAGAGCTCATGTTGTTCCTGTCATATCTTCTGCATTTAAGCTAGTCAAACATAGCTTACTCCAAATTAGAAGCTCAAATTTTTATGGAAATCAAAGTATTATTTTTTTTTGTGACTTTATTAATAACAAAAGTGTTAATTTAGGTATTGCTTTTAGGCAGCACAGTTTTTTAATTTTGCTTTATGCTGACGAAGATTTTTGTGAATAGCTGAGTGAGTAAATGTCTCCAAGACTGTAGCAGTCTGTGGCAAGGAAGGCAGCCATGAGGGCTGGCAATGGAGCATTCATGACATTTGCACCGGTCCACTGGAAGAACAGTTTAAGAATGATGGACTTCTTGCGATAGCAACATTCATAAATACTGGATGTGAACACAATAAAAAGTATCTGAACTCTTTCGTAGAAGTACCTTGTGGGATTTCTGGTTTAATTCATGCTGTATATCAGCTGCAGCTGAACTCGTTTCTCTTGAAGTCCTTTCTCTTACTTTGTTTGTTCTCAAGAAGCATCCCCCAATCACTGTTTATTCTGAGTTTGTGCTGGCAGATGAGTCCTGTCGGATGTTCAGCCAACAAAATAGATCTAAAAAGAATCCAAAATTATTTCATTTAAAAAGAAAGTTTGTGTCTACGCTTCCTGTGAGTCTCAGAAATGTCAGCTGTGGACTATCTCTGACTTTCTTATTGCTATTGCAGGGCTAATCCAAGCACCAAATCTGCAGAGCCAGTCAGGGTCTTGCGTCTCTCCTTAAGATTTTTGGCCATTTTCAAGTTTCAGTTATGCACCTTAAAAGCTATTGATGATTTAGATTTATTTTGAAGCAGAGTGGATTGTTCTGAGTAGATGAATCCATTTCGGCTGGAGCGTTCAATACCACCAGAGACCCCTTCCCATCATACTCAGATTTTCTGCAGCACATTTACCTGTGTGTGTCACTGTGGGGTATTAACATTTTATACCACTGGTGGCTATATCGTATACGAAATTATAATGGTTTGGAGAGGAACATGGAAGTATGGTTGTGGAAGTGGCAGGTTTCAATGTATTTTAAAGTCATAATGTGTTGAAAACAGTGCATTTCATTGTTGTTTGGCTGCCACTGGTGCCTGGGTCGCAGCACAGAACCTGCTACGCCTGCAAGCTGGAGAGACAACCAGGTGGCTGGTAGGTTCAGACACTGCTCTGTGAGGAGCAACTCCACCATGTCCCAGTCAGAAGCTCCTGGGAGCAGGACTGCTCTGAAATGCCTTTCTTTAGGGCAGAATGGTGAACACACGCTGTACCACATGCCTCTTTACTTAACTCTTGCACATGGAAAAAGGAAAAGAGGGGATAATGAATGCAACTCAGAAGTCGTCTCCAGTTAGCCGTGCTTTTGCAGGCACACAGCTATAACTTTTCTCAGATGAGACTCGGATTTATTAATGATCTGATAAATACTTAGGATCGAGTGCCTGCTGCCACATAAGTAGAGCATTTGCACTGAATGCAACAAAAATATTGCATATTTGGCCTTTAATTAAGGTTTTTAAGGGTTGTTTGGTTTTTTTTTTAAGTAATTGGTTTTGTTAGTACCTTAAAAGGGAGATAACTGTTTGATAATTGTTCAAATCAAATGAAGTTTTGTTTCCTGGATTATTTCTTTAATGTCCTGAAGCCTGCTTTTGAATTCAGCCCTTCAGCTCTCCCGGTCACCAGCTTTCTCTGTTAGAGAGCTGAGTTCTACACTGTTAGCATCAATATCGATGCACAAAAAAATGTCACTGGCTAGTAGTTATTTTCTTCACCTAGTTGTGGTACTCAACCATGAGGGGAAAGCTTGGGGAATACCCATCATTTGATTCATTTTTTGGGGGAATTTAATTAAATGCTAGTTTTATACTCCAAGGTAACAGAAACTTAATTAGTAAAACAGTCTTCTCGGATCTTTATGGAGGATACTGTGTGCATGTGTATCGAATATTATTTTTTTTATATGTCTGCACTTTTTGTTCCAGCCCTATTAAAGATATTCATGATGTTCTGGAAGTTACCGTGTTTGATGAAGATGGAGATAAACCCCCTGATTTTCTTGGAAAAGTTGCCATCCCTCTGCTGTCTGTAAGTAACCTTTGCTACATGTATCATTCAAACATTGATAGTTTTGCTGGGAACGAGTTGCATTTCTTTTCTCTATAGCACAAACCAACACAGATTTAGAGATAAACAGGTTTTGTGATCTATATATGCCTTAGTTGGCAGTGTTTATAGTTCTCCTTAGTGTAACGAGCACTGCCAACCCATTTTAGTACAAATTTGCTTGATTGGAAAGAAAATTGCAGAAGTGTCTGTACTTCATCAGTACTATATGCCATGTAGGGCTGAAAACATAATTGAGTTGTTCTCTGTGTTTCCACATCGTCTTCAGAAGGTAACATTTTACGCATGTGTCTGTTCTGTCTTGCTTCTTTTTACTCTAAGAAAGTAATTGCACATTACCATAGGATTGACTAGAGATAGCTGTTGTTATTGGCACAGCTGAATAAAATTACCTAAAAGGGGTGTTTTCTACTCCGTAGTGCTTTTAAAGACTGGTGGCTTTTGTTCTGTAAACAAATATGTGAAGAGTGAGTGCTACCATGGGAGTATAAAATCAAAACTGGAAACAAAGTGAGCTCGGTGGGGGCGGGGGGGAAGTGATTGCTCTGGAGATGAAGGAGAGTTGAAACTTTTTCAGAAATGGCCAATAAAGGCCAAGCTAAAGAAAGGGGAATGTAAAAGGCTCATTAAGAGACATTAATAGAGAAATGGGGGAAAAGCAGCTTTGCTTTTGGTGAGACTGATTTGATTTTGGAACAAGGCTGGTGGTAATAGAGTGAGTAAACCAGATGAAGAGGATGCGAACAGCTCCATGTGCATGTGTGGTATCACAGAAAGTTCTGGTAACTTGCAATGTAGAACTTTCTAGGCTGTGGTTTTTATTAAATCAACTAGTAGATGAGGCTTGAAACATCCCAGGACTCTTGTGCTCGTACCAGTCAAGTCATGTAAAGGTGTTTAACTGTAAGCATGGGGGTTTCCTGGAGTTTCGAGGTACTGATGTTTTGCAGTAGGTTCCTTATGCAGAGGAGAGGGTGTGACAGGTGTTTATACAGCGAGTACTGCATTGAGCCCTGTGCAAGATTCATGCTTGCAGTATATGACACGACTCGAGTGATACAGGCAGTAGTGAGATGCTTTCGGTAACGCGCAGTGTGATGCTGTCGGTAACAGCACTCTCGAATAGGCAGACGGTGAATCCTGATTGAAATTACAGATTACAAAATTGCAGTATTGTTTTGAAACATCTCAGTGAAAGCACGTTCACCGCTGCAGAAAGGCTGGCATGCATCTCTCATGGTTAAGGTAAGAGTTTGTCTTCGAGTTGTAGAGGTGGGCTGCTGCAGGAAAGGCAGCATTGCAGGGATGGGTTAGTGGGCTCTGTCCTGGCGGACACTGGAGAAATAGGAGGTTTCTAGAGGGAAAGCAAAGGTCCCATCTGATCGAAGCGGCCCATGTAAGCCACACAGAGTCAGCACGATTTAGGTAATGGACCAATGGGACCAGTAGAGATCAGAGAGGGGAACTGCAAATACTTGATGTTTCCAAATAAATAATGAACTGCCCAGAAGACTCTCAAACTGACTTGGAGGATATGATTCCAACCTGAGGAATGTTTTATAGTGGTAAAGAAATAGACTAATGTGCTCCAGTTTTGTTATTATTTTGTCTAAATAAGCATATTTCTTGTATATGCGAGTTAAAAGCAATGTGATTTCTGAATCTTTTCACTAAAATGTGTTTGTTTTCATCCACCGTGTGCTCTTTCCAAGTTATACTGGAGTCCAGAAGAGGGGAACCCCTGCCATTTGGGGATAAGAAGAGCCTGAGCGATAGAAGTTGAGGAGTAAATACTGGTCTCTTGGTGCCCCACACACACTGGTGTGCTTTGCAGTCCTCTTCCCTCTGTGTCTCGGACCACAAGTTCTTTTTGAGGCTGGGGATGTTTTAGATTGTTTGTCTATTTTAGTGGCTCAGGTTGTCAATATCTCCAGTTTTAGAACAATATTAGAGTCAGTTGGCCATGGAGGATGATTTGATGTTTACAGGGAGGAAAAAACCTCTTAACATCTTTTATTCCGTTTTTGATCGCTCTGTTAATTTTTCCCCAAGTCCTCATATCTCTCATGTTACTGGAAGAGAGTGGCTGGAGCAGCTGCTGTCCTGCAGATCCGGTGCTTGCCAAATGGCCTGCATGATCGGCAGCAGGCTGTGTGGGCTCACAGTGAGATGATGTTAGATTTGGATTTTCTGTTGATTTCATAGGCATTTGTCAAGTATCCCTTAGGAAGCATGTAACAAGGCAGAGGAGGAGAGTGCATGTGTGTGGTAATGTCCAAACTATTCAGCCTAGGTTTTTTTTATCCAAGGTTTGAGACAAAAAAAAAAAAAAAAAAAA
>Ga0065711_1002850_pt1 | contig 45593 bp, 27 predicted proteins | sample Hoacrofraction12_FD_59098 | JGI IMG/M metagenome (GOLD analysis project Ga0065711, IMG submission 59098) | Hoatzin crop microbial communities from Cojedes, Venezuela - Epithelial fraction 12 v2 (version 2) | ecosystem: Host-associated > Birds > Digestive system > Esophagus > Crop | place... | reverse complement strand
ACAGGCTGCCCAGGGAGGTTGTGGAGTCTCCTTCTCTGGAGATGTTCAAGACCCACCTGGACAAGGTCCTGTGCAGCCTGCTGTAGGTGAGCCTGCTTTGGCAGGGGGGTGGACTAGATGACCCACAGAGGTCCCTTCCAACCCCGAACATTCTGAGATTCTGTGACTTTATAACATCTGAGTTTTGAGGAGAAATAAGCCAAATGTAATCATCATTGGTGTACTGCCCTTATCTTGGAAACATCACATTTCTCTTCACTGGTGTTGCCTCTCTTTTTCTTCTTTTCCAGGACAGATGACTACAAAATAATTTTCCAATGCTCTACACATTAAAGACAGACAGATTTTTCCAGATTGTCCTAGTAAGGACTACTAAGACCACTTCGTTTGCAACTAAGTTCTCTCACCTGTACCATTACTCTCTCTTTGTTCTTCCCCAACTTTTCAGTGCTGTCAAACTTCTGTATGAGTCTGCAAAATCTTCCTGTCTGATGAAGACTGAGCTACTTACATTTTTTTTATGTTTGAACTCATTCAATTTGCACAGAACAGTGACTGTAGAAATAAGCATCCTTACGTCTGAGTTGACGTGAGGCCTTTCTATATTTAGATGCTATGTGTTTAAAGATAATGAAAGAGAAGTGTATCTTGACAGACTGTCTTGACTTTTTTAGGCATAGGGGGCTCTGTAAGATTATTTTGATACAAATTATTACATTCATTACGGAATGAACTCCATCTTTTCAGGCTTTGGCTTGGTAAAGTTGGAGGATTTTATTTATTTTCACTTGTAATCTTCATTATATGTCTAAGACATCTAGCACTGAATGCCAGTTCCTTCCCATGACACCTGCACGGGAATTGTTAAGCATACTAGAAAATACACAGGAATATGTACACAAATACACAGAAAATAAATTAAGCAACAGTTGTTTACATTGCTAATATAGTCTCTTACTTCATGATGTGATAAGGTGACATGCTGCTCACTCACTGTGTTTCTCTCATTGTGGAGTTAACTGGTTTTACTATGGGTCTTGTGTATCAAAAATACCTTTAGATTATTAACCTGTAAAACAAATAGCATTTGTTGTTGTTACTGCAAAGTCTATTTTTTGATACTAGACACCTTTTCTGCAAGCTTAGGTAAGCATAAGGAGGAATTCCCAGAGTGGAGCACACAGCACCAGATGAAAATACACAAAAACTTTGGCTTGTCTGGCATATTCGGCACACAGCCAGAAATAGAAGCAGCCATTTGCAAAGAAGGTCATCCATTGCCTGGAAAGGTTTGTTAGCACATTTCAAGTCAGCATGAAGCTCTGATTCACCTTCATTAGCTTGTGCCCAGAGGGGAACTCAGCATTGTTGAGCTGCAGTGGCGTTATCCATGTAGGGATATATGTCTACATTGCACAAAGGTGTGACTTGCTAGACTAGAAACCACAGGCTATGACAGGCCAAACTCTCAGGTTATATCTCATTCTAATCAAAAGTGTGATGGAAGTGCATGCAGACATACCCATCTGAGCTTTCAACACTTTTATCTGCCTTCAGAATTAGATCCAGCCCAAGTTCTGTGAGATTTGGATAGACTTTCTCTCCAAAGTCTCAAGAGCAAGACTTTTCCTGTAAAACTTATAGTGGGAGGTGCAAAACCTCTTTCCTGGAAAGTGTCCAGCAGAAATTTGCAGACTCAAAAGATTAAATATCACAGATAGGCTCATGGATGCAAATATGAACCTCTCAAAAATGTGATGCTGCTCCTAGTAAGTTCAGACTCACCTCTCGTTCAGATGAAAGCTTCACCTTAGGGTGTTTATCCAAATTAAGTTCCAGTGACAGTTATTCAATGCCATAAGAGTTTTGCATTTAGCTTTTATATTAAAAAATGAGCAAATATCTGTTTTGCATATACCTTTTATGTTAGCAAGGATCCTGAAGATAACACTGCTAACCATTGCAGCACCAGTTCAAGGCGCAGCTGTGAGCCTACATACAAACAGAGAAGAGCTGTAGCCTTTTGAAAAGAAATTACAGTGTAAACAGACAAGGCAAACATATTTGTGGGAGGAGAGCATTTGCAAAGATGTGACCTGCAGGGCCATGTTGGACAAGTCAGGAACAGAGACAGTAAGACTCTAAGAACAAAATCCATGGAAGTCAAGGATTTTTACCACAGAGTTCAATGAAGCCAGGATTTCAGTCCAGATGGAGCTAAGAAAGATGGAGTGTCCAGTATTTACTCCGCTCTTTCAAAGCTGTGGAGTGCAATAGAATTTATTTCTTCTTCACGCTTGAGCAGTCAAAGGCAAAACAGAAGATATGTCAGCGAGCGACACTGAAAGAGACGGCAAGCCAGTTTAGTGTACACCAGTTGGTGTAAGTCAATGTATTTCTGTTGATTTTTGCTTTGTTACCCACAACTATGCCTTCCAAGAATCTCAGCCAGCCAGTCCATAACACCAACAACTCAGTGTTCAGCATTACCAGCTTAAAATTAAAATTCTCTTAGCTCCAAGAACATTTGAGGGGTTTTCATCTCGCCATTTGTGTTTGAAATTTTAGCACTGATTTGAGCTACATTTTCAAGCTCTTGGCTCTGTCCACGAGATTGGAAACCATCAAAAAAATTGCAACAGTATTTAGAAACAAGGGATTCTTACCTTCTGCATAATTTCAGCATCCTGGCCTCGAAAAGAAAGTTGTAGTGTCACAAAGTGGAGAAATGGCAACTGCATTGGTGAGGCAGAGGAGCACAGGAAAGCAGTAACAGAGGTGGAAGATTTTGCATTGAGCAGAAATAGTGCAGGAATATCACAGGTTTGGTTTTGGCACCGGGAGCTATTCAGAAGCTCTTACAATGAAGAGTGATGTCCTGAGGCTGAATCAGCTGCCCATGTGAGCAACAAATTCCTTCCACCCAAATGCCTTCCCTGATCCTCTTCCCTTGTTGATATGCTTGAATTGGTTCAAGTTTTGCAAGAAAACTGGAAACAACTTCATATGCAGTTTACAGATTTTTGCTTATCCTGCTTTCTCAGGGAAACAAGGCTTATGCGAACTTTTTGAATGCATTTTGTCCAGCTTCACCCAAATCTGATAGCAGAGTAGAGCTCTTAATGGAAACAACTTTTTAAAAGAAGCCTTCGTAAAACATGTGTTGAGGTTGCACGTAGCCTGGAAAGCCGCTTTTTCAGCCCACCATCATCACAGGGACACGGCATTTACTTCAACTTCTTTCTTAAAGAAGAAGTGTCAACTGCCCGGTCACCCATGCAGGTCTGGACCATCTGCAACAGCTTTCATTTCTTCCAGGTGAAACAAAAAGGAGAAGGAAGTATCAAGTCTCAATCAAAAGGCTGCTTTATTGGTCTGCTGCTCATGGAACTATTTACTTAAATCACTATTTCAAAACATCTCTGGTGTTAGGCTTCATGTTTCATTTTCATGGTAGAGCATGTTCTTTCCCAATCATGCCACAGATTTCTCCCTTGTAACTTCTGCCTTTGAGCTACTGTCTTCCATGTGTCACAGTAAGCAGAAAGCTGAAATGTCCAACCATGGGACACACTTTTCCCATAACTATTTGAGTTTACTTGCTGAAGGAAAGAGTAAAATTAGCATCTCCATGAGCCTTCTGAGACCTAAGATACCTAGACAATAAAAAAGATTATCACATAGTAACAGAAATGGAGTATTTGTCTATTCAGAGATCACTGTATTCTACAGTGCAGCAGTTTCACTCAGGATCAGGTGCCCCAGGCTATGTGGTTGCTGTGTAAAAAGCAACTCCACACCTTATGAAAGCATGTAACCCTGTATGACAAACGGGAAATTATTACACAATAATTATATGCCCTTGCAAGACCTGTTTGCAGGTACCTATCATTCCAAAATATATCTTCTAAGATTGCTATCAGGTGGCTCACACTGTAACAGACTCTCAACATGTGCCCTCCCTTTAAAACCTACAATGTGATCGTTTTCACTGGCCTTCTTTCACACTCTCTTTAAAGGATCTCAAAGCACCTGCAGAAGAAGAGCCTAGTGCCTGCAAGCTGGTTATGAACAAGGTACAAAATTGCCACAGCTGAGGCTTCAGAGATCTACCTCCATGCCTTCTGTTTCCTCTCTAACATTGAAGCAATACTTCTGTTTGAGCTTTCTTAGCTAGGTCTGTCCTTCAGGACAGAAAAATGTCTTTTTTTACCCCACATTTCTAGTACCTAATGCAATAGTGTCCTAAACCCCGTCATGCATATAGTCCTTATTGTGCTCTGGATAAGTGATAGTAACAACCTCGCTGTCACTTGGAACTGCACCTATTTATGTCAAAGAAAGAGGCTCATCATCACTGGATGATTAAAAAGGGGAGCTACTAATAAAAGGCAATGAAATTGTTGAGAAGGAAGTGCTGACATGGTGAAAAAATGTGATAAAATATCATTCACCATCTTTTATGATATCAGAACAGGCTCCCTGTCTGAGCCAGGTTAACTCTCACTGATGCACTGGAGGATATTTCCTGAAGGATTCAGCCATATGCCTTTCATTCATTACAACTCTTCCTCCTTGTGTGAGCATTTCTCTTACCAATCTGATATATCTAGCCAAGATATGCAGAAGCAACTGGCACAATTTCCCCAGGCATGATCTATTTCAAAATATTTGAAAGTATTTTGAATTTTTATTGATTTCATGGGGGAAGTGTTGGTTTTGGTTTTTTTAGTGAGGTGGGCTTCATCTGATATTCCAAAGACTGAGGAAGGAGCGACATTTGGGGCATTTGCCATTATTATCTCCTAGCACTTTATTAGAGAGACCTTTTAAGAGACATGCGCTACAGTGCAAAGGTCAGGGCCCCATTGTGCTAGACACCATATACACAGAGAGAAATGCAGTCTTCATCCTTTAAAAACAGCAATGGAGGACCAAAAAAAAAAAAAGTCACAAGAGGGAAGAGGTTCAGCACAATAAAGAGTATTTTGTAGTTACACAGCACCTCAGACCTAATCCAAATCAAATCCAGATTTTGAATAAAACAAAGCTGTCTCAGTTCTCCCCATGTCCCATGGTGGGACAGCTTTTCTTACACCAAAAACAATTTTATGCCACTTGCAGGTGGCAGAGCAGGGAACAGCTGAGTTCCAACAAAGTGGCAGGCTGGCAGCGCTAGGGATACTGTGTTTGCAGGAGGGCTCGTGGGCAGACCACTCTCTTTTTCAGATTCTTATTTTGATAAAGAGTATTGTTTAGCTGTTACATCTGTGCTGCTCGGTTTTGGTAGCTAAAAACACATAACCCAACTATTTAATACATAAGGATCTGAGGCTGTACATACGCTATGTATTTAATGCAATAGGTGTTACCTTTAACAGGGTCACATGTGATCCTTAAATTCCTATTTGCTTGATCCCTACATTATTCATTCCTTTGCAATCTGTATCGGATCTTGTGTTAAAAGAGCATGATGTTTGGGAGCAATAAAATCTCACCAAGGAGATCAAGTTAGCAGTAAATAAGAAGCCAAGACAGGAGCTGAAGACAGTGATTAATTTTGGCAACGTAATGAAATGGCACTGAATTAAAGGAGCCTGTAAACACATTCTGACATTCTTGCAGCCTCCATGTGTTGTGATTTCTTTTCTAATGTAGCAGAATATTTTCTAAATGCTGAGGTGTATCCTAGCAGTATTAGTGTCCTCTCAGCTATTGTTAACTGAGGTCTGATAGGGGGGTTTTTTATTACTATTCATCACACATTGGCATCTAACAAATACTGTGAATGGACAAATCCTCCCTGAAATTGGGTAAGCTTTAATAAATTCAGAGGAGCTTTGCTGATTGACATCAGCTGATAATCAGAGACAATGACCTCACACGTACTTTAAATCACCAAGAAACTGAGGCAGCCCCTTCCAAACAGTTGCCTGGTCCAGCTACCTTCACATCGCGGTGTGACATGATGCTATTTTCCTCATGCACAGCAAGTGGCTTTATAGAATGTAAATGAATCTTCCACAAACCCCCTTTAACCTCTGGCTTGCATGAAAGATCAAAAGCAAGTTAAGCTTTAAAAAAAAAAAAATCTCTTGTATAGGGTAAGAGTCCAGCCTTACATGTGGTTAGAGTGTGTAAGGACACCAAAATTAAATCCAGAACAGCATAATTAATCTTGCACTTCACCTCATGCTGTACCAGGCAGCACCATTTTATTTTTAACGTTTTCAGACAAGCCAGAACTCTAATAATAGATACTACAAGAAGTGCTGGAACGTGAATTCCCTGTAAAAGCTCTGCCTTTGTGCCCTGTCTTCAAGCCTTCTCCCAGTTCAGCCATGATGCTTTTAAAGCCCTCTGTCCCACTGGGCAGAGCAATTGACTTTTTACTCCTACGAGTTGTACACATGGGTTAGCATATGTGAAAACATGCCCTTGCCGCTAATAATTTATGTGCCCTCCACCATCCAATCCTGCTTCATCCACTCTCTTCTCAGATTATAAATGCTTTGGGGGAAGGGAAAAGATTATGTCTCAGGGGCAGATTGATGGGGGAAGGAGCCAAAGGATGCTGCAGCCCCACCCCAGACTGCCTAGGGGAGGGACCGTGCCTATTCTAGCCTTGCGGCTGAAAACTACTCCCACCCTCCCAATCTAACCCTTCTGCCTTAAATGTCTTTATGACCTACTCTAACGATGGAGATCTGGCATCAGAATGTTAACACTTATAATTACTTACTTTTTTTTTTTTTATCTTTTTTTTTGGAGGAGTCTTTTTTAGCTGGAAATAATTACACTGATGGTTCTGAAAATATTTATAGTTCTAGCTACAGCCTATGCTGCCACAGTGGACTTTTTACGACACTTCCTTAGCTAAGCCAAAGACTTGTGAGACTGTTCTGGCCCTTGATTAAGCGAACATCATCCTGGATTTGTGTTTTTGTTTGTTACATACTGCTGAGAGTCGTCACAATAACAAGGGGATACGAAGACTTACAGCAGTGATGATGATGTTTTTTGTTAAAACAGTGGTCATTTCATAGGTGTCACTGCTGGAAGAAAAACATTTAAAATCGTAAAAGATATCTCATTTACTTTCAGTAGCTGGGATTCTTCAAGATGCAGCATGGGCATTTGAGTCTGAATCTTTCAACAGGGGAGCTGTGCCATCAGACCTGGGACCCTCCTTGCAAGCAGTCATCAGGAAGGTCATGCTTTGCCATCCAGCCAGGGAAAACGCTCACAGACAGCATTAAAACAGTCAGACTGGATCAGACCAGACACATCTTGCTAGCAACGACCAGCGCCAAAGATGCTCCACAAAATTCCACACCCTAAAATCTTATTCTCCTTATACACCTGGGTCTCTCCGTAAGAGTTTTAGTGCACCACAGAAATCATACAAACTGTGTTTGGTAGAGCCAGTACAGCACAGGACTGCTGTGAAATGCATACCACATAACACAAAACTTCAATATGATTTATTATCTCATAATTCTATGCAAGCTTGTATTTCAGACATGATTTTCCAACAGTTCCAGTAAAATCCTCTCAGATTTTGAAAACATTTGTACCTACTACCTAGCACTGTCAATGCTGTTTGTGCTAGAATTTCCATAGGTTTGGATTTTTCTTCACTTGAGTGAAATTTGGAGCTTTTTATTTAGTTTGGCACCATAAATAGGAGTATTTGAATTAAATAAATCCCTCAAGGTGTAAATTCAAAATCAAGTTAACACAGCATAATAAGTTTCCAAGTGTCAGCTGAACCACATTTTCAATCACAGCCTTGGGCAAAGGTACAGCAACTTATTAAAACAGAGGAACTTGAACTGCATAGTCTAAGACCACAGCGAAACTTCAGAGGAAAACAGCTGTGTGTGACAAGAGTATCAGTACAAACCCCTGAGTAATTAGTCAGTGGAGGTACACATGATTTTAACAGAGAAATCACATACCCTCCAGCCTTTTCTGTTATTTTTTCCCAGAAGAGAAATCCACCTGTATTAAGGTGGCTTGAGAAGTGGGACATAGAACCACAGACATTTTATTTTTACCATCAGCATTAATATTACTTTATAGTTATCTACATCTATAGATACTATTGTGTATGCATAAACAAGCAAAAATAAAAGCCAGAGTCCTTCCTCTGAATCACTGAAGTTTAATGTGAAGAACAGAAACCGACCCAAATCTACATCTTTTCTCGCAAGCACTGCAGAAAGCTGTAACAGAAAAAGGAAGGGGAAATCAGAAGGCATTAACAAAGCTACCAGAATCCAACGCCAGCCTCCTCTCTGTATTTGAGACCCTCCCGATCAAGCCAGACCAGCTGCAAATCAGCACAGCACAGAGATGGCTTTCTGGAAGGGTTGGAGGGGGATATTTAGCTGCAGGCTGACGAGGAGGTGAGGGTAGGGAGTGCGTATTACCACATCTTGGTTACTCGAAGTATCTGCTTTGACACCGAAGGCTATCACATCCTGTGGGATGCAGAGGAGAGAGAAAGGTGAAGGGGTGCCTGGAACTGCTGCCATTGGAGTTTGGGAAATACTTTAGAAATAAAAGGCTTTAATTAATCATGCCTACTTTATCATTTTTCAGCTCACCTCCTTTCCTCCTCAGACTTTCAGTGAATTACAGTGGCAACTAGGAGCAATTTCTGGGCCCAAATCCTAGAAGCACTGGTCCCTGAGCAAACAAAGCTCCTTACCATAGAGTTTGTCACAGAAATGGAAGTTTTACCGATGTTCTGATTGAAACACTGAAAGTTTGACGTGTCTGGGTCATTCAATCACTTGTTTCATTGAAACTCATTGACAGATCCAAGGTCTGGACTCAGTCTGGCAAGAGTCCTCCTCAGTGCTGTTCTCCATAGACGCAGGCCCAGTGTTCAAGGTAATGCAGTGTCTACATGGCCTCTTGCCTCAACAGTTCCCCAGCTACTCATGTCTAATTTTTCTTGCTATCTGAAATAGATGGATAAATCCATCTAATTTGTCTATTGTATTTTTAATGCACTCATTACTGACGGATTTATTCTAAGCAATATGGCTTGTCTTCCTCTGTGCTATTATCTGATCTAACATCCGGAGGTAAAAGTTTTATGAGCCTGAATACAGCCAAGACTGAGCACACTGTGGTTTCACTCAACTCACTCTTTTCTTCTGGAATGTATTTGCGGTGACATTTCCTTTCTGATTATCATTGTCAAGGAAAGCCCTATTATTTAAACAACAGTTGTAAAAAAAGATTGGAGTATAGTTATTGAAGGTCACTCCAAGACTACATGCGGGTGACAAAAAGCGTCATGGCTTCTGCATCAGCCCTTGTGAACTAAGCTTCCTATGCTGACCATTGGAACTCAGTCTCTGCATCCTTGGACACAGAGGAAAGGTAGATATCTTGCCTCAACAGGTCAGAGACTTCTTCTGATTTGGACACATTATTTAGTCTTCAAAGGGATGTAGAGGGAAAGTCCTTTGTCCACCTAGGTGGTCCTGGGATATGACACAACTTGTATAGCTATAAATAGTCATTCATAAAACTTTCCAGTGTTGGCCTTGTACCCACTCAGGTTGTCAAACTTCTTTATTACTCTAAAATCTGTAAACCCAGGAAGGCCTCTCTTCTCTTCTCCTTATCAAACACATAAACCACTTCCGCTGCCCACTGTTGAGACCTACAGCAAAACCAAAGCAATTCATCTAGGGAGGGTGGATGGGACCTCCATCAAAGAGGGCTAAGGTGTAGAAGCAGAGACTGAAGTTAGCACCATATACACAGACAGCTCTTTGGGGTTCTCCAGTTGGTTGCCTGCTTGAGGGCAGCTGTGTTAAGCTCTCTAATACCTAAGAGACAACGGGCACACATTCACAGAAAATTGCAATATTAGCCAAATGAGCCCTCTGTCATCTCCTCTTCCTCCTGTAACAAAAGAAGCCTGAACTGGTGCCAATTTCTGCTTGAATTCATAACAGAAACAAAGCAGTGCTGAGGCTGAAATTTCTAGTAGTTGTGTGACTCTTCTGCTGGCAAATCATTACATGACAGGGCATCGGGGATCACGCTTAGCCTAGCAGGGATTTTGCCTTACATATTTAATTCCTTTTTCAGGACTTGAACTACTTCTGTCAATCTGACCATGATATTGAAACAGTCTTAAAACTTATTACACATCAATCTTAGATTTTTGCTTTGAGTGACTGCCAATTTATCCGAGATGGAGATGCAAGGCACTTGCACCCTAAACCACTTATCATGATGTCCTTCAAAACAGAGACGTTCTTACTCCCAACTTCTGAGAAATTTCTGTTTAGGCTTTTAGCACTGAGTCTAAGGTTCATCTGCTTTTTTGTCAGATCCACAATGATGGGAGGTTTCAATGTGATTGTTTTCCATGGAGTTCAAAAATTCTGCAGAGTTCACATCAAAGTCCCTGGCAAAGAGCAGATTGTACAGTCAGATTAAATGATGTAAAGGCCCCTTCTGGCTTTAAAATTTGTATTGGTCAAAAACTGTCAACTGTAAGTTATACATCATGACAGAACTGTTCAGTTGAAGGCTGAAAATGAGCTTGTAGGTCACCAAGTTGACCAGTTAGAGGGTTATATAAATTAACATTAGTTGCAAATCCAGCCCAGAAGGTGGCCAACTGCATGACCTGAGAGAGAACACCTGAGATGGTGTGCTGGCCCATTGCTCTTTATTTGTCTAAGAATGAATTTAACCCAAAAAGTAGTGATCCAGTGTGAATAGTCTGTAAAATAATAAAGTTGTAGAGCAGAGTTTATGATGAACAGAAATATACAAACATACAAGAAAGCAGTTCCAGTCCAAAGAATTAAAGGAAACACACATATAAAGTTTCTGCCCTGTTACTTTGAGTTGAGCTATATTTACAACAACTGGTGACAGTATTCATCATCAGGAAGAATCAGGAGCAGGACTAATGGAGGAAATTAATGTCCGTAAGGCAAAGGCCAGTGATTTCCTTTTGCTTAAGCACAGCTGAGAAAACACCATGATAATGTTATCTTTCATGCAAGCAAACAGCTCAGAAAGTGGCCACCTCTTTCTCCAGAAACCAGCTGGCCACGGAAGCTATCTGTCTGTCTGCAGGTTTTCTATGGGCTCTTTCACCAGAGCGTTTAAACACTTCCCCATATAAATTAAAGATGCTTGAGTCAAGAATAATACCGACATTATCACAGACAGTGACAAAACTATGTCTCTCAACTAGATAAATTAAACCTGTATGGAAACAGCTGCTCTATTTTTATTTACAGGAATTAGAAGATTGCCGTTCTGTACGGTGCTTTTGCTAAGTCTGATGATAGGCAGGTTTACCCCACTGAGAAGAGGGGAGGTTTTCTTGAGTGAGTCTCACGTTCAAAGGATAAAGATGCCAAAAAAAGTCCTGCCAGAAGCAGCCACAACTGTCGCAGGAGCAGAGGAGACATACAGAAGTTGCTACCAAGGCTCTGTTTTACCTAAAGATTTTAGGCACAGGAAGATAGTCTTTGAAGAAAACGTCTCTCTTGGAAACAAACAGTCAAAACAAAGATAGCCAGGAAAATAAAATTGCCTTTGACTGTGCTAATTTGCAAGTGCTGGTAAAGAGAAATCTATTTTCAGGAAAGGGAGGTGACAAAAGAAGGGCATGGAAAACCTTTCATGTGAAAAGAGATTGAAATGAACATGTGCACGAGAAAGGAAGAGAACAAAGGGCACTCAACTAAATTAAAAGGTAGGATATGCAAAACCACTCAGGGAACTACCTCTTTTCATACTATGTGCAACCAAACTGTGGGATCCAAGCTTGCAGGTCTTCCTTGAGACCTAAAACTCAAAGGCTCAACTTGATTGGACATTTCTATGAGCAACAATAGTAATTGGAATTACATAATATTGAAGAGTAGCAAATTTTGGAAAGACTATTAAATGCCCTATTTTGGGGATGAAGCTAATATCTGCTTTAAGAGCAGAGAAGCTCTTTGTGTCTTCTTTGGTGTGGCCTGGGTAGAGAGTACAGATTGTTTCACGTAGACCTACTGCAAGGGTTTTTCATAGCTTCCTTGAGCAGAAAGAATTTGGGGCTGTCTGCTACTTCTGCGCAAATAATTTTTGGTTCACTAGCACTTCTGAAGCCATAACTGTAATCATATTTTTTTCAAGCCATCTTCCAATTCAAATTTATTATGGTACCAAACAGTTTTTTCTAATAAACTTTAAGAACATTTCACAGTAAGAAATCACTGTAATTCAAGAGAAAAAAAAGCAGTTTGAAAATACCACCAAAAATATTCAGTCACCAAAAAATCATTCATCCTCCTACGAGCACTTATCCACTGAAGAACGAACTTTCCTGTGCCATATACAGCCTCTCCAGACTGACTTGGAGATAACATCTGGGAAGTCGAAGTTTAGCTTATTGAGGATCTTGTAATTTCAGAGGGAGCTAGCTGGTTGGTTGGTTGATTGGTTCGTTGGCTTTTAACGGAGATTATTGCACAGCTCTTGGAAAAGCACTCTGTAAAACAGGGATTTGCACTGTGCAAAGTTAGGGCAGATTTTAGAACTAGCATACACTGTTAAGCTTAGTCCTTTAAAGTCATAAGGAAGAAAACAGAACAACACCTCTAGTGCTACAAGTTTCTTCTTCGTTTCAAATTTTATCAGTGCAGAAGAAATACTAGCCCCTCCGTGCTCAAAATGTTAAGCAGCACCCTATAACCCTGAGCCTATGCACCAAACCTGCCATCATGATTTTGCATTTGCTTTAAGGTCCAGTGGTCATTAACAAGAACCTTTTTAACCAGTTAATTTAGTATCAAAGACATGCAACAAAACTAACATGCCTGTTACTGATGGTTGAATTGTATCAGTTTTTCTGATCCTTATTGCCTAAACTGAATATAAATTGTAGAATTCCACTGTAGTTTTTTCTGCTTCATTTCTTACCCTGAGTTGGTATTGAGTTTTGGCATCCAGTAGAACACCATCTAACAGTATCCACAAAAAATAGCAGCTATAAATTGCACTGTACAAAATAAACAGAAAGCGATCATTTGCTTTAATGAGAAGTTACTTTATAAATGTATTTGTACATATATATAAACACAGACTCATACACATTTGTATAACAATCTTATTTTCACAAAAAAAAGAAATTCCTTTTAGATGCTAAAAAAAATTAGGTCAAACTGGTTAGCTGCTGCAGGTAAGACACAAAATGACTGGTTCCTACTGCTGTTCCTCAATTAAAATTGTGCACATTATCAGTTCCCGGGGTATAAACAGTGACTTTTTGCATTTCCACGGGCCAGGTCTCCTTGCTACCCCAACAGAGTATATGCAGAAGGCAAGCATGTTGCCACAAGAGGTGGAAAGGACTTTTTTCCTCTGTGTTATTTAGCCAGTAAACTCCTTGACTCCTTCATAAAGTAGCTAAGCACGTCCTTGACTGGCTGAGGTCCCTCAGCAGTGCTGCAGTGCCAACAGGGGAGCCAGGATGCTAGTGCAAGGGACATGAACAGGTGCCGTATCTGCTGGGCTAGCAAAGACCGATGCCAACAGGACCCTCCCTTGCTATTATGGTGGGCTGACCATGGTTGGATGCCAGATACCCACCAAGGCCATCACTCCACCCCATCAGCTGGGTCTGGGAGAAAAAAAACACAACAAAAGTCTCATGGTTCGAGATAAGGGCAGGGAGAGATCACTCACTAATTACCATCACAGGCAAAAAAGACTCAACTTAGGGAAATTAGTTTAATTTATTACCAATCAAATCAGAGTAGGATAATGAAAAATAAACCCAAATCTTATAAACATCTTTCCCCTATCCCTCCGTACTTGCGGGGCTCAACTTCACTCCCAATTTTCTCTAACTCCTCCACCCGAGTGGCACACGGGTGACAGAGAATGGGGGGTGCAGTCAGGTCGTCACACGTTGTCTCTGCCTCTCCTTCTTCCTCACGGGGAGGACACCTCACACTCTTCCCTGTTCCAGCATGGAGTCCCTCCCACAGGAGACAGTCCTCCACCTACTTCTCCAACATGAGTCCTTCCCACAGGCTGCAGTTCTTCGTGAACTGCTCCAGAGTGGGTCCATTCTATGGGGTACAGTCCTTCAGGAATAAACTGCTCCAGCATGGGTACCCCACAGGGTCACAAGTCCTGCCAACAAACCTGCTCTGGGGCGGGCTCCTCTCTCCACGGGTCCACAGGTCTTGCCAGGAGCCTGCTCCAATGCAGGCTTTCCACAGGGTCACAGCCTCTTTCAAGCATCCACTTGCTCTGGCATGGTCTTCTACCCAGGCTGCAGGTGGATATCTGCTCCACCGTGGACTTCCATGGGCTGCAGGGGGGCAGCCTGCCTCACCATGGTCTTCTCCATGGGCTGCAGGGGAATCTCTGCTCCAGCGCCTGTAGCACCTCCTCCCTGTCCTTCTCCACTGACCTTGGTGTCTGCAGAGTTGTTTCTCTCACATATTCTCACTCCTCTGTCCTCAAAGTTTTCTTTCCCCCTTCTTAAATATGTGATCACAGAGCCACTAGCACCATCACTGATTGGCTTAGCCTTGGCCAGCAGCAGGTCCATGTTGGAGCCAGCTGGCATTAGCTGTGTTGGACATAGGGGAAGCTTCTAGCAGCTTCTCACAGAAGCCACACCTGTAGGCCACCATGGCCAAAACCTTGCCACACAAACCCAATACAGCTATTTAACCATCTTTTTTGGTCATATGTCCTTCAAGGTAGGCAGGAGTGGTTTTGTATGAGATGAGGAACATTTAAAGCATCATGTGCATAATAATAACAACATAGTATTTTCAGAAAACTTGCAATTTGAAGTTATTTTTCATCAGATTTGGTTTCTTTCTTAAAAAATAGATATGTAAGCTTAGTCCTAGATCTAGTCTCTCTGTATTACTCAAGAGGACATACCTTTGATGATTGCTCCTAGGTAATCTTTATAATTCTGTGAACATTAAATGCTTTGGCTCAACCCAGCTATAAAATTAAATCCAACCTGTGTCACCAGAATATACCTTTGAAAATAAACAACAAGGTTGAAAATTTAATGTACTCTTTACAGTAATGAACACTAATGGCTTGAGAGATTTAACTATTAGTTTCGGACACCTTAAAAACATAGATGTGGCATCCTTTCAGCGAGAAGGAAAAAGGCAGCTATCTTTACCTTTTTGGAATCACACCTGAACATGTATGAGGTTTTGGCTTCAAGTGCCAAAGAGGTTTTTGGAAAAGGCTGGTATTATGGCAGAGACCACAGCTCTGGAAACAGCTGGAGTTCTTTAAGATACGAAAGTCCCAGCTGTTCATGACAACATATAGCCAGAACTGCCACCCCACGGCAGAGCCACCAGAAGGTGTGGGATGAATGTCACCCTCAGCCAGCAGAATCAGCTGAGTCCCCCAACAGCAGTTCCTGCTGAGCTGACCAAGTGCTGGCCAAAGCGAGGAGTGCTTATGAACAGGGTGTGGATGCAGAAAGCAGCGGTCACCTCCAACCACATCAGCTGCAAGCCCACAGGGACATTCCGTTGTGCCTTACATCACTCGCGCATTTCTGAAAAGGGTGTCCTAATGGCTCCAAGAAAATGGATTAAGGTGCTTCTTGATAGCATCACTTCCCCCATTTCAAAACTGGCCCTAAGGCGTGCATTACCTTTAATTAAGGATGTGTGATGTTTTTGCTCTTTTACAAAAGGCAGTTGTGCAACCAAACTTCTGCTTTGTTATTTGGAGAAGCAATTGGCTGCTGTCACCAGATTACAGCTAATTTGTGCATGGTGAGGGCAGTAAAAGTGTGATACTGAAGAGGTTTACGATGGAACTAATGTGGTGGAAAGGCATGATGTACAAAGGAAGCTGTTTCTTTTGCAGCCTTGTACAGATGCTAGTGAATAAATTCAGCTGCTAACATCGTCAGATCTTAAATACAGCACACATGCTTTATCCCTTGCTACTTGTTTAGTTATTTTGGTTACATAAAATACATGTCATGAAGGCCTCAGTTGCTCCTGGTTATGTCAGTTAAAGCACTGGTGTGTCATTGCTTCTAAATCTGTCTTTTATTAACCGGACATCAGACAATTTGAGGACCAGCTTCTAAAGCCCTACCTGTCCGCCTCACAGATCAGGAGATGGGTATGTACTGCCAGATGGACCGGACATCACTCCCAGTACCAAAAATTGAATGCTATATTAAGGGCAATGTACAAACCTGACCCAAGGAGCTGTATCAGGAGATGTGCGTATCATGATTCCCAGATATTACATTTATTGGCAGACATTTCTGCAAGACTTACTCTGAAAAATAGCAGAGCATGGTTTGTAGGTACAAGAGAGGAAGATAAAAATCAAATCAACATTAGAGATGGTGTTTTTCCAGCATGTGAAGACCCTTTGTGAATTCTAGATGCCTCAAACCAAAGGGATCTGTGTCTACTTCATGGGACTTGCAGCCATGCCTCTTTAACCTGATTCTTAGATGCACAGATTGACTTGGAGTTGTCTCTGGTGGCAGCTAAATAGTAAAACAGCCCATCTGATTGCATGATGTAGTTGGTGAAGTCTTAAACACCCTTCTCTTGTTTCTGATGTGTGGGCCGGGAAGGCTGTGATGATGAGATGGATGGTTGCCCTACGCTCACCAGGAACAGCCATTTCTGCAGGGGACATCTGATGATGATGCTTGTTAACAAGTACTCCTGTAATGAGTGGCAGGCAATCTTGAATTCCTCACCCATCACCCTTAAAATACTTATTTTTCTTTAAAAACAGATATAAGCTATTTAGGCAACACTAAGTATATTCATTTTGTATAACTTCTTGGGGGGGTGGGGGTAAGTAGAGTAAGTTATACTTTAATTTGAATCTATTTTCTGTAAGAACTTGTGTTATATTTTTACTTGTTTTCTGCATCAATTAGACTTGAAGTGAGGAAAACTTACAAACTTTGTTACTAAATATCTCTCTTACAGAGCTAAGTTCAATGCTCAGCTGTGTCTGAACTGTGTGATCAACAAAGGCAGCGTTCAGGTCTTCTGATATTTAAAGGGTATTTCATCTGTCAATGAAGGAAGAAAAACAAAAAGAAAGAATATCTTAATTTTTAAAAAGCAGTCTTTTCTTCACTCCAACTGATTCATCACCTATGGAGTACTATGCTGAATAATGAGACTATTTTCTTTAGAAAGAAGCATTATTATTTTTTTGTCAAAACCTAATGATTTTTTTATTATTACACAGGCTCCAGCTTCCCGTTTTAAACATCTCTGCAGAAAGTAGATACCTGTTATGATTCACCATAACACCAGGTAATTCCTATTCAGACTATGTGATTTATAGCTAAGAGATCTGACAGCCTCCTGGACTAGGAAGAAGCCAAATTAAACCCAGCAGAGGTTGTGCAAATTTTTAACTTACATGACCGTATGTGTCCCAGGGACCATTTTCTCCTCTACTTCGCCCTTTTTAGTTACTGCTTTTTTGTTGTGACTTGCCGTCTTTCTTACTGTAGGCTCTTTAATGCAGGAATCAAGTCTTCCTGGTAGTCAACACAGTGCCTGACCCATCAACACCCAGACTCCCCTTGAGCCTATTCAGTGCTATCAAAATCATGGAGCTGTAATACCACCCCCTGCCATGCCAGTAGAGTATGTTACTAAAAGCTTTCAAAACGCTTTAAAAAGCAGCGAATGTTGTTACTGAGAGGGGGAATGGGCCACAGAAAAATACCACAAACTGCTCAGTAGGCAAGTAGTAGAGCTGGGCTTACAAAACATTGCTTCTGTAATGTGCAGTAGTCATTGAGCCCTATTTGCCTCCTGTAAGAAGATAAAGGCAGCGATTCATGCTGAAGACACTGAGAGTGCAAGAACCACTCCCTAGCAAGTTCACAGGCAGTAAGGTGATGTGTTTCAGCAGCTGCCACCCTTGACTGCTTTTGCTAGAGGTACTGAACAAGGGCATGTTCTCCACTCCTACAATTAGCTCTGACTCATCACGGGCATCAAAACATGCTGAGTAACACTGAAAAAAAAAAATAAACCAAACCCGAAGCCTACATTTACTTGTATTGCATTCACTGAACTACGCTTACACATTTGTGCACTACCAAGCGCTTTCTTCCTGCAGTGAGCACAAGTACAAAGCGACCGTGGAGCAGATCAGAGTGCAGTCCAGCAGAGCAATGCTCCAGCAGATGCTTTGAGTGCAGCGGAAATGAAAACTCTTCACAATACTGGGCTAATTTGCCAGAACCTTATTTTAGTAGACTACCAAAGCATCTGTCTGGAAAATATCAACCTGTCCTGTCTCAGTGCTCTGGAACAATACATCTCTAGCCCCTTTTCAAGAATTTGTAGCATGTAGGTAGTTTTTCTTTGTCCTCTTCTTGTGCATTCAGTCGGACTCATAATGCCCCATTTCCAAACAAAAACAGAAAAGAAAGTGTTTTAATGGAACTGAAAGGAAACTTTTGCAAAATTTCCCTAACAAAATTTCAAAATATTCAGTTTTTACTCCTATTTGGAATGAAACAAAGCCTGTAAATCACTACTGAAAAAATACCCTTTCACACAGGACATGAATTCACACTTTGGCTTTCTGCATCTCTTTCAAGCATCAGCAGAATTAGAGCCACATGGCCACACAACACCAGGCAGCTGTTTGGAAGGGGAAAAAAAATACTGGTGCTTAACCGATATACAGAAGCAATAAAATTGTTGGACTATCAGAAGCCAGTTATAATTGCTTTGGATTAGCACCTCTGCTTTCTCTCTAATCACCATTAGTGATCGCGCTTAGTCCCAAACCAGATACTGCATCTCTCTGTAGGGTGGCACTTCTAGCAAGATGCCTGATTTCCCTCTTCTATAGTGCTGGAAAACAGGGATGCAGGCAGTCCTCAGGGCTCTCCGGTTGAGCAGAAACAAAGCTTGCATGCTTTGACTGAATCACGACAGCTAGACAGTGACTTTTATTTTTCTCGCCTGGTATCTTTTGAGCCTAGTAAATTAGCTTGCATCCAATAAGGAATAATATTATCAGGACATCATTCAATTTTGGCTACTGTAGGGTGTGGAAATCACACACTGTGTTAAAAGCTGCCTAATGAAAATGATCGTCAGAATTATTTTAAACAGATTAAGCTATTGCCAATGACTTGTTCTCTCTGAAATGAATAAAGCTCTAGTAACTGTCTAAAAGAGCAAAAGACTTCAAAATCCTCCATCTTTCCCTTGAGTAACTTAAATAACATCTGAGCTGGAAGATAAGGATGTTAGAAAAATATACCTCTTCATATAAGCAGAAAAGACTTGAATGGGTTAAGCCATATCTGGCTGAGTCCCAACAGACATAAAAATCACCTGTGCCTGCTCTGAAATAAATCAGTGTCCTTTTCTGCTGCTGCCGTTGTCTGGAAATAATGCAAATGCAATGGGCCTGCAGTGACATTGTGCCGCACTCGAAGGATACACATAATAAATTGTCCCCTAATACTGTTAAAGAGACATTTTCGTCTTACTCAGTAGCTTTTGAGGTTGAACTGTGCTACTTACTGGTTGAGGATTGTGATACGGTGTCATGCCACTCTGCTCTATTATTCATTTAGCCCCTTATTGCTTATATGCACATTTGGTTCTTGAGTTTCAATACGTGTTTGCAGCTTACGCTCAATGATAGCATGTTTGCTGGCATGCAGAAAAGAGCAGGGAGTTTTCTTTCCACTTTGTTGCTGTTGTTTTAATCATTTCCCTTCAATAGCAGCTGGAACAGATCGTAGATTCATATGATTTGGTTCTACTGCATTCATCACTGGGAAAAATGTAAGGCTGTGTTAACGGAGGACAGAAAGAATTTGTCTGCCCAGCGGGAAGCTATTGCTGTTCCATAATTGTTTGCTAAAAGGAAGCTGGAATAAAAATGGAGGTAAATGGGTATCTGTGTCAATCCAATCCATCAAAGTGAGTTGTTTGACTGACTGGGGAGTCACAGTTTAGGAGCTGGATGTGAAAGCTGGCAAAGCCAAGATGAAAGGAAATAATTACTTACTTCAAATATTTTAAACCTTAAAAATTATATCTGATTTAATCATCTTCTGCACACACAAAAAAATTAGTACAACTACCACCAAGGAATTTCCTAATATCCCGAGAATAAAGTCAAGTGAGCACAACCATATAAGGACAGTGATAAGTCAGAGTTTAAAGTGCAAAGCATAGTTGTATTTTGTTCTTTTTTTTTTTCTTTTTTTATTTAAGCATCATTAAATTCCCCAAATGCCCATTCCTGTCCTAAAATTGCCCTCTATCTTGTACGAAGTTAAGCAGGCAAATATTTGCGCATCCCTGCAGAGAAACAGCTCAGGGAACAGAATCTGCTAGAAAATTATGCAGCAAAAGAAAAAAACAGAATAAAAAAACAAACAAAAAAACCCATATTACTTTCCTCTGGGCTGGCTGCCCAATCATCTTCATGCTTTTGCCAGAAGAGGATGGCGTGGGGCTGAGAACAAGTGCCTGTGCAGAGCACATCTCTTAGTACTGCAACCCATTGCCCACTCAGCTCTCAGTATCCAGGATATTTTATATTAATAAAAAGCCTGTCATGGCATCTTTCTGCCTCATTTTCATGTGTGAACATGACAGACAAACAGAGACAATGAAAACCACTGAACCACAGTAGTAGCAGAAGGGATTTGGCTTCAGGCTCCAGTGCTGTAAAACCTATAAGCAATATGGTTAAACCCATTAGTCATCTTCTGTACGTAAGTGCTTCACAGGATAGGGAGCGATAGCTGAGTAAGAGATGATGCATCCATGTACCTCAGATGTAGCTACATTTTGGGCTGAGATTCCTAGATGACAAAGCTAGAGGAAACCCATGGCAATCACTTACCCCGACCATTTGTATATCTCAGACTATAGGACTTGCTTGGCAAATTCCTGCTTCAAGGACTGTCCCTGATCTAGGACTGAATGGTATTTTTCAATCTGTGGCCCATGGATCTTGGAGAATCATGTCCACAGAAACTACAAAACCTGCCTTTAGAAAAAGGGTTTAAATACACTATACAGAGGTGTATCTTTCTGCTCCGGAAATCCTCAGGGGTTTGCATATCAAAGACAGCCCAACATCACTTGCTAGAGCACAAATGTCTTAGAACATCTCCCAATATTGACCTGAAATTTTGCACTCCTACCTCAAGGAGTCACTGAATGTTACCTGTTTTTTAATTGTTATATTTCTAGTCCAATTATACCTTGCTTCAACTGCCAGACATTCGATCCACTATAACTTTGTCTGCCAGACTGAAGAAACCTCTATAATCATGTTTCTGCTCTCCAAGTACGTACTCACAGACCAGCAAAATCACTGTTTATGCCCTCAATAAGCTAATCAGACTGCCCTCCTTGAATCTTTCACAACAAGGCATGTTTTGTAGCCCTCCAAAGCTTCTTAGTGCTCTTCTCTAAAAACTTGGTAATTTCTCAATCATTCCTGAAATACAGAGCTGGACACAGCATTGCTGTGGATGCTGCACCATTCAAGTACAGAGGTAACAGACACTCTCAGCTTCACGCTGAGACATTGGTACTCATATTTGCAAGTCTGTTTTAGCATTTCAGCCAAAGTGTCCGTAGGTCATGTCCAGCTGATGATCTGATGTGACCCAGCAGTCTTTCCAAGACCTACACTTTTCCAGGACAGATTTCTCAAGCTGTAAAAATTACCTACGTCCTTTGCTCTTCATTGTATGACGTCATATGTGGTTGTTCAGACTTTCTGGAAGTTACAGTCTTTGCTTCCACCCTTATTACAAAGCCATTCCCATTAAGAATCCTTTCTGTCTTTAAGGTATAGTCGTAGAAGCTGTACAAAAGTTAAAGCTTCACATGTGCAACCAATCCAGATACCTCCAGCACCATTCACTTCATGCTCTCCTCAGCATTGCAAACACTTAACACATCCCCAGACTTTTTGGAAACAATTCATATGTTATGTTCATAAAAAGTAAACCACAGGTACTGATCTACTGTGGGTAGGCCTCATGTAGTGTTACAGAAAGAATCTCATAGTATTTATTAAACATGTATTTGCCTTCAGAATTCCAAACAAGCTTTATTTCACCAATAAAATCTGGTAAATAAGAAAAGGATTAATATTATACATGGTTACCTGAGGGGGGGAAATCTTTTTGCTCATACCTGTCAAAGATATTCACATTTGCAAAATGATCAGACTTCCCACGTGGCTTTACCTGTATGCCCCTGAGATGCAGGACATGAAAGACAAAGAGAAACCCTAACTCTGATCCTTGTGTTTTTTCCTGCATAAAGGAAGCAGCAATAATACCAAGCTGCCTTCTGTCTCCCAGGGTCCACAAAGATTTAGCCTGTGGCTCAGGGCGGGATCTTTTGATAACAGTTCATTTTCGTTTTGCGTGTGCTGAGATGTAACACGGGCCGCGCACTTCACAGACTGGTGAGAACACCTTGCTTATGTACTGCATTTCTGCAATGCATGCCCTGTGCTCACTTCTAGTCAGAATAAACTGGTTATTTCTCTACCTTTCCCAAGCCACAGCCTTCTACAGGACTGTTCGTCTTCACACAGGACTGGAGGAGGATTAGCGTTGTCACATACAGAAAAGAATTATGCCCAGAAGAGCATTTCTCTAGTCAGTTTGAAATTTAGTCTTCAGGTCTTTTTACCACAAGGTCTCCAGGTATTTTTACCACAAGGTCTCCAGGTATTTTTACCACAAACCATTGCAAATATTTCTGTGCAGTGCTCTGCTATTTGGGATTTCTTTTTGTTCTCTGAAAATTCCAGAAGTGTTTTTATTCTTTATATCTTCCTATGCTGTGTAAAATTACCAGGGAGATTAAAATTCCCTCAGTGAGTTTAAAATTCCCTCAGTGAGTTCAGTTTCTAAGTCACACAAATACTTCTAAACATCCTCAGCCATTGAGATGTTTTCAGAAGATGATAAAATGAAAAAAGTAGATTAAATTAGGAGGAGAATCTTCAATTATTTCAGCGACTCTCGACACAAGCCTCTGAAATAAAGAAGTTTTTATAACATTAAAGCTAACTCCTATGTACATGAGCACTGAGACATCTGTACCCAAAATTACCATGAAAACATAGGAACATCAAACAGACGTATATAAAATGAACATGTATTGTTCTCCCTCTAGAAGTCATTCCCATTGAGAGCCCTTCCAGACAGGACAGTGGTTGGTTCTCCACCTGGATACATGCAGGCAGATCCTGTTGCTAACCGAGGGAGCCCTGTGGTGAATCTGTGGCTTCCTCTGGGCAGAAGTGTCTCCCCCTGAAGCCTTTTCCATGACGGAGACTTCCATTAGTTTGAAGCCTGCCTTGTGAATTAGATTGCACTTCACAAGTTGTTCCATCTACAATACAGGATTAGTAACTTTAGTGAATCAGGAACAAAGTGTTAAGAGCTGACATGGGTGACATGGGTGACAAGCATGCATTTCTCTAGCCTTGGACCTGTAGATGACAGGAAATCTCTCACCTGTGGTCCACACAGAGCCCACAGCATCACAGAGTTTGCATGCACCTCATTTCTTTCTGCAATGTTACGGAGTGGTACTATGCTGTGGACAAAAGTCAGCCAAGAACATTTTCAAAGGCTGATTTCGCCGTCTCCTGAAATAGTCTCTGCTAATGCCCTACTCTACTTTGTGATAGCCCTCTAGCATTTAGGGCTAATTAGTAACCCTTTCTATATGAAACCATCACACGAAATGCAATCACCAAGTAGTTATGCAGAGGAATAGTTTGGCCAGCTGAGTAAATAATAGGTGTTGTTGTACTTTATTATTTTCAAACACACAAGCTTACAATGTAATTGCCAGTTGCATTTCTGGCTTTACACCTTTCTGAGGAAAACCAACAAGCAACCAGTATTTCAGGCTGCAAACCCACAGAGACAGAGCCTGAGGAGACACTATCAAGACAAAAGGATACCGCAGTCACACACACGGGCACAACAATGCTGAGGAAGGATTTTTGACCTTCAGTCTAAGCTGGTCCATGGAATCTTCTGCTTTTCTACAGGAGGTGAGTCTCCCCTCAGCAGAAGAAAACACCCTCACAATCCACCTTCATAACACAGGCTCTTGAAAAAGGCAACACTCCACCCTCATTGCTCTCGCTTTAATCCACGCTCTTTGAAAAGCCAATACTGGCACTACTGCAGTTTCTTATTCATGGTACCATTTACCTTCTCAGCCTTCATTTCACCAGAGTAAGGTGAGCACCACTGTCTAGCATTGAGCCCATGCTCAGAGTCTAGGTCAGATTAAGGAAAAGACACTGGTGTACACAACAATATCCACATGTATGTGCAGAAAGTCTGAGAGTGTTGGCAAGAAGGGGTGAAATATTTCACTTTATCTCAAATGGTGTTAATCCTGGACTCTCTTCTCTGAACGTCCAGCCAACACCATTTTCCAGAAGACTTGTACTTTGAATAATTATCTCCTAATTTTACTCCTAAATAATTATACTCAGGGGGAAATAAGACACTTCTGCTGCTTTATTCCAAAAGCAAGCTTCTCCATATAGCAGAAAGCTCCTCAGGAAAATCATTTTGCTTTATCACTGTTTCTGCAGATTTCTGGAATGGACTAGCATCAGACAAAGAACCATGGGCTGAAAGAGTGCTGTGATGTGCTGGAACCGCCAGGTTCCTTTTCCTGATGATTTTCTAACTTTGTTGTTGAACCTAAAGCCAAAGTTTCAAACCAGAAAATCACTGAGGTCACTGAAACATGTGTATCATCTTCATAGTCCCTGTTCCAAATCAGTGGCAACAGCTGGACTCTCCAAAACAGTGTTTTATCCTCAGAACCATTAATAATTTTAAATCCATTTTCCAAATTTTAGAATATTTATTTTCCAAAACACTTTTTATTAAAAATTTTTTGGCTTATAGAAAATACAGAAAGTGCTCAGCTGAGAAGCATTAGGACAGTATATATTAATGTGAAGACCTGCACCAAACTGAATGGAAGGCATAGCCAGAAAAACAAACCTAAGCAAAAACCCCAAACTCTGAACAAACTGGACTTCATGGCAAATATTCAGGAATGTTTGCTGAGATGTCACTACTTTCTACCTCTTCGGACTCAAGAAGTCTTCTGCACAGGTCAGAATCAGGCTAAGACTTCTGTTTAGCTGAGCTTTTACACACTTGCCAAAACGATTAGTTTAGGCACTACCTACATTTGTGGAACCCAGTCATCAGCTGTCTTTAAGGTGATGGCAGACTGGGAACACAAAGTCCGAAACTGCATTCACAAGTCTGGGTTTGGTTCAGTTTTGAGAATGGAGAGACTATTTATTTAGTCTGGGTTTTAACACTAGCCTAACTTCATTATTTCTGAAATCAATGGGAGAATCATGGATAGCTTTAAAATGTTCCTGGTTGCTGTCGACACTAGCAGCCTTCAGGAAAACATTCAAGGATAAGTCTACAGCCTTTTGCAAACAGATATAAGCTTGGTCTGCCAAAGGTACAAGCTGACTCTTGGTTGTATTAGCTCAGTGCAGAGTCAGTATATGCAGACTCTCAGACAGCTTAGCTAAGTTTCAGAAACGTGATGACTAGAGCTACAGGGTTTCCAGTTTGCTAACAATACAGTCAGAGCAAGCTTACACTTGTCTGGAAATACTATGGGGAATACTCCAAGAGAGGATGCAGTTACACCTGCAAACATATGTAGTTGCACCTGCAAACCTTGGATAAATTTATTATTTCTCCCCCATAACATAGCTATAGTGGCAGAAATGCAATTCTGATTCGTCACAGGAAAGGCACTGATTTACTTACAAGTGATGCTACAAGATCTCATGAATCAGGTATTAGTCCTGCAAAATGCAGATGTTTATGCACCATGAATGTTCCCAGCAGTTCTAATATCAGTTTCAGTGTGTTTGTGGAACATCTGTGCTTCAGAATTCGGGAGAAAAAGGTTTGTCACAATGCCATGTACAAGCATTTCTTGCCTTTTTCTTTGTTGTTGCTGTCTCCAATCATCTATTGTGGAAGATGATAAAATATTTTTATCATAAGCAAACAACAGAAAATAAGATCAATCATTTTACTAATTAGGACAATAATGAAAGAACAAAACTTAAAGATCAAGAACACATAAGGCTGAATTTCACCAAAAAGCAAATAATTTCCTAGTGCAAAGAATAAAAATACATTTTATTAAAAAAGTAAGTGGACCTAAGTAGAATTAAAGGCAAATGAGAATTAGTAGACAATTGATTTTTGTAAAAAATGACAGGAAATCTAAGTCATTTTAGCATGTTCTCAGTCCGAACTGGGCCCAGTTTTGTTCACCAACAATTCAGCTTGAACCCAATACCTGCATGTAAGCCCTTGGTTAAGGTCAAATACCTATATTACACTGCCCTTCAAGCAATATTGAATCAGTAAAGTATCTTTTCAGCTACAGTTATATTAGATATAGCTATTGACTTCCTTCTTTTTTATTGCACTATAAAACATGCTGTAGTGAAAATAAAGGTTTACTTTGCAACAGAGAATTCACAGACATCTATTACTGCTGACTCTTCAAAACCTTGGACATGTGTCTTGCTGCCTGTGTTGATTGAGATATTCTGAAAACCAATTAACTGTCCTTCAACCAGCCCCTGACTTGTATAATTAGTGCAGTGTGTTTCATGTATCTGTGTACAGTAGATGCTGAAATATTTGTCTGTGTCCCTTTGTGTATAACCAAACTATTAATAAAAGGTTAGGTTTCTTTCTTTCCTGTTTTCAGAAAACAGTCAGAAAGCTGCCATCCTCACAGAGGCTTCAGGAGTTGGCTGCCTTCTTTTGATTTTAAAGATAATAGTGTCTCATCTTGATTCATCCTGCTCAAACAACTGAAGATCCAAGTGTTCTTTTGCCAAATACTGAGGTAGCTTTGAGACTGATGTAGCATCAGGAACAAGCAATTATATTCACTTTTACAAGCCTCAGGTAGAAGCTTTGACAAAAGAAATGTTCTATGATCCTCAAGCAAATAATCAGTGGCAAAAACAGGTTCAGATTTTAAAATTCCACCTTGTTCCTGAAGTGCTCTATAAAAGAAATCATCTAAGAGTGTTTCATAGTGATATTTTTCAGATGCCTGAAAGATGCCTAAACTGCAGAAAGATCCCTTTTACACTCAGTCATCTCATCTCTGGTTTCAACAACCCAACACTGTGATGCAAATTCCCCTGAGAAAATCTCTGGACAAATTTAAAAAAACAATCCCAATTAATAAAAACCCGCACTACTACCAAGGGGATATACAAGGAAGAAAGATGTTCTGTAGTATTTAGCCTCTGAAAACATTCAAACACAGGCAGGCCAGACAAGCCTATGTTTTCTCCACAGGCGTTTTTCTTCCCTGGGTGCTGCAAATCCAGGCAGCGTCTCAGATTGCTGTGAAAATAGAGATTCGTGTACTTAGATCACAAATGGCTTTCACTGTCTACCTGTCCTGGAGGAACCTACAGGCTTGATGACCAAGATGTATCACAAAAGCACATATTGATGATTGCTATTAGGGAAGGAAGAATTAGATTTGCTTTTCCGCTGAGTGACATCTGGTGAGGTCTATCCATAAAATACATAGAGCCTCCCAGTACTCTTGTTGTCTCCTAGGGTCACCAAAGAGCCAGAAATATTTCTGCAGAGGTCCAGGCCTAATTGCAGGAGGCCCTCTAATAACAGTCAAAGAAACAACTTAGAAAGTGGGAAACCTGAAACATGCTCCCACTGTATTCGTAGGACAGAGAAACAGAAGGTAGTGCAACTATTTTAGACCTAAGGATTCATCAACAGATGAGCCTGTCTGGTATCCAGCAAAGCCAAAGTGAGAACTGGTCATGAGGTCACCTGTGTAAAGGTGTCCACGTTGTACAGAGGGCTAAATTTTTGCACCCTTCTGATGTTTTGCTGCAGAGTTCTCCCTCATTCAGGAGCAGGCCAAGGAGATGTGAAGATCTAGGGTACAGTCTCATCCTTTGTAGTAGATCTGGCAATCCTGAAGCAGCACTGAAATGGGGTCTGTGAAAACTGCTGTCTTTTGCTCACAGGACAGGTGCAGAAGGTTCAGTAGTAATAGGGGCTCCTGGGTCACCTCTCTAGGGGCAGCAGACCTTACACTCTGTCCACATTTATGAAGACAGTAATTGAAAACCAACCAAAAGCAGAGCCAGACTGTACAAACATCGCAGTCAAATAATTCCCAAGAGTTTGTAGTCTAAATAGACAACACAGATGTAAGGGCAGGGATAAGACACACAAGAAGAGCAAATACACAATAAGAGCAAATGGCTGCTATTAGTTCCGCTGTTAGATCCCAAGATTATTTTATTTTTATCCCTTTCTTTGAGGATGGGAGGATGTCCAAATAAGTAATTGAAAAGGAAGGGAGGAGGCTGAGATGGAGAAAAGCTTGGGAGAAATTTCATGCTGGAATAACTAACCCAGGCTGTAGCTATCCCTTCAAGACACGGCCAAGCTCATCAGGAATCACAGCAAACACCGCTGCTGTTCACATCCCCAAAAGCTGCAGTGACACAGCCTGGCCAGCGAGGGAGATTAGAGTGGGATATTTGAATTAAGAGCTAAAGGCATGAGCGGGTCCAAATCTCAACCCTTCCACAGAACTAGTGAGAGAGTCAGGCTGGTACAGCCATTTCCCTTGCTGTCCTCTGGACTGTCGGTTTGAAATCAGACAGGAGATTCTGTGCGTGTGTGTGTGTGCGCATGCTGGTACACACAGCAACTCCTCCTGTACTGCAGAAATATCATTTAACCATTTAACAAGTGCTAGTTTACAATAAACTATCACAGTTAAACTAGGCAGGGTAAGTCATCCTTCAAATTCTGTCACTCACGTATTGAAGTGGCTGGGACCAGACAGCATCCTGGCCCTGATGGGAGCCAGCTATGAGGTACCACGTACTCCTAAAGTAAGCCCTCCAGCCTTACAGTGGGCCACACTCTCAGACGCAAACACTTGCCTGCTGGATTGTGCTCCAGAGAGGAAATGTTTATATGAGAGGGGAACAAGTACTATGAAACAGCCTGAAACTAGACCATCATTTGTGTTTTGACAAGGCTTGGAGAACCTCATTGTATGGGGAAATTACAGTCTGGTGAAACAAAAACAGTGAGGAGAGAGGGAGAGGAATGCCAAAGATGACATGTATTATGATCCTTTCGCAGCTAAGTTTGCCATTTCAGGCTGCCACAATTTGCATTTACATTTGCATTTTAATTGTTCTGTGAAAAACATTGCATTGGAGCAAATCCAGAAGAAGCCCACATGAAACAGGCGTCCACACATGGATACAAGTCTTGGGTGGATGCCTAATCTCCTCCAATGGGAACAGCTTGCTGTAGGCAGAGTCTCTGAAGATGAAACTATCTCTTTCTCCACTAACCTCAGATGAGTCAAGAGAGCCTTTGCAGTAGGAACTGCAGATGAGCACTCACCTGCTCAGGAAACCAAGCAACTTATATCTATCAAAGATATCTAAATAGGGATTTAGGGGGCCTAATTCAGGTATCCACCTTTTAAAGTACATAATTACATATTTCCAGTTGAACCATAGCAACCCCAAAAGGCCCCAGTGTAGATCAGCAACCTCTCCTGCCAAGTGCCGTGCTAACAGGAGAGTCAGGTCTTGCTCCAAAGAGTTTACAAGACAGGCAAAGGAAATAATCACCATCTTGCTTTTCTGGCATGAAACTGAGGCCCAAGGTCAAACAGAAGAGCTGACAATTGAAGCAAGTTCCCTCATTAAAAAAAAAGTGAGGCCAACAACTTAAAACAAGGCACTCCATTGAACATCACTGATTATCAGCTCAAATTCATGCTCAATTTTCATTTGTCAGCCAAAGAAGCTGCATTCAATGCAGTTTGTATGGGAGATTTATCAGACCAGAGGCTGGAAATGAAAACCCTGTCTCCTTTCTCCTAGCATCTTCATAAAAGCATGCTCCTTCACCTCTGTAGCAAGTGTCACCCTCTCCACAAGACAGGCGTTTATTGCTTATTGACACCAACTGTACGAACTGCTATGATTAAGAGATGCTTTTGCAAAAGGCAGTTCTTTGGGAATTGAAGCCTTGCTGCAATGTTTAGTCCTGGGCTGTGGCACTTCGGGGACAGTTACACTATGGGGACCACATCCTGGAGATCGGTTTTGCCCCACAAGCCAGACCATAGTGGTAGTAATTCAACCTGGATCAGTAGAAATTACATCTAACCTGAGTATGAGAGGATTAAGACTGGTGGAAGATAATGCTTTTTGCTTCAGTGAAACAGTGTTGACTTGCAGTTCGCTTACTGGGAATGAATTTTATTGCTGTCAAACACAAAGGATTGCTTTACTAAGACATAAACAGGTAAGAAACAACAGGTAAGACTTACAACCTCCTAATTCTCACATTGCAGAACAGTTTAAGGAGAGTCCTTTAACAACAAAAAAAGAGGATCCCCTGGACCACAGGTATTCCTATCCACCAAGAGTGTCTTTGATGTGGGCAAGCAATAATTCCTAGGACTTTGCAAGCTTCACTCAGTAACCCAGATCTGTAAAATTATCCCAGTCAAGAGAAAAAGTCTTAAAAAAATTAATAACCTTATTTTAAAAAAAATGATAAGTCAAAGGGGGGCGGTTTTGCTTTTAAGGTCAGATTCCTTACTGAAGTGGGTGAGAAGTAATCAGACAAATGGTTAAACCTGTGAAACCAAATCGGAGACAACCTTCACAAAGAGCAGGGTGGGAAGGCCCAGCAGGGAGGTAGCTTCATTTGGCTCAGCACTTTTCCGAGCAGTTCATCTGATCGTGCCCTCAGCAAAAGAAATAGGAGGGGTTTTTTTAAATGCCTGTGGGACCTATTTGGGAGCTTGTATTCTTAATATATGTGAAAAACATTTGGGTCTTTAAAATACCACCCAGCCAGACTGAAAAAGTCAAAATCAAGTAACTGCAGACAGAGAACAGTACACCCCCNGTTGCCTTCCTTTAGGAAGAGAAGGAAAAAACAGAGCAAGGGGAGGGAAATCTGTGAGAAAGTCAGTTTTTGTAACTCAAGGTTGCATCGTCAGACAGAAAGAAATGCAGAACATAGACACCCAGCATCAACTTAACTCTGCTCCTTTGTGTATCTCTAAATCAGGTATCTCTTTCTAGCCCTGTTAATTAGCAACAATCAGTTACTTAGCAGAAAGGCATCTGTATTTCTGTTGCATATACCTCACATCCACAGCAGGAGGTAAAGGGTTAAATGGCATAGGACACAGTTTCCTTTTTTATATGATAACTAAGAGCTGCAATATAATTGCCTGATTTGCTCTATTTCATTAAGGCTCCTTTTCCTTCTACTTCAAAAGGTTAATGCCACTCATATTTCCTTTTTTTATTGTCTGGCTTCACATAATGCCATGGGACAAGACAAAATAAGCAGTTGCCTCAACAAACTATAATTCATCCCAGCAGAACAACGACTGGCTGTAATTCAGTCTATTTTTAAATCCAACACGTAATGAAAATCACTAAAAATAATAGATTTCCCAGAGCCAAGACAATAGACCTAAAATGTGTAATAATTAGCGCTCTGGCCCAAGTGCTTCAGGCTCTAAGCTGTTTTATGACTGCGAGATCTGTTCTTAGCAATCAGTCCAGTCCATTGGTACCCACTTAACATCTCTATTATTAACATGTGTTTCTTGTACCATCTATGTTTAACCACAAGGTAAAAGCACCATATGCCCATTTAGCAAAAATCTGTGCCGCCCAACTTGCTCCCTGCCAGTTCAGGACACTCAGAGGTAACATAAATTTTATTCATTGTCTAAAAAGGGAAAGTCTGGGGAAAAAAAAAAAAAAGACAAGGAAACCGCCTTGGCATGGTTTGATACATAACCGTGTTTATGTACCAAAGAAAGCACGCTGTAGATCAAAAAGCATCCACCTTGGCCAGTAGCCTCCCCTCACCGACGCGAAGTGGCACACAGCAATTGATGTCCACTCCCTCTCTTTCACAGTAATAGTCAGTGATCTTCGGCAAGACCCTCTGCGCTGCATAAGTTCAAAGTGTGTGTTAGGGCATAATAAATACACAGAAAACATGCTGAATGATCCCTGACAGCCTGCCAAAAAAATCTGCTACTGCAGCAGTGCTTTTTCATAATCTGCATATGCTTTTTCCTTTAATTATTAGCTCACACACTGGTCTGATACCTGCCAAATTTTTTAGTACCCACAGTTTTGCATCTTCAGAAATGGCTCTTTGGGGCTGAATGCATCATTTGGAATCAAACATGCTTTAAAATCAAGCAGACATTTTCCCTAGGGCATTTAAGTGAGTTTCAATGCTATTGCAATCAGCAGGGTCTGAAATTCATTCAGACCTTTGCTTTGATGGGCAAACAGGGTGATTTCTTTTCCAACCTCTTAGCTTAATTGAGTTAGCACAAAAGGATTGAAAAGCCCTGACATAGACTTAAAACTCAGCTAGTTAACATGCTTCGTCACTTTGCCTGGCTATTCTTTGTAGTCCAGTACTGCCGAGGGTCCCCGGCCCCAGTGCTTCTGTGCTCAAAACCATGCAAAAACAGAGGGAAAGGTCCCTGCCCCAGCCTAGCAAATCTTGAAGAGGAATTTCAGTTGCATTGAAAAAAAATACCCTATTTGATATTTCAGGGTTACTTTTGTCTGTCAGGATCTGGCTGGGGCTGGGAGCCCCACGACATTGTATGTTCCACGAACCTCTTTTCCTTGACTCAGCAGTGCACAGCACCAAAGCAAGGCTTCCCTCTAACACCACCACCGTAAAATTAACACAGGCATTTTCCACCTTCTTTCACTCAGATAAAACTCTCATCCACTTACGTGATGGGTTTACATGGGCAAAGAGCTTTGAGAATCTGAGTGCATTTGTTTAGGATGGGTGAGGAGAGCAGCACAACTGATTACAGGACAGGTGAGTCTGTGTGCATGCAAAATGCCCACTGAGGTGGAGCATTAACATCAGGTTCATTTACAGAATAAACTAGATACAGAAAAATAAGAACAGGGTAGAAATCGATGCAGTTTCCTTACAGTTTGTCATACCAACAACATTCGTTTTAGCCCACTAGCTTATACTTCACACCACCCAGTGTTTTAGATTTTTGCCCAATCCTATATCTGGCATGGACTCCACCAAGCTGCAACACCATGAGGGCACTTTGCACTGGTTAACTTTAGTCCTCACATCCCTTGCTCCTCCGCAGGGAGCAAAATACAACTGTTGCTTCCTCAAAATACAACTATTGGCATGCTCAGGCAGATAGATATGAGGCTCAAGAGCTCAAAGGCTCTTAAATGCTGGGCTCCCAACTATTAGCACAATGAGGGTTAAGCATCTTAAACTTTATGAGGATCTGGGCTTGCACCATGCACCCAAGGTGTTTCTGCAGCAGGCCAGGACACTGAACTTGTCTCTGCTGAGCTCCAGCCAGCCCTCCAGCTACGACCCAGCCACATATTTTGAGGCTTGCATTTGCACAGAGGTGTATGGCTTAAAAATAATTTGTACCCAGATTATTGCAAAACATCCCTAGAGCTTCATACAAATGAAATAAACTTGCTGCTTTATCTGAGCTTGACTACATCTATCGGGCTTTAATGTCCAATCTTTAGGCACCAGACAAACTCACAACTGTTTCCAACACACTGTCACCAAACGCTGACATCGAGGCTGTGGCCATGTTCAGACTTCCTAGCCACTACATTGAAACTTTGTTATGTCAACTCATAGAGGCCACTGAGCAAACCTGCAAATCCAGAGACTGAGACTAAGACAAAATGCATTCCCTTCTCCTCACAGCATGTTCTCTGCTGCATCCATGTGAGTTAAGAAACATGAGGAGTCAGCTCACGGACATCTCAGCTCTCCTACTCATGACTTGCCTCCTTCCTGTCCTCAGGGCCAGCTGTGGAAACAGAGACCAGAATTCCTTTCTAGAGAAGTGACTAGCTGCTGGTCTGGGAAGTACAACATGGGTGTCCCTGCAGCAGCTTCACCAGTACAACAGAGAGGACAGGCAACTAGTGTGGCTCTGGTTTGGTAAGGACTGACTTCAAGGTGAACACGAATAGGTCAGCATGCCCTCAGTATACAGTAAAATCTCTGAGGGCCTCGCTGAACAACAAGGGTAAAGAGCACTAAAGGAGGATAGGGCAAAATATTGAGTAGCTGGTCACTGAAGGGACATGGATTATGTTGAATACCCACCAGGTGGGTCCTGGGGAAGAAATAACTAGAGGTTGTTACTGACATGAAGTGGATGAGCTGAAACTATTCAAGCAATTCTAGAGACTATTAACCCAAAATGACATTGAAATTGTTGCCCTTTTCCCAAAATTCACCTACAGGCAGCTTGGCCAGAAAGACAACAATTCTTGGTCTACCAGTACATGGGTACGAGCTTTCTAGAAAAAGTAAAAAGGCTCATAATAAATATTGCTTCTGTGATGAAGCGAGACTGAACTTGTATTTCAACAGATGTAGTATCAAGCACTGCAGTACCTAGGTCCTTTGCTTGAGCTTTACTGGGTTATGGCTTGTGGGATGAAATTAAAAGTGACAAGATAAGAGTGTCTGTTTTTCCAGATGTAAGTAGGGCTACTCAAGCACACAGTAAAAGGGTTTGTGGCATTTAGATCAGATTTTCATTCGTTAAGACTTTGTACTTTGGCTTCTGCCTACAGCAAACCTCAGCTTGACAAAAAAGGTTCTTTAAATCAGAATTGCCAAGTCAATGATTTCCTCCCTGTGGAGCTGCATAAACAAGAATGTGTATGAAATGATGAAGCAGAGTTTGGGCACCTTGAGACTGTCTGAGTATTGGTAATTGATTGGTTTTAACCTTTCAAGCTTTTATGTTTGTCCAGTGATAAACAGTCGCTTTTCAATATTTTTGGCTTTTAGCTCAAAATTCCAAGTAAACACTGGTTTTTGATAGAATACATTTAGAGAGGAACCTAGATTATTCTGCTTTTTTGTTATTTGCCTTTGATGATCTGTAGTCTTAAGAAAATAATCCTCTCTATACTTGAATCTCAGACCTGGCTTTTCTCCTGTGAATAAAAAGCACTTGTTTGTAGTTTGGTTAAACAGTTAATTGAGCACTGAAAAAGAAAAGACAAAGGAGAACAAGGTGAAAAAGGAAAAAGAAGCAGTAAACACAACTCCCCTCTTCTGACATCCCATAACTAATATTTCAACAGCAATGAAAAACAGAAGTGATGCAATTTTTAGGAAATCCGTCCGGGAAGCTGGAAAACAAGACTGATTTCCTGTATGACCTTGGTCAGTTATTTAAGGCCATGTTCAGGCCACCAACCAGAAGGGCCTATAATTAGGCACCATGAATCCTATGACGTTCGGGCAGTTCAGGCCACCTGTTGTGTACTGAAGACTCCCAAAATGACAGACGGAGAGAAGCAGTCACGTCACCTAGGCAGGAACTGTAGCCACAGTGGGGAGCAACAGGGCAATGAACCCACCTTGGGTGTTGTGATTTCTCCCAATGACTCTAGGCAGGAGCTGTGAAATAGCAGTGAGAACTTGACACCTTCTTTCCTTCAGCACAGGCAAAACACTTTTTCCTACCTCTCTTAGGCATTATAAAGATTAAAGTTCTGGTGGTTTGGTACCTGGATGTCAGTGACAAAGGTCAGGTAAATACTTGGGAGGCATGGGCTGTAAGTTGAGGTACTGTCTTTCATTAGACCAACTGCTAGAGATAAGTACCTGTACAGATAGAAGGCCATGGAACCATAAATATTCTGCAGCCTCCAGTACTCATCTTGGTTTCACTCACAGGGATGGAATCGCAGAGCCCAGCACATGGTGACGAAGTCGTAAACAAAAGAAAACGTGCATTTGTCTATGCGATATCCATCTTGTGGTCCCTGCTCCTTGTGAGAACAACCAGCATTGGATGCTTAAAAGTTTTGCTAAAAATGCCAGTAGAAGGTAGGATTGTCACCTTGTACAGCTAAAAAGGCACTCTGTGCTTTTAGTTTTCCTGATTGAAGTGTTTCTTAATCTCAGCATCTGTAGGAGTGGTGACAAGAGGAGTCTGCTCCATTAGTTCCAACCCCAGACCTCTCCACAGAGCTCACAGCATGGTGCTGGATCACACTGCTTGTTAGCTGGATCATTTGTTTATTAATAGTTACACACACTTGAAGTCCTAGGCTCTGTGTGCAGAAGCAATAAAGAGATCCCCTTTGCACTAAATCAACTCTATTTCTCTATTTAAATGGTCTTTTTGGTGCTGCAGAGCCAGGATGATTGTCCACTTAACATTTGGCTTTCTCCTAAGCCCTTTACCTTGCTCTCCAAATTATGTGTCACAGGAGAACTGCTCAGCCCGCTTTCTTGACATGGCCACTGAGGACCAGCAGCAAAACTGGGATAAAATACACCCAGTGACTACAGGGTTTTGTTTCATTTTATCTGATATGCCCCTTTCCCACAAAGGCTCTAATACCCAAGGCTGCCTCCTTAAAAGTGTGACACTGGCTGGTGTTGCCAGTGGAAATATTAGCCAGGGGAAAGCCTGAGGGGAACCTTAACCCACCCTTCCTCTGACCCAGCAGTGCTGGCTGGTACCTGCAAGCTGCACGTCACGCAGTGGGGAACAGCTGCCTTCCCCCATCAGCCACACCATTTCTGCTCCTGACCCTGATGTTGCTGAGCATCTGTCTGCACGCATTTCACTCCTCATGATTTTTCTGTGCTAGCAGCTTTCTCTTAAGATTTCCTCTGAAAACTTGTACCTCTCTCAGGGTCAAGATGAAGTCGGCATCATGCATAATTTTGTCTGGATGGAAAACCTAAGATGCCTGACATCAATCAAACACTTTCTCATGCCAGGCACTGTAACAGGAACTGAGTCCTTGCCCTGATGAGGAATCTCTCTGAATGCACAAGATAGGCAGAGGGATAAACATAGCACGGTAAAATCAGTGTTCCCAGCTTTCACAACAAGGCAAAGGCTGAATCAGCAAAAGAGAGTCTCCTTCTCAGACTAACGCCTGATCCCTGGACCAACAAACAGCTCATAAAGTAACATAGGGAAGCTGCTCTGGATTCCCAATTAGCCCTATAAGAATGGCTTGACAAGCACTACAGAACACCAACAAAAGACATTTTTATGGAGGCATTTGTTTACGTTAATCGAGCAAACAGTTTAATTAGATTTTCCTCACACATCAGATAAATAACATTTTGCTCTGTCCTGTTCTGTATCTTGTGAATGATTGTTAGCTGTGGTTTCCCCAGAGTCATTCCTTAAATTGGAATGATTAACCACAGCCAGAGCATTTTTGCTCGTGTATTAAATGTCAAACTAAAGGCAAAAGTAAAATTAAAATTATAATCTCTTTTCATTTTGGTTCCAAATTCAACCAGTTGGAATAATCTCAATGCCCATGAATGCAACCATTTTTCTCTTTGGTCTGTCAATGCAGATGTTTTCATCTGCTTTGCTCGTAAGCACAGAAGGAGAGGGAGCTTGCTTGTGCTGTAAGCCATGGTTCCTGAAGCCTGCAACCTCTCCCATCGTGAGCTGTGGAGCATGATACTGTAAGTCCCTCAGGACATATCACTGATCAGAAAGATCAAATTGTACATAGCAGAACAAAATGAAAGAGATGTAATTCACTTCCAGATCAGCGTTGGCTTCCCGCGCTTCCTCTCTTTGTGCCTCATTGAGCCCTGGGGAGAAAGGAATTAGGAAGCAAGTAGAGCAATTGCTGAGAGATAAAAGCATCGAGGCCAAAAATTAGGGAGAGATTCAGACCTATGGAGATGCCAAGCTTTTTCCCTTCATTGAATCAGCCCCTTCAGGATCACTTATAAGGACAGGAAATCTCGGTTTGCATTTGCCACTTCATAGCACCAGAAGGGAGAGGGACAGTATCTAGTTTAAATGAGATGCACTCAGCACCACACAGCAATATCAGATCCTGTGCATGAGCAGTAAGGCTGGTACGACAGCACGTGTAGATGAACGAGAGAAAATCTCCCTCGTGGGGCAGCTTGGACACCCATCAGTTTAATTTGCCCTCTTTACTTATACAATTCAAGGAAGAAGGAGCAACCTCAACCAATCATTCCCTTCCCTCCTGCACATGGATTTAGATGCATTCTTCTGGCAGTAATGCAAGTTAAGCAGCGGCTCTCTAATGAGGCAGAATCCATGGAAAAGGCTCTGTTAGTCCCAGCTTTTCTGGAAGCTGGCTTTTGATAATTCTTATAAACCAAAAATTTAAGTGACATATTATTTCTTTTACGTCAACCTCACGTTCAATGCCACTAGTTGGCTATGCAAGACAGAGACAGATTTTTCGCTATTTTGTCAGTACAAATTAACTCCTAGCCTGGCATTGAGAAAGTTGGGCTGAGGTCTTTAGGCATCAGATCTGTTCTCAGTGACTGGAATGCTAGAAACAAACAAAAAACAAACCTAGATACATGTAAAATCATTGGAAACAAACCATTTTTATCAAAGGTTATGTTGCAAGACTCAGAGAACTTCTAATCTCCTCTACCGTTATGTTATAATAATACTGCAAGATCACAGCCTGCATCAATTACTTGAGGCTGTTCACTGCATTCAGAAATGAGAGACAAAATAGTATCTCAACAAAAAAGGTGCACAGTAATCCTGACTTAGTTGTTTCTGGAAGTTTTTGTCATTTTAGCTGCACCAACATATGTTCCAAGATATACATTTGTCTTTAATCTTTAGCTAAGCCAGTTTTGTACAGAGAGTTAAGTTGGGGAACCAAAATGCAACGCACATAGTCTGGGACTCTAAACCCCCTTTCATGTTTCTTGGACTAATTTACTGCCAGAAGAAATCATCTGGCACTTTGTATGTTTTGCAACTAAGAAGGACAATCATGGAATAACCATCCACTCAATACAGAAGAGATCTGAGGAAGAGTTTGTGTGCCTGGAAGTTTCTTCGAGATATGATTTCCCAAATGTATCATCTGGTCTAACAAGGACAGCGCTTCCACTTTCAGGCTTTCTCTCATACACTTGGCCCATCATAACTGCAACCGTCATTTTTATTTCAGTAAGGGAAATAGCTGTGATTGTTACAACTGACATTTCACATTTTGAATGCTGAGTAGGGTGTTTAGCCAGCAAAAGTCACACTTTTCTTTCGAACCCTTTCAAATTTGTGTTCTTTCATTTTAAACAAATTTATTCTTCCTATCAGCTGCTTGCTATTCAAGGACAGTTTAAAGCAGGACACTCCAAGACAGGTCAGAATCTGAAGTTTTCCACTGACATTTAAATCCTAACCATAAAATTATTGCCATTTTTCAGATGCTCTCAACAATTCAACTCACATTTCTTTCAGTACCTACTGCATCATTGCGTTATTTAAAATACGAATGGTTCCTCATTTTATGAATCAGTAGCCCAGCGAAATACATGGCTTTTCTGGTGAAATGAGAAATTTTCAGCATCACACTCTGACAGCAGGCACACAGTAATCTGTTGTAGAAACTGCAGAAAAAAAAAAATCTGCCCTAAAATCATGGGTGTGTAGCCATCATCTTGTGTCAGTAAAACAGCAGTTTTACTAGATTGGGTAGCACTGAATCCCTACAGTATCCCTTAGCCTTCAGGCAGAACTGTCAGCATTTTTCTCTTCTGAAAGTTCCCATCAGTATGTCATTTAAACACCAGGAACAATATTGGTGCTAGGGAACAATGGACCTACAGATAAAATAAGGCACATATAGCATGAAAAAGTATCAACTAGTCATACACCTCAAAGGTTTCAAAATTATTTGTTTCAATTAAATAAAGATCCCTTTCTTACAAGACAGCCCAATGAAGACTTCAGCTCAATATGCAACCACGGGGGGAAAAAAAAAGATTTTAAAAAAACATTGACTAGACATTGCGAGCATATGGAACAGCATAAAAAGCAGTGCAAGACACACAATGCATAATAAACCAATTGCATTGCCATTCCTCGAACAGGGTATGCAGCATTTGCTGCAGCACTTCAGAAGGGAAGTCTGGAATTGTAGGGAATCAAAGGAGGATAACTAAATACAGATTTGACAAAGAAATGGATTGCTCATATTTAGGAGGGTAAGTCAGAGGGAGACATGAGAAAAGTATGGAGCAATGAATAGTCTAGAGAAATTAGACCAAGAGTTTCATTTTTTTCTCAGGACTACTTCTGTGCTAGAACAGTTCAGAAAGGTGGACCAATGTCTGCTCCAGCCCTGAAATGAACTACGGCCCTCTAGTTCATATGCTATTGGCCTATAAGTACATGGGTATATAACTATGTATCTCAGAAATGAAAGAAAATTCAAAGGTAGAAGCTACTTTTTAAAGAATAAGAACACTCAAAATGGTAAAAAGTAACACAGAATTAATCTGGGAGCATAAGAACCTCTGCTCCAAACTTCAAGCCAATCACTATTTGCAAGGCTTCAGGATGAAGAATGAAATGATGGAAGATTCCTCTGTGACCTGTACCCTTGGTAGATATCATGTATGAGCACCACTCCTTTCCATTACCCTGACAAAGCACAGAACTGCAAGGTGCAGCTTGGTGGCCACTGAGGTGCGTGTGGATACCCTCCTTGCTCAAGTGCATCCTTCCTTAGAGCTGGGTGTTCAATCCCACAAGTGAACATGAGTTCACCTCTCCAGGACCTGACTTCATGGTTCCAAAAAAATAAACAACACTCCACACATGTCAGCTGAGGAAAGCCTCCGTAAGTTTCCCTTTTGATTGCACAGAAAGGAAGGGTTCCTCAGAGGGCAATACAGAGCAAAAGCCTAACTCCAGAGCCTAGAATTGCTCCCTGAAGGAGGTTCTCTATTAGTTACAGAGGCATCCTAAGGAGATTGACTTGGGAGGCTGGATGCTAAGATGGTAGTGAGAATCTGCTCAGTGTCTACACACTACAGCCATGTTTAGGGTAATTATTTTCTTAACAGGGTTCTTAAAACCTTCATACCAAGTTCTAGTCACCTTTGTACCTGAAATTGGGAATTTCAATCTGCAAGTTGATAACAACTTTAAAAGCAGTACAATAAAGCTTACACTTCAAAAAAGGTCAGGGCAATGATTAACAGGATTAATCCCACCAACATGAAACCAAACAGACAATTGCATGCTGTAATGCCCTGTGAATGAAACTTCTTGAGCAGAAATTAATACTCTGAAAATAAACTTATTTTTATATGTTTGTTTATTTATATATAATTATTTTTATATAAGGTTTAATTCTTCTCTTATTTAGAGATGTATAATCCAGAAGTAACTCAAATCAAGCCTGCAGAGTAATGCAAGAGTTGAACACGCAGATATCAGACCACAGACCACAACAACATATGGAGAATTAAAAGAAAAACTATCATAATGGCAAAGTCACAAAACCAAAAGTGGACATGTGGTGGATAAATATTTTGCATATTTTAGTGAGTAAGTACTAATAGAGTAGAGGAGTACCACTTACAGAAATGCAGACTTGTGTCCATCCACAGAAGCCCTTACAGATTCGTATGTTTTTGATGGATTTCCCCCGTATCTCGTACATTCATTTATTCTTTCTCTATTAAAAATCTTCAATAAACAATATCCCCTGAGTTGATGGGAACAACACAAAAGCAGTATATTGCCACAGATGACAGTGAGACAGAATTGATCTAGACAGATTTATTCCCAGGTTTAGTAAGAAATTCACAATTACTGCAAAAAGAAAGGAGAGAAAAATTGGTTTTGCTTGGGGCAGTTCATGGATACTGCACTACCCCTTGCCTCTTAATCTCGTGCTGCGGTGAAGCAACAATCAATACAGTGTAAAAGAGATCACAGAGGGCCTGAACCAGGTCTCAGTGAAATCAGTGGCGGAATAAAAAATCCTTTCCCAGGGGAATTTCTTTGAGAACCACAGCACAGGACCTGCAGCTGCAGAGCTGAGACCAAGGTGACTTTGAGCCACAGTCGTGCTTTCCAGTTAGGGCTGCTTCAGAAGGCTGAGACAGGTCCTCAGGGAATGCATCCCAGTCAGTACAACACCCTTAGGCCACTCCAGAACCATAGCACTGCAAGTCTTGCTTTAACCTTGCCTCATTGCTCTGCTTCACTGACTGTCCTCCCTGCACCAGGTTCTGTAGAGAGTGCTCAGAAGACAGCTGTGGGGTGTCCTTCCATGGTGTTTCTACAGTAGGGCAAAAAACAAAGCTGAGGCATCTGAGGCTCTGAGCTGCTGGGTCTCAGCCACAGCCTAGCAGAGATGGAGCGGAGACAGAAGGCATCACGCTCTTCAGAGACAGTGGAGTGTTACAGGAGTGAAGAGGGCTGATCCAGGACTACAGCGTTACTCCACAGCACTTTAAGCCATTATTTCTCTGCCATGGGATCTCTGCATAACCTAGTGACAGTCCTTCTGTTTCCCTGTGCCTCATTTCTACAGAACATTTACTGCTACATCATTGTCTTCGGGGGGTGGAGCCATGGGAGAGGTGTTGACCACCAGCTGTATTCAATTGTGAGCTCTTAGGATTTCAATATGAGAAGAATCTCAGGTTTCTATGAAAAGTGCAGGTCAGACCCACTGGAAATTTTGTGTTTGTTATTTAATTACAAATTAAAAAAAGAAGTTTTTTCCTAAAATTACATCACTGGACCAAACTAAAGTATGTACTCTGGCTTCTCTCCAAGGCTGATTACAAACCTGGATCTGCAATATAATTCAAAAATGAAATAATTACAAGGCTTAGAGGTGAAGAAAGAATTTTTAATGTTCCACACCCACCTTTGCTCCTGATCCTTCACTGACCTCAGGCAACAAACCAAAACCAGTTTAAACTCCATCTCAGTTTCACATCTGAAGGCATAAAGTCAGTAGGAGTGTTCTTGTAAAGTCAGACTAAGGGTCCATCTAATCCAATATTGTACTTCCATGCAGGTCAGATGCCCAGGTGAAGGTGTAAGAGACAAGAAAACAACTAAATTATATTTTACTCTATATAACTGAGTCTCTAGCAGTCTATGGTTTACGAATTAGCTCAGCAATAGAAGTATCTTTGCATGTAATAAACCTCAGTGCAGGTTTCTTTCATAAATTTATCATAAAATCATAGAATCATAGAATAGTTTGGATTAGAATGGACCTTTAAAGGTCATCTAGTCCAACACCCCTGCCATGAGAAGGGACATCTTTAACATGACCAGGTTGCTCAGAGCCCCATCCAGCCTGACCTTGAATGTTTCCAGGGATGGGACATCTATCACCTCTCTGGGCAACCTGGTCCAGTGTTTCACCACCCCCATCATAAAAAATTTCTTCCTTATATCTAGTCTAAATCTATCGTCTTTTAGTTTAAAACCATTACCCTTTGTTCTATCGCAACAGGCCCTGCTAAAAATCCAGTCCCATCTTTCCTACAAGCCCCCTTTATGCATTGAAAGGCCGCAATAAGGTTTCCTTCTCTTCTGCAGGCTAAACAGCCCCAACTCTCTCAGCTTTTCCTCATAGGAGAGGTGTTCTGACCCTCTGATCATTTTTGTGGCCTCCTCTGGACCCACTCCGACAGGTCCATGTCTTTCCTGTGCTGAGGTCTCCAGAGCTGGACGCAGGACTCCAGGTGAGGTCTCACCAGCCTGGAGTAGAGGGGCAGAATCCCCTCCCTTGACCTGCTGGCGACACTGCTTTTGATGCAGCCCAGGATCTGTTTGGCCTCCTGGGCTGCGAGAGCACACTGCCGGGTCGTGTCCAGCTTTTCATCCACCAGTACCTCCAAGTCCTTCTCCTCAGGGTTGCTCTCAATCCCTTCATCCCCCAACTAGTGTTGATACTAAGGGTTGCCCTGACCCAGGTGCAGGACCCTGCACTTGCTCTTGTTGAAGTTCATGAGGCCCGCTTCTCGAGTGTGTCCGGGTCCCCCTGGATGGCACTTTACATGCTGTAAAGTGTATCCAATAATTTTTTTAACCTATGTAAACATTTGGTTTCCACAACCTCTTCAGCTGTTAGGCTTTTTAGGTACTGCTTGAAAAGAAACCACTTCATAGTTTTGATCACCCCTACTGTCCAGTCTTTGCTTGCTTTCCAGTTCTATTGTATCATTTTATTGATGGGAACATCAAAAACAGACTTTGTTCTCATGAGGCTGTACACATCACATATAGAATATTTTATTCTCTATTCTCCTCCTAAGAATTTGTAACATACAGCTTTAGTTTCTAATGAACATTGAGCTGTGTTTTTCATAGAGTTCCTGGAGTTTTTTCTCACTCCTGATGAGCAATGTCTGCTCCAATGTCTGTTCTTACTAAGTTTTTCTCCATGTGTGTTTTTTTATATTTATTCTTTCTTGTCCAGTATCATTAGAGTTATCCTAAATTCTTTACAATGAGCTTTCATTTTACAATTTTTAGTAGTTTAGTATCATGAGCAAACTTGGTCATCTTACTATTTATATCCTTTCCTAAATCATCTATGAAAATACTGAACAGTGCATGCCGTCTATGAATGTCCATGGGACACCGGTGGGGCTTTCCACCATTGACAAAACTGACAGCTTAATCCTATCTTTTCTTCTTCTGCCTTTTAAACAATCTTTCATCTATGTAGGGACCTTTCCTTTTATCCTGTTGCAGCTCAGTTTCTTTTAAAGTCTTTCATGAGAAACCTTGTCAAGGGCCTTCTAGAAACCCAAGTATCGCCTGAATCTCCCTTGTCTGCTTGCTTATTGACTCCTTCAAAGGATAGATTTATGATGCACAACTCTATAAATACCACAGGGACTCTTCCTCAATATATCATATTTACCCACATGCCTGCTAATATTACACTTTATTATAGTTTCTATCATCTTGCCTAGTGTGGATGTTTGATTTACTGGCCTGTAGTTCCCCGGGTTTTCCCTCACATCTTCCACTTTCCATTCCACTGACACTGAAATAGTTTTATGCCCGAGGTTCAATTAATAACCAGTCACAAGTTGTCAGGCAGAATCATAGAATCACAGAATATCTTAAGTTGGATGGAACCCACAAGGATCACAAGACCAACTCCCTGCTCCTCGCAGAACTTCCAGCGAAGCAGGTATAGCTGGGTCTATATTTCAGGTACCAAATTTGATCTAAGGTTTACAAATTTTCTCAAAACTCCGAATTCTATTAAAACTAAGGAGTATCTAATGAATAAAGTTAATCCTCACATTCAACTAGTTTTATTTCATCAATCGTAGCAAGATAAAGACGAAACCATTTTTTGTAGAAAAACATTACATTTTTTTAAATATAGAATCATAGAAAGTTTTGGGTCGGAAGGGACCCCTAGAGGTCATCTAGTCCAACCCCCCCGCAGCGAGCAGGGACACCACTAACTAGATCAGGTTGCTCAGAGCCCTGTCCAACCTGGTCTTGAAT
>Ga0065711_1027843_pt1 | contig 45597 bp, 21 predicted proteins | sample Hoacrofraction12_FD_59098 | JGI IMG/M metagenome (GOLD analysis project Ga0065711, IMG submission 59098) | Hoatzin crop microbial communities from Cojedes, Venezuela - Epithelial fraction 12 v2 (version 2) | ecosystem: Host-associated > Birds > Digestive system > Esophagus > Crop | place... | reverse complement strand
CCCCACCCCCTGCACCCAGTTTTCCTTGGTTTTGGGTGAGTTGTATGAATTATGACTGGTTTGCTTCACATTATGATTCAGTAAGCTTCTAATATTAACACCTGAGCACAAAAAATCAAAATTAAGAAACTGTTCCACTTGACTTAAAGCATTATACCAGACTGTTGAAACAGTCAGGGATACATCTGCTGTAGAAATTAGGGGCTGATTATTATGCGTCCTATGAAATTCAAAGCTAACCATGTTTCTCCTCAGTTAGGGCAGTGTAGTGTTTGACACTGCCTGCTTCCTTGAGCTTAGGCTGTTCTAGTGGAATGTGAGTCATACAGAAAAGACTACAGCAGCTTAAAAAGCAGGGAAAAAATCAAAGAAATAAGAAATACTTTGTGTGATTTTGCAGCCCACTTGGAAACAGAAAACTGAATACTGTTTAGTTTTCTGGAAGATGAAGAAAGTTGGTTTCTCCGTATCTGAATATATAGAGAGCTCTGGTTTAGCATAGCAAGGTAATAACTAGCCCTCACTTTAGAAAAAAAAATATGTATATGATATATCTTCCTGGCTTTTTAAAATTGGAACTGTGTCACTTCCACTGGAAGATTTTCCCTTATCTATCCTGCAACCTGTCCTTCACTATTTCAAGTCCACAGGCGAAAAACAGCAATGCTGGATCTGTCTCACTGCCAGGAGGGATTTACACAAGTAGAAGGGGGAACGGACATGGACACTGATTCTTGTTCCTTTTCCACATTTTCACCTGTTGCCGGTCCACATGCCTGAAGTTTCTGCTTGGGTAAGACTTTAATTCGCTTCCTTCATCAGGCAAAGCTACAGTGATGGAGTTCTGCCTAAAACAGATTAAAGCGTATTCAGCCGCTTCCCATCCAAACAAAACTGCCATCCAGAGGAACCATGGGCAGATGTATCTGCAGCAAAAGGACAGTGAGATACAGTAGGGGTTGGCACATTCTTCAGCAGATGTACATGTTGGCAAGCTGGGCATCTGGTTACTTTATTAAATGCATTGGTGTCCAGCAGAACATGCAAGCAACCTACTGCTACTCCTTTTCGATGTCAGAGTGTATTCCTGATAGTGGTGTGAGTTTGGTTTTTTTCTGTTTGTACAGAATAGCAGTCAAAGGCAATCTCAGAATAAGGTATCTCCTTCTCATACTTATCCTTTCAGATATTACAATGACAGCATACTAAAAGAGAACAGAAGGACTGAATAAATGCAAAAATTAGTTTGGCACATCTTTCTTCCCTTAGGTGTTGCAAACGGGCGGTAACTGCAGCTCTCCGTAAAACTTCATCTTATTCCCATACAGAATTTTTATTTTTTTTAAACATTTCCAAAGTGAGATTTTTTAGTTTTGAAGTGGTTCTGATTTACAACAAATGCTATTTAGAAGACAAGGGACAGACACTGTAAAAAAGAATAAAAATTCCATGCAAACACAATAGTCTAAAAAACCAGAATTAAGACGGGAAATCCTACCATACTCTGACAGATACGGTCTTCTAGCAATAATTTTCAACATCTCCATTGGCTGATATGCCAAAGAAATTATAAGTCTTCACAGCTAGTGAGATTTTCATCCTTTATTTCGAGGTCACAGTAAATTAAATGCATATGATTTTAATGGGAAGAACAGGGGACCATCAACTGTCACCCCGTAGGTGGTGGCCTGTCTTGTGGCTGGAGCTGTGTGAGGATCTCTGATCTGTGATTGTAACCATGAACTGTGGATTAATATTGAAATAACTCTAAAATTCCTACAGCAATGCACCCATATGGAGATAAATTACTTTAAATGTACCTTTAAGCAATTGTGGAAATTTCTAAGCTAAGAACTTATTCTTATGAAATTGTGATAAAGCTCTGAACATGAACTGAAATTTGAAAACTGTAGCTTTTGGCTGCCTTTGAAGAAAGGTATTTTATTTTTACTCTGCACTTAGTAATCCAGAATGAAATTATAAATGAGATCGAAGAGTAACTGCTATGTGCCATGTTGAATTGATCATGGAAGTTATTTTACAGTTCTGTAAATGCATAAGTTGCCACAATTGTTTCATTATTTTATTCATAAAAATCTTGCACAACAAGGTGGCTGTGGGTAGATATTAAGACTAATGCGTGAGACAACTGTTTACCTTGTACTTGTAGAAAACAAGCTGGAATGGCCAGACTGTTTCATGTAAATAATGCCCTCACATAGGTTTACCATTTCTCTTTCAATTCTGTCTTCATTCTCTCCCCCTTTATTGTCTGACTTTTATGACTCATTTTAGTTTTAAAATTGCCAGCGTGAAGTCTTACTTTTCTCATTGTCTGAAAAGCACCTTGCAAACCAACAGGGATAAATACATAACATTAGTGATTACTGCTTACTCAGTTTCCTTGTAGTTCTTGGCCTTAGTATTGACTCTCTTGGCTTGTGCACATACCAGCCGTGGAGCTGGCATTAAAAATGGTTTCCTCTTAGACCCTGGTGTGGTTTCACATGTGATATGTGTAAAATAGCAGCATGTGGGTATGTTTGTTCTGAACTATGGATGCAGTCATTCAATGTGTACTGTAAATTTCCTTTTCTGAAAGCTTTCAAACAGAATATCCTTTACTGCGGTGTCCAGAAATGTGTATCACAGAATGGATGAACGCAGAGATTCAGGTAATCCTCCTAAACATGACTGTTTCTCCCTGTGCTGCGTGCCCTTTGTCCTCCGGTGGTTTTTCCTGCAATGCTGGGACTCACAGCCATGTCTGAGTGCTGCTGTGGACATGCTGGTGATGGCAATCTCTGAGCTTCCCCATCAGCAGCCAGGCTGCACAGATGCTCTTCTCTCTCTCCTCCACAGTTTCAACTTACGATTCAACTCTTACGTTTCTATTCTTTGCCACATTTGTGGAAATCACGTATAGAAAACAAATTTATTAATTTTAGATTTCATTCAATGAAGCCTATGGCCAGACTTTTTTTTTTTTTAATCACAGAATCATAGGTTGGAAAAGACCTCCAAGATCATCAAGTCCAACCGTCAACCCAACACCACCATGCCTGCTAAACCATATCCTGAAGTGCCACATCTACACTTTTTTTGAACACCTCCAGGGTTGGTGACTCAACCACCTCCGTGGGGAGCCTATTCCAATGCCTGACCACTCTTTCAGTAAAGAACTTTTTCCTAATATCTAATCTAAACCTCTCCTGATGCAACTTGAGGCAGCCTTGCTGTAATCCTACCTCTGTCTTCATAAGTTTAATTCCTCATTTCATAGAAGGTTTGTAGGAATTTGTCCAGGTCCCTGACAGGTCGTGATAGTTATGATCTGTTATGATAAGACATGCTTGTGATAGTCAAAACACAATACAGCTAAGAATGGGTTTCTAGGATATCTCTTCCTTGCGGCCTTTTTTTTCCTTCTTTTTTAACTAACTTTTGAATATTCATAATCCTTAAAGCCCTGATTCAGTAAAGGACTTAATGTATCTTAATAATGAGGTTGAACCATCAGGACCAGCTGACAAAGCATTCTCTTTTGCATCAGGATGTAGTCTGGAGGCCAGAGCTAGGCAGCTCCTCACACAGCTCTAGGTGGACAGGTGGACCTTTTTCCACCTGTAGCTTTCCACCTACTTCACCATGCCCGCTCTATAAATGAGAAAGGCTTCTAAGGATGGAGGACAAGCCTCTTTCAAAGCACCATCTTTGTTCTAATTAACAAAGAAAAGCTTATTTTAATTAACAACCCCCAAAAAATATGGAGGTAGAAGATAAAATTAAATACTAAACAAAATGCATGCCCGTAAGTACTGCATGGAAACCACCAGTTTTCATATTCCTTTTGTATGCAAGTGAGTTTTCATCCATTAAGCTTGTTAGGTTAATGCTAAATGGATGATTCTTTAGCTTGCTTGCTTTTACTTCGAACAGCAACAAAAAATTGCTCCCTTTAATTCCAGTTCAAAATAATGGAAGTCTAGGGAAAAAGAAACAGAGAAACAAACAAGGAAATGTTTTATATTTGGGTTTATCTTTTCTTTTTGTGGCAGATGGGCTTGGGGTTTTTTACAGCCACCTTTTGAAATCAGTATGTTATTTTGTCATTTTTTTGTAGAAGAGTAACAGCACTGAATCTTTATCATATTGATCGTTTTACAAGTTTTCGTCTGGGGTCCAAGATAATACACAGCATTGTTATTGCATTATTATTTTTCATTTGTATCCTATTGATTTGCTGCCAGTAACTTACAGGTCAATTTACAAAAAGATTGGGTGTGATTTATTTTTTTTCTAAAAGATTATGCCACAATGGGAATGCTTTTATAAGGCTGTCAGATCTCTAGGTTTGTTTTTTCTCCTCTCAGGAGTGCAAGACATTCATAGATCAGTGGCATGGTTCCACCTGGATTTACACCCAGAGTATCCGTGACTTTCATATAATTCATCTGGGTAAGTGGCTATACACAAGCGTACACTTAAATGGGAATTTTTCTCCCAGGGAATGGTTCTTTTCTCACCTGTCTCTGTATAACTCAGAAATAATGTACAAAGTCACTATAGTTATGCTGATGTAAAAGAGATGGGAGGGGAGACTTTTTATGTCTTATCACAAGAAGCTACCCCAAATGACACATACTAAAAATATACATTAAAAATTATTTTTGGCCAGGCCAATGTTGGCACTGACAAAGCATGTCCTTTCTGCCCAGTTAGTAATGCCCTGTCCCATGGAACTGCAATACCTTTCCAACCTGTTAGTGTGAGACCAGCATTCAGCCCAGTTCAGAGACCATGGGCATTATAGCCCTTTAAGCCTGACCGGCTGTTGCGTTGATTTGGCAGAAAATAAACCTCCTTGCGTTCTAACTCTCCTCACCGGAGTGGGAGGCTAGGTGCAGCTAGGTTTAAATTCCGAGTGATATCCAATTTGCCACTACCAGTCCAGTCACGTTTAATATGTATATTAAACTACCATGATTCTGGATACACTAATAGCGGTCTGCACCTTCAGTCCAGTCGTGCTCATGAACTAGCAAGGCCGCACTTAGGGTCTGGTCGCATTTAGTGAGAAACTGTGACAACTGACTACTTAAACAGTTCAGTTTTGTTTGTGCAACAGGTATATAGGTTTTTTGAATTGCCGGTGATAGTGACTGTCTGCAAGAAAGCACGTGCAAATATGATGTTATTAAGTATAAAATGCATGAAAAGGTTATAAATAATACAGCCTGGCTATAAACATTAGGGAGTAACTCTCTAGAGAGATTTCTAAGATTCCTGAGAAAAACACTTAGTTTAAGTCTCACCCAAGGCGTCCCAAGGGGGGAGAAGCAAGGCTCAGCCCGTCGGCCAATCCCAGTTGTCAGAGGCAGTCTGAGGTGGAGTTTCCCTTGTCTTGCTCACGGTGTTATCTTCTTCTCTGAAAACACCCTATTTCCCTGGCTGTTTTTATATCCTTTCTACATTTAAGGTGGAGTTTGAGTGACCGTAGTCATACATACCTTTTATCATGATTGGTGTAAAATTGTCTCGCTTCATGCTTAAAGGTATAGTTTACAAAAAATCGAGGGCGCAGACTCAAAGAGGGGTGGTCGCACCTCAGAGGTGGGTAGCCTTCGGGATGGAGGTGTGTTTTGGTATTAAAATGATATTAAAACAAACAAAGTTCATGAAAGGATAGCATTTTGGCAAGGTTTCGAAAACCTGTTGGCTCAGGGGACCAGATGAGCTGCTTATCAGTTCTAGAGCACCATTTCTTCCAGCTTTATCATCACGGAGCATGGCCACGGAGTCTCCACTCTGCTCCACCCTCTATAGTATGTTGCAGGGAGTTGCTGTGTTAGTGGATTCCTTGCATGCCTGCTGCAGCTGTGTCCCATCCTCAGAGCTCCTTTTGATTTCATGCTTTTCCTCTATGGGTGAACAATGTTACATTTTTCATGTAAACTTTAATTTTCAGATGTAAAACCTTAATTTTACTAATAATTCCACACCTGCCACAGGAGCAGGGCTGGAGAGTCCCTGCCTCCTAGGTTCTCCCTTTATATTCGCACCAGAAAGGGTACCATCAGGCAACATGTAAGCAAATTTTCTGTACTTTCACCCAAATCCCTCTGAACAATCTACTGAGGACACTTGGGACACCCAGGTTAGAGAAGTCTGCCATAGTAATTACAGTTTACTACCAAGTAGTAGTAGTCTGGTTACTACCAACTTTGTACTTAGAGGGCCCACTTTTGAAAGAAAATTAGAAATCTTAACCAAATGTCCCTTATGATTTCTATTTGACTTACTGCAATTAGAATTTAGCTACCAGGAAAGCAAGGATTATAACTACGTAAAATTGCACAAGTACACATATTATTCTGATGCCTTCACTATAAAACTCTTACTACGTAATTTAGAAGGGGTTAGGTTTTTGATTATTCAATGCAAAATGTGTTCAATGCAGTAGGCTGATGTATACATACACCCTGATATGTGCTATTATTTTTCTCTGGAACCCATGCAGGTGAATCGAACCCACACTGAGGGACTTTCAGTTCATGTTCTGTCTACAGCATATTGAAGTTCCTTGGCATCATTTCAACAGGAGCAAATTTGACAAGAGAATTTTTTATAGCACAGCATACCCTTTTCTGCCAGTGAAAATTTTCAGTTTTGCAATTGGTCTAATGTTTCATACTGTTTTGTGGTGCGGAATTGGATGTTGAAGTTAAACTATGCTTTTTTCAACACGAGTCACTTGAATAATCTTCCTAGTTTGGGAAATTTTATTCGAAATTGCAGATCATCCATTAAGCTCAAAAGTAAGACATGGTCCAAATGAATTTCTCATTCATAATGTGTCCTAATGGCAAGAAAATAATCAAGCAGCTGAAGATGATGACCATATGTTGTGGGAATATTTCAAAGAACATTTTAGTTTATTTTCGTCTCTTACTTGCTTATGTTTTGTTTCACATTTTGACATCATTAAGATGCAACTATATTAGACAGAATAGAGATCATATGAGATTCTGCTTAAAATGGAGGTGTAAAATCACAAGATGTGCTGTGTCTGGTTGCTAAATGCAGGAGTTGTACAACAGTTCATACATACATGCAGCTAAATATTTTTATATGTATTTATGTTAATATTTGATGAAAAAATGGGCATGTTCTAAGACTGCTGGAAATTGTCTTAATCATTATTGAATAATATAATGTTATCTATAGAGACAGAAAAAATAAATTCTTCTTGATAGTATTTGTGACTTTGGTTGAGCTCAGATTTTAAAAAAAAAGTGAAAAGAGACTTCATGAAAAATGCCAAATCCTTTAACTGATTACTAAGGAATCTTATTTTTTACATATATTTTTATATGAAAAAGTTTCTGAATATTAGATTCAGAACACCTAAGTACTAGTTTCAATATTTTTCCTCCTTTATAAGAATCAAAGATGTTTCAAAATGGTCAAAATCTGGTAGTTTAACAAACACAAGGAGGTTAATGCTCTGCTTTAATGTTAAATATTGTTTTATGCATCAAATCAACTATTTTGCACCTAACCCGACCTCTACTTTATTTCAGACAGGCTTGTATCTGTTACTAATTTGTGAAAAAAAAGTTCTTTCTTTCCTCATTTCAGTTATACCTAGCAAGAATGGGGAGATTTAGCAAGAGTTTCTGTTTCAGTACTCAGACTTGTAGAAAAGATCCCAAATACTTCTTACAGTGGTGAATATGGATATTTATTCCTTGACTCAGATTCAAAAATCGACTGAGACATTCTGACTGCTGTAATAAACATCAGCCAACACTTTTAGATCTTCGGGTACTTGAAACAAATCAATAACCACAATGCTGAATTGAACTTATTGTTCATATACTACCTGTAATCTATGAGCAAACACATGCAAAAAAAAATCAACATTTCTAATTTGCTGTTTTAAATTGGGCAGCTTAACCATATTTATAATAACACTTGCATCACTCTTGGATTCTGGAAAAGTAAAAAAGCAATGAAATATAAGTTACCTAAATGTCTATCTCTAAAGATTGTTCATGGGTGATAAATAATTAATTGCTTTAATTACTTTTTTCCAGCAATAAAATACAGTCCCTGAGTTAAGAAGTGGTTCTTATCATAGCTATTAAACTCTTCTCTATTTAATGTATTTTTTATAGTTACGTATAGCCCCAGTCCTGGACAATGTCAAATGGGTCAGCTCCTGTCAAAGTCGAGTGCATCCTTCCACAATCAGTAAGTCTCTGAAGGGTTACTGATGCACTGTCTGTTGACTTGGCTCTCAGTATGTGAATAATTCATGACAGGATCACAAATGATGAATAAACTTTCAAATCTGTGTTGGGGATAAACATATTTACAAAGCTTTAACGCAATTACTTAATGTTATTACCCAATAATAAGGTAGCTCTTTTGGAAATTTTTGTATGTAAATCCATCCTTACTTTTTCCTAAGTTACAAAAGTACATTACAGTGCTTTGGCAAAAAAATCCCATTTAATACAGTGCTATTACAGAAAAACTGCCCAAGCAAATCAAGTTACCTGTTTGCACATCAGAGTCTTAATCATCTGAGTTTTGCTCTTGCATGCAGAAGCAAACACAATAGTCATTTATATTATAATAACCTCTAAATTAAGTTCAGGTGGTGTGGCAGAACCAGCAAAATGTTTAGATCCTTGGTTTCTGATGGGAACATGTATCAGCTCAAATTTTTAGAGGGCATTCAATGGCTTTTGTCAATTTCATAACTGTTTGTTGCATAGAGCTATTGTGTTGGTTTCGTGGACATAGAGATAACATTGCATAGATATTATCAATGCTCCCTTAACTTTCAATCAAAATTTAACTACTTCCCATGTGCCATGGGTAAAACATATAGATAGAAGTTGTTTTTCTGATGTAGAGAAGCCAAAATTTCATGCTAGATCAAATCATGTAGATTAAATGTCAACAGACATAAACTTCAAGTTGGACTTCGAGACTCAATTATTGGATTATGCTGGACCATTCTAATACTTCATAAATCTTTTATATGTCTTTTGAGATCATTAAGGAATTACTATGTTGATAAATTACTGTGCAATAATATAATTATTTAAAAAAAGACCCAAAATTAATATTTAAATAAAATCTCTATTAGGAATCCAATGCTTCCTTAAAATGAAAATTCGTTGTCACAATCTAGAACTGGCTGAAGTGATGAATAGATGCATTACTCTGGAGAGGATATCCCACTGTGATCATAAAATTAATTTCTGAGTGTTTTGTTGAGTTTCTGTTCTTACAGAAAATTTGTCATTCAGCAATGTCTGGACATTTGTAGACAGAGCAACCTCATGCTATAACATTTCATAGTATAGTACAGCTATCTGCACAAATAATTATCTTCTGGTATTTTATATTTCTAATTTTTTGTTCTTCCCTATTGATCTGGAATATATTTACAAAATATATGTGTATGTGCAGTTTATACTGCTAGGTTTGCCTGTTTTACCCTTAACAAAATATAAACTGTGTCTAAAGGCTACTTAATATTTATACTGAAAGGGGAAAACCAGGTGTCCTGATAGCTTATTGGTTTGATGAAAGCCCATTAAAGACAGGAGTATTTCTACAGATATCAGTGGTGTGGCTTTATAGGTCGTTTCTGGACAAAAGCTAAAAGTTTAAGTGTATGCAAAGATTTTTTTCCCTCTGACTTCTTTTCTGCACACATCTGTGGCCCAGATGTTAGAGGAGAGCAGTGAACAGTACAGTGTCCCTTTTCTGTCATTATTAACCAAACTGGATGTTATTTTTTGTCAAGAAAAATATTTTTAAAGAAAATAATAGAAAGAAATACTTTAATTTTGCAATTTATGACATAACAATGTGGCTGAAAGTCTTATTCCAGTCTCTGGTACATAAGCTATGATTCAGATGTATGTCCTACTACATCCTAGTGTCCCACGTTTTCTATTCATGATAGACTTGGTTTTTTGTGTTCTGAATTTATCTAAATATCACAGGAGTGAATCTAGTTATTATGTTTTTTAAATGTGGGGACTTTTTTTCTATTTAGTAATACTTCAGAAAACGGTTTTCCAGGGACTCGTAATTAGTTCTCTGAAAATTAAGCACACAGACACCATAAATACCTCACTTTCCCCCATGACATCCATCAGCATTATTAAATGACTCTAACAACACCAGAGTTGCTGGAAATCTTGTTGAGATTTAACGAGTGGCCATATGCTACTCTTGACTAGAAAAAGTGGAGGGGAGCAAAACACATCTGAAAATCTGTCAAATGGGGGCAGAGCTGAGAGATTACTATGTTCCCCATTTTGTATCCCATATCCCTGCAGGATCTTTTTGCAAGGGGAGAACTCATTAGCCGCAGGCAAGGAAGTAGTGATACTCTGTGAAAAGTTGGAATCCAGGTCTATTTTCCATCATGAAGGTATTTGTTACCAGCAGTCAGGCTATGAGTAATTTCCATTTTCTTCCTGAAAATCTCCCTGGGACTAGAACAGAAAGAGTCCATTTAGCCCATTATGTGTGAATTTGTGCTGGGAAGAAGGTGTGGCAATGCACTGGTCATTTGCCTCCTCTGTGCCTGGTTTTCTCTCTGCTTGCTCTGTGAGAAGGAATCCTTTGATCCCTGAAGGGCCAAAACACTGATGAAATGCTATGAAGTTAAGTTTTTAAAAGATACAGATTTTAATGTGGCATTATTCATGTGTGTGTGTTTGCAATTCGTGTATGCATAATTTCCCCTGAATTCCTAAGCTATTTCCTAACTTCTATTCTTTGAATTCTCTCTGTGTTTATACGCATTTAATTTGATACATATTTAATTATAGGCTATTTGGTGTCTTATACAAAGAAAATCACATTCTTTTCCCCATTGCAAAGAATTTGTCTTGGCCTTTGAAATCGAGAGATCTGTGTGATGGAGGGAAAACACCTTCACCTGGTGATGCTAAAGGAGACTGCATCCCAGCCCACACTGCGGTTTGCAGTTTCATGGGAACTGGGATCTTGTGCCTCATCCAGTGGCAAATCAATTTCTTGCTTCTCTGGGAGGCTACCAGCCCCTGCTTTAGAAGGTCTGAATGCACAAACTTAGAAAATCTGGGGAGGGGGAACCAAGCTCATGTAGTGGCATTTAGTTCTGTCATTAAATCCAGTGAAGGTCAGGATTTATTCTCAGATATATAGAGAAGACCTCATGAATCCTGTCCCTTGCTGGTGTATAATGCATTATCTGTGCTTCTAATTTCTGCAAAGTGAGCTTTGCTCTGCATATCGTATGCCTGCTGTTGCTTGCAGGAGCTAGATAACCAGACATGCAGTACAGCTTGCAATATAATTTCTTTCTACATTGTGGAAGCCAGCAGTTGTCTGTGGAAACCCTTGTTCTAAGACTATAAAAGCACTCACTGTGGGACTGTAGAAACCTCAGATGTCTTGACTGCCTACTTTGGGAAATGTCCTCCACATCTTTCAGGGAGAAGAGTCCCCTCTACTCAGCCCTAGTGAGGCCCCATCTGGAGTACTCTGTCCAGTTCTGGGCTCCCCACTGCAAGAAAGATGGGGAGCTACTGGAGAGAGTCCAGCGGAGGGCTATGAGGATGATGAGGGGACTGGAGCGTCTGTCCTGTGAGGAAAGGCGGAGAGAGGTGGGCTTGCTTAACCTGAAGAAGAGAAGGCTGAGAGGGGACCTTATAAATGCTTATAAATATCTGAAGGGTGGTGTCAGGAGGATGGGGCCAAACTCTTTTCAGTGGTGCTCAGTGACAGGACAAGGGGCAACAGGCACAAACTCAAGCAAAGGAAGTTCCATCTCAACATGAGGAAGAACTTCTTCGCTGTGAGGGTGATGGAGCACTGGAACAGGCTGCTCAGGGAGGTGGTGGAGTCTCCCTCTCTGGAGATATTCAAGACCCGCCTGGACAAGGTCCTCTGCAGACTGCTGTAGGTGACCCTGCTTTGGAAGGGGGGTTGGACTAGATGACCCACTGAGGTCCCTTCCAACCCCTACCATTCTGTGATTCTGTGATTCTGTGATTCTGTGATGTATATGGTTCTTGATTCAACACATGCCAGATTCTCAACATATTACAAACCGATAGCATCCCTGCAGTTAGAGTAAATATAGATGATCCATGGCCGTTTCAGCACAGCTATACTAATCTTGCAATACAGCTGTTTTTCCTCGATGAACATCTGCTTTTTTTCTGCACAGTAGCTTTTATTCAGCGAATTAAGCTGCTGGGAGCTGCAGCTGAACTTAGTAGCCAAGTCCATTCTGTTAGTCTCTGGTCTGTAGTGCAGGATTTTTTCTTTTTTTCAGCCAAAACATTCCCTACTCTCTTGTTATTAGTTCCTTTGAGAATATATGATCATGCTCTTCTTGATATATTCATATCACTTCAAGTATCCATACCAAAAAATCCCATATTTTTCTCTTGATTTTGGCAGAATGTCTTCCCAGGGATGACGTGTCACCACTTGAAGACTGATCTCACAACAGACCAATCAATTCTGAAGTAAGTCCTAGTGTTTCTTTTTAACAATTCACGTTCCTGTTTCCCGTGGCTCTTCCTTTTTAATAAGGTCTAAAGATTCAAGTCATTCTGGCATATTCCCTCAAGTATTTAACCATCTAAAGACAGACCCAGGGATCTTCAAAAATTTCTGAATTAGTTCAGAATGAGGCAACAATGCACATATTTTATCACTGAAATACCATACCAAAGGAAGTATCAGATTTTCTATCTTTCAATGACTTCAGGTCAGGGCTTGGTGCCTTGTTGGGTATGCATACACTTAGCACTAAGACACCTGGATGAATTCCAGGGCCACACGGTGAGGTTATTTACCATGTGTTATACAGTTGATGAGTATAAATGATCTAATGATCTTATGCCCAGCAAATCTTTTACTCTGCATAATACTCTTGACCTTTCCCTCTGTCACTCATTTATCTGCTCTCAGAAAAGGCCGGCATGTGGCTTATTTTATTGATGGCATTCTGTGTGTCCTAGGATCATCATAAATGTGCTGTCATTCATTATACAGTCATTACAGCACTATTAGAGACCTTAATTTTGGTCTTTATATGGTCATTGGAAGAGTTTTACACAGGTTATTGTTACAGTTACACTGTCTTGCACTATTCAGCAAACACTAGGTAGCAATTACAGAAAGGGTTGCTTACCATCAAACCTGTACACAGTAAGTTGATGAAATATGTTTCAGAGGTATAATTCACCCATCCACCAGAGCACAATAAAACACCATCTTTACTTCTGATTTTATTGGTTCTGTCTGCTCTCATCTGGTGCCTGAACATTTTATCTGTTCACACTGTTTTTTTCTAATGCAATAAAAAGAGCAGACAGGATTTTGCCCTTTATTTAAAATGTTTTGCCACATTTAGACGTAAATAACAGCCGCTTTTTGTGTTGTATATTTTCAGACTTATCAGAGAAAGAACTGTTTTGATACTAAGCATGCTCTACAGGATCAAATCCACAGTTTAATAGGAATAGTCTCTTCCTAACATCTTTTTTTTTTTTTGCTCTTATATGAACCTGTCCTACTCCACAAAAAAAATCTGTTGGAAGCGATGTAACTGCATTTCCTTACGGTAGGTTTGTGTACTGAATCAGTTGTCAGAGGTCCTTGCCCCCCCCAAGATATCTCCCCTTACGTCATTTTCTCCCCCCACCTCCACATGTCCTTACTTTGTCAGCCTCTGCAATTTCTGTGGAAGTGGGTATGTGTGCTCTTGTACCTCTAGTTGAAAGATGTGTTCCCAAGACAGCAGCAGCATCCATTAGGTCTGGTCCAATAAAAAAGTCCCGTTGTTCCTCTGTCTGTTACCCAGCTTGCCTGGAGAGTCCTCCTCCGCACTGGAAAGGTGGTGTAAATGGTGCCCATCAGTTCATGCCTCGCTTGGATGGTTTCCAAAATGTGGTAGTGACCCTGTGTAGGTCTCAGCCCAAAAATGGGTGTTGAGGGTTGGGCATGAGTGTTAGATGCTGTGTCCTCTGGCCTAGAGAGTTACCTCTCTGGGAGTTAGGCAGCAGTGTTTCATCATGCATATTAAAGGAAAAAGGGAGAGGAAAAATCTGGCTCCCAGTCCCTACATAAATGGAGTTTAAATCATTTACATTAGGAATTCAATGAGCAGCGATCCTTGCTTTCAAGCAGATATGTGTTTTCAGAAGCAAGCTGACACTCTGAGCACCAAAACAGGTCATGGGAACTACAATAAAAAGCAGTGTTCTGCCAAAGCTAAAGAGAAAACCAGTCTGTCAGAGAGAATGATGGAGCAAGAAGAGTGGCATAATAACAGGCAAGGGGGGGGCAGGGGGGAAGGAGTGAAAAGTATAAGAAACTGGAAAATACTTTAAGGGACATAATGCTGTTTAATGGGGCAGAAACCAAGAGACAAGTGAATTACAAGCCAGTGTGATTAGCATTTTTTCAAGACAGTTTGTAAATGATGACAAGTTTTAGATTAAACACTTATATTTGCCTTTTTCTTACTCTGCTTCTGTACTTGTGTCATTTATTTCATTTAATAACCTCTGCTAAACAGTCGTAGGCTGCAGCATATTTTTGTTGACCTTAGGAAATATGGAAAAAATACATGATTCTAGACTTTGAAGCATGCAGTTCTTTCTTTACTAGTTAAAGGGTAAGATAAAGAAATATAGCTGAATGAACTTTTTTCATGTCACATGCTGAATCAAGGCTCATACACCATAGAAAGTTCAAAATTATTTGGGTTTTGATTCATATAATTTCAGCCTATGTCTAAATTCTAAAATTGTATCAAACTTAAAATCTTTATTCCTATTTCTCATACAGTGGATCTTACATGAGTCTCAGATTTCAGATATTGCCACAACAGGAGTTATGGGAATTATTTCCTTTGTGACATAGAAGTACCTAGAATGAGAAAGAATGAAAGTTTTGGGGTTTCTTTCTGCTTTCTTTCCTTTCCTTCTTATTCCTTTCTATCCAACATGGCAGAAACGCAGTATAAGTGAGTAGCAAAAAGGCAACCTACATCAAGTTAATAAGTGAGGAAAAAAAAGTCAATCTTCAGGCTTTAGAGGAGCTGATCCTAGTAGAAAAACTGCCTGCAATACTAAGACAAAAGATATCAAACATCCTAATAGCTTTCACATATCAACAAAGTACATAAACTATGAAAAAAAAACCCAAAACATTCCTCTGGACTGCGTCCCTAAGATGAGAAACCGTGAAAACCTGCAAGTGTAAACTAAGTACAAGATGGTTGTCAGTGTAATGTCAACTGTTAGCAGAACAGAAATAACTCAGAAGTCTTGAGATGAGTTTTCTACTGCCGTGCGCATTGTACAGTCTTTTAGTCAAAGGCCAGAATTAATAGTTTCCAGACAGCCACGTCAGACTATGCCAAAGGAGGACTACTGCAGAAACGGTGCTTTACCAGTATTTAAGATCTAAACCAAATACTAGACAGGGTTGAGCTTGAATAGTTGCTTTTCCTTTTCCTTTCGCATAAAATACATTTTGGCTTGTATTTTGCTTCAGCATGCTTCTATAAATCCTCAGAGGATCCATCCTGGGAGCATTTCCAGGATTTAACCTTTAGATATGGACAGAGAAGATGTATATACATGTATTCTTATATTCTATGATATGTATTGACAATAATGGCAGTTTTTCCGTTTCTTTTGTAAATAGTTTAATTTTTACATGTTTGTATGACTTCATGATAGAGATAGCCTTCTGTAATATATACTATTTATGTCAATTCTTTTAATCTAGGGATTTAAATGCTGTACTGCATATTGATAAACACATTACGCCATTTAAACCAGTATACTGCAACGTCGCTCATCAAAAATGAGAAATGCATAATAGTCTATGATATGATGCTATTAATTTGTCCACAGAGGTGAAACTACATGCACTATTTGACTGATAAGCCAGCTTCTGTCTCTTGTGGTCAGAGGTAATTCTTTTTCCATATTAGCTGTGTGTTGGACCTTGGTTTTACAGGTTTTTGTCACTGATGCCAGATTATATGTGGCAGCTTTGTAATGTGGAGTATTCTTTAATGAGGATTTCACAGCCACTACCAAAATAATTTAAATTAACACTTTGATTAAATGTAAAACTGAACTGCAGTGGTAGTAACCAGTGTCTTATTCATTTAATTGTTTTGTGCCCATGGAACTTTTTTCCTTAGAACTTGTTCAGGGAAGGATATGAGATATACCTTTTACCTCTCTGTTTTTCTCTCTTGCTATGATATATCACACTGAAAGGAAATTATTGTCCTTTGCAAGCTGAACTCCTAGGCCTACACTTACTGAGAGGAATCCAAGAGAAAAAGTGTTTAGTCTTGTAGGCCCCTAGAAGAAACTTTTTACGCCGGTTTTTGGAGCAATACTTCTGAAAATATTTTTATAACATTCTCCTTTTAATTTCTGATCATGCTCAGATACATTAGATTGATACAAAAACCCTAACTAACTTCGTCAGCCTCAGTGGAATGACTAAACTCTCATCCAACTTTGCACTATCAAACTATAATTAAATATAATTATACAAATTATTGCAGGTTATAGGACAGACTTTTTCTTTTTCACTCAGACTGAGCAGTCTCTCTGCTTGCTTTGACTCACACACAAGGATAGATGGATCTCCAGGAACTTACTAGTTTAGAAATGGAGTAACTTGAGTTAACTAGCATATTTTTGAATGGCAAAGTAGCCAAGTCCATGATTCATGGGACTGTGCTTAAAGCTAGGTCCATGTAAATGTCTTCCATAAACTGAAATGCATTGAAATGTTGCATTGATGTATATGAGCATTAACAACCACATCTGCATTTTCATACACTCCTCGTTTGTTCTGCTAACCATAGCAAAAACCAAATAAATGGGTTTTGTTATAAATTTTTGTGTGTGTATATATATTTATTTTACATAGTTATAAAAAGGCATGGATACATTTGAATATACTGCTGTTAAATTTGTCAAGATTTAGCAAGAACTCACAAAGAAGAGTGGCTAAATATGCAGAAACAATGTGATTAACTATACGAGTATCTCTTTCAGATCAAACCAGGTCATTCTTCTGGACACATATTTTCTCACGCTGAAGATGCCTGGAAGCAAAGCACAAGTGAATTAATTGCATGGTAACGGTTACAGAGCTCTTTTTAAAGTTGCTTTAATCGTTTTCAAGTTCAGGAGGACACAAAGGATCAACAGAGTAGAATAAATGAGAACATGAAGACACCAAGTTTATCTTTTTACACCTTTTTACCAAGGTTGCATGACGGTGTTTCTGCCCTTGAAACAACGTCTTTGGACCTCTGTTGGCTTTGCAGCATCAGAAAAATTTCTGTTTTGTTTCCTACCTTCATAGCAAGCCCTGAGTTTTACTCGGGGATTTCAGCTTTTAATAAATTAAAATCAGAATGAAGTTCAGCTGAAGACTTTAACTTTTTCCTATTATAGCCGTAGAATTGACTTAAATTAAATGGGGCAAAACTGCACTCCAGTAAAGCCAGCCCAAGCTTTTCTGTTGACTCCTTAAGTCAATTTTCCTTCAATGCCCCTAAGTTTTAAGGAGAAACTTTCCCAGACTTGAGATTGACTCATGATAGAAAATATTCAGTCATGGAGTGCATCATCCCATTCATGCCACCTGTTAAGTCTTGCCTTTATATTAACTTGGGACACACGCTCATCAGTGAAGAAAATTGAATTGCAGATAACAATTATAGAGAATGAAAACCACTCTGCTGACTTCAGTAGGATCAGGATTTCATTTAGCATAATATTGTCTGTACAAGATCATGGCCTATATGTGGAGGATGCGTAGAGTTTTGGTGCATAAAGTTTTAGTGTACTTGTATTTATTATGTTATTTAGACAAAGATTTAACTTTCAACTGGGGTAAATAAGTTCTCAGGAGTAAGAAATCCCATTAACTCTAATGAAACCCTGTTGATAACACCCATTTTATTGTATATTTTTATTGTATTATTCGGCTTATTATTTGTCTGTTGACCAATTCAGATCCTGCACCATCCAAAGCATGTATGGATGATTGGTCTGAAAGAAGAATGAGGACAAAAAATGTGTTTGCTCCAAAGAAACACCAAAAGGAGTATCGGTAAGCTACCTAAAATGTGAAAGGATAGGATCAAAAGAGGTTGAATAACGTCTCTGGTGCTTGCTCCCTTCTACTCAGTGACACAGGACAAGTACATACCTTGCTTAGTGACAGCTGAAAGCAGCAGGAAAATGTTCAGGCAACTTATGGAGCTATAGCACCTGAGAAGGGGTGTGCTGGGTTTCTAGGGTGTTGCCAAAGAGGACAGTTGTTTTCTGGAAGTCTAAAATAGCAAGTAGTGGTTAATTTGCTGATGTTGGTAAGTATTTGTGGAGGATGCCTGTCCTGTTTGTACAGGCAGGAGTTTGTGAACCCATGGTGAGATACCTCCTGCAGGACATTTACAGCCCTGCGGCTTGCAAGGCTACATTTAGTCATGTTGGCTTCACAATCTGAATCTTCATGCTTAGGGCCAACAATAGCATCTTTTTAATATTTTCTTGATACAAGGAGTGATAAGTCCATGCTTCATAACTGACCAAATGCTTGTTCTCCACAGTATGAACTGGAACAAATGTAGCGGTTAAGCCAAATAATAAAAACAGAAAAAAAGGAGCCAACTTTCTTTTGCTTGCTATGACCTTTAGAAGGCAGTCAGATAGACTTTTTCCATTCAAAGTGTATTTAGGAAAGGACAAGGCAGTTTAGTTTTCTATGAGTAACTTGAGGAGGTCAGTCAGTTTTGATGTATTGCTCAGTGAGGTGGAAAGAGGTATGCACTACTTATATAACATCTGTGTCTCTCCAGCTGGGATCAGTGCAACTTGTGTTTCAGCATCCGCTGGTGAAGCTCTGGTTTTGATTGCCTTACCTGAAGGGAAAAGGGAGTATAACTTGTTGTGTTTTTTCAGATTAAGCCTAATAGGGACATATTTATTATTCAAATGACAAAAAATTTCACTTCAACCATGGAACGGACTGTGGGATGTAGATGTTATGGCCCTTTGTGCTTAAGAGAACCGATTTCTACAGACCATGAAGACCTGGGATTTGGGCACAGGCAACCACAGGAACATGATGATGGTGCTCGAAGATGCCACTGAGGACACATCCATTTTCTTCTTCCCCCATGCCGCTCCTTGGAGTTGAAGGTACTTGCCCACACTGAGTGTCTAGTAAGCAAGATTGTGTAGCATTTCTATTAGTAAACCTGCAGTTACGGAAATTTCTGTTTAAAAGAAGGCATTGACTTCCATACAGAGAGAAAAAAAAGTGTTGAAAAATAAAAGGCAGAATTTATATGCCAGCGTGGCAACCAAAGAGGTAAGTGAATGAAATACCGACAGAGAGAGAAGAGAGGAAGGTCACTATCCCAAGGGAGAGCAACACCAGGTGGCCACAAGCACAAATTAAGCATTCTGCAGATATGAATTTTACTCTTATCCTTCGATTTTTTTAGCATAATTTGCACTGCAGCTTATTTTCATGGCCATTGGGAAGTTGGTAAAAAGCCAGATTGCTCTAAAGGGAAAATATTTTAATATGTACACACAGTGGGATATTCAGAGATATTGTTAACATTAAACCTACTCAGACCATTTATGTCTACTGGGATGACAACAACAACAACAACAAAGTCACCTGAGGGTCTCTTACATTTGAGATGCAAAAACCCTCTCCCTTTCCTTGTATAATTATAAAGCACGTGTGTAGATCTCCTAGATGTGGATCGGATACCACTTCTGCTTTAGTTTAATGTAATATCTTTGCTAAATCAAAATTTTCAGTGGCAAAGTGAGAACACTTTGGCTTTGAATGGAAAAAGAAAGAGACATTTCTTAATAACTATGCCTAGCTGTTTCAGAAATAAAAAAAATATTGACTGCAGTCATTCCGGGCAAAAATAAAAGAAATTACCTTAATTGTGATTAACAGGGAATATGCATAGATGTACATTTGAAACATTCTCATTTCAAGCACCAGAGAATACTTTTTCATCCCTACAGAAAAACTAATGTGACATAAAAAATAGTTAGGTAAACAGTTATTTGTGTTTATGTTAATTCTATATAATTGAACAACCGTTGTCCCACATCTTCTTTCACTTCACAACCTTGTGAGATTTTCTTCTGCTGTATTGCATTTATTTTCTGGACATATTCAATTTTGCTTTCACAGGAGATAAAAATAATAAAAGAAAGCTTATGGTAGAACAGCAGGAAACAAATATAACCGTCTATGAGAAATGACAGTCACACATTTTCCATTGATCCTTGAAAAATTAGATGAGACTTAGACTTACTTTTGAATTTATTTATGCTGGTTGTGCTAATGTGCTAGGGTGTTCCCAAAGTACCCTAAAGAAACAAATTCTCTGTTTTTCCTCCTATTCGTAGTAGGCACAAAGAAGAGCAAAATGAAATATCAGACTCAAATGCTTAATAAACTGATAAACCTGTAGGAGAAAGATGTTTTCTGCTGCATCATTTGTCATAAACAAAATTATTAAGATTAAAAAAAAAGCCTTACTGTCCTTTGCCAGAAATGGGATAGACAGTTTTTCCTTCAGTCTTTCTAATCTCTGAAGACAACTAAATTAACACAGAAATCAGAGCTCTCACACACCCTACAGCCAACTGTTCCCAAAATGATGAAAATCCTTAGTGATTTAATTTGTTACAAACTCTGTCCTGAAGCAGAAAAAGACTCTGTAGTTGTTTATTAAGTACTTTTACCCTTTGACTGAGGTTTGCTTTTGTCTTACATGGTCCCATTGAAGAGCAATGCAGATCAATAACAAGGTTTACTTAATATGGCCTCATAGAATCATAAAAGCATCTGCAAAATGCTGGTTTTTTTCCTCTTCCTACCTACTGTGTCTCTGAGACTGCAGTATTTAGACTGTCTGGTCTGCTGTTTTTAATTCTGCAGTTATGGATGTTCCAGTTGTCACACCGAACACAAATAAAAATATTGATACCTTCTCTCTGTTTGAAGTCTATTACGGATGTGGCTTCAGTTTTTTATATTTACAAGCAACCCTTTATTTATGTTCATACTGTGTATTTTTATTTATGAAACAGAGAAAAAAATCATAGAATCATAGAATCATTTATGTTGTAAAAGACCTTTAAGCTCATCAAGTCCAACCATAAACCTAACACTGCCAAGTCCACCACTAAGCCATATCCCTAAGTGCCACATCTACACGTCTTTTAAACACCTTCAGGGATGGTGACTCCACCAGCCTGTTCCAGCACTTGATAACCCTTCTGGTGAAGAAATATTTACTAATATTTAATCTAAACCTCCCCTGACACAACCTGAGGCTGTTTCCTCTCATCCTGTCACTTGTTACGTGGGAGGACAGACAGACAGACCCCTCGCTACAACTTCCTTTCAGGTAGTTGCAAAGTGATATGTTCTTACCTGAGCCTCAGTGCATACTTCTTCTGTTTATGCAGAAGCATTGTATTTGGGCTCACTCAGTTTGCTGAGAATAAGAACTAAATCTGACTCACCGAAAGGGAAAAATGCCATTTACGCTTTTTCACGTGTGCTCTACAAATGGTCCCTATTGAGCACAATGCATAGAGCTGTCATTAAAGGAAAAATGCAAAAAAAATATTTGTGAAGCAGAGAAAGTTAACAGGGTTTTGTTTAAGACACTACTAAAATGTGAAGACAGACTGTTTTGAATACCCGTTCCCAAGAAATGAATATGATGCAGAATACTAGAAAAGACAAGAAAAAATACAAGCAGGTATAGGTTCCCAAATACACCCAAGTTAGGAGACCAGACTGTGCAGGGAGTGTGGTCAGTGGTTGGATAAAATTCAGTCTTCTGCAGGGGTCCAGAAAGAGCCTAAGCCCTTGGCAGACACTTTCAGACTGATAACACGTGAGTGGAATACCACCACAAGCCTGGTGCTGCTCATGTCCTAGTTTTATAGTGCGTGCGTGTGGAGCAAGACCTCGCTGAGGGTGTATTAAAGGCTTTGGATGCCCCCGGCCATACCACTATGGAGCATATGAACCTCCTATGGATTTATCAGCTCTTTATAAGTGACATAGCTGAATCCAGATTTTTACTTCATTTTTATTTCAGTGTTGGGGTAGACTGAAAAACTTTATGGACTCCTAGCATCAGCTGTGCCATGCCCTTTTAATACAGTTACAAGCTAGCAATATTCACATCAAAACTAGATTGTCTAGATTACATTTGTCCTCTCTCTGTGAGGGACCTGAGTTCAAGTTTCTAAACTTCGTATTATAATATGTCACTTTATTAACAGTGGTCCTCCATCCCCTCTTTTAAAAATAATCTTGTAATGTGGAGTCTGCTCCATTTGGAGAAGGAGACAGCAAAAGAGTCGCTAAGAGTTACCTTTTCTCTGGTACTCCCTCATCTGTGACACTTTGCAAAAGTTTCCCCAATGTGGATGAAGTCCGAATACAGAGATTCGTCACAAGGCTGCAGCAGCTTGCAGTAGCCTTCACTGAAGACCCCTCCCTGCTCTTCTTCATTGCATCTTTTTAAATGCTTCTCACTTTTGAGGCATCTTCCTTTCATTTTCGTGCCTGCTCTCTCTTTCCAATGCTGGCAGCGCATTGTAAGGCAAGTGAAGCTGGGTGGGGGACGTTCCCTTTTCTTAATGACAGCATAGTATCCAAACACAAGTTCAAAAAAAACACATTGCAGAACTGGTGCCCTGCCTATAGGTAACCCACGCGCAATCAGCAGAGCTGAAGCTGTACATAAACTCCTCTTTGGAAATGGCTGTGGCACCACAGAGCTGCCTTCAAGCCAGTTCAGGCGGGTGGCAAGAAGTTGCCCTGCTGAGGGCTGCGGAGCGAGGGGGCCAAGCGTGGGCAGGATGGGGGCTGTCCCCTCCTCCCCCATAAGCATCCCCGGGGTCGGCATGACCCCACTGTAATGCAGTTCTCCATCCTGAGAGGGCCTGCAGCTCATAAACTAACATTTCTGGAATCAACAATCTCCAGAGTGTTTCTAACAACATACTCCATCACTTCTTGTCACTTTTTATTCAGTGAAAGTAAGACAATTTTTGAGATGGACAATGAAAAGCAATACATAAAATCTAAGACAAATGAGCATAAATGGCCCTGCTGAGAAACTAGATCATATGTAATTTAATGGAGGTAGAAGGTCATTCTAAGCACATTAAATATAACAGCACACAGCACAGAACCAAAGCAGATCCTTATGTCATGGTGATATTGAGATTGAAAGATCACACGCTTAAAATAAAAGGAAAAAATGGGAGGGGTTGGTAGGTATGTTGTTAACGCCATTTAACGTTATGCTTTTTAAAAAAAAGTAGTAGTTATTTGGCATATATTTGAGGAGACTAAGCCACAGATATCTGCAAAATACATATTAAGTGCTTGACAAAATGAAAGTCAGATCTTTTTACCTAAGTGCCATGTAGGCACCCAGAACTGAAGCACCAAAGTCATTCATCACTCTCAGGAGCCCTGCATTCATCCTGTTTTTGAGTGTACACCAATAATTCAGATTGAGATTAAGGACAGCATTTAATAAGGGAAGAAGAATGGGAGCTATCACCTATATTAAATATTGACAGAATAAACACCAGAGTGCTGGCTATTTTATCTCCTTTAAGAGCTGAAAAGATACATATGCATGTTTTCAGAGTACTGGCCCCACAGAACATGTGTGTGCATTTTCAATCACACAGGGATTATTTTTTTATGTAGTTTTTTCAGCAATGTTTGAATATGTTTCGTACAAATGAACTCAGCAAGCTTTCATATGTTAGGCTATTATTGTTATTTTAATTATGAAGAAAAATGGAGGGAGTTGCTGATAGCGGTATTCTATGTGACAACGGCATATGTAAGGCTACCTGTTAAATCAGCTGTGTAGGACACAACCAAAATTGCAGGCGCTGTGTCTTCATCTACTGTCATTACAGAAGCACTAAAAGCTCACTGCACAGTTTTGCATATATACTGTATGCACCATATATGTAACTGAAGATATTCATGCATAATTCCACATTTCTGACCTTAAGTCATGTTGTGTTACATTTGGAAACTAAGTAGCTGTAGATAAATTATGCAACACTAACGAGATGTGACACATTTGAAATTTTCTAAATGTAAGTTATCAATGTTTCCTTAATAAGAAAAAAATCCAAAACCAACTTTTAAATCACACTTTGTAGCTTTGTGATTTTTATCTAACAGAACTGCTCTACAAGTGTCTGGTGACTACACTTAAGCACCAACAGCTGTATAGTATTTGATCCAAACTCAGTGGCATAAGCGTCCCATATGGACGTGAGAAGGGTTGTTTGACTGTACGCTTTTGCCACACCATTCCACACGTTCACTTGGAGATGAGCACAAAAATATTAAAACATTTTTCGGTATTTGAAACTGAAATTTTCGAAAGTACACTGCTCAGCCCCAATGAGCATCCTCTGCAGGCAGTTCTCAAAAACAGCTAAAAGGCAATAAAGAGGCACAATGCTGCCATTGTCCCTCACAACGTGTGCAAATGGGGCAACAGCCAGACACCAGTAAATACAGATTTGCACCCAGCACAGACTGGATAGCAGACTTCACATGCACTGCTGGTGTTGCTCTGCATGCTGGTTTTCAGAGATAGGGTTGGATCATACTTGAAAACCTGCAGAAGCACTGCTCTTGTTGCCTTTTACTGCTGCAGAGCACACCCGAGTGTGACGGTCTGTTTCAGCTTCTCTGTATTACCCCACACATCTGTGGGATGAAGGACCCCATTTCCCTGCAGATTTCTTCCCCCTGAACTCCATCCCGGTGCACAACAGTGGCCAAGTGTTTACTGGGGTTCTGGATAGTCCCTAGAATGCAAGAAGGAGCTGTAGTTTTCCTCTTTTGCTGGTATTGCAGCAAATGTCCCTACTGCAGATAAAGAAATTCAGTAAGACTTTCCCGTTTTCCTTAATTGTCTCTGATTTTCAGGCAGTCTCTTCTACTAGTTTTCATCTCTTGAAAATGTGGTTTTCTAAATTTGAACATGAAATGCATATTTTCTATTTCTGTATAACTTTGAAGGAAAAATTGGCATTAATCCAACATGTGTAACTCCTGATTCCCAGCCCCCACAAAAATTACCTACTCCTATTTTTTACATCTTTCTCTCCTATTTAGTGGTTTCTCAGATCACTCTGTTCCTCTGAACTGTCCCATGGCATTTGCAGGGAGTCTGTTTTGGAGGTATCCACTGAGATAGGTGCATTTAAAACCCTGAAGAATCAGACATCTTCCTGTTAGGGCGATTTCTGCTTGAGTTAACCAGGCTACTCCTTCCATGGCTTTCCTAGCTTAAGGGGATCCAAGTGCTAGCAAACTACATTTCATTTCATTTTAAAATCTTCAAAATATTCAGCATGCACAGAAAGCTACAGAGAAATCCACAGCTTATAGTCTTTATGTAAGTGGAACTATGCAGTAATACTGCGAAACATTATCTAAAACCTATAACATAAATTACGATTCCCACAATTTCACTAAGTTGTCTGTTAGTCCAGAATTGCACCCATGAAAGACTATAGAATAGCTATTTTTTTTCTCAACAAGATTTCTGCCCCCCCATCCACATATGCTGTTTGAGACTGTGATACAAGTTCATCTTTTCAAGATTTTGAAAGTTTCTAGATGAAAGCAAAATCTGAATCTGTTGTGTGTAGCTCAAGCCCATGTCTAATGTAAACATTGCTGTGTTAGCGTATATTACCAAGAAAGCATGAGAGAGAATATTTAAAGTTACTTTATGTACATTATGGTATCCAAAGTTTTCCCATGTGTGAATGTATCCCTTAAGCAACCAGCAGTGTGATGAAAACTGGCTGTTTCATTTCTGAATGTTGAGCTGGCATGCTGCTATCAGTCTATCAATTTTTCTCACAAAGTCACATTGAATTTATTGTTTCCAATACATCAAGAAGTGCGAGACTTATGTGAGCCAGTGTGAGACAAGATGCCAGAGAAAAAGTTCAAAATAACTCAGGCGGAACTGTTATAAGAGGGGCTGTTATTTTCAATACCTAAAAAGATCGGATGTTTACTGCTTGAAATCAGCATTTGAATTTCTGTATGAGACAGTGGAATGCGTTGCATTTAACCTGTCTCAGTATCCACAGATGAGGAAATTCAAAAGTATTTCAAAAACCTTGAAAATCAAAATGAATATAACTTACAGATTCTGCTAGGCTCCTCTAGCTAAAAACATACCCCCTGTCAACAATGAAAAGGAATTTTAATCTTTAATATAATTAGCAAAATCTCTAGAAACTAAAACAAACAATGAGGAAAAGTTATTTGGTATTTCACAGTACTGGAGACCTGCAGAGCATATTTTCCTCCTGCTTAGAGCAATACTGCAGAAATAAAAAAATAAAATAGAACGCAGTAGCTCCATTTTCAACAGAAAATGTCAGCACCCTCTTTAAAACAGAAACCCGTAAGTAGGCTGGCCACTGCTAACGTACAGCTGAGAAAAAGTACAGTTGAGAAAAAAGAAGCATGGTCTTCCATTTCCTGCAAATTGTTCAAAAGGCAGCTGACCGCATCTTGCTGTGTCTCGCACAGTTCTTACCCTGGTATTAAATGGAATCACAAGGACCACTTATTGTTTCCTTAATATTTCTTTGACAAAGTGCTGTTTTCCAGCCAACACAGACAGTGAAATACACATGGGAAGTAGGAACTTGGAGGAGCTTGTCCTTACAAGACAGTAAGTATGTGTTACGTTACGGTATGGTATGTTATTTCAGATATAAGCAATAGGCTAATTTGAGGTTATTAGCTTTGTCTTGATACCATCAGTGAGGGAGGGGTGGCAACAGCAGCTCCTGACTTACTGATTTATGGGCAAAGGTTTGAGGTCATGGCTTTGTTTCTCAGTCAGAGACACAATCATGGAGACTGGGAGATGCTTTTAGGTTGCTCCAAGGTAGCCAGGTGCCTGGAAGTGACATCAGGGCTGGGTCCTGCTCAGCTATTCGTACAGCAGTTTCTCAAGCAAATGCAGAGGTTGCCTGTACAGCACGTATACAATAAAGCCACCTCTACACAAAATACCTGACCTAATACACTTGTGTGATACAGCCGATGTCCTATGCAAGGACAGGTTAGTGCATCTGGAAAGCTTTTGTTTTCTATTACACAGCATAATAGTACGCTTTTGCCTCCGACTGAGAATGTGGGATGGAAATACAGCATCCCTGTATGAGATCTCAAATCAGGTCCCAGGTTAGCACCTCCTCCTTTTAACTCTCTCCTCATTGGTCTCCAAGCCAATACTACCCTACATTTACAGAGCATCCTCCAGTACCACCTGTACACCAGCGATGAGTTCTCCTGAAGGGCAGGTGCAAAACAACACAGGTGGATAAGCTCCGAGTGCGGGGATGCATGAGGCACAGGCTGAAAAACCTTCTCTCAGCATTAAATGGTACTTAAAACTCCACAGCCTCACGTTCTGTAAGTTGTCCAAGAGATCCTTTAGTTTAAAAGTGGAAATCCAAGCCATAACAGCAGAAATGTGGGTGAGCTGTCTGGTTGGCTGGAGCACAAGGACCCACAGGGAGGTAGATGTTAACCAGAGGGTCCTGGCCATGGTAATTGACATCTCTGTGCTCAACCACACACTGCAGAATTTGTTTCTCTTCCGTTGACCAAAATCAGAGGAAGAATCCAGCACAGTGCCAAAGCTCAGTGTCGCAGGCTAGCATTCACATGTGAAATAATTTTAAACTAAAAGAATATCTAGATTCAGACTGGATACAACAAAGAAAACTAGATATAAGGAAGAAATTTTTTATGGTGAGGGTGGTGAAACACTGGCACAGGTTGCCCAGAGAGGTGGTAGATCCCCCATCCCTGGAAACATTCAAGGTCAGGTTGGACGGGGCTCTGAGCAACCTGATTGAGTTGAAGATGTCCCTGTTTATTGCAGGGGGGTGGGTTGGACTAGATGACCTCTAATGGTCCCTTCCAATCCAAACCATTCTACGATTCTATGAAATTCATTCAGTGGCACCTTTCTCCTAAAGCACATCAGGCTTTGTGAAGAGGAGGAGAAAGGCATGTGTGCCCAAGTCGAGACTGGCACTGACTGTGTCAAGCGGAGCCACATGGGCAGTCACTAGTGCTGTTGGTGCAGCGGTGAACTTGCTCTGTATTCCTTATGCAGTATTAAGACACTGGCTGTAAGTGTTTAATATTCGTTTTAGGTTTAAAAACCCACAGCAACTGATATCAATGTGCATTATGCAAAATAACCACAATATCTGCAAGCTTCAAAACAAAGATAAACAATGTTATTTTCCTTCACTTTTTTTGTACCATTTTATATAAATAAGATTAATAACACCTGCTGACATTTTCTTCCTTAAAACTTTAGGCCAGTATTATGCTACTAACTAGATTTCAAAAACAGGAGATGAAAGTGATAAATTAAAAACAACCCCTGATCTTCGCATATTTAGCTTTCCATTACAGAAATCCTTGTATGTATCCACATGGTCTTTTACTTGTATTATCTTGCATTTTGTATCACTCTAATCTCTTTACCATAACTTAAATCTAACCTGTTCTGTTTTTCGCAGTGAAGTCTGCTGTCATCTTTTCTTATGTCATTAGCATGGAACACATTTCTATCAAATAGATAATGGGAAAACAAATTGCATTCTGTTCTTTCTACGATAAATAGTATGATCAAAAGTTCATAATTTTGGGAGCTGAAGCTGCGAAATAAGATGATAGAATTCATGAGTAGCTTTCAGAATGATGAATACTGAATCAGAGGTTAGTTGTGGCTCCAAAACTCATGAGGTTTACACACACACACACACACACACACAAGTTTGGTTTGCTTTCTGCGATGTTCATTTCTATGGAGTCTGACTACTCTTGTTCAGGGGAAATCACATTATAACAAGGGAATGAGAAAAAAAAAATCTCTTTGCCCATGTAAAGATCAATTGCTTATTAAACATTATTTCCATTTCTAGAGCTTCCTCCATCCGTAAGTAACTGATAACTATTGCATTAGATGTTCTGTGTAACCCCAGCAGGTTCGCTTTTAGCCGTTCTCAGAAGCTGTAAAAGTCCTATCCAAGGAACTGACTGCTAATTGCTTTGGTCTTTATCAGATCCTAAAGTGGAGCTGTTCTTTTCCAAGTCTTCACTTTAGTAAATATATGTTGTTGTAAAATGTCACTGTAACAGAAATTGATGCTTCAGCTTTCTTTGCCCTTTCTTAGCACATGAAGAACTAGCAGTCCATGGAGTTAAAGAGTCTTATTCCCACTTTCCCCTGGTCTTAGATCAACCTATGTGTCATTTTAGATCTTCCTGATAAGTCTGCTTTTTTTCAGTGGAATCACAGCAAAATGAAGTTCGGGTAAAGCAGAGGAGAGCCAAACCCCAGCTGCTTATATGGACTTTCAAATTGTGCACCTCATTGGGAATTGCCTGTTCCCTGTACCGTCTGATGCTAGATGAGATGTGATTCAGAGGACATTTAAATGTTGGTGGAACAATTTATACATGTCATTCAACATGTGCAAGGCAATTGTAAGTTTTGCGTTCTTGTATGATATGATATTGGCCAACAAAGGGCTATCCTAAATTTGGATACACCTCATTGCCTCTTCTTTTTTATTTTTTTTTCTGAGAGAAAATGCTATCTGCAATGAGTTTTTGCATTTTACTAAGAGAAAACAGGAACTCCACAAGCTACATTCGGTCCAGGAATGTGTGACTTGCTTGCGTTGCCCATAAAAATCAGTCGCAAGAAAGACACATACTCTTCCAGAAATACTGGCCTTCCTGGACACCATCTGTTCTTTGGCAGTAGAACTAATATATCTTATAAACAATGGGCTAACTACTGCCGTATTAGATGCATACTTCTGTCCAGGAAATCCCAAATGGAAAGATGTCAGCCTAAGCAGAGATGGAAGGAGACGAGAAAAAGACTGGTTTTCATCCTGGTCTTTAGGCATCGATGACACAAACCCTGCTAGCCACAGTGCCTAATGTAATCCATGTAAACAGGCACACCTACTCATGAGAAGTTGTCATTTGTGTGTTGTATAAAGTGCTTGTTTTATACAAAGCAACCCCATGACTGTTACATTTGTGATTCTGTGATTCTGTGATAATATCCTGGACATTCAGTTTTAGCCTTGCTTTGACTCAGATATGCCAATTTCTAATCAGCCAGCAGCACTACAGTGTACTTTTAGGACTGAAGACTTCCCTCAGTACATAACACATGCCAGCTGAGCACCTGCTCAAAGCCTTTTGCAGTCAATTAAAAACTCTAGTTCTTACTGATTTCAAGGAGAGTAGAGGAAGGCCGAGCCCCAGCCTGGATGCTAGGTTTATTAGACACCACATGTCCCTCTTTAAGTAATTACTTACATCTGAACCATTACCTTTATCAGGAAAAGATGAACTACAAAATCTGAGAATAGAAATACTATTTGGACAACGTTTCACCAAGAGTAGGGATCGTAATAATCTGATCTAATAAGAACCAATATATGAAATGATGCAAAACCTGCTAGCCACAGTGTCTAATGTAATCCAATCTTAAGTAAAGGTTTTTAATCTGTCAGTAACAGGTTGTATAAAGCACAGTATCCCTGGTCACCTTCACAGCCCACCCTGTGGCCCCTCCAGAAAGAGTTCTGTGGAGAGTTCCCTCAGCTGTAGTATCTCATCTAACCTGAGGTGTTAATCCTATCAGCTCAAACAGCATTCTGATTTGGCCCAAGACCTTTCAAATATTTCAGGATGAGGACAGAATAGCTCAGGGATAAACAAAGTGCTCTTGGAAGACAAACTATTTTTTTCATTACTACAATGTAAATTAAATAATCTTCTTATCTTCACTGTTTGTGTTTACTTCTGCTTACTTGGATTTTTCCTTATCAACTTTTGCCAATCTCGGCACATTTAACTTTCAATATTTTCATCCTCTGCCTTTTCCAGGCTGCTTCTGGTTCAGCTCACTTACCAGTTGTCAGTTTTAGCATGATATTCTTTAATTTAGATAGCATCCTTTTCCATTCACCGTCATTCCTAATTGCTACATGAAGGTGAATTCCCACCTGTAAGCAAGCAGGGATTTGTTACCCTGGCCAAGAGAAGCAATCACCTGTGCATACATTGGAAAGTGTCAGCTGATATTTTATAAACCTTTGTTTTCACAGAGCTCACAGATCACTTGCAGTACAACATTTGGTGAGCTGGAAGCCTGTCTTAATGATCGTTGCTCATGCACATGGTTACTGGAAAATCATTCATGAATATTGAATCCAATTATTATGAACAGGTGCAAACAAGTAACTACATTTCATGCTCACTGAGATATCACAAACTTAAATTTGATAAAGTTAATACATAAATATATACTCTGGTACACAACAATAACTTCATGTACATTCATGAGAATGCAAATATAATGATCATGAATCTCAGTTTTGAGGTTGTGATGAAGATTCATTTTCAATAATTTTAAACAATTATTTCACCTCATTGCTTATATCTTTCTACAGCTGGGAATCCAGTAAGGGGAGAAAGAATACAGTTTGTTGCAGTCTCATTCTTGCTAAAAAATGAGGGTCATGTAGGTCCTAAGAGAAAGAAAGGTAGAGACTGGTTCATATTAAAAATCTTTCAGAGCTGTACTGTGCTGAAATTGTTAATAGAAAAAAGCAGTTGAGTGGGACCTGTGCTCCTTTTGGAACTGGGCCAGAAGTCACCATGGGCACATACCTGAGCACATACATGTCCAGCTACACAGCCTTTACCAATAACAGTTGTTTAGAACATACAGAAATGGATAGCAACTTCTGAGTGGCCAAAGCCAGTCTGCAGGACTCTGGTACCACCAGTGTGAAGCTGGACCTACCAGGAACTTCTCTAAATCTATCTTAAAACATTTTCCATCATCACAGAAATTAGAAGGCCCGTCCAGAGACATCAGCAAACTTCTTTTCCTATTTTTCTCCCCAAATTGTATTTCATTTGCCAGCTTGTCTTTTATCGTGCATACCTCTTCCTGCAACGTATGTATTAAAAAGAATGCATACCTCTTTTTAGACTGCATCTACCAAACTTAACTTTCTGAGTGTCTTTCAGAATCATCGACTTTATTTTCTACCTAAAATGCTAGTAGCCCTTCTCTGCAAATATATTTGTTTGAATTCCTCTTTCCTCAACAAGGATGACCTGAACTGGACACAGACTCAGCCAGGGTGTTGTTCAGCACCTTTAATACTTTTTGCTTTGGAAGCACAAATGGTGAGATGCTGCCACTGCTCTGCTGTGATTGCACATTGCGTTCACAAGGGAAACATCTTTATGAAAATTGGTCTCATTATTTTTATGCTTCATAGTTCCCACTAAAATGATTTTGGCCAGATATAAGACTGTTGAACATCACTGAGCAGAAAAGGAAACATTCAGCAATCCTGGCAACCTTCTAGAAAGTGTTGTTGTTGCTGACCTGAGCCCTGGGGTGAAAGTTATAATGATAACAGTAGTAATATTAGCAATACTAATAATCTCTCATAATATTATAAAATGCTTCTTCCTGTGTTTGGGGAAAAGGTCTATAGTGAATATCTAAGTTGCATCCCCAATACTCACTTGTTTTCTATATGTAATAACTCCTACATTCCTCACAGGGCATTTTCATCAGTTCAATCTTCTATCTGTTGGGCAATATGCTCCCTCATTATTTCCAAGGTGACAATGGAGAACGCTGTAATTGGCCTTCATTGAGCTCCACTCATAATGTCTCTCATTCCTTTCATTTTTTCACCATCAAGGAGAAAGATAAAAAAAAAAAAAAAAATCACCGGAGTGTTTTATGTTCTATGCAAGGACTGAATGTGGCCTGAAGAGACGTATTTTGGATTAGTTTTGGTTATGTACAACCGAAGTCAATTAGGATTGCCTCAGAAAAAAAACTAAATGAGGAGGTTATTAAACTTATTTAAATAGCGCAATTAAGCTCTGCTCCTCAAGGTTTTAGCTTTGGCACTTTTCTAAGCAATGTGGAAATGCAGACTATGAGTAATTGTAATAGATGCAGGCAAAGAAGAGTACTTGGAGGTTGAAGTCATTCCCCCATCCAAATCAAGACCCACAGCCATTTGCAATTGACTTAGGCAAGGACAGGAATTCACTTTAGGCTGTCAGTACTGTCCAATTACTGGGAGGCTGACTTGGACTGCCACAATTTACCTTTCTAATATTTAGTGGGCATCTGCTGGACAGCTGTAAGATCACATCTTTGAAATTAAACTTTGTGCAATTGCTTAGAAGATGCTATTTCATATTTTACATTTTACCATCTCTCCTAGAGAACATAATGCTATTACCCATATGTCATCTACTTGTTGTTCTGGAATAATGCAGACCGGAGGACTGACTCCCCGCTGTGGTACTTCATACTCATGCTGCTGTAATATTACGTTACATCACTTGAAAATTGGAGTAATATAGTGGTGAATGAAACTATCCATACATTACTGCAGCCTTCAGCACATCTTTTGTATCAATAAAGAGAAGTTGAGACACAGATGGTTTTTACACTGTTATAATTAATAATCATGGTATCATGTTAGTGTCATCTTAAGATAGTAAAAGTGAATCTATAAATTGTATTCAGCATTTTTACAACATCTACAATGACTGCTTTTTGCAGCAGAAGGGTACAGCTCTGACAGTACCTCTTTTTGAACTGCATCCATAAAGAATAATTTCAATTTACTGCTTGCTTTCTTTAATCTTATTTATGAAGTGGCATCGTTAATTTTTTCTATATAACATCTTTAGATTCATCCTCTACAGGGTTAGATTACTTTTCTTTTTTTCAATTCTGTGTTTTCTTTCTCAGCTTCCAAAGCAAATCTGTTCTGGACAGGATGATGTGTTACACAGCACTCCCAAGACCCAACACCATATCACCTGTGGACATCCCCAAACCCCATTTGATAGAAAAATATCAGCTGTCCTTTTGAGGCTACTTTTAGGGTGACTTCTTCAGAACAATGGAGACATGTATACCAAATATAGGTGTTGATGAAAAGTATAATTTTACGTGCAGGCATTTACTTCAGTGTTTTGAGATGCTTCCTTTTTTTTCTCTTGTCTGAAAAAGCAGGGGCACGTTTCAAACCGAACACATGCTTAGTCATTTTTCTGAATCAGAGCAAGATCATATCAAGGGCAGATGCAGCTATGAAACACTGTTGCATCTAGAACCTTTAAAAACATCTTAAATTTTGAGAGAAATCCCTTTCAATTTGGATTCAACTCTTCCCACTTTTGTTCCCACTCATAGGAACAAATCCCACTGAGATGCTCTGTGTTCCCAGCTCAGATCCTGACCAAAATTGCAAGTGAAATGGCAAGCTGGGATTTCATAAAGGATGTTCTATCAGCTTATTTCAAAAATTTGAATAAAATTTGATTAAAGTTCCTTTCCAACTATGACGAAGGGTAAGCATATTTAATGGTTGGACTCAATTATCTTCAGGGTTTTTTCCAACCTAAATGATTCTGTGATTCTATTTTCCCAAATTCATTTGGCTGTTGAGGAGCCCAGACATACAGACATACTGGAGAGAAAGTACCTTTTTAGAATGTTTATGTAAATTACACATTTTTTAACCAACGGATGGACTATTTCCTACACAGCATAAAAGGAATGTGTTTTCCTACACAAAAGCTGTAATTTACATGATGTCATCTACTATCCTAAATCAGAGCAGTAAAATGCAGCCACAAGAAGAAAGGAAAAACATATCGTTGGGTCTGCCTAGCCCAGTAATGAGTCTCTGGCAGTGGCCCGTAAGAGATGTCTGGAGAGTTTTAGGCTACAACCACCTTACTGTGGGGACTGGCCTGGTCTCTCCCAGGCTACAGCCTTATTTTTATTGGAAATTTACTGGGTCATAACAGCGGTTTCTGTTTAGTAAGTATTGAAGGTTTTTTTTTTTCTTTCCCATGAATGTCTGATTGATTGCTCTTTGAATTCATGTGAGCTTCCTGCATCACTAGCAGCCTGTGGTGGTCTGTTCTGTGGGCTGAGTACCTCTCATTTTTCAACCTGTCACGTGATAATTTCACCTGGTGACCCCTAGTTCTTGCACTGTGGGGAACAATGAACCATTGTACCTAGAGATGTGCCTTGTCAAGTGATCTGGGCCATTTAGTTTTCCCATTCCTTGTCCCAAACATCTTTATTCTCAATTTTTGTATCTGTATTAATTTTACTATACTGAATACAACAGCTAAACCTGCAACGCCATTATGGACATACATGAAATATACTGAGTTTGTTCAGGGTTTTTTTTCAAGTTATTGTGAAATTCCTTTATCTATTATTCAGATCCAGAAACACATATTAGAAAAATACAATGTACTTTTTTTTCGAGCTCTTTTGACAGTAAGGTCCTTTAAAAACTGTTCTGTTCTGGAGGGCACCTTTGCAGATTCAGTTATGCAGTCAAGTTCATTGATAGAGTAATCCTAAGTGATTGTGAAGACTTGACATCTGCCTTGATCCACCAATATTTTTCAGATATCACATTGATCGGTTTTACAGTCTGTTATAACAGAAGCTTAAGTAGAGCTTTTCACAGACTCAGAAATGCTTATGGTGAATATCCCCAATCACTTTTCAAGAGCATCCTATCAAGTTCAGTTGAGAAAGATGAGATTAACCTATTATGGATGTCGTTTTTCTAAAACACCAATATTTTCATTTGTCAGTTATCGCTGGCAAGAAGCAGGTTTGACCTTTAAGACAGGAATCTGTAAGATGCTGTCAAAATGGATCAGAAACTCAGATGAAATAGATGTGATACAGCATTACCAAGACTGCAGAGTGAGAGTTCACTGACCCTTATGGCCCCCAGAAGACCCCTTTCTCCTAGATATATCAATGGCAAACACTAACAAATACCTGCTTTACTGAAATATATTTTGGTAAATTTTAACTTTTTTGCAAGGAAAGAGCTAGCAACAAAACAATGACTGGTGTGGACAAAGCACTCTCTCCACTGGCAAAGTAGCTCGACTTTCTGCAGTTCTGTCACTTTAACCTTTGAAGACTTCAGCTTTGGGACTGTGGATTGTTGTGTGCTGTATTTATTAGTTCTGTAAAGTAAGTTAAATGAACAGGAATTCCCAAATTTTCTCTGTATCTTTTTCTCCCATGCTGTCATGTCTAAAATAAACTGATTTACTTCATTTCTTTCATGTTCCATCTATGAAGATATGGAAATATTCTTAACTATTGGTACATTACAGATAAGTATTCACAGAATCAAGAATGGCTGAAGTTGGAAGGCACCTCTGGAGGTCATCTTGTCCAGCCCCCTGCTCAAGCAGGGTCACCCACAGCAGGCTGCCCAGGACCATGTCCAGATGGCTTTTGAAGATCTCCAAAGACGGAGACTCCACAGGGTCTCTGGGCAACCTCTGCCTGTGCTTGGTCACTCCCACAGGAAAAATGTTTTTCTTTATGTTTGGAGAGAACCTCCTGTGTTTCAGTTTATAGCTGACATTTGATATATCATCTATTTCTGAATTTATGATATTTTGTGGTAAACAAGGAAGGCAGATAATTTTGAACCACTTAAGACTAAAGGGGCACATAAAATGATGCTAATAGGTTGTAAAAGAGATCTACACATACAATATTGCAACAAATAAGTGGTTCTCTGTGGTTCTACTAATTCTAATAGTTCTGCACACCAGAGCTTCATAAAGATACTCTCTCTTATAGCTTCTTCCATTCCTTTTCTGCAATGCATTAAATCTTTCTTCAACAACTGGAGCAAGTAAATGCATAATATTATTGAAGTATTTACTCTGAATTTCAGTATCTTCCTATTTAGTATTTTAACTCTTGAAAAGGAATTCTGGAGCTGGAAATATTCATAAAATCACCATTAAGACGGCCAGCCCACTCTGTACGGAGGATGAGTGGAGATTAATATTCAAGAGCAGAGTTAAAATTATGCTCAGGCAAGTATAGAGATCTGCAGCAGAAGATGACATAGAGCCATACTTTCATTCCTGTCACCCCCTCAGGCAAAGTTCTGCACAGCTGAAAATCTGACTTCATGTTAAATTTTTTTTAAGCAGGCTTGGTAGTAAACATGTCCTGCAATATAGTAAAATAAGGCTCTGCTTTTCCATTTCCAACATCGTGCTGTGTTTCTGATCTGCCTCCTCAAAGAAAACATTCTTCTGAGATACCATATCCCTTTTACTTCAGGTATTACACAGTGAAACATTCAAAATCAGTAATTTAAAAAAAAACATAAAAATAAACTTTTTTCTTGTTGGATGAGGTCCCCATGTTACTTGCATGAAAATGCTACTGAAAAATCCGTGGCAGTCAAACCTTACTTTTGCTCATCTTCTTAAAAGACATGGAAACACTCTGCTTGCTACAGATATTACAGAGTAAATACTTCCTTGGTTTTCTGTGGATGTAATCCATTTCTCCTTGAATTTCTTTGGCCATGTTGAGTTTCTCTATTTTATGCAGCATACAGCACTGAGTATTATTTCATTATGTGATACTTGATAAGTGCATGTATTTTAAAACCATCTTAGAGAATATTTCTATAAAAATAGCTGTGAGAGATTGAAATACTAGTGATGAGTTTTTATTTCATAACATCACCCTTCCTGATCAAATGGAACAATATAGGGCCTGGCATTGTCTGAGTAATTGCATCCATCTTCTGGATTTGTTGAATGATCATTTACTGTTTTCTACTTTGGGTGATCAACTTTTTTATTGATGAAGCTCATACAGAACTGGTGCAAAATCATACTGAAATTTTATGACAAATCTGAAAATTGAATGGCTGTCTTGCAAGCCCCAATGATATGCCTTACCAGCAAGATCCTCATCTAACCAAATAGTGTTTCAAAGCCAATCCTCTACTCAGGAATAAAATATGAGCCCCAGTCCTGGAGTGGGTCCACAGGTCTAGTTACTGATTCCTGTAACTGAATACAAAAGGCGTGGCAATTGATTTTCACCTATACCCAAATTCGTAGCTCCTGTGAAGTTTTGAGCTACTGAGAAACTTCTGCTATTGATTATGCTTCCTTAGAGAACATTATATTGCAAGAGTATATAACCACTCCCCATTTCTCTGCCTGCCACTGCTCTTACGCTCTGCCAAGCACAGAAGATGTAGGATGTAGTTTTCTGAGCAGGAAATGCCCATCAAACAGATGATTTATCTTCCCAGAGAGATTTATTCATCTTTCATGTATTGCAGTGGCGAAGTGAAGATTATCACTGCAAGACTATTGCACTTCTTTAGAGACAGGCAACCTTTGCCTGTTCAAACAGCTTCAGTCACATTGCCACTCATATTTGCAACCAAAATTTGGCATGAAAGTTTACAACAATCACTGGAAGAATAACACACCTTTTTCATATTTACCTGGTGTAGTTTAACCTGTTTAGTAGATCAGCAGCTCAATTCCTCCCATGCACCACTGCAACAGCAGTGCCCTAGGCTCATGTTTTTTATTTTTGTGACAATTGCAGATTTTTCAAAAATAACTTAGAATATAAAATTATTTTCCTTCAAAATCTTTATCTGGAAAACACTTTTTCTGTAGGAAGTGGTAGCACCAAACAAAAAATCTTGACACAGTCGGCACTGAAGTTAAGGGGACAATTATTAACACAAAGGAAAAATTTGCATCAAGGTTTATTAAAAGCAAATGTCTCCAAGCTTCATCCTTTAAAACTCTGCCTTCATTTACACCATTTCTAGTGAATGCTACAGCCATCCTCTTACAAGCGCATCTCTTCCCGATGCCCGTTAGAATAGTTAAATGAAATATGTGCTGTTATTTGAATACGAGGCCCCAGATGCCGGGCTGCCCGTCGGTGGCACAGGATGGCTGCCAGGCCATCTGGCTGACGCCTGTCCTGGGGAGGGCTCTGCAGCTCGTCCTCTGGCTTGCACCACAAAGGTCTCCTGCTACCAGGGCAGGCCTGTAGCCAGCGCCTGGTGTCACTTTTCCCCATAAAAGTCAGCACAGGATAGGTCAGAAATGATGCATATAAATGGAAGATCACAGCAAGTCAGTTTAATACTCCAGGATTTCAGGATACGTTGCAAGGACATTTGTTTTCGCTCATTTGCACTTTTTGAATATATGTACACTTGTCTATATATATGAAAGAACTAGCATGCATACTGCCAAAATCTTCAGCTCCTAACTTGTGTTCCCAGCTGTCACCATGTGCCACAATTTCTGGTGCTTTCAGGTGGCAGAGTATAAAAAGCAGCAGTACTCTGCTCCCTTCCAGTGCCCAGAACTTCATCCACCCTGCATCTACCCAGCACTCTATTGGTATTCTGTCACCAGTGCCTGCCCAGCCATGCCCATAACAAAACCAGCCAGAGTTTGACTATGCCTATTTACCAGTTAAAACTCCAGGGTGCTATGATTTGGGGGTTTTTTTCATATGCTATAATATATTCTGCTCTCTGTCAAAATAGAAGCCCCAAGGTCATCACACTCCTTTCTGTTTAACTCTCTGTTACTCAATCAAAAAAGATGTACATTTATCATTGCAGCTTTCAAACTAAGTTTTCTTTCTTCAAGTTATTTCTTCAGATTTCCCACAGAAAAAAAACCTCGACACAAATAATCCTAATTAGCTTACTAACAGAGAATTTAGCTTTACTTTTCCTGATAAAAACTGTTTCAGTAGAACATGTTCATAGTAATTTTTCATTTCTGTCCCTTGTTTCTTGACTTGCCTCTTAACTTTTTTGTACTAAATTTTAACATTTTAGATTATAAGATGAAGAAAAAGCCTCTCTCTGAAGATTTTCTCATCAAGTGAGTCATATGTATTTTTTAATAAGGACATCAAAGTTTGTTCCATCCAGCCTGATGGAACAAACACCTTAAGACATCTTCTGCACATGAGTGTTGCTTTAAAAATACTAAAGCTCTAGAGGTTGAATACTTTGCCAGTTTAACAGAACTGAAAGAGTAAGAGACATTGTGATAAGACAAAATGATGACTCAGATCTCCATGTAGCATACAATCAATTTTATAGGATTTTTTATAGGATTTTTTCAGCCCGTGTCCTTAGTGGTCTTTGCCTCTGAATTTTTGCTATGTCAGAACATCTTTAATTTAACTGTTCAGAAAAGCTTTTCATACTTTACAGAAGATTTTATTTATTTCTCCATTATGAAATGCAAGTTTTGGATTATTTGTGGGTTTTTAAACAACATTTCTGCAGGGTTTCCAGTGGTCCTGCTGGACAGATTCTCAGCTGGTACCTTCGTGTTTCACACTTTTTCTTGCAATTCCCATGTCTAAACAATTGACAGTTCACTTGGTAAAACAATTTGTTTTCCCTAATGAAAAAAAATGTGTGCATTGCCTATTTTGTGCAGAACTGAGGTTTCTCAACCTCCAGCTATTTTTCCTATTACGGCATAAGTCTTGCTTCTAGACAGAAATAGAATGAGAGGTTGCAGCCTGTGTACCTTACAGCTACTATTCTTAGCCTGCCCAAACACATTCCCTACTAGCTTCCGTTTCACCTTTTTTTCTGACTGTGGTGGGTTTCTTGATATATCAGGATCTTACCACCATATCTACAGGAACACTCTCTCCAATCTGAAAGGTTTTTTTTCAAGTTAAACTTTGTGCATAGTAATCCTATTTTCAGTTCATCATTTTCCAGTAAGACAATTAGGCTGTAACAGTCCACAGTCATGGACAAAATAATTAGTTACTTGAGGATAAAGATTTGTGAACTGGAATTAGATCTAACTGGTGATACATGTATATGTATGACTTGTTTCACATGTGTGACTTTGAACTTCACATAAATAATGACACCTTGTATAAAAAAATCAAAATCCACTATTTCTATCTTTTCACCTTCTGTGGAATTTACTAGCTTTTTAAAAAGAAAGGGTGTGCTTCTTCAAGAATTGATGCTGGTGTATAATCCAGAACATACATTTTCTTCATAGAGTTTTACCATGTGAACTCACAAATTAAATCAAACATTCAAAAGCTAAGCAAAGTTTGGGTTGTTTATGTAAAAGATTAGGTGGATTATTTGGACCCACAAAAAAAAAAATTATTCTATAAATTTGGATGGAGTGCATTAAAAAATGCACAGTACAAAGACTTCCTTCTCAATGATTTAAGCTTTGCAAAGATTTGGGGTGATATCATAGCTGGGGATTTATTAAAAAAGGAAAATAAACCAAAGAAAACAGAGTGCTGTAGTAGGTAGGTATAGTAGATAAGAATTTTTGTGCATGGTCAAAATCACCAAAGCACTGGACTTGTTGGAATAGGGTATCTGTTGCAAAAACAGTCCAACGGGACACCAGCCATCCAGGAGGCTAAGAGTTGTACTGGTTACCTTTGCTTCTGCCAAAGTGGTAAAAGAGAGTGAGGTGGGGAGCTCTGTGTTTCTGCACACTAGAAGGAAGCTTCAGTGCAGCAAGGTAGAAGCCAGCTTGCCAAGAGCTGCCATGAAGTAACCTCATTCCTGCTTTTTGGGATGGTAAGAGAAAGGATGGCAAAAGGAAAACAACTGGTCTCAGGAGTGCAAACTTCAGTAATGTCAAAACACTGACAGATGATCTCTCCTGGGAGAGGAATGTAAGAGCAGGGAGAATTATGGAGGCTGGTCAGTTTCATGAAGAAAATCCATCAAGGGCACAAGCACAACCTAATCCGTTGAGAAAATCAGAAAGGGAAGTTAATGAGAAACAAAGTTGGCCAAAATGTGAGCACCTTATTAACCTTCGAATGATGAAGTATATAAGTAACAGAAAGCAGACAATATCATTAAAATGTGGCCAAACAGCCAAAAAGACAAATCATAAACAATTACAAGAAAAAAAAAAAAAAAAAGAAGTCTCTATAGTTAAAGTAAATCCAAAGTTCACTATTCAACAGGAAAGGAAAGCTGGTGACAAATTATCGTCAAATGGTCAAACTGGTGAACTACTTTGTATCAGAATGTCAGCTGAGATCAGGTTGTTAACACAGTGAAAAAGAGGAAAGCTGTCCAAGACAAGATCTCAGATAAAGAAGAAATAGATCAAAGAGTACTTAGTTCTGATTACTTCAAACCATCTGACTAGCAGGTTGTTGGAAAGTATTAGCTGATATGCCTGATGAACCTTGAAAAAACAGCTGGTGAAATTTTTGAGCGGTGGTTAGCCGTCTTTCTGAAAATCAAATGAAGTGTGAAATGGTTGAAAAGAGCAAGGGGAGAAAAGACGCATTCAAACACTACACATAAATTGCATGAGCCTCAAGATTGTATGTCAAATGATCCTATTGACCTATCCAAAGAACAGTTTCACACATTGGAGAAATTATATTGCAAGTATTGTATATAAGCCTATGCATATAATTCTCCTTTGTAAATCTAGGCAGCAGAGGTAAAGTGCATAAAAGTATGGTAGATATCAAGTAGGTAGATAGCAGGTCTTCAGAAAAATACTTAATCTAAATGAGTATATTTTATTCTTGCAAAGGCAAATGCTAGTCAAGTAATGTGGCTTGTAATACATAGTGAATAATCCTTCTACCATACTGAGCACTTCTAGCATCAGCTGGAGGGAAGTCCTCTCTGTGTTGAGGCATTCTTCTTCAAGGAAAGGAGTGACTGTACAGAGAAAGTCCAAAGAAGAATGAGCAAATTTCTTGCAAATACAGCCTACAAGGAAGCCTCTGTACTAAGGGTTTGGTAGCCTACAGAAAAACTCTCAAAATCTTAAGATACACAAAGGACTGCTGCAAAGAAGAAGGCAATAGTCAGCTATCAATTATCTGTGGAGAGAAGACAAACTGCAGCAAAGGATACTGAGGTTACATGTTAGAGAAAATTTCCTTTTTGTAAGGAAAGCAAGATCTAGCTAAAGAAGCTTCACAGTCTTCTCACCAAAAGACTTTAAACACAAGTTTGAAAAACATCTGTTACAGCTGATACAGTACCTGTTAATCCAGCACTGGAAAACAAGCAAGGTCTCCTGTGGAGGTCCAACCTCTTCACATTCCATGTGATTCTGCAGTTGCTTCAATGTGGAGGAGTGAAAACGACTGAAAACAGGAGACGAGCATGTACATGGTGTAGTCTCATAATCCTTCCATAGCTCTGGATAGGTGCAAACGATGCAATTTTTAACTCAACTTACTTTTTTCCCAGAAAAATACACAAGTATTTCCTTACTAAGTCTTGTCGGGCTAAATCTTGTTTAACTTTGTAGAATCCCTACTTATTTAGTATACGTTTGTGTTCACCAATTTAATCCATAAAGTATGTATACCTTAAAAATATTTACCAAAATGTTCAGTAACTTTAATCTATTGACCAAAATTGAATGACTAGCCACTTGGGAAAATCCTAATGCAAAGAAACATTGCTTTTTTACCATTAAATAAGCCCTTATCTCTCTATCCAGATTTTGAAATTTTTAATTAATGTGGTAGAATCTGGCCTTTAACAGACAGCTTTTATTTTAGTATGGTATAATGCTATGAAGTGGACCTTTGGTTCAAACAGTTTATGCTTATTTTTGTTGACCCTATATTTACACCAAATAAATATGGTGCTAGGTTTACATATACATTAATGTAATATAAAGCTAACTGTCATCTGTTCAGAAAAAGTCCCCTACAACAACATAAAATTTCTTCTCAAGCCAAAGAAAGTTTATTTCACTTCTGGTAATTTTATTGTGTGTGTGTGCTAGGTGAAAATACAGAACTGTGAAAAGGCTCATTTTAGCAGGGCTAACAACTCACAAAAGTTATTCTGAGGAATGGGGTAGAATGAATCATATTCATACGTGTGTGTGTTGGATGGCAAAAATCAATGCTTTCTCTTAGCAAAGACACTCTTGGGGATAGAGAAATCAGAGCTGCGAAAAACCTAACAAATTTTGCCTGACAGATTTTCCAGGCAAACTACACTGCTGGTGCACTGGGAGTACGCTGAGGATGCCAGTCCCCGCGCTAGATGGAGTGACCCATTTCACAGTGGCTCATTCTGGATCCCAGGGGGATGCAGATAACCCCAACACACTCCCCCTGCCGATGCACCGACTGGGCTGGGAAGCAGTAGAGATGCTGTGATGGCAGAGAGCAAGAGTCCAAAGGAGGATGCAGTACATATGCTGCAGAAACATGCATATGCTGCCAAATACCAAGCTGAAAAGAGAGAACAATAAGAAAAGTGGATGTGAAGGGAAGGGAAAAAGAAGCACGAGTGAAAAAAAAGGCCTCACACATGTCCCCATCCTATTTAGATATTGTCTCTACGGCCCAATTCAGCTCTGTTACTTGTTTGATGTTAATGCTGTTACAGGTATTTGCTGGACTCTCACCACCATTAAGCCAGTCTAAAGGTGTGCAGGCTTAGGAAGCCCAATTATGTTTAATGGCCTCCTCTTAAAACATCCCTAGCTCACTGAGTCTTTAACAATACCCTGTTAAGCAATAATCATGCCCAGAGTGGTGTATTCCTGCAGGCCTAAGCCACAAAACATAGCCATTGCATGTGCGTGTCCAGCCTCCATTAGCCCCTGCCGAACAGGTGAGAATTCATATTTCTGTCTAGAAAATGGTCTCTCCTGAGAACGAGAAAAGCAGCCTTTTCTGGCCCACCATCACTGATAATTATACCCCTGTCTCTTTATTTGTCAGCAATAATAATGGTACCGTTGCGGCTCAGGAAAGAGCAGAAGAGATGATGAAAGATGCAACACTGGTATGGTGCAGACAGCTACTGAACTACCTCTAGTCCTTGTTAGCAAAAATTATGTGATCTAAATGTCAGTGCCTAATGGAGCTCCATCTGACCACAGGGGTTGTAGCACATACAACAAAAATATGGGAAAATTGTTGCAGCATGATGGCTGCTAGGCTAATACTAGCAGTAAGAAAAGAACTAAATGAAATTGAAAAATTTCATACTTAACAAATGGATAGATGGCAATAATTATTTTGAGCCAATATCTGAATTCGCTTCTTGTCTTGGGTTATGAATTACATGAGTCAATCTGTTGATCTAAGTGGGATGATTTTCATGAAGTCTGGCTTGTCAGTGGGAGTGAGGGGCTTACAAACAATAAATGAGACAAAAGGATTCCTCCCGTCAGCAGTTTGTTAAGGTGCCATGGTAGGGTATTTGCACAGACAATACACTGCAGAGCAAGGTTGAAGGCAGCAGGTAACCACCCAGCTTTTATCCTGTGAGCCTCTTCTATTTTCTGTGCAGTGGACCAGGAAGCAATACTGCTTTATTAAAAAAAAAAAAAAAAAAAAGGAAAAAAAACAAAAAA
>Ga0065711_1027842_pt1 | contig 45599 bp, 21 predicted proteins | sample Hoacrofraction12_FD_59098 | JGI IMG/M metagenome (GOLD analysis project Ga0065711, IMG submission 59098) | Hoatzin crop microbial communities from Cojedes, Venezuela - Epithelial fraction 12 v2 (version 2) | ecosystem: Host-associated > Birds > Digestive system > Esophagus > Crop | place... | reverse complement strand
CCCCCGCCAAATCAGGTAACAAAAGAAACCAGGATCACAGCCATAACTGAAATGATGGAGTACTGAAAGCAAAACCCTTTTCCAGTCATACAGCAGCCCTCTTTCACTGCCTCTGTGCTCTCTCACGATGAGGTGCACACTTATCTGACAGACTAAAATTGGAACAGCACAGGAAGAAAGGCAGTATTTGCATCCCTGAGCACGGGATCATCAGCTGTTGTGAAAAATCAGAGGATTTGGAGATAGATGCTGCTCTCAACATTGCTACAGCCCAATGCAAAAAAATCACCCTGTGTGATGCTGTATGCTTGTGTTTTAACAGTTTGCACTGAAACACAGTGGTGACCTAAATGCACAAAGCGTTACCATTTGCAAATTCCCACCTGTCATTTGTGTTTCTGGAAACAGTATCCCTCGCTGCAGTCTGGACGTTGCCCCAGGTGGTGTCTGACTCTTAACCCAAATCAAACAGTAATTGTTCAGACACTGTCTGGCTCTCATGTGGTGGACAGGGAAAGCACAACAGCCTTCTAGTTACCTCTCAGTAAGCCCGGGCAAGGATTTCCCTCAGGATCTCTTCAGCTTGTTTTCCTCTTAGGCCTTTAGGGTAAGGTTTTAAGGTCACAGTCCCCGTTGCCCTCCCTGTTGCGGCATGGTCCAGCACATTTGACGAGCAGACTGCACACTACGAAAGGGTGTGATGCAAGAGTGGTACTGAAAAGAAGATGAACGTTGCCTTTCATTTTTCCTTTTGCTCACAGTACCTTGGTAATGTCGCTTAACCTAGGAGTGGCCAGACTACAACTCTGGAGCTGTAAATGGTTTGCCAGCAGTTGAGATGTGGTTGCCAATCCAGCTCTTAAGACTACTGGCAGGATTCAGTTGTTGCAGGGCAACTCAGATCCCTGGCTGCTGAAAGAAAAAAGCCAGCAGGTTCCTCTGAGACTGCTGTCAGAATGGCTGCAGGTCCGCACTGTTTGCTCCCTTCAGCTCACTCTGCAGCAGCATTCCTGCAAGTTGTAATCGTACCCTGCTCACAAGGTGCCTCCGGAGCCCCTGTCCCATCAGTTCTTCAAGGCATAGGGCATGGGTTCAGCTTGGCTTGCAGAATCAGGAACTCTCCTCCACAGGTATTAAAGCAAAACTGTTAAACGCTGGTATTTCCTTAAGAACTGCTGGCTTAATGCCGGTAGCCCTGTGCCTAGGACCGCAGCTGCTGATACTGCAAGAAGTGATAGCCTCCATGCTTAAAGAATCAGAGAGGTTCTAGCTCAGATACGAAGAAAAGACTGAAAATATGACACAGTGCTTAAAGTTGTATGCAGACAGCAACAAGCACTCTAGGGACTATGGACCGCCCTGCTTGACTTCACCAAAAAATCTATCACTGCCTTCCGGGGCAGGGTGTGGCATGGGGTTTATACCCAAGACCCCCATTTATTTGATCCTGACTTGAATCTATTTATTTGGCCTTTTAGCCTGAACTTGCACTGTTGTCATCTTTGGACCCAGTGAAAATAGCGACATACATATTGTGGACCTGAACAACAACCAGTGTCTTCTATGAATGGGGCAGAGAAGTAACTGCTCTTTAAATAAATAAATGGTTCAGTGTTATGAAAACCAAAGAACAATAATGTTTTCACATTCAGTGAAAAACAGTTACAGTTTTATCTAATAATTTGATTAAGAAAAGAAATTGTATGTTCATTTTGGAGAAAGATTTTTGATATTAAGCGCTGTTACAATGAGAACTCTGATGATGGTGTACTATCTGGAAGAAGGAAAAAGCTGCTGAGAGATCTCTCTAATACCTGTGATTATGAATTGTTACTCTCTTCTGTAACAGTTTACAGTCTTATTTCTGAACGCAAGATAGTTCACCTGCTTTGTTTCACTTTCCTGGGTGGCTAAACTAAGCAATATAGCTTTGTACTTCCAGATTTTTATGTGAACCTCATGCCATCCCTGGGAACTCATGTTAATCCTAGGGGGGACCAAAAGAATCTACTAACATATGCACACTGCCAAAATAAATGATGGCTGAATTCCTGAGCTAATCTTTGCCTTTGATCTTGTGTTTCAGAAAATTTATTTGGTAAAGTAGTGATGAAAAGTTATCTGACCATTCTGAAGTATCAGCTGCAAATAGCCTAGGCTGTTTGATTTTCAAGATAAATCAGAAAATGTGGGTTTTTTTCCCTCCCTTTCCAATCCTTGGTAATCTCCGTAGAAAGCTTTATAATAAAGCAATTCATAGAGTAGCAATAGCCATTCTTTTTCTGGCACTTATAACCTTGTATATGAAATTGCATGACATGTTGTGTCAGTGTGTGGAAATCTGACTGCATTGTTACCTCTGGAAGTAATGACAGAAAGAGATGGCAACTTTTGTCTTACAGTTTTTCCTCATTGGCTATGTGTTTTTCCTTCTTTCCTTGCTCTACATAAAAGTTCACAATTCATGGTGTTTCTGTCCTCACGGAAAATAACATAAAAGCATAGTAATGGCACATGGTCATGTCTGTCTTGCAGTGAATCTCCAGCATGAGATTTTTTCTACATTTTTACAAAAGAACCCTCGAACAGCACTGTTCTGTGCTCTGGTTATTACTGATCTTGCTTTGATGATTCCCTCACTTGCCCTTTTGTTGTACGGAACCTTCTTTTTCTTCCATTGTCCATTCGCTTCATATTTTCAAATGTTTTTATGGTTTCATATTGTAGCTCACTTGTCATGGATTTTTCAGTACTGTAGAACATGCCCTGCCATTCTTAACACATAGGGATGTTTTGGAGTAGCTCTGGAGATACCACTGAAACTTGGATCTTTGAGGCTGTTTTAGATCTTTTCTGAGGAGGGGTTGTTTTTTGATTTTTTGGTTGTTGCAGCAGGTTTTTTTTAGGTGAAATACAGCCTACTTTTTGCAAAACACCTACTTCTTTATGCTCAATAGCACATTCTCGTTTCAGGACTTTCTGATGTTTACAGCCACGTATGAGAATAAAACTTAAAGGCTTTTTCTAGTTACTGCGTGAAACCTGTATGATAATGAAGTCCATGCTTGAAACAACTTGTACTTGACAGAGATCAGAAGCTGGGGTACAGAAAGATGAAGTTGTCTCACTGGAGACTGAGGAGATCTGGGATGGAGCTCTGATCAAATCTTGAGCATGCTTCAAGACTTTTCTTCTTTTGTACAAGTGTAGATCATCAAGGCCTCATCTAGTAGGGTAGGAAACAGTTATAGAAGGAAAAGTCCAAGTTCTTATTATTTTAGGAGGGATGGGGAGAAATCACTGTAACAGTTGTCATTGCTGTATTATTCCTTCTCTTGCTACGTTCTGTCTCTATCCTGTCTGTTTTGATCAGTGGTAACCAGGAGTGTGGCATAGGCCTGAACTGAACCCACCAAACAGCCCCATCGCTTTCTCCAGAGATGGAGGAGCGACTGCAGACAGAATGGCCAGATAGGGAAGGTCAGTTTGCCTGCCCGCACGCCGTCCGGCCAGACCGTGCACCTTCTCTTTGCGCTGTAGTGGGTGTGGAGGCAGTTTCCAGTGTGTCAGACTGCTGCTGGGTGGAGGCAGGGATGCCTTAGGAAGGCGGAAGGGTGTTAGCAGTTTCCATGAGTACCACAAAGCACAGAAGAAGAGAAGGCAAGAACTTCCACCTGTGGTTTCTAACCTTGCTCAGGCCTTGAGCGGAGAAGGGGAAAAGGGCATGCCTGCTGCATATCTGTAGCCAGCAATGGCTGGAGTCGTTTGTGCAGCTGTTGCAGTTTGTGATGATGTCTGTAAGCTGGAAAATGGATTTCCTTGTTGCTGAGTGTGGATCACCTTCAGACTGCAAATCTGAGTTGATGGTGTCCCAAACTGCTGCTCGTTGCCAGGCTGTATAGAGAAGGTATGCTTTTGCGCGCACTTGAACACAACAGTAATGAAAATCTTTTAAGATTTTAATAGCAATTACAATAATGTAGAGCATAATCAGTAATCTATTGGTAAAGAATGGGTTCTTATTATTTCTTCTGTACTAGTGTGTTTGATAGATATCAGGTGGATAAAATATATCTGCTAGTGTTGTCTTTGTCCTCTTTCTAGTTTTTTCATTTAGCTCATGATTTTATTTAATGGAAGAGTCACTTCTCACATATTGGCTTGACAATTTACAAGCATTTGTTTGTGCTGAATTAAGCACGTTTCTAAACTTTGTCTGTTGCTGCTGACAGTTTGGGGATTGATTTTCATCCCTAGAGAGATGCCTTTTTGTCTTTAAGGCAAATTGAAGTTGACTGCTGAAGCATTCCCTGGTAAGAGACAGAATCTACTTTAGGGATATTTTTCCACTGAGAATTCATTTTTAACTGAGAAACTTCAGCAAGGTCATGTTTTTCGTGACACCAAAAAAAGAGAAAAAGTTCACAGACAAAGAGGTAGCATTAACTTTAGAGAAAACAAATAGGAGCAAATATTACCAAGGTTTTTTTTCCCCTGTAGTTCTCTGTCGGGGAAGCGTGCTTAGATCATGCGGTAGGCAACAATTTTCCAGGCTTTTATTCTGAAAGCACGTGTCAAATGCTGATGTGGGCAATGGCAAAAAAAGATTTTTACTCATTCATGTTTTTTCATGTATGTTATGAGTTAAAATTTTAAAACTTCCATAAAAGGTTTTTTGGACATTCAGATTCTTTCAAGAACAGATTCACTGCTTGTCCACATAGGCAACAAGGGGTGGAGCTTGCAGACGTGAATGAATTAATGTTATGAGCTGTGTGTGAGGATGCAAGATCTCCACCAAACACGGCCTTTAGGAGGTCTTCATTCACATCAAGAAGAGCTAGATACGTGGGGTTTTTTTTGTTTTTGTTTTTGTTTTTTTGTTTGTTTTTTTTTTTTTTTACAGTAGGCTCTGTGGCTGGACACGCAGGGCTGCAGTTAAAAATTTTCACCAGCCTATATCCACCCACTGCTTGCTCCCTTCCCCCCAGTCAGCTTGGCAGTTTTTGGAGACAAACGTTTTATTGTTGTTATATTGACAGGGATGATGGGATTCATAAAATAAAATGTATGTGCATATATAAAAGAAATGTGTATATAAGCATCTGTGTATACATCTGGTCTGTCTGATGTGGTCAAAATGAATGTTACCTCACACCTGAATAACGAAGATGAATCCAACCGTCCGGGCAAGTCTAGCGAGTTTTTTTGTGGCGGCACCTGGCAGGTTACTGGTGAGGTGATGGACAGACCTCGTTAAATTCTCATTCAACGCTTGTCTCTGGAATGACCGCATTCTCTTTAATCTCTGTCATACTCACTCATACTTCTAGACACAACTGACTTAAAAAAAAAGGAAATAAATAATAACCTTAGTCCTTCCGTGAGATACCAGATAACAAACTCAAACCCGCTAGTTTTCATTTCCTGGAAATCACACCAGCTGAAGCAAATTTTTCACCATAATGCACCTAAACAAGTTATAAGAATCAATTTCTTCAGGAAAGTGTTATCCTGCTGGTTATAAAATCTTCTTCAAAGAGGAGATCAGTGCAGTCTTCCTTTAAACCTTCTTTGGGCTCTTCTCATTGGATTTTTTCACGCATTTGAGTCCTAAAAGTCTGAGTTATCTCAGTATGTTTCTGGAAACCTGACTATCACTTGCCAGAATTTTCATTTGCCTTTTTGATCTGTGTTTTCCCTTCTCAGATTTGTCCGGTGAGATTTGTGACAGTTCTCTCTGAGTAGCTCCTGAACTAAGACATTTGCAGAGTCCAAGAAACAAAACTTACAATATTCATTGTACTAAAAAGAAAAAAAAAAGCACCCTCAGACTTGTTCAAGTGTCTTGTATATGCAAAAGAAAACGCTTGGCTGGGGTTTAGGATGAGGTAGGTGAGGGATAAGAGGAAGCAGGGACTGATGTGGCTCAGTTGCAGCTGGTGGGCAACATCCCAGAACTACCATACTACCAGATCCAGAGGGTAGCCCAGATGGCAAAGAACTCACATTTTCTTCCATGTTCTCAATTCCACAGTTTTGTTAATTCATTTTTAAAGTTTTTACTCAACTTCACCTTGGATCTCTTCTTGAAAGAAAGTTATCTTTATATTAGATAGTAACATTTATTAATAGTGTGAAAGTCCAGATAATCATGTTGTCTTACTTTCTCCTCCTACTTTTTCTTGCAGCTGGGCCAGTTATAAGTTGATGTTTATGAACTGTACCTTTTCTACCTCAGTCAAGCTTGTTTCTACTTTGTTCTTTTGCCTGAAGACTTCTGGTGTTTAGAATTAATTTTGTTCTCAGACCTGTTCCATTTTGTGTATGACGATGCACCTAATTAGAGGTAATTGTTTCCTTGTTCCTACAGCATCAGCCAGGCAAGTGAATCTCACCTACATATGCCCGTATAGCAGGGCTCCATCCTAGGAAAAGTGTAGGAAAGACTTTGGTAATTTAGTATTTCTCACTAGTTCTTTCATTGCTCTGTGGCTGTAACAAACATGCCTGGATGTGTTTCAGCTGCTTCACTAAGCTATGGAAAATCATGGAAAACTGTATATTCTGAGTGGTCAAGGAATGGTAGCATGAATGTTACAACACTGTCACAAAGATTTTCAATCAGGATTTTTTTTTTTAACAAGACTTTAACATTTGTTAGCTTTGTATAGGATTCTCTATTGGGTTTTATTTGTAATTAAGAATAAATGCATCATTTTATAGATTTTGCTGCAATTTTTTCAAAATTAGAGTTCCAGGAATTAATTCTTATATATTATCCAGAACTCAGACAAGATATTTTACTGGGTCTAATAATAAGAGAATGCAAATTTCCATTAATTAAGTTTGTAATTGTGGAGCAGGAGGGCAAACAATTTATAGAGGCAGGGGTAGGAGGAGAACTTTAAGTAGCAGCGCATGGCAAATGAGATGCACAGCTTCCCTTATCAATAGGAGCTGCATGTCTAATCCACCAGACTCGATACTGAAGAAAATGTACCCTGGGATGTCAGGTGTTAAGGGGAAGAATGGGCCTCTCACGTTCTTTGCACTTACAAGCCGGCTGTAACCTTTTGACTCTCTCTCTCTTTCTCTTCTTGAGTTTTGTTTCCTGAAAGGAAAAGGGGGTGGGGGAAGGCAGGGGAAGAACGCTTAAAGAGTGGAAGATCTGTTTCAAAGTACTGTAGTGTATTTGCAAGCTTTTCCTTTTTTTTTTCTGCATTAGTTTTGTTTTGATTTCTTAAAGAAGTGGTTGCTTTTAATGTAGAGTGTTTAGAGCATGACTTAAGAATATCTTACTGACTACCACTATAAACTTAACACATTCTACCACAAGTGTTTTGCACATACCTTTATTACTTTTCTAACTAAAATGAATATAATCCCATTTGAGAGCATAACAGAAAAGGAGAGCTATTTCTGTGAATTAATGTGACAGGTATTGCTTTTTATACTGACCACTGTTATGCAGAAAAACCACCCCAAAATAACAAAAAAATCTCTTTTATTCTCAAAGGATCCCCTGATGTAGCATGATCATATATTGAGCACATTGAATCTGAGTGTATTCCAGGCCTGAAGATCTGCATATGCAAAGAAAATAAAATTTGCATGGTTCATCTCCTTGCTGCCTCTTAGTTAGTAAGTGTGAAAACATCTCAGTGCAAGGAGGAAGATGCATGCAACCTCGCTGAGCATGTCCTTGTTAGTACGAAAGAACATGCAACATATATAAGGGAAAAAAAGCTGGCTATTTAAGGTAGGTCTCTCCAAAATTCATGACTTTTGAAGAGAAAGAGCAGAATGTGGAAAAATATGTGAAAACTTATGATCTTCTTCCTTGAAATAGTCTGTTCTGGGTTCATCCTTATTAGAGTGTAAAAATGGAAACACCAAGGTGGTGTTTACTTTCATTAATCAAAAAGAGTCTTGCTCATAGGAGAGTGCCCTGAGAATGCTAAAGGAGTTTTAATATTTCTGGCTACCACCTTTGATTTCAAGACCATGTCCCTCTTCTAGCTTTGCATCTTTCTTCGTTAGAGATTATTTTGAAATGGCTCACATTGCCTTTGCTTGGCTGAAATGTGGTAGTGATGGAGTGGAGCCAATGGAGGGGTAATTTTACAGCCAGCAATCAGGAAAAGGAAGAGCCCTTAGCCAGGGGACTCAACAGTGCCAGGAGGAGCGATTATTCTATTATTATTTCCAGTGTGGAAGCATTGTTTTAAGTTACATTAAAAACATCCTCTAAATTTCTTTGTTATTTGTGTCATAAATTTTCCATATCAATCTTTCCAAAAGAAGAGTGTGTGAATCTATAATATATATTGAAATAGAGTGTTTGGGGTGTATCATTCTTTAGAAATTGTAGGTTAAAAGGAAAACTGAACTTAACGGTAATTCATCTTGTGAATCTATAATATATATTGAAATAGAGTGTTTGGGGTGTATCATACTTTAGAAATTGTAGGTTAAAAGGAAAACTGAACTTAACGGTAATTCATCTGACTTGGCCTTGAAGTTCACAGAGACTGGCCAAACATAGAGTGAGTTCTGCATTTCCTAACACTTGCTGGGAACAACGCTTTAGAAAAGCCTGTCTCCAGACAGGCACTGTCTTCCCATTTTTTTCTACTGTTACAGACTCCAACCCCTTGTGTTTTAAGGGCCCACTCCTGTATGCTTTCCCGGAACCTTACATTGCATAGAATCATAGAATCATAGAATGGTAAGTGCTGGAAGGGACCTTAAAGATCATCTGGTTCCAACCCCCCTGCCATGAGCAGGGACATTTTCCACTAGTCCTGGTTGCTCAGAGCTCCATCCAGCCTGGCCTTGAACACTTCCAGGGAGGGGGCAGCCACAGCTTCTCTGGGCAACCTGTGCCAGTGTTTCACCACCCTCGTAGTGAAGACTTTCTTCCTAATATCTAATCTAAATCTGCCCTCTTTTAGTTTACAGCCATTCCCCTTTGTCCTATCACTGCACACCCTTGTGAAAAGTTACATGGCTAAAGGAGAGAGAATGAAGTGTATATCATTATTCATGTGCATGGATTTGCATTTATCTCCTGGAGATTGTGTGTATGTTAAAGCCCATAATGGATTTACATGATGTTTCGGGAGATTTGATGTAGATAGTTTCCTTGTTTTCAGTTACTCGAGAGTCCTGTGGCAGTAAATATTTTATATTCAATACTACTTTAATTCCACTATGCAAAGCATATATTGTGAACCAGTATTGAAGGGATCCTTATATTGAATATTATTATCACTTTTTTATTGATAGACTTTGGGGAGGCAAAGGCTTTACATCTGTAAGGCAAGTGATATTTGGCATAAATGCAAAAGATGAAACAATATCTCCCAAATCATCGGGCAGTCTGAGACATGAATGGGAACAGAACCCGAATGTCCTAAATCCCAGTCCAGCATTTTAATCCTAAACCCATTTTTTTCCATTCAAAATTAAAGTTTCCATGATTATTATTTCTACTGCCGGGGCTTTCCAAGGATTTAAATGTGACCTGATTTATTAAACGCTGTCTTATGTGCAAGACAGAAGCAAAATCCTTACCCCAGGGCACTTACTCAGTGGCCCTGATACTGCAATCTGATCTCTGGAATGAATGTCTGAACTAATACAAGCCATGCTGCCCGTTCAGAGAGTTTGACTGGGATTTTAATGGAGAAGAAACATGTAGATTGCAGGTTGTCTGCAACATCCTCAATGAATTTCAGTATATTAGTGCTACTTTCCTATATTATTATGTGTTTCTCTGAGTCCTTCATGAGCTTTTGTGTAGCTGTTGCTCAGTTACCTTAAGTAGAGAGTGAAGTTTGGGCTGTTTTTTTCAACTATGTATAAGCCTTGATCTGCGGCACTACTTAAAGATGCTTTGCGATGCACCTTGAGATTAAAGTGCATCGCCCCTGCAGTGCATTGATCTCGTCTGGCCCAGAAAGGGGTTGTCATAGATCTGCTTTTGAAATCAGGACTCCCTCATGGGTTTTTCCAAGGCATCATCTCCATGTCATTGGGTTGGTAGGATATGAAGCTGAGGGTCTTTTTGAAGTTTTCCTTCACACCAAGGGGTGTATGCTTGTCGTGTGGGAATCGTGGTAAGTTACACCCTCTGCTCCCTGTGTGTTCAATGCAGGACAACTTACTACAGTGTTTAAATATCCCAGACCTTTTTAAAAGTAAGTTGTTTGATTTGTTATGTGGGAGTATTAAAATGAAGGATGGAATCCGAATGCTCAGAACTCATTTCTTGCAGAGGACTGTAATACATAGGCTGAACTTCATGAATTAATTGAACAGTCCTATAAACATCTACTCCTAAGCAGTTACAGACAATAGTCCTATTTTAGGAAACATGATCATGTGCTTTGTCAAATATCACTCGTGACAGTATTATTTAGTTTTTGCATAATTTTAAAGCAAATGTCGCTTTAAAGTCTTCTTGTGTATCTCACATTTCAGTCTCTTTTTTTTGAAGTACAGAAAAGTTAGTTTCCTGCATCAAACGATTTGTTATTGGAAAAGCAAAGTAACATTTATTTACTCAAAACTCTTCTTCCTGCAAAACTGTGGCACATGGAAAATATTTTCCAGCTTTCAAAGTTTATTTGATTTTGAACACTTTTGGTTATGTAAGTTTTAATAAGTAGCTTCGGTGTACCCCTAAAGGCACACCCCACACACTTATGTTGTGTGACCTAGGGTCACAAGTAATGGCTGCAAGCTAATTGATTGAGAAAGGCTTGTCTGACTGGGCCCCTTTGAGTCCTCCCTTTACATTCCTAAATTTCTGTAAAGGAGGCACTGGCGGCTTTGCCTGGCGAGAGGAGGGGTTGGGGGAAAGGGAGGAAGTTTCTCGGTTTCTGATTATGCGCAGAGTTTCCTTGTACTGAGCTTATGTTCTCCACCCACTACTTAGTAAGAACTCCTTAACAACTTAAAGCTTTATCCCTGTGAGTACCAGAAAAGCTATTTGAGTATTTATTGAGCTGGGAGAGCAAACTGCTTGCTCCGAGCAGGGAGAAAGCTTATGGAAATGATATTAGACCTTCAGCAAAGTGCACAGCTGCATCATACAGAAGCTGAGACTCAAACTGACAGGCAAATAAGCCAGATCACGGAAGGGGCCTCTGTGTGGCAGCTCTGAGCTACCAAGTGTTGGACAACTAGGCAAAAAGTGCAGTGGAACAGGGCAGAAAATAGCACACTAACTTCAGGCAACTGTTGCTTTTCCATGGTGAGTCCAGATTTGAAATGTTGTTTGAAATGTAGCTATTTTTGTTGTTTCTAAAAACCCTTCCGTTTTACCACAGCAATGCTTTTGCGAAGCTCATTGTGTTACCGATGATTTGTCCGGATGTGCACTTCAGTTCGGAACGAGACAGAAACGTACAGGGATAATCCTTTCCTTGCTGCTTGCTCTCTCTTTTTGCTTTTGCTTGCTTCAGGAGACAGGTCCCATTTCTAAAAGCATGCTGCGTGGCTTCTGGTTTGGAAAGAAGCAGTTTTGCAGCTAGCACTTGGTGTGCCGCTGCATACGGGTGAATAAGTGAACATAATTTCTGTGCAGAGTTTTCTGTAGTTTGAGCTTTGTGGCACCTCTCCATTGCTCCTTATTTCGCTGCCTTATCTTGAGAATGTATGGCACGGTCACTATGAAAAGAGCTTTGTGTTTGAATTCCTGGTGAGTCGCAGGGTCAGGGCCTATGAGTTATCTGCCTGCCAGCAAGACTCATTGCTGCGTCCCTTTATTTTTCAAGCCGAAATAGAAAAAACATGTGTCCTCATCCCTTTTTTATAAACGTATTTTGAATGCAGGTTTTACATGCTGTTTGTGTGTGCTTTGTTCTTTTGACAAACTTGGGTTTGGGGGGGAAGCCAGTTTTAGTCTATCCATATTTATTTTATTTACTCAAGCTTTCCTGCAGCTTTTTTACATTCCTTTGTTGTGATGCACATAATTTTTTCTTAAAACAACATTCAATGATTCTGATTTCTGCTAAGAGAAAAAGGATTTGTACTTGGGTACTTATTTCCAAAAATACCAGGGAGCCATCTAAATTTTAGGTAAGTTGCAAAATTGTACAGAAGATAAGGCTTTTGTAACTTTTGTCTCGCTTAAGGAGGGAAACACAATACTTCTTGATAAATTCTTGGCCAGATTATGTTAGATACACTAATCGTCTAATGTAATGGTAATAAATATGATCTGAGCTATGTTATTTCAATTACTGACTTCATTTGAAAAAGCGGCTTTATTAGCACAGCAACAGAATTAAACATTGCAGGTTGACAGTAACATAGAAATATGTTTGCAAAAACTGCTGAGTGGATGAAATTTAGAGCAATAAATCATCAAGGCATGTCAAAGTTACTCTGTATGTGAAGTTTTAAGATGTCTGTGATTTAGAGGAGAAATGAGTCTGGTTTTCCTCCAGCAGAAGCGTGATTCTGTACAAAATTATCTTCATTGTATCTTTAAATAAATAGTTTTCTTCTCAAAAAATAAATAACCAAAGTCAGAAGGTGCAAGAAAAGTCTCAGAATGATGTAGTGGTTATTTGGAGCTAAAGTGAAAAATTTAATAATTTTTGATAAAATAAATTATTTGATAAATAATAATTTTGATAAAATAATTCCACTAAGCAATGTAAGAATTTGGTCATATGAACTGTACACAGAGGGTATGTTACCACACATTTCTTGACCTGTCTTTCTAAGTTTGTGTGCTCATCTGAAACTTACTAACAACTAGCAGAATGGCTGTTCTTTTAAAAAAAAGATGATGCTTCAGGTCTGAGCTGATCTGATGTTGCAGTCCCTTTCAAGTGCAGCAGTTCATGTTGTTCACCTATTGTGTCCGTTCTTCTTTGTCAGTCTGAGATCTTGAGTTTGCCCATCGATTCTGAAAATGGTTAAAAAAAGGGGGACGGAAGATTGTTTCAAAGAAGTGCTATCAAATACGGAGTTGAAGGTGATGCTGCAATGTAAGATGATCTAAATGAACTTCATACTTCTTGTTTTCTTATTGTGACTTGGATTGCAATCTGTTTTAACGGGCTAAACCTTAGACTATCTACAAGAAAATTCTTCGCTGTGTCCTTAGTGCAGGGAAGAGTGTGCTTTTCTTTGAGGAGTTTCAGTGTTCACTTTGAGGGAAAGAAATGTGTCCTCTTCTGTATCATAAATGTATAGTTTTCTTCTTGGCTATGCTGTGATGGAGGAATACATCCTGAAGTGCTCTTTACACCCTTGAAAGCTGAAAGTAAAAGAAACTTTGAGGAGGTGGTCTCCTACCAGCTGTGATGGCCTCTACCACTGGGGAGCTGGCCACCTCCTGGTGGTCGCAAGGCAGTTGGGGAGCAGGGGGTGGTGAGTGCTCACATGCGGCCACCTCCTCCATAAGCACACGAGCAGAGGACTGGCCCTTTCTGTGCTGTGGGTTTTCCATTGGCAAAATAAGGCACCAGTGGTGTTGTGACACCAGATTAGAGGATTATGAAACATTTCTTCATGTCCTGATGACAAGCCTGATGAAGGGGAAAGGGCTTAATGAGGAGGAGAAGAATTTGCTTAGAATATTATGCCTATATCTCTCACTGAAAGGAGACTGTCTGCTCCCAGTAGCTGTGTTCTGTGATTCATGGAAACCCCTACAGTAATGACGCGAATGATGATTAAATGTGGTGTTGACTATCTGAGGACTGACACAATATAACGTGACTGGCAGGAAGTTTAAACAGCAATAGTACATCTCCAAATACTACTATTTTCTCTTAGAATAAGCCAAAGAATCATGAGCTCAGAGTAAAATAATCATGCTGTCTTTTTACATTCTCTCTGACACCAGTTAGAGAAAAAAATGTTCTTGAAAAGGTTAAAACACAATTAATTTATAGCTTTCATTTCTTTGAAAGGTTTATATGTAACATCTTTAATGTTTAGTCAAGGAGGAACTGGATTTGTTTTGTGAATTACATAGAAAAGTGACTGAAGCTTTACTCCTAGGTTTGTCCTATGTGGAAGAAGGAAAAACTTTGTTTACCAGACGTGTTCGTTTTATTGACATCTGTACATTACAGAAACATGTCTCCATGGTACCTGTGGATATCTTTACTGTCACATGAGAAAGGATGGAAATTCAAGAGTAGCAGTTGATTTTTCTGTCAAAGAGAGGAAGTAGTTTGTGCTGTCACGACAAGGTGATGTTTATACTGAGAGATGAAGGAAAATTGGCAGGAACAGGAGAACTGTAGCACTCATGGTGTCAGTGAATCACAGTGTTGGTAAGACAAATTAAAAAGAAAAATCCCCACACCAGTGTTATATCCTAGCAATTTTGGAAGAGTTTATTTTTTAAAGAATTTTTTGTTTAAAAAATGGCAAAAATTTCTTTCATCTTCTCAGCTACAACTCATGATCACATTTTAAAGTTCTTTTGCGATTATAATTACTTGGGCCTTAAACTTCTTTGATCTCCAAGCTTTGTGGATCCAGGAACCACAGATCTGTTAAAAAAAAAAAAAAGAATTGCCAGCATTGGAGTCTGGGAGTTCAGTAAATAGTTGAGGGAACAAGTAACAGAAGATATACACATGCTTGTCCATGAAAAACAAAGAAAGAGAGCAGAGACCTGATCTTTGTAATACCCAAGCTGACTTTCAGTTCATTTTTGCTTTCCTGCAGCATGTTCAAACCATCAGCAGAAGACTGACGTGATGATGAAGGTGAAAGAAGAACAGATATAAGGAGAAACATTTGGCTTGTGATTTAAGTGATTATAAATGTGGGTAAAAATGAATGGACGTAGAACAAGCAGAAGTAATCAGATACGAGGATAGAAGCAGTGATAAGAGAGGCAGGACCTTAAAGAGCAAAATGGAGGAGATATAAAAGTAGAAGAAACAGGGCATGAGAGAGGAAACCCACCCTATCTAAAATGGTCTGACAGTCATTGGTATAAGCCTGTGCCTTGGGAACTGTCAACTGACGTACGGTCATCTGTCTTCAGTAAAGCAAGAGGCAAAATACTGAGGAAAAAAGTAAGAATAACACAGATGAAAGTGCTGTCTTTCTCCTGTTTTGTTCAGAAGCATTTCCACTGCTGGCATTCAGTTTCATAACTGAAGTAATAAAATCACCCAAGAAAAAAGACCGTTCCTTCCAAAATTATGGTCACAGCATTTCAGAGGGGGGGAGATGTGGGAGGGAGGGATCCTCTCTCTTCCACCTAACATCTTACATTTACTTTGCTCTGTCTAGCAGCAAAGGTAGAGGTGAGGACAGATAGTTACATCTGTTGTGACAGGTTGTTTTTTGAGCACAGGTTAAGTTTCTTTTTTCAGCTCCAACAGGATTCCAGTAACTTTTTAAAAATTCCCGTAAAACCCTTTGGAAGGTCTTTTGGCAATTCTGATTCTTGGGTCTGGGAAAGATGCAATCCATTTGCAACATGAAACAGGAGACAATAAGAAATATCAAATCAGTGGACTGAGGGACAAGAGAAATGGCGATGGATTTTCCTCCACCTCTCCTCTGACCAGACCGTCCACTTCTGTATTTTTTCATCACTCAGCGTTCTATCCAGGACTCTGTCAAAGATCCTGCTGACTTTGGTAGGAATTGGGCGAGGCCTTATATTCAAATCACTCATTCACCAGTTCAAAACAGTATTCACAATGATTTGCAGTGTATGTATGTGTCATCCGTAATGGTTTAAGATTTCTCAATATTCTACTGGAAATGACACCCATACTACACAACCAAGGTAGTACACTTCAGTGCTACCTCCAGTCACTGAAATACCTACTTCTCCTTTAAAGAAATGTCCAGTGGCTCAGACAATAACTAGATGAGTTTTCCCATTCCAATGTCACCTTTAAAGCCCAAAGATGATATTTTAGTGTTAATTACGTAATCGCAGCTTATTTAGCAACATGATAGAAGTAGGTAAGAAACACAGCTTCTACTACGGCAAAAAGAACCTTCTTCTCCCTCTTTTAAGCTATTTTGAGTGAAAGTATTTATACCGCCAACTCTCCACATCTCCTCTTACCCCCAAAAATGTCCTGTGGACCATAAATGTCCTGTGGAAGATGTGCAGGCCCTTTAATCAGTCCTGTTTTGAACAGTGCATGCTTAATGGTGTTAAATGATACAGCAAAATATAAATTAAAGAGAAGGCCCTACCCTGGAGTACATGTCCCATCGCTGTCAGTAATTTTCATTATTTCCAAAAAGCAGCACCAGCTAAAGATGTCCTCCCAAGGACAGTCCTTTGAGACAGAGCTGATTGAAGACCCCGCATGGCTCTTTCACTGCCTCTTCTCCACTTCTCTGCTGTCCCTGTAATGGTATATATCCTTGGAAGGCTACTCAGAGAAATGGATCAGAATTGACCCTGGTTACAAATCATGCTGAGAAAGAAGATCAGTTTTAACCTGGATTGATCTGGTTCACCATATGACCCACTGGCATTTTTACTAGATTCACGTCTGTGAAAGCAAGTAAAGCTGCAGGGAGGGAGACACATTCGTTTCCTTCACTGCTAACCACAAATATCTAGGTTATGATAGGCAGGCTAGTGGAAGTGCCTTCAAATAGCTATGTTTCCTAAGGCAACTTGACTTTGCTGTGCCTACAGAGTGAGGATCAGTGTCCTCTGAATACATCAACTCTGGTTTTGGTGTAGAAGTTGCTCATGATTATGACCTGGTGGTCATGGAGCGTTGCATCTGTTATTTCAGTCTGTGTATAACAAATTCCTGAAATAAAAAATCTGTGTCCCTAGTAGGGGTGAGTTAGTTATATAGAGTAAATGATGAAAATGCAGGAGAAAGTGATCAGCAAGGAACTTAATTCGTAAAACATAGAAAATGTGACACAACAGAGTGACAGAATCAGTCTGCGTTGAAAATACCTTTGTGTTTGTCATGTGGAAATCAGGCTGCACTCTGTTGGCCCCATAAAACTTCTTTCAACCTCTGGCTAGAAATTCACAAGGAAAGTTTTTCCAGAAGCACCCAGTGCAGCCCCAGCTGTCCTTCCACTGAAATCAATGAGAGTTATGTCAGTATATAGCAAAAGCTGCACAAATTGATAGTTTGTGCTAAAGAAAATTTAGGACTCTTCAAATTCTTTCCTTTGTATTTTTTTGCTCTTCATTTACAATCACTGCCAGCCTCTGGAAAGAACAAGAAATTTGTCAGGATGTGGTAACTTAATCATGTTTTAAGTTATATTGAACCTTTTGCTTTCTATCACTTTGCCATTTTTTTAATTGTTTTTTTTGGCCTGAAATTTTCCATTGTGTGGTCCCAAACCACAGGTGATTCTTTTTTTCTCTTTTTAATGTTTTGTTTATTATTTTATATTAAAGAAAATATGTTACAATTATTTTAAGCAGCAGAAGTGGGAATAAATTATACTCTTCCTGTTAAAAGTGAAGTAAACAAAACAAACTTAACAAAAGTCTGAACAACAAGTTTTGAAACAATGTAATCAACAGGTGGTTTGTGGACTGTTTTTAAAGGGTTTGAGGTAAAAATTGTTATACACTGGAGATTTTAAATTATAGCTATTTATTACAGGTCTTTTGGCAGTAAGTGTTAGGGTACACACTGATAATTTTTTATGTGCTATGAGGATCATATGAGAAGTTTGGCACTGCATGTGTATAGCACTGAGTGTCTTGTTCGTAGAGACCGTGATGCTGAAAGAACTTGACGTGAGCATGTATCCAAGGTTAACTTAGCTGGGTGCCGAAAACTGAAAGCACAGGAAGCAAGACTGCCATCTTGGGGCATCTCACGTGGAGATGGAATGAACCCTCTCTCCATCTTCCAGGTTCTTCAAGTATTATTAATACTCAATTTTGATGTAGGTTGCTCATTTTAATGCTGCTGTTGGCTCTATTTCCCAGAATTGTTTTGGTTTAATTACTGAACAAGACGCTAAGAATTGCAATCAAATTTTACTGAAGGATTTTCACAAACAGAAGGAATGCCACTATGAGGCTTTCTGAGTGAATAGGGCTTGTTCAGCTTTCGTATGGATGTTACTATGTATATTCGTATGATTAATAATATGAGGAGATGCTTTTTTTTCGTGAAGCCTTCCTAGACTATAATTTGAGCAGCAGCAGCAGGCTGCATTAATTCAAAGTCTACAGACATGTTAGGTTTTTTCCCCTCTTTATCTGGTGCCCCATATAGATCATTGTAATAATTCAACAACTTCTGCGTCTCTCCTGACATTACCACCAGGCAACTGACAGTAGTGCTGTGACGAGTTGGTAGACACAGCTCAGCTAATTGGCTGTCGGCTGGTCTCTGGCAGGACAGGCAGTGGCCACCTCCCCCATCTTACCTTGAAGCTAGCACTATTTTAAGTTTCTTTCTTTTATTCAGCCACTTGTATTCAAAAACCTGTTATTTTTTTAAACAGCATCATGCCACATACTACTAGATTATGGAGTGTATACACATTTTGGTTTTGGCATGTCGCCACGTCATGGCGAAGCTTTTGAATTGTTTTTTAAATAGAAATATAGAAAATTCCATAGAAAACCACTGAGCCAATATTTAATTATTTTTGTTAAAATGTAGGTATCAGGGAACAGTGTGATTGTGGCACACAGAATCTTGACTTTATTCCATCTATTACATCTTTTATTTTCTATTATTAATACTTCAGTCATATTGCATATTTTTTTAAAGGTGTGCTTAATTTCATATACTGAATCCACAACACTTTAGCTAAAATTTTGCCAAAACTGCGCCCCTGCAAAGTATATCTTTCTGAAAAAAAACCCCAACAAAATGAAAGAAGATGAGCAAAAGCAATATACCACAGTCTATAGGGGAATACATATGGTTTTAGGGGAAGGGGAATTTAACTACATTTACCTTATGTTATATTTAGTAACTATCTGTTGAACCAAGTGATGTTACTATTGTATTCATAATTTATTTGTGCCTCAGTCTTCTCAGCAGTGAATTGAAACTAGTGAAATGTCTTATATATGGTCTGATATTGTGACTGCAAAGAGCTCTTTAGTCATTGACTCCAAAAGGGAAAATGGGACAGCAGTTTTTTTGACCTGGCCAAAACTGAAACATTAGAAATTTTAGATGGAAATTTGACTCTTTTAACTGAATTGAGCAACATATGGTATCTATGTGTAGTTGCACAGCAGCCTGATTTTCAGGTGGGAGAATTTCTTCTTAAGACAGTTATGAACTGTTGGAAAGACTTTCCAACTTCAGACATCAGCTTAGTTGAACATCTTGATTTCTGTTTAAATATTTGAAAAAGTAAACATTTTATGAGGGTTTAGAAACAGGAATGCAGTAAACAGTGGCATTGATGTGTCCGTCTCTGTCATTCTGGGTTTTCTCTGAGTTTACTACAGCATTAAGACGTTCTGAAAGTTTCTGTGTAGATCTGGATTTAGAAATTTTAAGGTGTCATCTAACTTCTTTATACCTTTGGGCAAATCATTTTAAATGTGTCATTTCTTATGGCTACAATACCTTTAGTATTTCTATTTATTTTACAAATTAAAGTGTTCCTTTTTAGCTCCAAGTACATTAATTTGATAATAACTGGTGTGTGTGTGTGTGTTTTAACTTTGCAGGTCTAGTTTTCTGTGTTCTGTGTGTAATTATTTACATCTGGTTGGATGTGTCTGTAGGTGTTCGTTGGTATGTCGGAATTCAGGAAGTGAGAGTCCTGTATTTTAAAATGCTGGGTATGGTGCATGTCACACAAAGCAAGATGCTAGATTCTTGCTGTATTGAAAGCAGGGTTACTCATCATAGTTCTTAAAAATGGATTTAAGAGCCTAATCTTAGAATCTATTAAAAAACCCCAAACAACCCAAACCGTGGCCTGGCATTTCACAGAGCTGGTGAACTGTCACATTATCAACAGTATTATTCTTAAATATTTGTTATTACTCTCACTTTCTAAGAAAATGAGAGTTCTGCTAAGGTTTGTCTGTTCCACTTTTTCCTTTCACTCCTCCATGAGTTTTGAACCCTTTTGTATCTCTCATTTAAATTTGAAAGAGGAAATTCTCAATGAATATCATGTTTTATGAAAATCTGTGACTGTATGGAGGAAAGAAACCCAGACTGGTGCCAATTTTGAGGAAAAGGCAGGCAGAACATAGCTGTTATACATGCTGTTTGGCAGTGGCTCAGTGGCCAAACAAAATGTGTGCAGTCCCAGACTAGTCACAGCACAGTTTCTCTTGCCAGGTGATAGCATAATAGGCAATGTGGAGAGATCTGGCCATTTGCAGTGAGAAGAAAGAATGTGGAGTTACAGAGCAAAGAGCATAAATCTGTAGGAAAGCAGGTTTCATTCAGTCTGGTGCTTACAGGACACCTTGGGTTTGCTGTTGCAAAAGAATAAAGGGCCAAATGCCAGGAGATCTTAAAAGGGTGTAAACTGCTTGCTATAGGCAAACAAGAGCATCTTTGCTGTTTTTTTCTGTTTACTGAGCATTTTGTCTGGTATGGAAAAAATCAAGTACTATTTCAGTCATCACAAGCTGTGCTGAGCACATGAGATTCATACTAACCTTTCATATGAGATACCCAACTGCAGTTAAGTTCTGTATAAATAAGAAGACAGGGGTGCCGAGATACTAAATACGGTGATAAAAGTTAAGTTAGGGGAAACCTACTTTTTCCAGCTGGGAATTTAGCCAGAACTTGGGTCTTTCCTTGGCTCTGTTGAAGTCAGCATAGACATGTTTAGATGAGGATAAAAGCTTGGTTTTAAAGCAGTCCAGTACTTTCTGTTTGTTTACATTTAAAATGCCTATGTATCCCACCTTACCTTGGACAAATTACCTTCTTCTGTAGACTCTGGATTACCTTTCTAAAGATGATAATGATAAGACTGAAAATATTAATGCTTGCCTATTCTTATTGTTTAAATAATATTTCTAAAGAGCATTTTCATTTTTGGCCAAACAAGCTGCATCGATGGAAATGAAACACTGTTGCCTTTTATGATTCTATTGATTACATGGGTATGGTTTTCTAAAATGTTGGAGCTAGTGTCTAAGAGATAATTTTCCTTCTCTTAAAGTTGTTCGAGATAAGGGAAAACACTGACTGGTTTTTGTTAGTATGCTTTTGTTTTATAAGCTGAATGAGTGCCAGAAGTTCATCATCTGCAGTCACTAGTTTATTTACAGAGAAAAATAGAAACCTGTGACGTTTGAGTATCAGTTGTCTTTTATGGACTATTTTATAAAGGTAGTACTTCTAAAAATTCTCCCTGGTGCTTTTCAGGATAGGACTGTTACCACTAGCAACAGGAAATCTTAATGATTCAGGTCACTGCAGACAGAATTCCATTCAGCAACAAGTTATGGATGGAATTTGTAGCTGAATTAAGAAAGTTATTAGCAATGAGGATGTACTCTGTACTTTGAAATGCTGAATAACAGAGGGAACACTATGTACACACTATGTACATGCTTTTTAAAGCAAAAAAAAAAAGGTGAAATGTTAAAATACTGCATTTCAGCAATAGTGCATTTCTGTGTGTTCAATACAGTAAGTTTAACCCAAACCCTTTTTTGCCCCAGGAGCCCTCTCCTTCTTATTCGTTATATGTCATGCCGTTATGATCCTGAAGGTTGTCTAATGACTTAATTTTTAAGGAACTGTACTTCTAATCTGGTGAGAGTTCTTTGTGGTAGGGGTAGTAGACATGAAAGTTCATGGTTCTGTGTGATCGTTTTGGTTCTGTCTAGAAGCAAGTTTTGCAGAAGCCTCATTGTCCATCACAGAGTATGCTATGGGCACTAGCATGAAAGAAAAAAAGCAAAACAGAAATTAAAGCAAAGAAAAACACTCCAGCTGATCATGCTAAAGATATTTTAAATTAATGATAAACTGACAGAACAATAATGTGAGAACCAAAATACAAAATTCTGTTTAGAAGGTGGAAAATTTCATTTAAATCTTTTGAAGTAAGATTTAACTCTGTGTTTAGTTAGATTTCACAAGATGGAAGCATGTGCAAATGGGGATAGATTTTCCTAACAGCTCCATGTGATGGTAGACACTAGGGCCAGCAGTCAGATTTTTAAAAGTACTTGGTCCTCTTTAATATGCAGTCAAATAATATATTAGATATATTTTAAAATAGCGTCTTCCTGGGAAGTGTTGAGGGTACAGTGTTTCCAAAAATGGCTGTTGCATAGGTGTTTGAGATCGCCATTTGTCAATATATCTGCAAAATCTTGTGCATCTGAAGCTAACTGCCAACGAGAGACTTCTCTGGCATTTAGACATAGTGGCCATTCTCCGACATCTACTGTGCATACAAAGTCAGTGCTAAGGATGCCAGTCTTTTCCCCTCTTCAGGGCATTTAGAGGTTGAGGGACTTCCTCAGAGCGATCTTCCATTCTTACAGCCGGTAAAGCAGAGCGTAAAGGCTACTGTGAAAGTGGCATATGAAGGTGTTTTTGTTCCTTCTTTTTGTGTATTTCTGAACACCCTTTTTGGTGGGTAAACCATGTGGATTCTCTGAAGGAAAAGATTCTTCAGTACATGCAATAGCAAATTATTGCTTCCAAGCAAGGGGGTTTTTCCCTTCAGGACTCTCCCATTTCATGTCTGTTCAGTAACCAGGGACCAGACCAGTAGTGTGCTTTTCCTTTTAGCAGCATGTTGTGATGTTAGAACTTCCTGCAAAATTATATGTTTCTTATGGTTTTTATATTTTAATCCCATTTTCTAAAGTGCTTCCAGATGTAAGCATATATTTGGTTACAGTTTATTGCGCATGCTTATGCACTGATAAACTGGTAAGGCCTGCATCCAACAGCCTTTAAAGCAATATGTGGCTTCCTGTTGACTTCCAAAAGGTCTGGGCTGGGCTGTTGGACTCGTTGATATAGTCAATGGACCCAGGTCGCCAGTTTTCTCAGAAGTGTTCAGTTACAGTTAGTGCAATAGTTACAATTACAGTAGCTTAGTAATGTGAAGAGTCCTACTGAAAGAAGATATGCTTTTCCTTTTCCTTCCTACTCCATCATTCAGATATCTGCTTATGCTTTAGCTGCCTCTTGCCAAAGACAGCTGAGGCACCCATTCAGAGAGGCTGGGTATGTGCTTGAGACTCCCATATATCTATGCAGGAAATACTAATGCATGCACAGCAAGACTAATGTGTTCTGGACTTAGGAAAACCTCATGCAAATGCACTGTACGTGCTAATGTGGGAGGTAAAATGAATTTATTAATTTTAATTTTTTCCCCTTCTCTGATTGGGAAATTCATGTCTGTTCATGGCGTCCCTTCAGCCCTTGCTGCTTTCCCGCCAGGCAGTCCTTCTGGGCACAGGGAATGCCCCTAAGAGGAGCAGGCCACTGGAGAAGGATGAGATGAGTTTTCTGCATAAATGCAGTAAGTGACTGGAAGTGCATGTGGGGTAAGTGAAGCACATGTTGGCTTTGTAGAAGGCTCGGTCCTACTAGTGCTTCACACATTTTTCCTTTCCAAGAAGGAATCATTAGCAAAATCAAACACCAGCAGGTCCCCTGTTGCTAAATGAGGTTCTGTAGGAGTTCAACTGGACATGTATGAAAAGCTGAAAAACATAAAGCATCTCTATGTCGCACCCCTTAAGTGTGCGTGGTGGAAGGTGGATGAAGCTTCTTATTTTGTTGCACAGAACCATTCTTGAAAGTCTCCTGGTTTGGGAGTCCCTTGAGAATCTAGTGTCCTGGACAAGAGGAAAGCCATGGGATAGGTACCTAACTGCCATGGAATAGGTTTCCTGGAAGAACTGGAGGCTTCGGGACAGGTAGAAGTACAAAAACCAAGAACTTGGAAGCTTGTCACAAAGGTAGAATTAGGAGTATTTTGTAAAGGCTCAGTGAGTGAAAGATGAGAAGAAGAAACTTTACTTGATATATTTATTCATAGTCAACAATAAATTTGGAGAATCAGGAAGAGATTGGTGCTGAGGTCTTTTCAGGTCATGCCATGCAGGAGCATTTGTCAGTAGCTGGAGAAGAAAAAGATTGTGTGAGAGATGCACAGAAATGTCCATCATTTATCTGAATTGCTTCCAGTGTGGTAAGGTGAACTCAGTCTTGGCTTAGATGCTGCATGCTGCTGCTGGAGTTTTACAAAAAGCGTATTTTATTTGGTTCACTTGGGACATCCCAAATGTTGATAAACTGGAAAGGATTGTGCCAGTACTTCTGTCATATGGTGACAGAGAAAAACATGTATAACAGAAACGCACTGTGCAATGAATCAAGTAACAGTTTCTATTCAGATCACAGCCCTGCGGGTAGATTACATATAGAGTAATTTTAGCCCTCTTAGAAGTGTGTTTCTGGAATCGCTCTATAAAGAGGAGAAATAACAGAAGCCTGGTAATTAAACATGCTGAATTAAAAAAGAATTGGAGGGAAAATATTTATTGCAATAAGATTGAAACACTTAAAATCTTTTCAGTTAGAGTCTCACACTAGCCTTTGTGCACCAGTGGCATTTAAATTAAAACCAGTACGTTTCCATAAATAGAAAAGCTGGTTTTGACGAAGGGAGAATTTTTGATGAGAACAGCTTCCATTTGAAATCCCTGATTGAATCTATAAAGCAACTCGCTTGATAAGTATCCTGCTGGCATACTGTTGATGACAATAAAGCTAAATATAAGTACAGAGAGATATCTGCAAATGTGTGCGTGCATTTATTTATTTATATATGCAACTGAAAATTGGAACTAGTTGGGAAACATGGCTTATTGAATTCAAATGCAGACGTGATCTTATGATCCCTTTCCCCTAAAACTGGTCAAGCAGATATATTTACAGTTCCTTGACAGCGTAGACAATAAGCAGTGCCCACTGTACCACACACGTATGAGGCCCCATTATGATCAGATTATAAATGCAGCCCTGCTGGAGTACACAGGCTTGTATGAAGACCTACACACAACTGCTAAGAATGGACGTCTTGGATGATATGTAGAGCTGAGAGGCTGGAAATCATGGGGTAGATATCTAAAATTTTCACAAGAGGAGGTTATTTTTTAACATTTTTTTTCTGTTTCTTGTAATAAGCATATCTTGGTGTCATTGTTTCACAATACCTCCCTTTAAAAAAAGAACTACTACTACTTTTTATCATACATTTAGTCACTACTTTTTATTGTATAATTATTAGTATGACTAAGATTAGGATGGATTTGATCCATTGAATCGTTCCTGCTGTATCTGTTTTTTCAAATTCTACAGCGAGGAAGTAAGGTCGATTTGCTTACATGTCCATTTAAAATGGATGCTGAGGCAATCTTCCATGAAAATGCTTGTAGTAAGGAAGGAACTGTTGCTGTAGGAAACTTCATCTTTTTTAAAGGTGAATTGTGGTAAAATAACAAAGACAAACATAAACTGCAACTCTGAATCCATCACCGATGTTGCCTACTTGTTTAGTACGTATTCAGAGAAACCTATAAGGTCCCTCTTTTAGTGCTTTCAGTTGTAGTTGATGCAAGATCCACTAAAAGCTATGTTTTCAGATTTTTTTTCTCATTATTCTGCTTTCACTATCTTGTACTTACAAACATACCTTATTGTGTATTCATAAGCAGCGTGAATTTTAGTCCAGGATATGATGTCTTTCATAGAAACCATAGAGTGTCTACTATTCTATAAAGGGGCTATATTTAAACTGAGAAAGCAAGTATTTACTCTTGCTCATCTTGTGTATTTTTAAGCATACTAATGTTTTCTATGCTTCTGAACTTGGAAGAAAAATATGACTTGGGACAAAAGAGTTTTGCTTACCTACCTGCTACCGAGGCCGGTCCGGGACTTCCTGGTGCTGCCCGGCAGTTGCTGGTGGGATGCCAGTGCCTGGCACCCAACTCCGGGAAACTTAGTATCAGTCTTGTATATTTTGCATTATTTCTCTTATTATTAATATTATTACTATTAATAGTGTTATTAGTAAAGCTGGTTTTTGTATTCAATTTGTAAGTCTCTCTCCGTTTTCCTCCTTCTTCCCTTCGTGTGGTGGGAGGGTGGGGTTTAACAGAGAGCATCTGCCACTTGATTTATTGCCACACTGCTCTAAATGGTAAGACCTTCTATTTTCTTTACCTTTTAATTCAAATAGTAATCATTTTCTAAATCTTACATACTTTTGTTATTAAGCAATATAATTTTTTGCAAATGATTTACTTATTGCAGCAAATGGCTAGATGTTCTCCTGTATCAACACTACTGCAGGTGTACAGCATGTGGGAAATTACACCCTGAAAGACCAACACTAAGAATCGCGGGATTCTTTAATGCAGACCTCTCTAATGCAAGGAACTTACAGGGGTAGCATTGTCAATTTGGACGGTGCGTAGAGGTTTTAAAGTCCTGAGGTAATGAGATTAGATAAAAATCTTAACTTGCATTGAAAAAAAAAAAGTTGCATAGTCCAAATTGTTATAGAACAGACTATAAAACATGACTTTAGCATGAATTCAAGTCATCGGTAGAAGGTAAATTTTAAAAATCCACTATGAATTTTAATTTAATCTAAATTTTTAATATCACATCCTTTTAAGTCTTACTCTGAGTTTGTATGTGCCAGAATTTTAGCTTCTGTAGAGGCATACAGTATGCATGTGTGTATATATATGGAAAAGCGAGAGATCACCTCAAAATGTTATCTGATTTCTCTGGTGCTTGCTAGCTGAAGGTAGCTGAACACATGATAAATGTAGCAGAGATCAGAAGGCAGAAAATGGTAACTGGCAATTTAATAAATAGATAGACCGCAGTGTAAATATCTGTTGATGTTTGCAATGTCTGGGATAACAGGGAAAGAGTTCAGTGGTTCCTCTGCTTTGTAACACTTTAGCAATGCTTGTAGCCATAAACCTGCCTTAAAATGCCAGTTAAACAGGGTTTATGACTGCTTTGTATTACTGAAGTGATGCAACAGATCAACATGTATCAACGAAACTAGCCTATTGTTTTGCCTTTTTTTAAAAAAACAAGCCTGAATAACATAAAGTAATCCGAGGGCCTTGTGTCTGAAAGGAACATGTCCCACATGTTGGATGGTCCTCTCCCTGCCTGTAAATTAACCACAAAAGAAGTTATTTGAAAGAACTAATAGGCTGTAGGCTGTTTGGCCCGTGAGGTCCATTTGAATCATCTAGCAGCTAGGGCATGTAGATGCTGGAGACTCGGACCACTGTCCTAGCCAGAATAAGAAGTGGTGCACAGCTGGGGAAGGCCCCGGGCTGAGGGCTGGCAAGGAAGGCAGGCAGCAGCTGGAGGGCGGAAGCATCAGCGACCTGCAATGAAGATTTAGATGAGGAGAAAACCTGCAGCGGGGAACAGGTTTGTGAAGATTTACCTTTGTGCTAGCTGCTCCTACACAGAGCTTGTCACCAAAAGCTTTTATTTGTTTGCTTTTAAATCTTCTCATCCACCTCTTTTCTACATCTGTATATACCAGTCTAAACTGTGCAGTGTATGCCTTGTTTTGTATGCTATAATTGTACTATATATATTATTCTTTGCCGTTCTGTTAATTTAACATATAAGAAGAAAAAAGGTATCATTAGTAAGTAACTCATCAATACAGGAATCACATCATATTAAGGAACCGGTATTTCCTTGAACAATACTTTGCAACTGTGACTTCTCGTCAGAGCTTTTTAAGACTGTTTTACAAAGTCTGTTGAATTACATAAGCTTAAATCATTGTTAGTGTAGTGTGTGCTTGTAGATTATAAAGAAAAAGCAGAGCAAAAAAATTGTGAACATCCAGGCTAACCTTCTGTGTGTAATCTGAATGAATTCCTATTTGAAGTATGATTTTTCAGAATGTAAGATCCAATCTTGATTAAAAAGTGTCAAGGACAGAGAACCTGTTGTCACCCTGGGGAAGGTGTTCCAGTGGTGAAGTACTGTTCCCTGTGTACCTGCATCATATATATGATCTGAACTTGTCTGCCGGAGCTTGTTTGTAGTGTTGCCCATTACCGGTAAGATCTGCCTGTCAAAATTCTTTTGAAAAGACAATGATCGTCAGACATAATTTTCATAGGATAAATGGAGCTGTGTTAAAGAGTTTCTTCCAGTCCTTTACTTATGAGGCTTTTTAGTGAGTTTCTTGAGTTGTACACACCAGGCATCAAAACAGCCTTCCAACACTAGATGCTTGAGTGCCAAGTGTACAGTTAATCCAAGCTCTCCAGTCCTATTCAGGCTTCTTCCACACAGGCCTCCAGGGATGCTTTTTTCACTTCAGCCCCAACAGCACATTGGGAGCTCATGTTCCGTGGAGTCGTGTCCGCTTTTAGAGCCAAGTCTTTTTAAGAATTGTCGCTCCCAGCACAAACTCTCTCACTCCGCCAAGAGGATCCTACTCTCTTGTTTAATTTATAGATATACAAATTGGTTCTCAGAGTGAAGTGACTTGCCCAGAGGCTCGCAGTGGCAGACTCTAGGAGGAACAAACTTCTAAATATCATACTATGTACTTGCAATGGACTATTAATTTACTTGTTTCTTCCCCTGTACTTTATGTTCTGTATGACTGAATATTTTCCTGGTTTCCCTGCATAGGCTGAGACTGTACATGCTCTTTCTTTTAGATTTGGTCTATTTTCATCTGATGAACAGAGTATACTTTAGGAATTATAAGGTGATAATGCTACTTCTAATCATGTTTATTATTATTACTACAAAATCTTATCTATAGGCGTAATTATTTCCTGTAGTTGTGTGATGAGTGTGTGATTCATCTCAAGTATATTATAAAATGCCTCCCATCTCATTTACCTCAGGATTAAATTTCTTTCATTGCTGCTGGGCTCTGTTCAGGGTGGTACTCTTCCCCTGCTTCCTCTGGAGAGCTGCTATCATGCTGGTTTGTAATATTCATTAGCAGCCCAACCCTTTTCCAGGGATAACCTTTGGTTATGCCCATTTCAAATGCTTCTGCTTTTAAAAACTGCATCAAGAAATTAATTGTTTCAAGAGAAAGGAGCTCGAATCTGAAATGTACTTCATGGGCTGAATACAGAGGAGGAAGGGGGAATGCTTGTCTTCTTGAAATGTATTAATGTGACCAGCATGACACCCTTGCACCAAGGGCAGAAGCTATCATTTATCTTCTCAGATGGTAGAAGATATTCTCTGGTGCTGAGTAGAAGAGTAAGACTACATATGTTTTAGGAATACCCTGTCTTTAAAAGCTTCTATTTAAACAGATAAAGTGCTTTATTGGAGAAAAAAAAAAACCTAACGAAACCCAAACTTGATGCCCTGGCACGGTATGGCATGGGTGCCCATCATCTGGAATTGAGATCATTCACTCTGTGTCCTTCAGGTGGTGACTGACAGGGCCAGTGGAGAGGTGACAGTGCTCCCTTGAGGCTAAGGGACATGCCATGCCAGGTCTGGAGGAGACCCCTGGGGCCAGGCCCAGCGCAAGCTGCTGCACCCCTGTGCTACATCCCCTCCAAGGGTGCCAGGCTTCGGATTGGTGAGGTGCCCCTCAGCCTTGTGATCGGCATCAGGCCCACAGCGCTAGCGGACCAGACCGTAAGCGGCTTCAGCAGCCTCAGTGGTGGCCAGAGGTGGTCACGGCACACGCCGACTTTGCTTGGCCACAATGCAGGGAGCAGGAATGTGACAGGGTCTCCCTCCCCCCTCCCCTGCAAGGCAGGGGCCCAAGCCCGCCATGTTCTTCCCCCTGCTCTGACGTGGACACCTCGCAGAGGGCGAACACAGTGACCAGTACAAGGTATTTTAGGAAGAGCAAGACTAGCAGGGAGACTTTTCCTCTTGTAAAATCTCTCAGTTTCCAGGCTGGCTGGTGTGAAATGCTTTCTTGTGGCAGTTCTTGAGTTAAAGAGCAGATGATACTTACGTGCTACTGTGTAAGTGCATCAGAAGCACTTCAAGGATTAAAATGACAAGTCATTGGAGCAAAGCAGGACAGGGAGATGAATGACCAAAACCAGTTGTCTTTGGCTTTTTGGAAGCATGTAGAAATGTATTTTACACTACTCGGAAGTGCCAAGTTTTCAAACTGTAAATCTGCTCTCCAGTTTATATGTTGATCTAAGTAAAAAACAACCTCAATTAATTTTATACTTTAGTTTTTTGTTTTGTTTTTCACCTACCAGATAATGAGTCCTTATGAAATTAGAAAAGCAATCCTTGTCTGGCTTGGGTAAATAGAAAGATTGGCTTGTCCTTAAATGATTGAATACTTTTAAATTACTGTGAAAGCTCCTTTTAAATAGGTCAATGTAAGTGACAAAGTCAGCAAAGCTACTCCTTTTCCCCTCTTTGTTAGGGGTAGCTTTAAAAATTTTGGCATACGCGGTGGAATTTAAGATAACACACCTCTAACACTTTTCCTAAATGATACACAGTTACTGTAAATGGATTAGAGGTGATACATGGACTGAGGTTTAACAAGTTTTCCTTTTAGATACATTTTTTGGGTTTGTAACCTCTGTAAAGCTCAGAAGCTGAAGTGCTTTCTGCTTTAGAAAGTGAGGGTTTTTTCAGATTGGTTTGGTTTGGTTTTAGGGAGGAAAGTAGATAATGATAGCATCTCCAATTCTGAGACAAGGGAGAAAAGTACAATACAATACTTTAGAAGTTTTTTTTTTTCTTTTGACCCACTTTTTGAAAATTTCTGCAGCTAAAACAGCTGGGGAGAGATGAACCAAGTTTGGCAGGGAATTCTGTAACAGTTCACAGAGACTGGGTTTGATTTTAGTGCATTGTAAACTATTAAGCATGGACAGTACTGTTTAACAATAAGCATTCAAGCTGCTCAGCTAAAAAGTCTGCTCAGCATGCTCACAGATTAATTTAGCTGCATGTTGGAAAGTCAAAGCTTGAGATATCGCCAGGAATTAGAAAGATAACTGGAAGGAGGCATCAGTAGATAATGTAAACACACCAGGGCTCAGGTAAGGGGTTTGCATTTTAAAACTCAGCATTCGTCTTCTCTTTACAGTTTATCACAGAATAGTAAGTGGTCATATTACAGTGCCTACCAGCAAGGTCCTAACTCTGCAGGATAGCCTATGTAGTGACTTGAATTATAAAGCCAGCATTAAATAGAAGAGTCAAGTATACCTATTTGTACAACCTAACATTTCTTCACCATTTGACTCTGCACCGTTCACATTTTGTAACTAAGGTCTGCTGCTACGGAATAATTTACACCATCTAAAGCAATCTTTATAGTAATCTGTCCTTACATCTAAAGACAGCACAAAGCTGCTGTTTTAAAACTAAGGAAAAGCGTTTTATGGACCAAGTATTCTGAGGTCTTTTCTGAATCTATGTGTTTGCCTTTTGTCATAATACCAATGAATTAGAGGAACTAGGCCCACCCATGGACCTCACCATATGAAAGAGAATTTTATTTTGCTGCTGTACCATATGAGTTTGGTATCTTTGAGGAAGAACTGTCTGACAAGTCTAACATAGTAGAAAATATGCATGTACTGTAAATCATCAGAAGTTTGAGGGGAGCTAAAGCCGCTGAGACTGAGACAAAAATTAATAGTTGGTTAACCTCACTGTAGGATCAGAAACCTTGTTCCTTTGCCATGTATTTCTTTCTTTTCTTCTAAACAAGTCCTAGTGCATCTTGCTCCCGGGTCTCCCACCAAGTTGCTCTGTTGTTCCTGTCCATGCTGTTTTGTGGGCAACACAGGTGCCTAGCAGCATTTTTTCAGAACTGTCTGTCATTTGTGCTTCTTCTCCAGACCATCATATGCTGAGCCCTGAGTTGCCCAGTATCTTTCCAGAAGTAAGGTACCATGACAGAGGGAATTTGTACAGCTTGCGTCTTTTCTTGTTGCTGCACAGCAGAGCTCAAATTGGTTGTGTGGAAGCACTTACAAAGGGCGTGGATTGGAGAACTCAGTCAAAAAGTCAGAAGGGAGTTTGTCAGGACAAAAGAAAAATAAAGCAAACAAACCGGCTCGTGCAGGCCTCCCAGAGGCAGCTGAGGCCTGACGTCTTTGGCCTTGCAGCTTGCCAAACAGCAGCTGGATGCAGAATGAGGATTTGGGAAAATGAATAAATATTTGGGGAGTGCAGGAGTGGAATAAGCCTATTTTACTTTGTAACTTGTTTAAAGGACACAGTTTAGCAGCCAGAACTGTTTGCAGATCAGTTGGATGCCCAGTGGGGAATCCAGGGTACTTGTCAATGTATTTAGTAGTTCTCTGCCTGGCTGAAATCCTAGGTTTGTTACAGATCTTTGGTACACAGATACCTTTGCAAATGATTTACATGAAGTTCAAGCTGTAGTGCTGGTTAGCAGTAACGAAACACTTTTAAATATGTGTTTGTAAAAAGCTAGGAAACCACTAAATATTAGTTTTAAAAGTCTCACATCTGTACGGTTTGATTTACACAGCTGATCATCTCAGGTTTTTTGTTTGTATTCATGTGGCTGATGTTGCAGTGGACAATGCCAGAAGCATGATGGCTGCCCACACCGAGAAGTACCTCTGGATCCTGCTGACAGTTCAGGTCAAATCACCCTTGAGTGAACTGTAATAAAATTCCATTTGTTTGAACTTCTTATGTTTGCTTCATATGTCTGAAACCAAACCAAAGACTTGGCACTACAGTTTCCTTACATCTTTACGAGGACAGCTGCACTATGCGGAAAGCTTATCAGGATCTTAAAACTTTAAATGTAGCTCTTCAGAGTTAATCATAATTGGAATTCAGTGCATCAGTTTGCTTGTTTGCATTAGCAAATATTAGAGTGCAATAGAAGCAACTCTGAAAAGCAAAGCATTTGGTGCTGAGGACCTGATGTCCACACCTGGGGACACTTTGTGGGGTTTTAATTAAGGTTCGGTCCAGCCTGGTTCTGTGGACTGAGTGTTCATTTATGATCAGAGAGTATATTGTTCATAAACAAGCAGCTTACTCTTTTTTTACTCTTATTTTTATTTAATATGTGTTTTTTTTTCCTCTGGCAGGAGATGCATATGATGTTCTGATACAGGTTTGGGTTATGTCCCTGACATATAGTAAGTAGCACAATGAAATGCAAATTAAAATTGTGTTGATTCAAGAGTGTTTTAAAATGAGATCCTGCTTTACAAATACCACACATTTTGATGGGATTTCGCTACATATTTTACTGAAATTAATGTTTTAGGGCCATGGAGATTGCAGGCTGAAACAGGTTGCAGGCCATCTGCTCAATATGTTTTCTGTGATAGCAGCCCGTTCCAGGTGCTCTGGAGTTTAGAAATCCCTACATTAGATGGCTGTGGAATAAAATAGCCCCAGGGCACTGTCTTTGAGGTCCATATCATGTTCTCTGTTTGTTATATTACCTTAAGCAAAATATTTGGAAAACATTTTAGTTTGAAAACAAATACGGTTTACTTCGTACAGATCAAGGCATTGGCAATACAAAGGACCTCTCTGTGTCCGAGATTTTTTAGGTACTGAAAACTTACAAGCTTCACCACAATATTGGCTTAGAGCATGCTCTACAGAGATGATCTGCAAGTTATAGGTTTGCTAAAACTGATTTCTAATTTCTGTAGAACAGCTGAATCAATTTGGAAGCCACCTTGTCTGATTAAAATACGTGTATGTTGTTAATGATGAAACAAGTTTCTCTTCATCCATATTTTTTTATTTTGCAAGGAGATGTGTCCATGTCCATCAGCCAAGCTATTTGAGCTATTGGGCCCAAACCACCTATGGAATCACAGTATCCATCCTTTACCTCCCAAAATGTTTTCTAGATATTAATAAAATAAAGATTTGTGCTCTATGCGTGACTAGAATTTTTGTAGCTTTTTGTAGTCCTTCCGCATCAGTGGTTATCTTGAATCTTTTGGATTCTGCTTTCTAAAGTTGCAGCAATGGCATTTGAAATTAACATTTAGATACTTGAGGAAAAAAAAAATCATATCTCCAGTGAGATAGGCTTGTAAGCAATTGCAGTGTTAATTTTTTTCTATCTTTTTTTTTAATTACGTATAATATTTCACAGTACACTGAGACTTTCAGTATTTAAACATTATGTGTATACCGTCCTTTGCCACTGGCAACATTTTTTTCTCCTGTTCACTTCAGCACGCATTTATGAGTGAGCACATTTCATCAGATTTCCCTTTGACATTTGTATATTTTTTAAAAACTGGAAATGCAGTAACTTGTCACTCAGGCCCCTGCAGAAGACCTGGTTTTGCTCCATCTATTCCTCCCAGGCTGATAGGGAAGGGCAGGATGGCTGGCTGCAGGGGTCGCTTACGCAACCCAAGTTGGAGCTCATGAAACACAATGCCCAAGACAGCAGTGAAACTTTCCTCTCGGAGCACAGGGGTGCCATTTTTCCTTTCTCCTCCTTCCTCTGCCTTGTGAAAGTATTGGACAGCATTCACAGCTGGCTTAGCTGTTGACAGGGAAGAGCTGTGGAAAACTAAAATAACTGGTTTTTCAGAAGCCATTTTTTTGTTGAAAACAGGAATGAATGGAAGAACATAATGACAAAATCCAGTTTTACCGAAACCTTACATTTTTGTATTGTATTTGAGTCTAGTTGATGTTTGTGCCTTCAGTAAAATACTCTCCAGGTCATCTAGCTAAGCCATTTGTTTCCTCGAACTGTATTGCTTCCCACTCTCCTGACTTCCCTCAGACTCTTCTGAAACTGTATTAAACTTTTGCTCACTCAGAAAATCACTCCAGTGAGTAATTATTATTTTAATAATATTAACAAAGCTGTCTTTGAAGAAAGGCAAAGCCTCTAATAAGGAGCAATGCCAGGAGTCTTGCTAGTTCCAGCACTGAAACCAATGGGAAAATGAAACTATGTTTCACTTTACTTTGGGACAGGGTGAGGTGCAAGCAATCTTTGCAGTGTGAATATTTAAGTAAAATGTCCAGGAGATATACTATTTTATTCAGCTGAAGAAAAAACCTAAAAAGCTCCATCTTCTTGTCAAGTGACTCTTTCAGCTGACACTTTGAAATTCAAGACAGTGGGGTTTTACTCATGTGTCTCTTACTAAGCATAAAGGTGAGAAATTAATAGCTTGCTTTGGGACCTTTGCTGTGAGTTTCTTGCAGTGGATCTTGATTTCTTTTTGATATTTTCAGGAATGGTAGAAGGCAGGAATTGGTAGAGAGACCTGAGCAGAGACAAGGGGACCTCTCCTGTCCCTTCTTCAAACTTTTAGCCTGATTCTCTTTGGAAGCCGATAGTTGATTCATGCCCATGTCATGTACTGTCTAATGCTGAGCTGATGACCCTTACTGCCTCTACACACTCCCTTTTAAGGAGACCACACTTCTTAAGGGCAGCTTTGAATTGGAAACAAGTTTATGGACTTGTTTTTTGTTATGCGAATTAACTACTTGAATTACTTGTCTTTCTACTCTGTTTATGGACTTGCCCGTTTCTTATATGAACCAGTTTAATTAGCTGTGTCAGTTCCAGTGCTTGCAGAAAGATTTACAATGGTTGATCTTTGCTGATATTTCCACTCCACAGTCTCTGCTATATGTAGTGATAGCACTCCACAAGGGAACCTACATACGCAGAAGTCATGCTTAAGGACCTGGGCATTTGTGTGCATATGTGTTTGAGCGTCTTCCTCTGCTTATAACTAAATGCTATCTATAAGCACTATAGCTATATAAGAAGTACTATAGCTATATTGTAAATTATGCTATTTCTAATTAACTGTCTTTCAATCTATTTGGCTTTAGTTATTGGTTGTACATAGCTTCCTATTTATTGGGAACAACATCTGGTGAATATCATAAGTAAAATGATGATTTAAGAAATACATAGAATATTTTGAAATATTGGGTGTTACAGTTATTGCTTTAATAATCATTTATGTTTTTAGCAATATTAAAAGTCCAGATTGTTGTTTAAAATCTCTTACAGATTACTTGAAATATACCCCGAGTTTTAAAAAATCAAACAGAAGCACTGAGATTGTACAAAGTTTTCTATCAATCAGAACTATAAATATTTTTCTCAATTTTGATTTTTCTTCCTCTTTGGCCTTTTGTATGTCCCTTGTGCCAGCTTTCCTGCTGAGTGTGTCCCAACACAAAGAATTTTGTTTTTGAATGTACTTGAGGAAAAATGGTTATATTGTACCTTGTTATTTTGGAGTCCGATTTCTCTGCACTCTGCAAAACTCATTAGCTTAGACTGTGATGTGGTTGAAAGAGATGCTCTGATATATTATAAAAAGATTATAGACCAATTTATTTATGTTGTAACTAAAGAGATTTTCATAATCAGAATCTGTAATGGAGACAACCTTAATAATTATTTTAAGTGATAATGTAAGTATTGTTCTCCCTAGTTTAAAGTAATAAGTTAGGGAATTTTTCAACATTAAATTAGACAAGACCTGAAACAACATGGACTTTTAAAACTATTTTTTTTGCACGAAGGAGAACGCTGACTTTTTTTTTCTGACCTATCATGACTGCAATTAATGTTGCTCTAGAACATCTTACCTATTTTGACATGTACGTTTACAAAAAAGAAATATGAGGAGTTTGAGTGTTAATTGAGGAAGTAGATATGGCATATTTTAATATTCAAATTAATTGTGCTCTAATAGCCTTAGAACTATCTGTGCGATTAGAAGGAAAATTAATAAATAAATGCAGAGGAGTATTATCAGTGTCTTCTTCAAATGAGATATCCCTCATTTGGAGAAGAAGCAGCGTGGAAAAACCCATTCCTAAACAACATCATCAAGTGAGTTCAGCCCAAGGACTCGAAGGTAGCTATGAACACAACATTTGGCATGTGACTTAATGATTTAATGTTGCCAAGTTAGCCTTTATGGGCACAATAGTGTTAAAAATTTAGGCGGCCTCAATTCCAGCATCATTTAAATCAGCCTCCCACTGATGTGTTCAGCTAGATCTCAAAACAGAAATCACACAAAATTAACAGACCTCCAGTCAAACTTAGTAAAACACATGCATTTCTAACTGCCTTTTATTGCCTTCCTTTTCTAGGTGTTTTTTTTACGCTGCGTATCTGGAAAAACACGTCACCATTTAAACACTAAGTCTACAGCTTGAATGGCAAGGGGTAGCTGCATGGCTGAGTTGTTACTACTCAGTGTGAAGCTGATGGCTTGGATGAAGGAAGAGCAATTCTAGTTTCTTTGCTTGGAACTTTCATACCTTCACTTAATAAACACCTGAAGCAACTGTTTTTTAAAAAGTCACATAAAGTAAACCAAAAGTCACATAAAGTAAACCACACTGTTTTTAAACACTTCCACACTTACAACTATGCGCTTGCTGCTAAAACCTGTAGAGACTCTTCAGCTCCCATTGACCTCACTGCTATACCTTGGATTTTGTAAATAGGCCTTCTGTTGTATAGATTTCTATTTTTAAACACATTTAATATTTTAAAATATTCAATATATGGTTGCTTAGAACTCCTGTTTTGTGTCATCCAGATGTACAGTTGTTTTGCCTTCAGGCTGGCAAGTTTTGTTTATGAATGGTGCCTAGCATTTTCCACTCCAAGATCCTACAAACAGCAGTTTTTTATTTTAAAATTATTTGTCTCCTTCACTCTTCCCTTTTCCTTCCAGCCAAAAGGGTTTTGAAATTTAGAGGAAATCCTTCCTTCCACTAATATTCGGGCAACCTCTTCCAGAAAGTGTCTTCTGCCCTTCAGTTCATGTAGCAGGGCAGAAGGGGAGGTGCCTTTTAGAGTACTACAAAAATTGCTCAGTGTGGCCAGGTTGTAAGCTTTCAGAATGTTTTGGTCTTTACGTGCTCAGTGGAGAGCTCTAGACCTTCACAGCTGAAGAGTTTGTATTCTTTCCATTTTGAATAAATACCGACTTAGGACTGAGCAGAATATTATTTGCTGCCTCAATCAGGAGGCTTTGGTCTAATTTGGATTTTGGTATAGAAACCTCAAACGAAAAGCGTGTTGACTGGATCTTTCCTGGGCTCTGAGTGACTATGCTTCTGGGTCTGACGCAAGTGCAAGCTGGACACAGAAGAAGGTTAACTAGGTTGGTATTCCCTGAGAGATATTTATACATGGAAAGCGGGTCAAGGACTGGAGGTGTGTTTAAGAACTTGACAAGTACAAGAGTGCATCAAATTAAGGTTACTCTTAAAAAGAGGATTTTGTATTTATTACAGTCACTCAAAAAACAATCTGATTTTTTTTCAACAGAATTAGTTGTAATTATTTATAGCACACAATTAATTGTAATTATTTATAGCACACACTGAGTGTGTATTTTTTGTTTTGGGGTGGTGATAATTAATTACAACATAGGAATAAAATAGTACAACTTCAATACACTGAAGTTTGAACAACTAAAAACCAATAATGGCCATGAGGAGTACAGATCATTCCTCATTGTGTTTCAGATCCATTTGGAATTCGCTGAAGGAAAAGTAATCCCTTGATTTCCAAGGGGGTCTCCTCCAGTGCTTCATAAAAGTGCTCTAGGCTTTTTTGTTTCACATTTCCATAGGTCTTGCAAGGGCTCATTTGGTCGCTTTTAGGTTTCAGTGGATTTCTGAAGACTTCAGAGACACTGGCGTTTTTCATATCCACCTTTCGGCCTGAGCATACTAATGGTGAACTCTGTCACTGGTTCTCCAATCTCTCCAGTGTACCCAGTACACTGACTGTACACAGTCAGGGGAAAACTGAAGGAACAGGATTCAGAACAGAGATCCCTCAGTCTCCAAATTTATTTGCTTAGGTTCAGCTATTTGTTGAACTTGTGCTTAAGTGAAAAGATGAGGAAAAGACAGAATAGAAAGGGTAGCAGAGGCAGGCAATGGCAAAATTTATTGTATAAGTAATTACAGTCGATTTATTAACATCTGTTACTGCATAAATTTGCAGTATGAGTAAGGGGCCACATCAGAGGTTTAGAATTAAATGAATCAAATAAGAAAATTTGTCAAAAGTATCCTAAAAGTATTATTAAACATCCATAGATAGTAGATGCTTTCTATTGATTTTTAAGAATGAAAATTGACCTTCTCCTTTGGGTGCTTGTATATGAAGCCTCTGGCCACCCAATTTATCTTTGGATCCTGTTTCAGGAGAAGCTGTCCCTTTCAAAGCAGGCTTCTGAGATTTTAAAGATAGGCTGAAACACTCAATTTCCTAGAGAAGTAGCCTGGGAATACAAGCCCAGAGAAAGCAAACAAGGAAGGCTGGAAATTAATTTTTTTGAGGAAAAGCCCAGTAGGAAAGAATGAAGATGCCCATCTTAGCTCCCTAGTAAAAGATGTGCAGGATGATGCCTGCAAGGGATTGCTAGGCAGAGGAAAGCACATGGATGACATTTGGAATGTATTTCTCTCAAACAAAAAATGTAACCTAAAACTCATGCCCTGAAGAAAATTAACTTAACTCCTATGGTTCATAGGAGCTCTCTGAAACACTAGCCAGTGTATTGAACCACTGATTTAGAGGTTTCTTGAGTAGCTAAAAAATACATGAAGTCTTCAGGGCAGAGAAATCTTTTCTAATACATTTGTATGTCATCAAGCACAGTGTCAAGTGGTGTTGGTTCCATTTATGCCAGTAAGAGTGGAGTATGAAAACTACTTTGGAAGTCTGTAGTTTAATTTCCTTCTAGGGTCATTTCTGAATTAAAAAAAAAAAATTATTATATAATGGCTTGCTTTTTTATTTTTTATGTGGTTTTGGCCCTTAAATTTGTTGGAGAAAGTACATGATGGTTAACACCAAAGTAATAGTTTAAATAGCATCTAGAATCTAATGTAAAGAGATACAGCGCTTCTGTCTAGCTGGCGTCGAAGGATCAGTAAACAGTTAAAAACTCCTTTTGTGTGGGAGAGTGTTCATTGCTAATATTTATCTAGGGAAAGGGCCTGGAACAGACAAGGGGTCTAGAAGAGGATTCAAGGAATGATAAACTTCAAGGATAAAACAGGGAAGCATATGAATCTATTTTCAGACCTGTTTATTCCGTTTTTTTTTTTCCCTGTGATCAAATAGCAGAGCACTCTGAGGGGTTGGTTCTAGTCACTGACTGCTCTGTCATCAGTCCAGTAGGAGCAAACCTGAACATGACTAGAACCAGTTGAGGTGCTCATGGACACAGTAACGCCAGGTCTGGTCTGTCAGTGTTTGACCACTGTCATGGTAAAACAAACAAACAAACAAACAAACAAAGAAAAGTCCTTATATACAAGCAGAATTTCCCATGTTCTGACTTATGTTTGTTGCCTTTTATCAATCCACTGTCAAGCTCCAGGAAGAGTCTGGCTTCATCTTCTCTGTAGCCTCTGGTCAGGCAGTTGTCGACAGCAAAAACATCTCCCCTGAACCTTCTCTTCTGTGGGCTAGAGGCCCAGCTCCCTCAGCCTCTCCTCCTACATCCTGGGCTCCAATCCTTCAGCAGCTTGGTGGCTTCTGCTGGATTTGCTGCAGTATGTGATTCAGATCAGAATTCTACTTCCATTTCTGTGTATTTTTTTTTTTTTTATGGATGAGCCAAGTCTGTCTTCAGTTTATGGCTTTCTGTTGTAGCTATGTATCCACTTGTCTAACTCCAAACTGGTTTTGATTTCTTTTTTTCTCCAGCCTGCATAATTTAGTAGAAATAGTTCTTGTAGCTGAAAACATGAACACGCAACTGTATTGTGTTTTACCACAAAGTTTATCATAGTGCCTAACACGTAGAATCAGAGTGGCTGAGTCAGGAAGGCACCTCAGGAGATTGCCTGGTCCAACCCCTGCTCAGAGCAAGGTCAGCCCAAGCAGGTTGTTCAGGTCTGTATCCAGTTGGATTTTGAAAGTTTCCAAGGATGGAGACTCCACAACCTTTGTGGACACCCTGTTCCAGTGTTCAATCACCCTCACAATAATGTGTGTTCTTATGTTAAATGAAATTGCCTCTATTTCAGCTTGTGCTCGTTGCCTCTTGTCCTGTCAAGAAGATTCTGGCTCCATCTTCTTTACTTCCCCCATCAGGTATGTATACATGTTGATAAGATCCCCCTGAGCCTTCTCTGCTCCACGCTGCTCATTTGACAGATTCTCCAGTCCCTTTATCATCTGTGGTCCTTTGCTGGACTCACTCCAGTATGTCCCTGTCTCTCTTATACTGGGGAGCCCAGCTTGGGACCCAGCACTCCAAGTGTGTCTCACCAGGGCTTTGCAGAGTGGAAGGATCACCTCTCTTGACCTTCTAGCAATGCAAATCCCAATGCAACCCAGGATGGCAGCATGTTTCAAGGCCACATTGCTGGCTTATCATCAGTACCCTTTTCTTTACCCTTCCTTTTCTGCAGAGCTGCTTTCAAGCCAGTCAGCCCTCAGTGTGTATTGGTGCCTGGGGTTATTCCTCCCCAGGTCTGGCACTGCATTTCCCGTTGTCAAATTTTGTGAGGTTCCTGTTGGGCCCTTTCTCTGGCCTGGTGAAGTCCCTCTGAATGGCACAACTCTTTGGCATATCAGCCTCTCCTTCCAGTTTTGCATCATCAGCAAACTCGCTGAGTGTGCATTCTGTCCCATCACCTGTCTCACTGAGGAAGATGATTAAAAAAGATTATCCTTGGTATCAGCCCCAGGGGTAGACCACTAGGGACCTGGCCTCCAGCTGGACTTTGTGCTGATCGCAACCCTTTGAGACTGGCAGTTCAGCTAGTTTTCAGTGCACCTTGTTGTCCACTTTCCTAGTCTGTATTTCATTACTTTGTTTATGAACATGTAATGGGAGGCCATGTAAAACGTCTAAAATCAAGATAAAGATTCACTACTAATTTCATCATAGAAGGCTCTTAGGCTGGTCCAGCATGATTTTCCCTTTGCAGTCCCTGTGCTGACTACTCCTGTCATTTCCTTGTCTTTAATATGTTTGAAATGTTTTCCTGGAAGATTTGTCCCAACACGTTCTCAGGGACTGAGGTGAGGCTGACCGGTCTGCAGTTTCCTGGATCCTCCTTCTGGCACTTCTTGAAGATGGGAGTGACATTTGCTTTCTTGTAGTCCTCAGGAACCTGTCTCAGTCACCACAACCTTTCAGAGACTATTGAGAGTGGCCTTGCAGTGACATCAGCCCACTCCCTCAGCACTCGTGGGTAGATCCCGTCAGGTCCCAGGGACTTGTTTGTGTCTACTTCAGTTCGTTTAAATGTTCCCTAACCTGATCCTCCTCCACCGAGGCTAAAGTTTCCTTGCTCCAGAATTCCTCTCATGTCTCAGGGGCCTGGGATTCCCATCTTACCAGTAAAGACAGAGGTGAAGAAGGCATAGAGCACCTTGGCATCTTCCATGTTCCGTGTCATCATGTCCCCTACTCCATTTCGACAGCAGGCCAACATTTTCCCTTGTCCTTCTTTTGCTGCTGAAGTATCTGTAGGAGCCCTTCTTGTTGCCCTTCACATTTGTCACCTGATTCAACTCCCAGGAGGGTTTTGGCTTTCCCAACCCCGTCCCTGCATGCTCAGACAGTTTCTCTATGTATATCTTCAGTTAGAAATATAAACTTGGACTGGCAGGAATATATGACGTGAACAGCATCTGTGCAGGTATATATGATGTGGACAGATTACTTGGGTTAAAACTAAGCACTCCAAAACGCTCACTAACGTAAATGTGCAACACAACAAGCATAACAGTAATGACTGTGATCTAGAAACAAAAGGTTTTTTCCTAGGAAAAACTTTATATAAATATTTTTTCTGGTCTGTATTGAACATGCCTGACCTGCCAGTGATAGGCATCATGTTTTGTTTGTTACGTATTTGCCTTTGTTTCCTTCTTTGTCCTACTGAGTTAAGATTAACTTATGATCCATAGCTCCTTGAGTAAAGTTTCTAGCTTTCCTTGATTATTAACAATTAACATTTTTTAGTCATGTGTTATTTAAACAATGGCCAGATATTGGAGTAGGTACTAAGTTCACTTCCTTATTTTTGAGATATACTTGGACCACTTATAACTAGTCCTACCACATTTTATTTGATAAATAAAAACATCTCTCTTCTGGCCCCAGACTTTGTAGGCAAAAATATAACCCAGATCACCTTTGGAAAAGGCTTTATCTCACTTTTCTGGAGTATAGGTATATGCTAAGAAGTGTATCCCTGGCATTGAAGTAGTCTCAAGTGTAAAAAGCTATCTTTATCTGTTCTGCTTATATAAACAGAAGTTTAAACATAGATAGGTCTCTTGGTGGTACTTCTGTAGGTGACAGGAGCTTTTAACCTTTATCTTAGTTTAAATTGTGTCCAGCATTCTGCATGGCTGTTTGATATTGTCATCCCGATGCTGACATTGAAGTTAGGTAATTCCTGTTTACTCATTAGCCTCTTGAATACTCTTAAGTGAATGTGGTTTCGCTGTACTCACGGAGAGGATCAATTAAGTTAATCTTGGATTAATCCCATTACACACTTTGGTCTTGTTTATGGCTTTCCTCATCGTGGAATTCACGCAAACTGTGAAAAGACAGGATTCTGTTTGTAGTTCTGTCATTACAATTTCCTCTTCTATAAAAATGTAAATGCATCCTTTGCTGCATCCTACTGATCATAGATACACAAAACAGAGATAGAGACATACCAAAAAATTTTGTATTATGTTATTTTAAAAATACTGTCTCCTGGGTACTGATCTTACATGTATTAATATGTATAGGATCACCTTGATAGGCTCCTGTCAAATTTGTGGTCCTTCTAATAAAAGTAACTTTAGTTTCACGTGTAAGTTTTAGGAAGTTCAAGACTTCTAGCGAGGCATCTAATTTAGAAATTTTCACTGCTAATGGAGGTTAAGAAAATGGGGCTCTTCCTCATCAGCAACTAGAGACCTTATGAAATATGTCTGTGCAAAGCAGCTTAATGTAAGGTGCATTTACCTTTCGCAGTTCAAAACTATTAGCATAACATTTACGGGATCATAAAAAATAATTCTTGTTGAAAGAGTGCTTTGATGAGCAAACCTGTTAAGAGCATAGAGGTACACGCTGTAATTTCCAGCTGAGCTGTAATCATATTTGTTGATGTGTCAATATGTAGGGGATTAATCTGTTTCGTTTAAAGAAAAAGTGAGTCTGACTCATTTTCACTGGGTCAATTGCTGTTGCTAATCCAGAGTCTTTGTCAGCTTGCAGGCTTTCTTGTGTGTTGTGTTTTTTACACTTTTGCTTAAAAGACAGGTAAGATGATACAGTTAGCGCTTTCTGCTCTTGTGTTTTTGTTTGGAACTATAATGTAATAGATTTTTAAAATAGCTGCTTTTAGCAAATTCTACTTTTTTATGTGTATTTATGGGGAGACAGATGACCAGAGAAGGACAGAATGACTTTGATTTATTTACATTAACCATTTTTTTTTTCTGTTTATGGTGTTGTCTTTAGTGTCGCGCAATGAGCAAGTCTTGAAATTCATTCATGAAGTAAAAACTTTGATATTCCTGGAGGAAAAAATGAGTTCTACTCTTTGAAACATCGTACAAATGTTAAAGAAATGTAGTTTATTGTGCTAAGGTTTGAAGGAAAAAGTGCAACTTTGTGCATTCTGAATATTTAACTAAAGGAATCTCTCAGGACTGAGTCATGTCCACATTATTAGCTCATGTGTTTTACATTTGGATTGCAAGAATGATTCTCTCTCCGAACATTGTGCATATTTCCTAGTGGAGTATCCTTGCTCTATTTCTTCTTACTTACATCATGTGTTTTTAAATTTTGCAATCCAATTCTCAGTATTTCAGACTAGTATTTTTGTTGATGTTTCTTGACAAAATTTCACACAGAGTGAAGTAGTCAGTGGCTGTGAGTGGGTATGCTGTCCCGAGGCATGCAGGGAGGTGACTCTATGGAGTGGCTCAAAGCTGCAGTGAATCTACGTTTAATAGTCTCGTTACAAGTACGTGGCATGCAGGAATATTCCAGGGCTGGGTCCAGCAGGCAGTTCGACATGCTGAAGAGCATTCATTCCAGTAAGGGAACACGCACATGAGGACGAACAGCTTTGGAAGTTGTGTACCGTGTGTATAAACACACTGTGATGATTTTATTTCCTACGTTTTCTTTGCAGTATTTCAAACCACTGCAGCAGTGGGAACTATTTTGTGAGTTCTAGCTCCAGCCTGTAAGATCGGTGAGGCCCTCGCAGAGCTAACGTTACAGGGCCCAGAGAGTCTGGCACGGCTTTTTCTGCAGACAGAGCATTTTTTAAATTATTAAAGCTGCCATTTTTCTTCGTTTTGGTAAGAAGGTTTTGATGCTTTCCTGAAGCTTAACTGTTGAGAGAGAAGTAAAAGCCAAATTGTACGTTACTTTTAAAAGGATTAAAAAAAAAAGTGCAGGGTGATGAGCAACTCGGTATAATCCCGCGGGGGGGAACAAAACACACACCCACCCCCCCAAACCAACCAAATGGTTTTCCGCCCCCTCCCACGGCTTCCCCAGCCTCTGGTTTGCGGGGCTGGGGGCCGCACACGGCGCCGAGGTCGGCGCGCCCCGCGGCAGGCCC
>Ga0065711_1027841_pt1 | contig 45611 bp, 17 predicted proteins | sample Hoacrofraction12_FD_59098 | JGI IMG/M metagenome (GOLD analysis project Ga0065711, IMG submission 59098) | Hoatzin crop microbial communities from Cojedes, Venezuela - Epithelial fraction 12 v2 (version 2) | ecosystem: Host-associated > Birds > Digestive system > Esophagus > Crop | place... | reverse complement strand
CTGGAGATATTCAAGACCCGCCTGGACAAGGTCCTGTGCAGCCTGCTGTAGGTGACCCTGCTTTGTCAGGGGGGTTGGACTAGATGACCCACAGAGGTCCCTTCCAACCCCTATTATTCTGTGATTCTGTGATTCTGTGATTCTGTGATTCTGTGATCTGTCTTTCCCTTAAATTTACAGAACAGCTTTATAGCCTGCAACAAGGGAGGAACTCACGGTGTGTGTATCCCTGCTCTGGGGAATTCAGTGTCCTCCTAGTGGTAATCACATAGTCTATGCTGACTTGTCCCATTAGCATCCTGTCTATCAGCTTATTTGAGTTATTGTTTAAGATTATTTTGCTTTTGTGGGGATGTTATTGGACAATGCTAAGGTGTGGACAGACAGAGCTGCTTGAAAAGATTGTCTTTTGTTGAATAACAGGTTGTTCTTCTCTCCTTTTTCCTGCCAAGTGCTGCTGGTGAAATTAGAAGTGTGAGGGAAAGGGTCAGGCCTTATATTATGACTAACCTGCAACACTGGGGAACAGGGAACATTCTGGCCCTGGGCTGGTATTACTGCATAAGCTTTGCTACGTGGAAGTAAACTTAACTATCTACCTCTAACATCACAAATGTTCGTGTGAAAATAGACAAAGTGCCTATTTAAAGGAAAAATGTGAAGTGAATCTAGTGTATACAGGAAGATAATTTCTAGGTCATGTACATTTCTGGTTCCTTTTTTATAAACAAGAAATTGTTGTGGTTGCTTTTGTACTTTACCATTCTACTTTGTATTTGATGTGAAGTGTTCTAACTTCTCTGTACCACTCTGTCATAATTAAAATGAACCCTAGTGGTAACATAATTACATGATGGTAGAAAATGACTTAATCTGCTTCTAAAACTGGCTTATCAAGTACATTTGATCATTTTAATTTCATAAGGATAAATCATGAATTTTAATAATTGAAGTACAAACCAAATTAACTAAATGATACAATGTAATTAGGGATGAGATACATGGGGTTATATTACAATTTGATTAAATAAGTCTCAGAAGACTCTTTTCTAAAGAACTAATTTATTAAAGATTTGTAATATCATCACCCACAAATTAGCTGTTTCTTCCATAGTTTCATTGTGAGGTTATTTGAATTATTTTATTTAAAATAAATATGAAAGAAGTAAGTCTTTGTTGCAAGACCATTTATTTTTGACAAAAATGAGAGAGGCAATATTAAAGTGAAAACTGCTGATATTAGAATAGAACTAGACAAAATAATTTTGCAGTGCAAAATCTACATTTTTTTGGGGAAAAACAGAAAAAAGGATGAAACCTACGCTACATGGACCATCACAAACCAGGTTATTGGTGATCCTAACTTCCTCAGGAAGGTCTCTTGCAGCTAAAGTTGTAAATGCCAAAATTCTAGGGCTCAAATTAGTATGCTTAAATTACTATTTTTATTGTTCTTATTTTCTCAATATTTTATAAACATTCTCCGTTTGGTTTATAGCTAAGCTCCTTCTCAAATGTTTTTTAAAAAGCTATAGGCAGTCTTCTCTCACAATTGCATCTCCTTGTAAAGTTTTGGGATGAAGATACTTCTCAGTAAAAGATTTACTGAGGGAGAAGAGTCCTCTGCTGTCATTCTGTTACCACTGTTCATATTTCAGAGCACAGGATCCTGATGCAAGATAAGACATCTTAGCCAAGAAGAAGGGCTTAGTTATGGAGCTCTGTAGTGGCTCTTTGAACTGTTTTATGGAATGTATCCAAATTTGCCATTGCATTCACAGATACTGGCATAAATTATCATAGTGGCACTGAAATGAATGATTCTTCATAGTGTTACAGCAGTTGATATCCAGCATTTAGATTTGTATTGCCTACTTCATCAAGAATTGTCCTGATAATGACGCTAGCACCTATTGAGGGGTATGTGACTTAGTGTCTTTTGTTGCTACAAGAATGTAGGGACTAGGCATTGCTCTGTGGAGGTATTTTAGCTAACAGGTTAGGAAGGCATCCTTCGTTTTTTCTCCATCTTTCTCTCAGAATATATAATATAGAATCATAGAATGGTTTGGGTTGGAAGGGACCTTAAAGATCATCTGGTTCCAACCCCCCCTGTCATGAGCAGGGACAATAGCTATATATCAAGTAAATAATAAAAAAGCCAATATACAATGCAAAGTAGTATCAAGAGAGTTTGGAGTTACATCATAATGTCTGATAGTCTGGCAAAGGCACTCTTTTACAGGGTAGAAAAGGGCAGAAGAGAATTGAAAGTGAATCCACATTAATTAATGAATGATTTGCTAATAGTCCACCTTCTACCAAAAAGAAATTTTGCAGGTTCTCTAGTGAAAGTTTTTTAAAGTAGAAATTAAGAAAAATGAGTAGAATTAATAAATTAGTTGTGATGTAAATTACTATTAGTTTCTAAAAGAAACCGAATTCACAGCCAGTGCTGAATACTGATTACTTGTGTATACGTTACAGGTAAGCTATGTGCAGCTGGGCAGAACACTTTTATAGGAGCATTTACCAGCTCTAAAACGCAACACTTAAAATAAACCCTAAACATGTTACCCACACATACAACAGATTCTTTTGTTGAGAATGAGGTTGAAGGAACAGTGTGAAAATAACTCTCTGTGATGTTTAGATGCAGAGTAATTTTTCAGTTTGTTTTATATTCTGTGCTGTACCAGACGTCATTATGCAAAAGATGACATGCCCACTGTTCACAGCAGCTGCAATACATTAGCCTAATGGACTGGAATTACAGGTTGCCTTAGGAATTGTCTATTTTGTGCCAAATCCAAATGTAAATCCTACTGTGAAAAGTCATGATACTATTAAAGGTGATAAAATACAATGTCTTTGGAAAGAAAAAAACACGAAACCTAAAGGAATGGTAGGGAAGAATAGTAAAGATACGGCTAAAATTCAAAAAACTGTAGTTGGTCAAATGAAGAAATGTGACCAAATAAAAATTACATGTAACTTTTTATTAAACGTATGGCATTTCTGAAAAGACTTTCTGCCTCTTGACTTAATATTCATAAGATAGGAATACAGAAAGTTGGTACTAACTAGATACTGGGAAAATACCCCCGTCTGCTTAAAAGGCACTACTTATCATCAGTTCAGAGACCCCGAGTTATCTTTGTATAAACATGGTTGTTAACAAAACACACTGCAGTAGTGTAGAGAGATGCTGAAAGAAATGTTAGAAACTTAACTGATGTTGACATAAAACAATGTTTTTTTCTCTGAAACTTGTTTGGTATCAGTTTGGAGAATTATTGGTATCAGTTTGGAGAATTATCTGCACTGCTTTGCACTGTGTAGCATTAGTACAGTGGCAAGGCTTGATGCAAAGCGGGAGACAAAAAAGGTGCTAAAGTACTTACAAACTAGGTGTACTCTAATTTGGGGGACAAATTATGACCGGAATGAATTTGCATATGTATACTAAGCAAATGACTGGCTTTGAAGTGTGGATGAAGGAGTGTCATAGATCTCCATTTAGAGAAGAGAAAGAGAATTTCTGCCAGTTGTGTGGAGCATTTTATCATCATTTGGAAAGATTAAAGGGTAACTCAAAGTTTCCTAAGTCACACCTTGCTTTCCGATCAACATAAATAAAAACATTTAGAATTTCACATGTAGCCATGTTTTCATATATTTTTGGGCTCCAAGGAAAGGAAAGAACACTAAAATTATTCAGTTCAATCTTAACCTATAATTCTACTCAGTGATTCTTACATACACTCTATTATAATATCCAATCTTGCTTGAAAGACAAGAAGTATTTTGAGTGAAGGATAATTCACTATGTTCCTAGGTAGACTTCTATTAAAAAAAATAAAAATTTCTACCTTTTCACAATGAATTTTGCTAGCTTCACTTTCCAGGTGCTGGAACACATTGCAATGTTGTTCAATGGATTAGAGTCCCTCAGTGTCTTCTACTGTTCAGTATTAACATATATAATGAAATCTTGTCTCTACTGCTGCCAGTAGGAATTGTACCTTTTACACCAGCAGGACAAGGGAGACAGAAATGTATTGACTAGGATTACCCTGATTTGAAAGAGTGTGGTCACTACCATGACTCTATCTCATTTACGTTATGTCATTACGGCTACTTCACAGGTGGACATAAGGATTTGCTTATGTGTATTTACCTAGAGAGCAGAGCACCACATGTTTTGAAGTGATGCTTGATGTATGTGAGAGACAGACTTCTCTGGAGCTGCTTCTAATTAGGCAGAAGGACTGCTTTAGTTCCCCATTGTAAGGCACTTTTTGGACTTTATGTGTTTTGTAGCTTTTTTTCCGAGCCTGGTCCTGTAGTCAAACTTTTCAGTCTCCTAAGTGCAGAACTTCATTCTTAATCCATGTTCTTAATCCATTACTCATATCTTTCCAGTTTATGTGTCTATATATTACTGAAAAAATAATTTCTAAGGTGAAGATTGTAATTTGTCCTTTAGTTTTAGCCTTAAAATAACCAATATTTTTCTTTTTATGATGGGAAATGCAGCTATATATTTACAAAATCGATAAATAATTTCCATCTAGACTTCTGTATTAGATTACAAGTTGATGTCAGGTTTGTAATTTGGTTCATTCTTGTTTTTGTTTACAGCAATGGAATTATAGAAGTTTTGATCATCACAAGCTTTCCATATTTCTATGCTGATTTAACTGTCATTCGCAGTTTTCCCATGTCAGAGTGTTCCCTTTCCACTTTTTTTATCTGTGACAGAACAAATTACTATGTCTGTCTCTTTACATTATTGTTCATGGGGAAGATCAGCTGTAGACAGTTAACCTTCACAAGTAACATCAATGACAAAACAACAAGAACTCAGCCTTGGAATAAGGCAGAACAGGTGACTGGATATTTAGATATGTTCATGTTTTCAAATACCCAGGATTAAATGGAGGTCATACTATGAAATGGTAAGACCTGTCTGCAGAGACACTACTTGTTGCCTTTCAAAACTTGTGCAGGTCTGGTGAAGTAGAAAAAGCGCAGAAAAAGATAAATATATGGCTTACCTTTGAATATGAGAAAAAGAAGGAACTAGGGACTTAAATAAGCTACACGAAAATTGTGTATTTCTGTATGAAAGTAACTCAGAAAATGATGAGATGAGCAAGACAACACAATCTTGCAAGGGCAAATCTCATGAAACAGTAAGTCTTCTATATGACAGCATGGTAGTGGAGCAAAAGTTGCAGAGGACACATCTTGAGCTTTGACGTGCTTAAAACAACTTAGGAAAGCAGGACAAAGTTGAAAATACTGCATCAGAACTACTAGGAAAATCGTATATAGAAGGCAAGAAGCAATGGCTTACCATGGAATAGATGGAAATAGTTATGTATCCTGGGTCAGGTATTATTCACTGTTTTCATGAATAAGAGGAGTGACATTTATTACATACACTGAGGACAGAGAGAATGTAATTACATTGTACAACAGGATGTGAATTCAGTATAATTTTACCTGAAGAAGCGGTCTGAAAAACAAGGTGTTTTTCAAAGGTACAAATGCATAGTATTCCTAGTTAGGAAAGGATTGAGGAGTCACTTTACAGAACACGTGGTTCAAAAAAGAGAAAAGAGTTATGGGTTACAGAGAACCATAACTGGAGTACTAGACAGAAGTTTTACAAACTGCTTTAAGAAGGGACAACATCTGAATAATAGACCAAAAGAGTATAAATAGAAAGAGGGAAGTAATTCTTCTGCTTTACTGAAATTCAGATGGAATAGTTGGTCCAGATTCAGCTGTTATGCAGACATGTTAGAGTGTATGTAAGAACAGGAGCACAGAGAGGTCTACTGAGCATAACCTATGAAGAATTCTGAACAAACAGAGATTGTTTTTCTTCAGAAAAGACAAGTGAGGGTTATCATTTTTTACAGCCTTTTACAGCAGACTCACAATATATAAGGTCATTGCAATCAAGAAAGAATATTCTCTTTATGTCACTAATGGTAGGTTTAAACTACAGCCAGGAAAGCTGAGAATAGGAATTATCTTTCTAACGCTAAAGTTAGATGAGAATAGATAATCTGTGGAGGTAGCAGAGTGCTAAGGATTGTCAGTGATTTACAGCTGGCTAGAAAAATACTTACAATGAGATGAATTCGATCATGCCTTGGGTACATGGGCTAGATAAGACCTGAGCTTGATAGCTTGATTTCTAATTCTGGGTATTTAATTAAATTTATTTGTCGAAGTCAGAAGCTTTTTCTGCACATGCTCCACCTTCTTGTCTTGAATAGTAGCATAAAGAATACAAAAATTTTGACTGGTGATTTTATTTTTTTATTTTAAAAAATCTGCTAAGATAGCTTTGTGGTATACTATTAGGAACTGGAGATTAAAAAGTGTCAAATCAAAATTATGAACAATAGATAGCAATTCTGATCTCCAATTATTTTTCTTTTCATGGAAAAGATTATACATTTTCATTTAGTGCTAAAATATATTTACAGGGTAACTATTAATATTGAAGAGATTTGAATAAACAGTAGCATTCTCTTTTTAGTCTGGGAAGAAGTATATTAATTCCTACTATAATGTTATCTCTATAGAAAACAAATGTTTAACTGTTATCTTATATAGCATCCACTTTGGAAAATAGATTACAGAAAGAAATAGAACCTAGTTTTGAACACTCTTTCCTTGATACGAATTTCTCATTCATTTTTTGAGATACAAAGTACTATGATTGTATCTGTTTAACTTAGATAAAATGAAATTTATGATCTATTGTTTATTCTGTTTTTGATATCATTAAGAAAACTTTTTAACTGCTGATGAATCAAATATAACTGATTAAATGTGCTTTGAATTTATGAATCTGATTAGATACATATATTTTGCATACAAATCACTTTGCACTGCTTGTGTTCGTTTAGGGAGGTTCAATGTCAACGAACATTGACATTTCAATATTGCAGCACTTTGCTAGAACATTATCTGGTTAACAGCACGAATAAACAAATGGTCTTAAAACACCCTGCAGTTTAATGTTGAAAATGTAAGCATCACTGTGCACTTTGAAGTGGTTTGCCCTTTACAAGAGTTGTTTGCAAAGGCATGAAGAAAGGTACTTTTGTAGCGGTACAGCAGTGTAATGATGGCCAGGGCCATCATTACAGAAAGAAACAAAAAATTGGTTATCATTGTCCAGAAGGAATGACAGAAATATGTGCCCCTTAAAAGGCAGTTATAAAAACATGAGGCAAAAGCATCTGAAGAATAAGAATTAAGCTGTTGGAAAGAAAGGCATAGTAGAACCACTGAGCTGCACAATTATTGCAGCCAAATTTAATTCCATTCACTGTGCAGTTTTGCCTCCGTCTTCAAGTAATTTTCCCTTGCCACCTCCTTTGCAGCTCTTCCATCAACTGCATTACTGCTGGTCCTGAACACCAGGCTGCTCTTTGCAGACAGGAGCAACTATATATTTCATGTCTTTAAAGCCAGCCTAAATCACAATGGCTTCTTGCGATGTACAGGTTCCTGTAAGTCCCAATGGAGATGCATTTTGCCAGTTGTACACAGGAAATGAGGCAGCAGGAGGAATGTAAAGCGCGTACATGCCCTTTCACTACCTTCTTCGGGCTCTTCTGTATTTTATTATTTTTGTCACTTCTAGCGCTTCACAGAGTGAGGAAAATTTCTTCTGTTTATATTATTCAGCCTATGCATCTGCATTGTGGAACCTAGCCCAAAGAGAGTCTGAGACACCGATTATTACCTGTAAATTCTGAGGGATGCCAGTTAACAGCAAAAGACAGTTGATGGCTCTCATTTAGGTCTAGCTAGCTCAGGCTGTTCCAACTGGAAGTTACATTTGACAAATATTACCAGGTAGGCAGTTTGAAACATCAAATAACAGGAAAAAGGGGTGTAGGATGAGAAAGGATGGAAAAAAAGAAAAAGAAAAAGGGAACCAAAGGAGATTTATGATGTCAGTTATTGCACAGCAGAAAGAAATGAGAACGGAAGTGTTAACAGACAATGTCAAATCACCAGTTTGAAACAGATCTGAAGAAAGTGGTGAATTGACTACAGTGGTCAGAGGACTAGGCAGAATAGCTATATACGTAGAGGCCATCACAGCAGAAATGACTGCAGCTAAGGTCCAGCTGACAGATGGGTAGAGGGACAGAAAGAAATTAATGGCATTACAGAGCTATGCTCTCCTATCTACCATGCTCGGTAGATTTCCGGTTAGTCAAAGGAAGTAGTGATTTCAGTTGAAGGATTAATGAAGGGAATATTTGACAAGCTCTTGGAATTTTCTGAATTGAGAGTGGACTGTTTGTCTTTCCTTAGAACACGTATTCCTAAACTACTCAGGTCAGATTTTAGGAGACACATGAATAAATTATACTACTACTTATTCACACTTATGTAAGTAGAGAGAAATTTGTATTGGGAGAAGATCATAAAGACATCAGTGGTCCTTTAATTCTTAACTGGAGTGTAAATATCTGTCAGTCCTGAAAAGCAGAGTAACGCTGCAATTTTTTTCCAAGAATGGCTAAGAGTATCATCTGAATCTGGAAAGGCTGACTACCAGTCAGCCAACTTTGCCTTTCCTCTGCTCTCACCTCCACTTATTTTTAAAGCAACAGCAAAGGTAGCAAGTTGCAATATAATAAATAAGAAGTAACAGCAGGAAATAAACCAACAAAACAAAGTTTTTGAATAATTGAATATAAAAGCCATGGGAATGCCGAATGTGCTCTTTAAGGAATGAGTCTGAATTGGTCACTGCCTTGCTTTTGACTTTGTGTCCCATTCAAAACATTGTTAATTTTGCATTAAAGTCTATCAAGATTTACAGAAATTGTGCTCCTATCTTCTGGATGTATGTAATGTACATTACAAGTGCATTTTCTAGTAGGCAATGAAGCTTGACTTTCAGGAACATTTTCATGGCCTATTCTAGGGCTTATTTTATAGTCCCCGTAAACTGTTTGCCAAGGCAATATAAAGTCTGTGTAATACAATCAATAAAACTAATAAGCATTTACATGGTAGGACAAATTGGAAGATGGTTAATTTTAATCTGGTTTACAGTTATTGTTGAGAAGTTATAAAAGATTGGAGAAATGAGCAATACATAAATATCTTCAACAGAGAGAGTTCCACACAATGAATGGAAAACAAGTGCATTATATTTGGGTTCAATGGAAAGTAAAAGTCTGGTCTGCAAGATTATAAATGACTGCTTTTTGTCCTGCTGCCTTTCATTCTACCTATATCCCCTTCCCCTCCAAATTAAAGTGAAGATTCAAGTTTCTGAATGCCACTCAATGATGTGGTTTAAAATGCAACCGTGTTTTCCAAATATAATTAAACTATGTAATTGCCAGTTCCTCTTCACATTTTCATGGCAAAAAATTAAATTTAGAAAGATGAAGTGTCTTCCAGACCAAGGAAGACCTACCACAAATGCATTAGAAGGGTTTGTTTTAAGAAATAAGAAGTATTCTAAATATTCCTCAGGAGAGCTGAAATGAGACATTAGAAATGAAATGTAAAATCATCAGGTGTTAAGGGTCTTGAAGCTTCATAGATGATCTAGGCTTCTTAAAATATCAGATGACTTCCTATTAAGTAGCATAGTTTTCTCAATACTTTCCTTATAATGGGCAATAACAAGTTTTTCGTGGTCTTTTTGAATGTCACTACAAAGGAAAATCCTAAAAACTAAGGAGGCACCAGCAAATATGTTTACTTCTTTTGTTTGCTTTCTGAAAGAACAAAAAGTCAGTCTAAACACCAATAGTGTAATTTTACTTATTTTATTTAAAGAAAATATTAAAAAGAAAGTATAAAGTGTACTAGGATTGAAAACCAATATTAACTGAATTAGAAAAAAAATGCAATAGTATTTTATAGATTGGTACAGTCTTTGATAGATTATCATTCTTGTTGCCAAGCAAAAATGATGATTGTAAAGCATTCAACCTTGACAATGTAGATTAAGCGTGTCCTCACCAAAACATACTGCTATGGGAGAGTAAGGAGAGGTGAAAGCTTACTTCAAAGTTTGGGTGTAGACAAATTGAGGAGAGAGAGGAGGAAGTTTGCAAATAAAGTGGGAAATACTGGTGTTAATGTTTGTGTAGACAGGCATGATGGACAAGTTTCTCACTAGGAGTTAAGAGTAGTCAGAGAGTGCTTTTTCTTTGAAGGAACTTCATTAATGCCTGAAGGAAATTTTAATACAGTTGGTCAATGAATGAAATTCCGATTCTGCTACCGAGACACTACAGCAAATGTCCTCTTGAGAAACGTGATCAATCTGTCCTGCACACAGTTGCTTGGGCAAGCAAAGAAATTTTAAAATCCTAAGCACATGACCTTTTCGATGGATAATGGGTATTGATTTTCAACAGTGATAAAAATTAGACAGAGGGGGACTGAGGCCTGCTCCCTTTAGAACTGTGCATCCAGCTGAAATGGACAGGGGATGTAAGCCATTAAATGGGTAGATTTTTGTTGCTTTAACCCTAGTCCCTATGTCTTTTGGTATATCTAATGATGTTACATTATACCTGCCTTGAAAAATACCCTCCAAATCTCTCCTTTTCCTGCTTCTCAGACGCTCCTGAAGAGAGATCCTGATCACTTTGTACTACCAAATGTCAGGGTCCTGAGGATCTCATAAGCTCTAAAAGCCCTGACCAGCCTCACCTGAAGCCCCCACCCACACCTATGTGTTAGGGACCGCTATTTAAGCTCGACCTTGAAGTTTTTACTCTCTATCTGAATTTTGTGGGAGAGGTATGGTTTTCAGCTCAGATACAGCTGCACCCTTGTCTCGAACTGGGCCCTGCTGATTTGGGCTTCAGCATGTGGACTGACTTACTGGCCTCAGTATTGCCTCATGTGTGTGATGTTGCTTTATGGTCTGGCCTTTTGTTTGGACCTGTCTACCGCCTCCTGCTTGCCTTGGTATAGTAAGATATAGCCTGCCAGCCAAAGGATCCCCCTTGACTCCTACTTCATCTTCCCTTAGGGAGCAACTGGACCTTGCTGTGTCCTGACACCAAGAACCTGTGCTGTCCCAAGTCTGTCAGCAGTCCTGAAATGCAGTCTTCAACTCAGAAGTTTGTCATGTACAGCAGTGAGTACAGGAACAAAGTGAGCAGCTATTGGGAGCTGCTCTCTCTGGTACTATCTGCAAATAGTGGCTTCACATAAGACAGTGGGCAGTCTGGTATCTTATCTATGGGACGGGAGCAGTTTCTTGCTCCTTGTTTTCTACAAACTTTAGGATATACTCACTCGTATTTCTTCATGTGCCTGCTTTGTCCTTGTTTACAGTTCTGGATGAGTTACAGGGAATGGCAGGCTGCCTCTGTTCCCAATACCAGACAGCTAACTTCTACCATTCATGCAGAAACTTAGCAGGATTTAGCACCTTGTTCAGATGTAAGATTGTTCAGATGTAAGATACTCTAATCAGCTCACTGTCAGTAGCCTCCCCTGCTGCTGCACGCTCACTTCTCTACTTTCACAACATCTGAAATAATTTAGAAGGAGTTAACACCTGAGATGTCTGGCTAAAGAAGGGAGAAGAGAGCTAAAACGAACTGGGTTTTGAGGTAAAATACAGGATGACTAGGGAAATTGATGTTTATGGGGACCTGCATGGTCCTTTTGCAGGAAGCTAGGAGATACAATAGGAAGCTGGTTGAGGTTATGGAAGAAGTCTAGAGCTGAAGCCTGGATGAAGTTGTAGAAGGGGGAAAGAAACTTTTTCCCAAGGTGTCCATGTTTGCATTTTGTGAATTAGCAACATAAAAAATTTAGCAGTGTTGGAAAATATTCTGGCAGTGAAGACGAAGCACTGCAGTTTCAAGGTCCTCTCTAAAACCGGTGTGATCTACAGCTCTTAAAGAAAGGAAAGGCAAGTGTCTGAGGAAAGATACCCAAAAGAGAACTATAGTATGTGCTAGGATCTTAACAAAGATTATCTTTCCTTCCCACAGCTGTGTGTAACTCCCACTGCTCTTGCCCTCTTTGCACATTCTTAGCTACCAGCTAAGATGAGTTTGCCAGATACAAAATATTTATGACTGCTTTTCGTGTTATTTGTTTCACCTTTCTGGGATACTGCTCAGCAATATGCACCTGCTGTAGAACAGCGAGTGAAGCCACTAGTGCTTGTCAAAAATAGCACAGCACCTGCTAGGAAGATTTTGTCCTATCCTACTTTTTCCATTTTTTTTTATGTCATCTGAAGCACTAATAACTAAAGAGAAACATCGCCTGTATGTCACGGGGGATGATGATAAACTTCTCTTTTAATCCATTGAAGACCAGTTTAAACAGTTTCCAAGTTATACTGAGTGATCTGGTAGAATATCCCTGCTCACAAATGCTGACGTGATTAATATGTAAACTTCTAATGTAATATGGATGTCTAACCTGTGAAGGTAATTTTTTTCTTTTAAGAAAGTGAGGATTGTTTTCTTTCTTACTGGTTTCTTTCATGCAATATTAATACTTAGCACCGATGTAATGTTTGCTCTCCATACTTATTGAAGGCAGGTAAGTGGTAAACAGTTTCCCCAAGGCCAGTGGGAGCTGGGAAGTGAAACAGGAAAAAAGAATCGTCCAAATTTATGGAGTGGATTGAAAGAAGAAATTGAGTAGAATGGAGATCTGGAAAAGGACAGCGTTTCAGTGTGAGCTGAACTAACTTGGTGGTGTCTGAAAAATCTTCCAAATATTGTCCCCAACCCCCAAAAACTTATCTTTTGCATATTTGACCAATTCTGAAAAGAATTACACATAAGTGAAGTTATTCATCACATTGGAGATTTGTTGCTTCTGTCTGTATCTTTTTGTAGTTAATTTATTAATCAGAAACTTTTGAAATTGTTTCAGTATGAGATGTGAACATATCTGTAAATAACAAAACACTTAGCTAATGTTATTATTTCTCGTGAAACATCTATCTGATGTATCAGCCTATGCATGTCATAAAGGAATGAAAACAAAAATTCTGTGTAGCTCACTAGAGCTTTAGAAATCTTAAACTCTTAAAACAGAGTGTTATTGTGACTACCTAACAGAAAAAATTATGTAATGCTAGTCTGTGGCTCAGAGATTGGAGGAAGTTTTTGTAAGTTCTCATTTTGCTCCAGCTGCTCTGCTTCAGTCTTAAATGTCTTTTCTCAGTAAAACAGAATAGCCCTTTCAGGGCAGCACTTCTGCTCCCATCAAATGCCATGACAACTCCACATAGAATAGTTTTATTGCTAGGGAAAAAAATGTTGCACATTAAAAATGTAAACTTTAATTATTTTGTCAGTTTATACTGCACTTTATTTTGGAAAAATAATGCTTTTGTTTTCCTCAGTGCTCACTTAGATGTTAAATGGCTCATGTGTCCTGACTACCATGATGGCAAAACAGAAACTGCATCCATTTCGTAGTATGATTAGTCTAACGTAAAGTGATGTTACTCAGTAAATTATTCCACACAACAAAATGTATTTTTATTTCTGAATATAAATTGACAAAAACTATGTAATCTTCAGTACAGGGTGAACAAAAATTTTTAAAAAAATCCACCTTCCAATCTTTTTATGGAACCTAATTATTCTTATACATAAATGGAAATTTAATTTCGGTTTTACTGCTTAGTGCAGTCAACTGTTTTGTTGTTAATTATAGAACTGTTACTAATGCCCAGGAATGATATTTTAATAAGGTTTAATCTTCTTTTTCCACATTTCAGAGTTTTTTATAATTATGTTTTGTCTCTTACTTTGCCTTTGTAATCCTTATTTACAAACTGAAGTGTGCCCTATTTCCAGTAAGTTAGGCATTTATGGTAAGTCTGGACAAAGAAAAAATATTCTCTAGACTGGTACTGCATGGAAGTTAAGCTAGTTAACACAATCAAAGAAAAAAACTCACTTGTTCTCTGATCAAGTCTAGAACTTTTCTAAAATGCTCTGTTTCTTTTTCAGGCCCCAGTTTTACCTGAAATCCTCCTTATAGAGTTTAAAATATTCACTTGGGCTCCTGATGCCCTTTGTCTTATGGCAAAAGCAGTTTTAAAGCTAGGAAGAAGGACTACTCATGGTTCATTTACTCTCATTCAGGGCTAACGCTCTTTGGATAATCACTGAAGAACGCTGGAATAGGACAAATAGCTCCATCTAAGCTTCTGTTGTTATAACTGTAAGTTGCTATACTGCAATACCTGTATTTACTAGACCTAAATGTTTTAAAAGCAGTTACAGCCTAAGCCACAGTCCAAAAACTTCGTTCAATGTGAACAGAAACTAACAAAATATCACTGAAAAATAGTCTGTAACTGTTCTAACACTAGTTTAGCTAGTGCTGCAAGTTGGGATAGTACACTGCTCTTGGGTCAGTACAACCAAGGAGAGGGATCTTGAGTCAGAGATGACAAGTTGCTTCCCAAGCTTTCTCTGTACTTAAAATAATCTGTATCTTATTTATTCAGAGTAACCTATGTCTAAAGCCTGCACAGATTTGCAGGCTGGTGCAGTGAGATAGATGTAATTCCACGGCAAAGCTAGTGGCGTTTCCAGAAGCTGTTTTCAGCATTAAGCATATGGGCAGTAAGGAGATACTTCATGCTTTCGTAGGTCTATCTTAAAACAAACATCTAAATGGCCTTTGCATGGATTATGGCTAGATTTATGGATTTTCTGCTATGAATATTTAATGCTTTTATTTTAAGTGCTGTCATTTATTGATGTTTTTTTCCATTAAGTAACCACTTAAAAGGAAGATCCAATGACAGACAAACATGTTGCTGCTATCTGCTAATCTGCCACCAGAAAAGGGAGGAAATGTAATTGTCTGTTTTTGTCTCAGATCCTTTGTGTACTCATTAGGTAGCAGAAGGTTCCCAGGAGAAGATAGCTGGGGTAGGGTTTGATGCACTCAACGTTTTTGTCTATTCAAAGTATTCATAATGAGATCTAAGATTTGAGTTTCTGTGAACCAGCCTCTTCAAGTTTGTTTTCAAAGTCTTGTGTCTTATCTTGCTCTTTTTAGAAGCTGCCACAGGAATTGGGCTGAAAACCACCAGTTATTCTAACTACTCCAAAAGGGAAAAACAAAGGCGCTCTTCTGCTGCCAGACAAACTTTGTAAGGAACCAAACCTGAGTTCTTCCTGTTCACTGCCTGGAGAGCAGGAGGGACTGCAAGGACGACACTGACCCCTCTCTCGCTGTTGCTCATGGGCCACTGCTGAGCAGACTGCAGACCCTTGCCCGTGTTGCTGCTCCTTCTGGCAGCTGCTGCAAGGGGACAGATGGCGGGAACTGATTAAGCTGCCATTTGCCAAACACTAATAATCTCTTATCCACATTCAGGCAGCAGATATAAGATAATGTTAAAATTTTTTTATAAATGTAAAAATATTTACAGATACCTGAAAATCTTTGTCACAATCACCACTTAAGCTGCACTACAGAATGATTTTCTCCTATGGAGAACTCATATTCCACTCATGCAGAATTAATAGGAAAAAAAATAAGGTAAAGGCTCTCGTGAATTTGGAATTTGCTGTTCAAGGAGTGGGAATTTGGAGCAGCAAATGCAGAGGGAGTAACATTTTGCAGACAGGAAGGTCTATCAGCTGGTGGTTTCTTTGTGACCAGCCCACATTCTCAGGGTACTTCCCCATGGACAGATCTTGTGTTTGCACAATAAGCATAGTCACAATTAGCAGGCAAGTTGGTAGTCTAGTGGAACAATCAGGGAGTACTTGTGTAGGTAGGTGATCAGTTCAGGTCATTAGTGGTTTTATTCATGAATATTATAGAATTTGCTGAGATGAACCTGGCAGAAGTGCATTGACAAAAAAGCGCACAGATTTGATATTGCAACTGATGTTGAAGGGCTTGCTTTGTGTAGAGAATAAGGACTTAATTCTTCATTACTACTAAATCAATGTAGTGCAGAGAAGGGAAAAGCTTAAATGTAACACAAATAGCAGACGACATTAGTAAAAATCAGAATTCAGGAATTCCATTTGAAAAAATCAAGGAACTGTTAATATGTCCTCTGCAGTATATAAATAATACTTTTAAAATAAGAGTAATAGCAAGTATTTAATATCTCATAACCCTAAGGATCGTAATTTTATTAGTACGCATCTCTAGCTGTTAAATTTATTGGTCTCAGACTTTCCTTCACTGTACTCCTGTTCCCCTGGTATAGATCTATCTTCCATAACAAGAAAAAATACCGTAAATAAATTCAGTCGTAGGAGAGTAAATGGAAAGTAATTTGAACCTCCAAGAATACACCACAGATTAGGTTCTGTACTTTAGGAGCAGTTACAAGTGTTATGTACTTTGCTGTGTAAGGATTTTTGCACTCGGAAACGTAATTCTCCTAGATTGTTTCATGTATGTATTTTGTATATTGATTTGTGAGTCTTCTTTCTTGTGAATGGGATTTTACTTCTGCTTCTCAAGTCAAATCCACTTTAGTGACACGACTAATGTGCCTTGGATACCAGAACAGGTGTGTTATCAAAAGGTGAAATTTTTTCTCTATTTCTGTTAAGGATTTGGTGTTTTAGGCTTCCTTTTGCTACAGCTGTTGCCAGAGACTTGTGGTCCCTTTGCCACAGTGGAGACAGCAGAGGTGATTGCTATCATCATGGCAGCTGGTTTTGATACTAGTGAGTGTGAGATGAGTTAGTCTTCTCCTGCCTTAGCTGTAACTCCAATCATGTGGATCGTTTTCCCGCATAAGCGCACATGCATGCTGTGCTTTCTGTCCTTAAGGACACTAGCTGAAGGTGTTGCAAGGGAATCGTATGCTGTAGTGCATGAGGGAGAGCCAGTGTCTCACTGAACTCATCTGTAGCTCTCCAGAAAATGCAGGAGTGTACATCATGAGGAAAAACAAATGAATTTAAGAGTACTGTCATGCCTCACCTCCTTCTAGCTTGGTATGAAGTTCTAAATCTATTCACAAGAAAAAGTTGTAATTTCCAGCCTTTGTAAGATGACCAGCTTGTGAATGCTGGTACTTGCTACCCTGAACGTGTGTACTATCTTTAGTTCAGTCCGTAGAAGTATGGGTTGTAACTATGCTGCTGGTCAGCAAAGAACTCATAAGTGAATTTTCCAGATTGTCTGCATTTGTTATTAATCAAGTCCAGAGACAGTTTATAAATTTTCTTGATCAAAAGAGTAGATCAGTCTTAGGCAGAAAAAAATGTGCATTTTATGTTCCTGTAGCAGCTCTCATGACAATGTCAGGTCTTGTCAGCCACACTAAAAATGTCAAAAACAATCCAGCTGTCAATGAGGAAGTTTCCTTTGAAATACTTTCTCTGAAACCCAAAGCTGTTTTCATTTTCTAAATACACTTGGGTGTTAGTGGGGGGAAAAAAGGATGATCTCATAATGTAATACCAGCATAGTTCACTTGACAAAGTAGTAGCTTTATAATTCCATAGACATTTTAAAAATTAAAGAAAAAAATGTTAATCCTGTTTGCACAAACTGCAATTGTTAGAAATTTTCATTATTTACACACAGCATCTTACAAAAATGACTAAGCTTACTGGTTATGAAACTAAAAGTGAAACAAAAAGAGAAGGATTATAATTTCATTCAAATATAAAGGAGGAAGTAAAAAAAAAAATCCTTAACCACAACTTGGGAGTTGAAATCATGTAATTTTGAGTTAGAATATGGGCATGATATCTTTTTATTTAGCTTTTAATTGTTGCCAGAGTGAGCGCAGGAGAACATACCAAAAAAAAACCTTCTTATCCTGATGTCTTTGGTAAAGACAAGGGTGCCTTTCACACCAGCAATAGCAGTGTTGGATATTTCTTGGCAATCACAGGTTATTTATTTCAGTTCACAGACAAATTGTGAATTAAGTAATGAATTGTCATTTGCTTGCAACTGTGATTTAACTGCCTGTTTCAACCTTAAAAATCTATAAATATAGGTTTAAAAAGAAGTGGAAGAGTTGCTCTTTGTCTAAAATTCTCAATAAAAGGAGCAAGCTTTTACTCTTACATTAAATTGTGGCAGTTAGGTATATAGAAATACCCATGTTTCCTGCTGCCTTGAAGGAGAAATTAAATTTAGAGGTTTTTCCAGTATGATACAAAACTTGATCATCTTATACTATGAAGGTTAATAAAAACTAATAAAATAATGTACAAATAATTTTCATTATATAGCTGTGATGTTCAAAATATCCATTGGATTTTTCATTAAACAATCAAAAGTAATTAAACTAAATTATGCATTATATATACACATGGTGATGACTGAATCACTGAAAGCAGGATTCCAAATGAACCTGACAAATTGTACATTAAATACGCGGTTTAAGCTCCTTCATGAAAATTTACTCTTAATGAAAGTATTTTTGTATTCATAACATACTGTGACAATGAAAGTCATATACAGTAATGAAATGGCAATACAAAGCAGTCTGCAAGGGACTAAACTGTTCGAGTATTTATGTAAGTAGGGTGTATAACTATTTAACATTGTATATTGACTTTTAATATGGACTTCCTTGATTGGTGAGAGTAGCACTATCTCTTATTTGTGCATTTCTTTTGAGATCAGATCTCAGATAAGTTCTGAATGTGTTATAGAGCTTGTGTCAGAAGTTGATTCACCCATGGAGATAAAAATGGGATCTGCATCCTTCAAGAAGCGGAAAAATCTGAACTAAAAGTAATAGGATGAGCTGGTTAGATGTCATATGAAGATCCCAGAAGAAGATACCATGCTCTTCTAAGAAGGGTGGGGACAAAATTTTAGTAGGGCCTGTTGCAATAAGACAAGGGGTAGTAATTTTAAGCTAAGAGGATAGATAGAGATTAGATATAAAGAAGAAATTTTTACAATGAGGGTGGTGAAACACTGACACAGGTTGCCCAGATAGGTGGTAGATGCCCCATCCCTGCAGACATTCAGTGTCAGGTTGGATGGGGCTCTGAGCAACCTGATGTAGTTGAAGATGTCCTTGCTCATTGCGGGGATGTTGGACTAGATGACCTTTAAAGGTCCCTTCCAACCCAAGCTATTCTATGATTCTTGACTACTTATAATAATCTTGCTTAAAATTCAAAGAATGAGCACTGACTCAGCCTATAGATGCGACCAGTCTGAAAATCTTGCCCCAATGCGAGGATCTGCTTTTACAGGTTAGTGGTAGAGAGATCTTTTAAAAAAAATGAAGTCTGTTCACAAATAATTGACTTTCTATCTCTTTATTGACTTTATTGTGGATATCTTGTGTGGTCCACTATAAGACAAGAATTAATAAAATTAAACAAAAACTGTATTTTTTTCTCACTGACTGTCCTAATTTTTCAAAAAGCAAGTCAATGATGCTTGTACTGCCTATCACTGATAGGCTGTCTATCACTAATCTTGCCATGACTTACATAAGCCCATGCAAGGAACATCGTATACTGTTTACAGATTTAAATGCTCTTTGTTTCTCCTAGAAAATTTAACTGAAAAACTGATAAAAACAATACAGTTTCCATATTTCTGGACACAGCAAACATACCCTAGGTCTTGTTTCTGATCTGCTTCATTTGGCTATGTTACAGGTATAAAACTTCTGGGATCTGCAACACTGTTGCTGTTGCAGCTGGTAAATCATATTACTTTCCTTGTTTTGCATAATTATAGTGGAGGAACAAATTTTGATGTGGGTGTCAGCCATTAGGATTCTTAAAGTCTGTGTCTCTTGGCAATATTTCCACAGACAGCACAGAGATTGCTGCTGCCTGTTCTTCTGATGTTCCTCAACACCAATATGTCATGCAACAATATGTCATGACTTCTGTCAGAACTGGGGAAGTAAGCAGAGAGGATGGTTGGACACATGAACCATCAATGTAACATGTAGCAGGAGAAAAAACAGAAATGAATGTAACCATCATAAGTGTGGAACATATAAAAAAGTATCCATAAATGTGTATTTTGAGCTGTCAGAATAAAAATATAGTTCTTTAAGAAGTGCAAGGAATGACTGATTTGCTATGCAATTCCAGGAGGAGTTCAAGAACATAAAACAAAAAATAGAAATTCAGGCTTGCAATTTGAGTAGATATTCATAAGTGTGTCCCAGTAGTAATCCAAAGGTATACTTTTGTACTACATTTTTTTGCCATTTGCTGTTGTTGCATGATATTAAAATACTGTATTAGCACAGAAATTCCGGTAGCCCTGGAGATTTTTCCTCTTCAAGTAGGAAAAAAAAAAGTTGTTTTCTTAAACATAAATATGCATAAAATTGCTTATTATACGAGTTGTTCAAAAAAAGGGAAAGAAAAGATAGAATATGTAGATTATATGCTCTGAACTTTTGTTCTCATCTTTGAAGCCATACCTTTTTCCTTTCGTTGTGGATAGTACAAGCACGCTCCACAGTGCTTGGTGATCTTGATTGTCATGCTGTTGGCCTCATTAAAACCCAGGCAGTCTACAGGAATGATGCTTTCCTCTAAGCCTTGGCTGTCTTATTTGTCAGCTAATCTAAATCTGAACCCATTGCTTTATGCATGCAAACACAGACTCTCATGTTTATTCAAAATACTGCCTTTGTTAGACATCATCATGGTTCGTCCTGAATTTCTTTAATTGCATCCAGCATTTTTATTGGTTTTGGAGGCAATACAATAACAGGAGAGGGGACACAATGGACTGTTCTATATATTTCACAGTCTTTGTGAATACACAGATCAAAGGATTTGTAATAAGATTGCCCCAGGTTTTCTTTGAAGGAGAGGCATAGCCCGCCTCAATAATGGTCAGAATATCCTTGACAGGTCCCTCATTTGGCAGAATTTTTTCCAAGACAAGAGATAGTCTTAACCTGTGTATTAAATATTTCTACCTTTGAAGCATATTTGCAGACAGAATGTCTCTGTGCTTTTTCATATTGTACTTAGTCTTTCTAAATAAAAACTATTTGTCTGAATTTAATTAAAAAACCTCTGAGAAAAAGGTAGGTGAACTGCAGTGTAAATCACCATTTAAACAACTGCAACTAAGCTAGTCATATTCTGTTTGCAGGGATTCCCTCTTTGAGAACTAACACAGTGATATTGTTGTCCAGCATTAGTTGCCTGTTTAAGAGTGAAACAATTAGTTTTACAACAACAAATAAGAACACTCATTTCATCTATGTTCCACCCAACTGAAAGACCAGAGGATGCATGTTTTCCAATCTTCTGTAGTGATTTGACACCTGTAACAGACCTCATTGTTTTTTGTTACTCTGTAAATAGAGAAGTTCAGAGCACAGATTGACAAAAGAGATTTCATTGTGCGAGTTCTCTACAAATCCCTGGTCGCTTCTAGCAAAAGTCTTGAAGAATACAAAATTAGGAGACTTTTTTGTTAAGCTTGGGATTTTTTTTGTAAAAAGATCTAAACCAATATACAGTGAATTCTACTTCCATGCAGTACTGTCAATCCAAAATAATCATTAATTGGACAATTTATTCACTGATGCAATTGTGTAACAATGATTTGGCTCTTCATCTAAATACAGATGACTGAACTCTCATTAATTGAAGGTTTAACTGCATTATCCATGGAATGTTTGAAGGAGACCTTATTCTGAGGTAGCTGCTTTTCTGCTAACACTTGTTACGGTTTCATCTTCCTGATACACTGACAGGAGGAAATTAAAAAAGAGCTTTTCTAAAGGTTAGTTAATTACAGATAATAAATTCTGTTTTGCAGGTGTATACTCCCAGATGATTTAATTTTCCAACAAAGCGTATTGAGCTAGCAAATTAAAGCTTACCTTTTATTTGCAGTGTTAAATTTCCAATCAAATTAAAGGTGACAGAATAAGAAGGAGGCCCTTTGCATTTCTTAGTGTGCTTCATCTTACATGACAATCTGTAAGACATGAGTAGCACATTTACCATTTAATTTATATTACACACTCATTTGAATAGCATTAAACAGTATTGAGAAGTAAACATATCTCAATTAGACAAGGTACTAAAATGAAGAGACTCTAAAATCTGTTTTTGTGTTGGCTGCAGTCTGCTTTCAGGCCTTGAGCCTGTCACTTTACCTTTCTAGAACTCGGTTTCATCAATAGGTGAAGTTGGGATAATGAATTGGGAAGGGCTATGAGATCCAAGGATGAACGCAGGCACCCTAGAAGTGAAGAATTTTAGTTAAGAAGTCTCCTCTTGATTCTACTTCATTAACAAACTGGTTTAGCACTGCTAGGGTGGGATACAGAAGAATTAGTCCTGCTGAAGCATTACAGTAGAGATCTTGCATTTGAGTGATTTGCTTAAATCAAGCAAATGTTCTGAATAATTTGAATATGGGCAGAGTTTGCAGATATTTGTAAAAAATTCCTGCAAGATCTCTTGGAGAGTTTCAAATACACATATATATTTTTTTAATCTCCTAACTATTGGAGAGGCGAGCATTATTTTTGCTTTATTCTTTGAGTATGTGCCTTTTCCTACACTCTATTAATGGCTTGCTAAATCTGTGACAAAGCATCATTTACTCAACCTAACTTCAGATGCTTGCCCACTGAAGATGCCTAGCACCTTCCACTGCCCATGGAAAGGTCCTAGGGCAACTAAATTTCTAGCTTATAGGAGAAGCTGGAAACAGATCTCACTCCCAAGTCCCAAGCTTGATTGCTTATTTTTCTAACTGGCTGTACTATTAAAAAATGTTACTTAGTGAGACTTGCTGACCAAGGGAATCCGAGACAGTAGCACTTGAACTCATGAGCTACATCTGTCTTGGCTGACAACTGTGTGAACAAGGAGATGAACATTCTGGTAGCATCTTCTGCGCTTGGGATGAGAGCTGTTTTATCTGGACTTACATGTAATCATATAAGTTAAAGGCTTATGTATAATTGTGAGTGTCTTAATCACAGCTGTATCATTCCAGGCTTTAGTAATGAGCTTTGGTTCCTGGCAAATGTACAATTAATTTGTGATAAAATTCACCATATTAAATGCTAAAGAAAACTAATAGTAAACTGCAAATAATTTGTAGTTATTTTTGGTGATAAGGTAGAATAACACATTTCTACTTGCTGTCTCTTGGTGTGTACTATTTTTGTAACATTTCCTCTTGCATCTGACTTACCTAATTTATATGGTGTCATGGCCTCAGAGTGGATCACCTTGCTTTCTAAACTCCTCAGAGACAGGAGCCTAGGTGCAGCTGAATCCTAGTCCCAGACTTGTTTCCAAGGGGTTAAGTATGTAGCCACTTATCAGAGTCAATGTTTGCCTGTCAGAGCCCTCCCAGGGACTTTCACAGAGAAGGGTTTGCAAAGCTGAAACAATAGTTAACTTATTCAAGTGACAAGTATCACAGATTCAGGATTGTTGTTGATAAATGCACCATCTGCAAAAACTGAGCTCAAGTTAATAGTTCAGTGCTTTAGTTAATCATATTTTCCCACAGATATGTCCGACTAAGTCAGAGGCACTACCCTTACCAAAAAGGAGTCCCTTCTTGCGGGGGAAGGCCCGTCGACCTGTCCATCAGGTAAGGTTTTTGTTTGACTCCTCCTTCAAAAGAGGGTTTTCAAGTGCCAGTTTTAGACCTTTGAAAGACCTTTGGCAGATCTTGGCGAGGTGGGACTAAGTCAATTATTACGTGTCAATTGGCTCTTGGCATAGCATGTTGTGTTGTCAGAAGCGGGACTCAGCATTTCATCAAGCCCTCAGGGCATGGAGCTTAGTACTTTCTTACAAGGGGCCTTCTGGTCCTTAACTGAATCAGCATCTAACTGTGAAGCCTTTGCCTCATCCCTGGCGTCACACAGTAGATTCGGTTGTTGGACCATCACCTGTTACTTCTGTCTGATAAGCTAAGTTCATTGTTCATTGTTCAAGTTGAACCACTCCCTTTTCTTAACTCTTCAGTGTTTGACAAGTACCCCTCTGGCATCGACAAGCCTAGCAAGTCCCTGGAACCAGCCCAAGGCCAGGTCAAAGCCGCTCCTGGTGAACTTGCAAGTTTCTGCCATGTGCCTCAGGCCGAGTAGGTTGGTCTATGTCTGTAAAGTTGACTTTTGTCGCAGGAGTAGATTTCAAAGAAATTGTTCCTGCAGAGCATGGAACAAAGGGGCTATTTGCTCCTCTACTCACACCTATGCTCTCTGTCAGGGGTCAAGCATGGCATGGTATTCGGATGGCTTGCCTTGCCTGCTGAAGATTATTTCCCTATGCAGATGAAACAATTAAGACTGGGAAGATACCACAGGGAGCAAACTGCTGCCAAGACAACTCCATGCACTGGGGGTACCTGAGCAAGCTGTCAAGTTGATGAGTACTGGCTATGCAGGCCACAGCAGGAACTGCTACTTGCAGGGCTGGGGGGAGAGAGTCCTGCTCAGAAGGAACTGCCATTCTGAAAAGGGCAGTGGAGTTGGAGGCTGTGAGAAGGTTTTTAGGTGTTCTGGCTGGAGTCCTCCCTCCCCAGCCCAGGCTTGGCACTGTTATTGGAGGGGCTTCCCTTGGAAACTAAGGGTTTCTAATTTAAGATGCATTATCTGAAAATGCTTTTAACCTTTTTGAGTAGGTGGTATGGACAGGTTCTCCTCATGGAGAATAAACTGCTTGTTGTGGTTTAACCCCTGCTGGCAACTAAGCACCATGCAGCCACTTGCTCACTCCTTCCCAGTGGAATGGGGGAGAGAATCAGTAGGGTGAAAGTGAGAAAACTTGTGGGTTGAGATAAAGACAATTTAATAGGTGAAGCAAAAGCTACATGTGCAAGCAAAGCAAAATAAGGAATTCATTCACCATCAGCAGGCAGGTGCTCCAGGAAAGCAGGGCTCCATCGCACATAATGCTTACTTGGGAAGACAAATGCCATTACTCCAAACTTCCCTCCCTTCCTTTTTCTTTTCCCAGATTTTTATATGCTGAAGGTGATGTCATACGGTATGGGATATCCCTTTGGCCAGTTTGGATCTGTTGTCCTGTCTGTGTCCCCTCCCAGCTGCTTATGCACCTCCAGCCCACTCACTTGCGGGGATGAAGTGAGAAGCAGAAAAGGCCTTGACTATGTGTAAACACTTCTCAGCAATAATGAAAGCATCCCTGTATTATCAATGCTGTTTCCAGCACAAAACCAAACCATAGCCTCATGCTAGCTACTATGAAGAAAATTAACTCTATCCCAGGCAAAACCAGCATACTGCTGAAACAATGACTGCTTGCGCAGGGAAGAACTGAGCAAGCTGCAGTGCAGGCACATTCTGTTTCATGGGCTGCTGTATTCAGGGCTCTGAAATGGGAGCTTGAAGGAGAATGGCACAAAGGAAGTGGCTGACAAAGCTGTTTGCTGGCATCCCTTTTGCAGTCTTCTCTGCCAGGGCAAGCCGTGTTTGTCACAGTGGTCAGGATACCCACCTTGTAAGTAAAAGGTGGCTCTGCCCAAAGCTCCCCAGCAACACTGCTAACAAACAGGTAGTTCATTCTGCCCAGGTGCTTTACTCTCATGTCACAGAGATTAAGGAGCTGGCCACTCCATTATTTGTACCAGGAACAGAGGAAAAAGACACAGGGTGGGCAGATGGAACCCGGGAGGACTGCAGCTTAAGTTATTGTGGGAGGACTGGTGGGGAAGTATCCCACTCTGGAGGGATGCGTCTGCTGTGAAGGACTTGTCTTTCTGTTTTTAATTGAAACTTAAGGAAGGACAGAGTCTCACTTTACAGAATCCCAGGAGCTAAACAAAGGGCTGATATTTGTAATGCCATGGCACTGACTCCTTTTACAGAGCCCTCAATGCTTATTTAAATGCCAGATGTGGCATAGTTTGTGTTGGGAGGGACCTCTGGAGTCTGCTGAATCTAACTGTCCTGAAGTGTAGGGTTATACATGTGGTTTTGCTTGAGTAAGGAGAAATGGAGATCAGACAGTCGGAGTGTCTGTGTTTATTTGAAAGCTCCCCAGAATGTGAAGGTTAGAATAAGTAGAATCCCATCTGTCGCTGAGTTTTGAGAGTTGTTTAGTTTAAGTAAAACTAATGATAGGGTTATTTTTTGGGTTAGGAATAATATGCACTGCAGAGACTGAAGAGGGATTTCATTGCAGAATTTTCCTTAATTCTCTGACATTGATTTCCCTAGAAAGAGGAAACTATCTGCAAGGTTAAAAGTGCCTCAAGAGGGACAATTTTCTGAAACCTGTTTTTATTTTTCCTTTCACTGACTATGGACCTTTCTTCAGTTTGTTAAAATTGGGTATCACTGGTTTAGAACAATATCCTAAAACTTAGATGTTCTTTGTGAAAGGAAACAGAACTTTAGCCCTCCAAAGATCTGAACTGGGCTGTATAAAGAAAGCAAGCACTATAAAGCTATGCTACTTAGGAGTTCAACAGGAGATTGGATGGGCAAACTGGAAAAATTCAAGTTACTTGTCAAAATATGCCTGTCCATGTGGAGCACTGAAGAATTTTCCAAACCCCAACAGTCTCTACCAAAACCAAGTATTTCAACGAATTAGCAATTTTGGAAAAAATGTTTAATTTCTCCTTTCTAATCTGGTAATGAGATTTACTTTGTGACATTTATAGGCATTGATAGGCATCTGAGGGTGTTTTGACACTTAGAACAGTTAGTTTTGGTCATGTTTCTCTACTATAAGTTACATTATTCTTGAGTCTAATCCTTTAATAATGTCCCTGCTCAAGAGCACAACTATTTGCTAATTGGGTGCTGCAAATTATTTCAAGTAATTTTGTAATGGGAGATTGAAAGTGAGATCTGATCAATAAAATAGAAGCACAAACTATTTGGTTTATCATTGAAAAGCCGACTTTCTGAGTCACAAGAATTATAGATTTTCTTGTAGGCAGGAAGAAACCTGTTATTAAGAGGTTAAAAGCAATGATTATTGGACACTAGAATTTAATGAAGTTGGGAATCAATGTAGTCATATGGCACAACAAAGAATGACGCTCAAAAATGTATTGTTTTTTCAGTATGCAAAAGTTCAAATGTTTGCTTTTGATTAATAGAAGTACTAAAATAATCACTTTTTTGATTACTAGCAGTCAGAATTCAGGAGAATACTTTTCTCTGAATTTAGTGATTCAGAATGAGAATTCTTGCTAAATTATCTGATGTTTGTCCCTTGAGACCAAATTAAATCCACGACCAGGAAAGTAGAATACAGATTTGAGTTTCTGCAAGGAAAATTGCTTTAGAACGTCACAAGGGAGAAAGAAATTATTTGCTTTGAAAGACAAAGCAAAACAACAACAGCAAAACAAAAAGAGCTGCACATCTAGTGGGATTCTTTACTTGTATGTAGTCTGTCATTATATTTTTCATTAACAGTAATAGTAAAGACATCATTTTGCCCTGTGTTAAACTTACTTGAAACAGAACACTACTTGTCGGAATGACTGTGTTACATAGTAAATGGACAAATGCAACAGAAATGGAAGACTTACTGCATGTAAATCTTCTGTCACTTACTGGGTAATGAAATGACAGATGCAGATATTTACTTTGCTTTCTAGACCTGTTTGGTGTTTAGAATTTCTCTATTTCTGAAATCATGGACAACATGTTCTTTGAAAGATGTATTTAAGTGCAGTGTTTGTGTTAAAATAGCTTGTGGTACTGGCCTTGCTTAATAGCTCCTGTGATATATAGTGCAAAGCAGATGAGGTGTTTCAATGAAATTTCTGATTTCATTAACTGTAATTAATATGAATAAATTCTTATGCATATGTGCTTATTTTACAGACATCAGTACAATCTGTCATAGCTATTGTATGCAGTGCTTTTGATCTTTTTATTTCAGAGGATTTTATAAAAGTAGCACCATGACCCATGTCACATAGATGGGGAGGCACTCCTGTAGACCGCGTCATAGGATTAATGAGCCTATGCAGCTCTGTGGTGACACAGATACATGGTCCAATATCTGACCTGGCTTTCAGTTGCCTGGCAGCATAGAGTTCTCTGAATCACAATGTCTAACGAAATGGATATTTCATATTGAGGAAGACTTGCTAAAAGGACATACACTAAAAATGGCATTGTGTTAAATCCTGTCCTGTATGCTATTTGAAACTGAAAGTTAGGTTATGCCATTTTTGACTGAAAAATAATGGGCCCTTTCCATCTATAGATGGATCTATAGATGGCCCCATCCATCTCTTTCAACCTAGATGGTAGTCAGGCTGGTCAGGCATGATTTACAATGCTGAATGTTATCCACTATCTTCTTTATTTGCCCAGAAATGTGCTCCAAGAGGTACTCACCCCAGAATTAATTGCATCTTAGCCAGTACTTTATCCTTAGCTGATTTTATCCATGCTTAGTGTTGCTGTTCTTTTGATTCAGCCTTACTATTCTGATCTAGTTCCTATTTCCTGTTTTTCTGTGATTGAGGTCAATCAAGAGCTGTGCTTTCAGTTGTGCTAATCTCCCACTGCGTTCTCTGCCCTTATTCTGCATTGGGATAGTTATGAGTGTTGCTGGTGTCAGATCCAAGATGTACTGCCAGGTTACTGTAATTTTTTTTCCCTTTCCTTGATTGCCAGGAGGTCTTATTTATCTGTCTCTGAGCATGTAGAAGACCTTTCCCTTAAATTTACCTTTTTTTCCTCATGCCACTTCCTCTTCTCTTCACTAGGATTATGAAAGCTTCACGTCACTCTCACCAAAGTTACCTTTCATATACGGTACCTATTTGTTTTCCTCAGTGTGATGTGGTTCAACTAAGGGAATAAATTGTAGCAAATGGGTGCAGTGATGCCTGTTTGGACTTTCTGAAAGCATTTTTACTCTTCAGAATAAATTTGCTTCAATAGTAACATGTAAGCCAAGCCACTCTCTGTAAAAATGATACAAATTCATGTTTTTACCCTTGTTTCTATTTCTGTGCTTGAGTAGTAAGAATTCTCCTTAACACCATCTATCGATATGAGCTCCTTAAGCTTCCGTCTTTCATGTTGAACTGCCTTTCTTACAGCAAGCAAATGTATGACTAAATATTAGGTTACTTGTTTGCCAAATACCATTTTTGAAACAGTATTTGGGAAATTTTAGTAATTCATGTTTGCCAGTCCCACCAAATTCTGTACAGTTTAAGAAACCACTTTGTGCACAGTAGAAATGAAAAATCAAATTCCGAGAAGCACTATTTCAGTATATTATTCACAAAAAGTTTTGCTTGTGGAATTGGAATGATTTTATGTTACTTAAACCATACACTGGATTTTTCTCCCATGTCCCTTTAGCTAAATCAAAGCCTCCTTCACACTTACACTCAAGTTCAGTCTGTTGTTAATCAGGCAGCTTCTGAATTTCACATTTTTAAAATGTCTCACATAGCAGTTTTAGTGGTTTAATGTGTTTGTGTAATGTTCATGTTACAGTTATATGATGACAATGTCTGGGCACACAATTTGGTATCATGGCAGCCTGTCTTTCAGGCAGCAGTCTGCTATAGGTGCAATTGATCAGGGCAACACACTTAGTTTGTAACTGTGGGCTGGAGCCCAGGTCTGATAATGCTTTAAAAGCAGCTGTGTCTGGAATCTCTATCCCCTGAGCAACGTGGCTCAAACCACCTTAAAGTCATTTTTAAAATATGGATCCACCCAGTAAAATATGGATCCAAAAACCAGTGTTTGTCGTTTAATGACTAACTCTTTGTTGTCTTAACTTCAGAGAAGCACAATCTTTGCTATTGCTGCATTTTTATTGAACTTGGAGTAACTTCTACAACGTTGGCACTAGAAGTTAACTTGCAGTATGTAAAATATTTGTGAAAATTGCTATATGTAACCCCCTATTTGCCACAGATGTATACATCTGTAGAACAACCACAGGAAATGAGAGGAAACAAATATAAGGAAAACAAGAAAATCTTCACACAGTGAAGAAAATAATGTCACAGTGTAACAAATCAGAACAGTTTTTACAAAACCTCCTGTGTTAAAACACCCTAATTAAAATTTCAGTTACAGGAATAAGGCAGGGTAACAGTCAACTTCAAAGATTCCTTCTGTACTTTGCTGCATGCAGTAACGTGTTTATGAAGAAATGTTATTTGGCTTTCTAAATGCTAATGATTCTCATGACCGTCAGAGATGTCTGTGAAGGTTACTCTTAAATACAGAAATTCAGAAGTATTGTTTTATGTAGCTGCCTTTTACTCTGAGGAAAATTGAAGTGTTTTTTACTCATCAACATTTTCTTCCAATGCAAAGAACTTCAAAACCATGATTGTAATTTGATTGTTACATCTGGGCCATTACACATTTTACAAATTGAGTTGGTCATAATTTCAATTAACTGTTTGCTTCCTTCTATGAAGAGGGTTCTTCTCTGTTCTGAGAAATTCCTTCCAAATATTCATATTACTGTCTTTCAACATTTCTTTGATTTTTTTTTTTTTTTACCTTTTGAAGGTCTGATCTATAACTAATAAGTGACTAAGAATTGCCTGTCTCTTATACTTGTTAGATACCCTGGAAAATGAGAATCTGCATCTTAGAATCTTCTCTGCTAAAATGTTTTTTGTTGTTGTTGTTGTTGTTGTTTAAATTTCAAGCCCACGCAGAACCAAATTATTATTTATATTTGTATGAGAGGTTCAAAGTTGTTCTCCTTTGCCTTGCTTCACAGGAAACTGTACAAAGCGAGTGTTGCATGATCACTGTTATTTGATTAGCAATGTAATATGCTTCTTTTCATCTTTTCAGCCCAAACTTCCTTCTAATTTTATATCCTTTGAATTTCCTTAATTTGAGCTTGTGTTTTTTTGATTTCTTTTGATTTGTGTATGCACAGAAAGAGAATAAGTGTATCAAGAACCAACCACGTATTCTTGCAAACACCTCGCTCTTGCTTCTCTTGTCTTTCCACATTGGTCAGATCTGTTCTTCATAGTTGTATTGTCTTAATCTTTGGTATTTTGTTGTTTAAATGATATTGTAAATGCCTACTAGTGAGATCCCATTTTCATAGTACAGATCTCTGTACACCTTCTGCACAGAATTTTGCACTCTGCATCCTTTAATTAATGGATTCTGAATAAGCACTGCAGAGTCTGACCAGTAATGTTCTACAGTAATAACTAGACCTCTGCTAATCACAGATTGTTGTAGCTGTTTTGGTTTGGACAGTAGACTAAAAGAAATTGAAGAGATCTTTTGTTTCCAGTGATTTTTAAAATCTATAGTTATGAATATGTAACCATTATCAGAAGTTTCAGGAGACCGCTCCCTCCCCCAATAATTTTTATATTTTTCATGTCCTTGACAAATTTTGTGAAGTAATTTCAAAAATTGTCTCTGATTACTCATGGATTTGGAACTCCACAGCCATGGTTTTGCAATCAAATACTCAAAAAATTGCTCTGTCATGTAAGTAGCACATTGACACACAGTGAATCATAGAATAAAACAGGTTGGAAGGGACCTCAAATGATCACATTTTGTCCAAACTTTTGTGGAAAGGGAGCCTAGGTGAGATTATCTAGCACCCTGTCCACTTGCATCTTGAAAACCTTCCGTGATGGGGACACTAGCACGTCCCTGGGGAAGTTGTTTCAGTCAATGATTGCTCTCAATGTAAAAAAACTTCTTATGTTGAAAGAAAACCTCTCACTGTGCAACTTGCATCCGTTGCACCCTGTCTTCATTGGAGTCCTTGTAAAGAAATCCTTATGAAGAGAATGTGCACATTCTTCCAGTGGAGCAACTAAGGAAATGAAGATAGATGTGTAACATCTACCACCTTTCAAAAAGTGTTTTCTATTATTTGTACAATTGAAAAGATAATAATTTGAAAAATGTAAATTCTGCCATTTCTCAGCTTTAATACATTTCTTAGTGCTTCTTTATGACTGTGTGAAAATTACACTTGTAGCTCTTGTAATTGAAAATCTGAAAGATACTTCACAGAACCAGAAAGGATATAAAATGACCATTAAATTTACCATGTTAAAATGTCCTAAGTTTAAAAAAGTCATGTGAATTTTTTATTTCTGAATGGTTGAGCCTGCAGGTAGTTTTCAAGATGTGATCACTTACAGAAGCACTTCTTGTTACCTAATAGACTGTGGCAGTAAAAATTTGACCTATTTTACCATGGGCAACCATAACAGATTTATTTCAGATTTTATGAAGTACTGAAGTCTAAAGAAAAAAAAATTATATATCTTCTGTATTTCTATTCCTGAGGCTGGATCCTTTGAAACCAGGAAAACAGCAGATCATTTGAGTGAATCTCAGCTGGTGACAAATTTCTGTAATTAGCAACATAGAGTATATGAGTCTAAAACAAGTGAAGATGTGCATCTGTATGATTCTATCAACACTACTGGGCAACGGTTCAAAAAGACTGTTATGGGGAGATGAGAGAATCATCACCTCAGTATCCCACAATAGAAACATTCATGTAGATGAAGTTATACATTATTGATAAAGAGCAGTTTGAGTTTTAAAACATTTTGTGTTCAAATGAAATTACCTAATTTGGCTACTTTGCCCTAAATTAGTCCCGCAAAATCATGTGCTATATTTCAGTGAAAAACAGAATGATCTATACTGATGATCTGCTTATATACAAAGAACTGATTTATCTGAACTCAATAATCCTTGTGAAGTAAATAACCGCTAGGTTTTCAATTATGCAACATTATTTGGTATTTCAATAGATATTTTGCATGTGAAATTCACATTTAGTTTTGTCAAACTGTAGTCCCTGATATTGAGAAAGAGGATTATATTTGTGTGTTGTTAAGTGTGGTTGACTAGCTGAATATATATAGAGACATGTTTAAATCAAAACTTTGTGAAGTGAAAAATATGTTTTCAATAAAACGTTGAATATTTAGGGCACTTCAGTCTAAAGCAGATAAGCAGCTTTCCAGTGAGTGCTTAAAGAGAGCACAGAAAGGAGCAGAGGAGATAGGTGCTGGTGAAAATTTTCTGAGTGTACTCCTCATACTAAAAACTTTAGCATCATTCCTTCTACTGGTGGGAAGAAAAGCATGCATTTTTCCAGGCTGATATATTTTTGAGATAGAATCATGGTAGATCTGTCTCCACTTGCCTTGCTGGGTTTAGAGAAGGAGAGGTTGGTCAAATTCAATAGATGCAGGCAATTAATTATGCCCATTTTACAGACGAAAATAAAGCACATAAAGAAGAGTAACACATGTAGTCAGGTGGCTAATGCTAGAGGTGGGAATAGACACTGAATCTCCTCATGTCTAGCCTAGCACTTTAAAAACTGTCTGCAGCTCTTCTGTGGTGGCTAGATTGTATTCTTTTTGACAGAATAAGTTATTTCAATCAATACCAGAAAGTAATAATTTCCAAGTTTAAGGGCTTTTGCTTGATTTAGTTTTGAGAGGTATTACAATTGGAAATAACTTCCTAGTATTTAAAAATATGTAAAAGTGTTAGAAATTTTTTTGAAGGGGTACATCAAAAGAAGTTGGGCCAGCAGGTTGAAGGAGGTGATTCTGCCACTCTGCTCTGGTGAGACCCCACCGGAAGTCTTGTGTCCATCTCTGGAGTTCGCATCACAGGAAAGACAAGGACTTGTTGGAACAGGTCCACAGGAGGACAACAGAAATTATCAGGGGGATGGAATGCCTGTCCTATGAGAAAAGGCTGAGAGAGCTGGGGTTGTTCAGCCTGAAGAAAATGCTCCGGGGAGACCTTATTGCAGTCTTTGAATACTTAAAGGAGGCTTATGAAAACGATAGGGGCAAGTGTTTTAGCAGCACCTGTTGCGATAGGACAAGGGGTAGTGGTCTGAAACTAAAAGAGGGTAGATTTAGATTATATTTAAGGAAGAAATTCCTTACAATGAGGGTGGTAAAACACTGGAGCTAGCTGCCCAGAGAGGTGGTAGACACCCCATCCCTGGAAGCATTCAAGATCTGGTTGGATGGGTCTCTGAGCAACCTGATGTGATTGAAGATGTCCTTTCTCATTGCAGGGGATGTTGGACTAGATGATCTTTGAAGGTCCCTTCCAACCGAAACCATTCTGTAATTCTGTGAAAATGACTTCCTGGTTTTTAGTTAAAGTATTAATATTTTTTTAGAAATGTTCCTAGAACCTGCAAAGAGCAAATTCTTTTCCTTTAAAATATACTGTATTTTTAAGCATTTTCTATTGGAACTACTGATCTCTTTTAAAAGTTCATGCATTTTCAGGACTTCAAGGCAGCTGTCACTTGATAGCTGTTCACAGTGTATTCAACTGTGAATATTATGAGGATATTGGTAGGCCTGTGTAGGGCATGTTCTTTGTCAAGTGGTAATGGCTGTTCAATAACTCCATCTGAAATATAGGAGTGACATTTATTTTTAAGATTTCTTTGAGAACTGTCAACTCCGTTTCTACTTCTCTCTGTTGCAAATAAATGGAATAACACTTCAGAGCCTGAGGAAACAGGGTGATTTCATCAAAGGACTCTTTAAAAAAAAATAAATATATATATATGTATGTATGCCTACACTTGTTCTTTGGAAGGGGTACCTCAAAGCTGCTGAGGGCTCTCAGCAAAAGCTATATCAAAGGAACAAGTGTGGTAGAAGGTGTCATGAGAAGTGCGATGGCAGTCCCAGGTGTGCACTACTTCTAGTAGGAAGAAACAAAACAAACCAGTCAACACAGCCCCCACTTGAAGACCAGTATAAACAGAGAGGTCTGGCCAATTGATAATGCTCTGTCAGCCTAGGCCAAGTGCAAAGTAAAGCGGATTCTGGAAATGAAGGAAAATTATTGTATTGACAAAAGCAGACTGGGGAAGAATAATATAGACACAGAGCCTCCCTGCTCCGTTTATATATTAACTTAGAACAGAGTAAGCATGCTGTAAGTGTGATGAACTGTAGTGAAGGTGTCTTGGTAGTGTAATTCATTCTTGACATTAACCTTGATATAATTTTGTTTTTCAAGGCTGTTAACCTAACAGACCTGCATTAAAAGAAACACAGGGTTCCTACCACGTCAAGCGTATTCTCACTATTTTTCAGGAGTTCAAGTAGGTTTTGTAATGTGATAGGGCATACCAAGTTTCAAGAGGACTCTGCTGATACAGATTTTTGAATGGTTTCTCTAAATGAAAATAACACTGACATAACCAAAACATTTTTGGTGCAACCTGATGAATATACAAAATACAAGCAAGATGCAAGCTGAAGGACTGGATACTTGAGGAATTTTTGTGGTTTCGTATGAAGGGGAATGAGTTTTGAGTGGGACTGTACATTCTATAATGTGGCAGGAAAGACGCTATTTTAAGATAGTCCTGACCAACTTCCCATGAATAGTGGCCTGCTTATTATCAGCGTACTTTCCGACAGGGACTATGTCATTTGTAAGTGTTAGTCAGACGAGTCCTGACCAACTTATCTGGGTGATATTTACGGCACTTTTGTTGTTAAATTATGTATGATATATGATATACGGTATGATAAAACAGTTAAATAGATTCACTGGATATTTTCTGTTTGTTGTAGTCTATGATGTATTATTTAAATAATGAAGACATTGTTAGCTGAGATGGATCTGGAGCACAGAGCGATACATTGCATAAAATCTCTAATTGAATAAAACATAGTAGTCATGCTGTCGGCATAGACAGCATAGGAATCTTTTGAGTGATAGTAAGCTGTTGAAATAGGAAGCATGAACTATGTGACTTTTAAATTTTTTATTAAATTTAAAGCTGCCATAGATGAAATCTAAAACTGCAATTCTCATGTGTAACGTATATATTAAAAACAGATGATAGAAGCAGTGGGAATATATATTAATTCAACTTGACAAAGAAAAGCACGAGTTTGTTCCTAAATTTGATTTAATGGTGGATCATTCCTCAGTTTTCGCATTTCTTTCAACTTCTACAAGTCTGCCAAATTCAAACAGCTAGGACAAAACTAATCTTTGGGTTCTTTGTGGCTTGCTAGTTTCCTTTGAAGTCATGGATGGATAAATTATAGTCATAATATCCTATCAACTGAGATATTTCTCTCACAAAAATTTACGCTGGATATTTATAGTATCTCACAATGTCTTGGAGATAATTTGCTGATGAGTCTTATACAATATTTTGTTGAAAGAAACAGGTAATTCAAAATAGTTTAGTGCATTCTTACATAATATTATTTTTGGTTAATAAAGGACTTGCAAAGTGTCAAATCTATTTAGTATATTTCTCTGATACATGAGCATACAGGCATCTAAAAATTCCATCTGAATTAAATTACATACTTTGTCTTAAAGAAGAAGTAAGAAATGGGTAGAATTCACATTTAACAATATAGGTCAACGTCAAATGGTAAAACCAGAAGCTCTGCCTGTTAGAGATTACTCTCTGTTTTTAGAATCAACAAAAGCAGAAGGCCTAAGCTAAACCTCTGGAACCGTGAAAGTATTATACCAAAACCTTATGCCATGCTTCTTACTTTTCTTGAAAAGATAATGCACTTTTCTTTTCTTGTGCTAACAAGACAGCTATTCTTCCTGACATATTGATACAGAAGAGGTACCAATATAAGCCAATCACTTCTAAAAGCTGCAGATAAGAAGAAAGGACTGGAGTGATGTGATAACCTTCCAGCTCAGAGTCCGTTGCAACTGTCTTCCATGTATTTGTAAGAAAATTTCTGATTTCCTAGTTTTGCAATTTGTTCCTGTATCAGCTAGTTTTGCAAAACACTTTTCTCCTATTCTTCCCCCCATGTTTTCATTTGTTAGCACATATCACCAAATATCTATATGTAAATGAATCATGTTAAATAGCTTGCTTAGTGCTTTTGTGTAGTTTCCTCTTAATATTTATTCTGTTCTCTGTATTTATTCTTAAAAGAATGAAACAGCACCCCTAAATATTCTGGTAAGAATTTCTCCTTTTTAGTGTTAGGTGTTTAACGGTCCATCTGGCCTACAACTACAGAGGCATAGGAATTGGCCTTGGGATGTATATTATATGCTGCTGCAACAGCAAAAGTCCTGCATGCAGGGGCAGAGGTTTTGCTGTCATACAGTGACTTCAAGTAACTTCAAGAGCAACTTTATGGTCAAGGATGTTCAGGCTACTAGATATCACAGACATGGAACTGATATTGTGGCTCTGCAGAATAAAATAAGTTAAAGAAGTTTAGCTCTAGGCAAGTTAAATTGTTTCAGGACAATATTTTGTCTGTGGAAGGGTAACCTCAAACGTTTCACAGTTTCCAAGTCATGAGGTGTCTTTGCCTGGAAAATATTTTTGAGCTCTTATTATGAACCAGAAGTGACTAACGTGACGATGATCATCTTTCTTTGTAAATGGGTAGGATAAGAGAGGTATCTGCATGCCTTCTTTTCTGTTTGAGACATGAGCTACTGCTGCTCTAGGGCAAATAATCTGTCTCACTTCCTAGGAGACTGGTCTAGTCATTGGGATATGCATATGGGGTACACTGTGGCATAGTTGTTAAATCTCACGCAGCTAAATGAGTTTAGAGCCATTTATCCCACCTTCCTAGAGATTTCTTGCCTCTGTGGTAGGTCACTGTGTAAAACAGGCCACTGATTTCCGTTTCTCTTCTTGCTATCTAAAATGTTAGGAAACTGAACAAAAATGTTCTTTCTTTCAATTTAAAAAAAGGAAACTGACATCAAGGTTGTGTGTGAAAGTAGACTCGCAGGTACCTTTTAGTAAGAAAAAAAGAAGAGTATTTGATTTGGGATTTTTTTTTTGGAAGGAAATGTTTTATTGTTTACGAGTCACTGAGTTATTCATACAACCCAAGTTACTCTCAGACAAGAGAGTCTTATTCCCAGTTTACTTACCTTTATGGTAGGTGGTTGGTTTCAGTGACAGGCATTAACAAGGGAAATCTGTGCTATTAGTAATGCATGCAATCATTTCCACCATGCTCCACATACTTGTAAATGACTCCAGCCTTCTGCATTTGTCTCTTTCTATCTATAGCATGCCTCCTCTCGTGCCTACAATAACCTCCATCTGTTTGCTTTGAAAAGATTAAGTTAAAAGAATAAGTGGTTTTCTGAATCTGGGAATTCTAGTTTCAGATTTTCCGAAGCAGCAGCAAATCTTTCTTGGGCCAATGTGACTGTCATAAGGAATAATTACAGCATCTTTCTTCCTATTCAGAGATGGATTTCCATGAAAGCATTGAAGATGATAGAGAAAAAGTTTATTCAGGAATAAATATTATTTTCTTTGACACTTTCTTATACCTTTGCTACATTTAATTTTCTTTTGGATTTGACAGAGTGCACAACACAGTTTGTAAAATACAACTGCCTGTACATTTGTAGGAACTTCACAATCTTTACTGATTGTTCATTCTCTGGTGATGCCTTCCAGGAGCTGGATGGGCCCCATTCCTTTGTTCTGCCAAAATCCAATACAGAAATAGTCTCATAGCTGGAACACCTACAGCATCAAATACAAGTAGAAAAATAATCTAATTAAAAGAATCATGTGTTTAGTATATGAAAACAGGTTCTCTCGTATCAGCTAGAACACAAGAATAACAAAGTTTAACTTTGTCTGGGCCTTAAATAATCCTATGTATTGTCATCCCTCATTTGTCTCAGTGGACTAAGAGAAATGGGAATTGAACAGACTTCTCATGTTTTCTTTGCTCAGAGATTCATTACACTGAAGCCTTCTTACAAGGAAGTAGCATCCTTTAAGTTAATCCTCACAATAATATTGCTATGGACTGCGTATATCAATCCTTCCTATTTTCTTTTAATTGTTACTTTTTTTTTTTTCAATTCTTCCTTCTCCTACTAATTAAAGCAAATGTAAACAAGAGATGTCCCTTCCATGTGCAGCACTTCATTTTCTCCAGAAGAGTATCTCTATATTGTTGTATGGGACTGAAAGATTTAGGTCCCATTTCAGGGTATGGGAGTGCATCTGCCTTTGAGTGAAAATCCAGATCTGTAGAAGTGCACTATAAGAAGCTGAATAGATGTTCCTTCTAAGTCCAAGAAAGTTTTTGTTTAAATTAGTAAATGCTTACTGGTGGGTTCACTGACATAGTTGAAATAGAGCAGGTGTAAGTGTTTCTGTCTAAACTGCTATTTATGAAAATGAAATGAGAACATTGTGTGCATGAAAAGTATCTGATGACACTGGGAAATCACAGGATTTCTGGATATGGACAAAGTGAAAATTTGAAAAAGAAAAAAAATTCAGATGAAAAAATCACAAAAATATGGATTTAAAATGCCTTTGCAGTACTTCTAGGAAATATCATGTTGCTATTATCCCCCTGGGCCAGGTTCACCATCACATCCAGTGATGTATGTGGCCAGAAACTTCTGCTTGTCAAAGGAAAAAATATGCACTACGGTTGATGTTAGCAAATCGAGAATCCTGACCTTAGGAGGGAGATAAAATCATGCAGCACCATCAGGGTATATCTGCACTGCCAAATTAAAAGATAGGCACTTATATATAATTTAGAATTTTACTCTCATTCATCAAAAATCCAGCACTTCCTGTGGGAGATAAATATTTTCAAGAGTGGTATTTTTTTGTGATGTACAAGCAACTTTTAATTGAAAATTGAAATTGCTCATATGCCTGTAAAAGTACTTCTGGGTTCATTACAAACTATTTGTTCTGTAACAACATTCAAGCAACAGAAGTTCAGAGGATTTGAGATGGATTTTCACACTAATTCTTGCTAATCACAGACTTACTCATTGCATTGATAGTTTAGTAGAAGTCTTATAAGTGGTTAATTGAACAGCTTAGCTTTTTAAGCATGATAGCTTTGTACATATACCTTTCATTTGTGGTCTTTTAACTACTTTGATATAAAATCATATGATAATTCAAGAGGACAAAGAAAAGACCATCAGTAGCAACTGAAGGTTTCAACATTTGGAAGAAATGCTGCTAAGTGGTTATGCAATTATTTGCATATGTGACTGATAGATGTGATTGAAAAAACTGAGAAAATAATATGCGTAGATCATTTTGTATTTATATGGAATGCATCTTATCTTGTCTTTGTAAGTCTTATTTCCATACCTAGATTCTTCAGTCCTTCTAGATTTTAATTTGAAGTGTAGTCGTATAAACTATAAATATGACAGGGGAAAATTATTAATTTTCCAGGGTGCATAGTCTTGCAATGAATTAAGTTTCTTTAGCATAAAAACTAAGATGTGTATTTCTCTGTGAAGTTGGAATAATCAGCATTATTGACATTTTATGCCAGTCAGTAATGACGTTCATTTCATTTTGTTAATTGCCGTAACCTTTTCAAAAAAACAAAGTCAGCTGTGTGTCTGGCAGACTGTTCTTTAGATTTCAGGGAAGCAGTTAAGATCATGTATGAAGTCATGTTTTCCTCATGGCAGTAAAGTATTCATTTGGAAAAGGAGAAAGTTTGCAACTGCTAGATATACCGCCCAGGCCATTGTCTCACTGACAGTACTGCTGTGCCCTGACAGGAATGTTATTACATGCAGTATAGCCACTGGCTCAGCAGGCTAACTTAGACAACAAAATCCAGTAAAGTGTTGACAAAAGCCAAAGGGGAAAAAAGTCTTGCATATGCCTAAACAAGACCCCATGAAGTTAAAAGTTGCAGATTCAACTTCACTTTACACACCTCACGTAATGACTGTATGCAATCTAAATGCTTAAGTGAAGTTTGTGCGTTAGTTTTCAGATTCTTGGGGAGTAAGGCTGAAGCATTTGTAGGCTAACACTGGTCTTTGGTAAATGAAAAGGCAAGAGCTACAAAAACTGTTCCTGAAGTAGCTCATAAACAATGCAAGTCCCAGGTTTTTGTGACACATTGTGGCAAGCAGCATCAGTTTTTGTACATTAAGGGTGTGTTCTCTGGGAAAGAAAGGCTGAAGAGAAGCAAGCTGCATTTGTGCTGTGAGCTGCCAGCTGGGCCACCTGCTCTAAAATAGTGGATTTAAAAAAAATTATGTATTTGCAATCCAAGAAGAAAAAGAAGAAAAAGCAATCTATTTACATTCCAAAGTAAACTCCTCTAACTCTGAAGGCTAATACTTCCTCCTCATTTTGGTAGGGAGTATACTGAGCTAAATCATTGGCTTTTACTGGCAGGTTTCAGTTTTTAAACGTGCAAGTGGAAATCTAGGGAAAATCAGATGTCATTAGAAAATCTGTTTTGTGAGATCTTAAAACCTCCCAAAACCCAGCACTGTCCACCCTCCCTGCCCCCAACCAAAGCAAAATAACCCCACAGAATGCATATGGGAACAAGAAACACAAGTTTTTAAAAGATATTTAATTACTTTTCTTATTTCTATGAAAGTAAGCAGCATTAAATGGAACAGTATGGTTCCTTACTCTGAAGGATCTCCTAGTAAAAAAGCTTTTCCCCTCTTCCTAATCTTTACTTCTGAAGATTTTATTGATAATAGGCTACAAATTTAAAGCTACTTCAAAACAACCAACAACATGGCAGTTCATCCAGAAAAGGGGGAAATTTGGTTTTGGGATACCTTGAGTTAGTTCATAATCTTCAGGGTGGCAGTTAGATGGAGTTAACTGCTTCTGCCTTGGTTTTAAAAATTCGGTTTTATATGCTGTAACTCCTATGCTGACCATGTATGACCGATGCTATATTGAGCATTATTTCTCATTATTGTCTTTACGACTGAGCTCACAAGCCACCATGACCACTATCTCATCACAGTATTTTCCGTTAAAAGAGAGGTTGGTTTTGGCATAACAACTATGTTGCATCTTGTATTGTTTTCAGCAACACTGAAATTGCCTTTTGGGAAAGATCTTGGCTATCTAGTCATAGACTCTGCCATATATAAGCATGTTCCTATGTACTGTGTGCTTTAAAACTCATTGAGGATCAGGAAAATATGGGAATAAGGTCATGTCACATCACAAAAAAGTGGTAAAAAAAAGGTAAAAACCAGTAGAAAACTAGCTTCTCTCTGTGCTTGGCACTTCTATTCAGATACAGACCCAGGGTGAGATCTGAACACACTGTCTGGGCTCTAAGGGCACTGTTAGCCCTGACTGTCCCTGCCCCATCCCCTGGGGTTCCCCCACCCTGCCTGTGGACCCCATCTCAGACCCGAGGGCTGCCAGCCCCCTCCCCAGTGACGCTGCAGCAGGGCTGGTCTCCACTTCCCCACAGCCATGTCCTGCCCGGTCACGGGTCACATTGAGCCAGGCCCACCTGTGCCCCCATGTCCCAGCCTGGCCTCTGCCCATCCACGTACCCAGGGAGGTGCCTGATGCCTGGGGATGAGGCTGCCCCGGTGTTCCCAGCTGCCCTGCTCCTCGCTGGGGACCAGGACAGGCCCTGGCTGTCCCCAGGAAGTTGGCCTGCGGCTCCCTGTGCTCCAGACCATGGGAGCTGCTGGCCCTCACAGCCTCTGTTAGCATGCATGGGCTGTCTCCTGCCCCCACAAGTCATTCATGGGTAAATCTGCTATAAAATATTTTTCTGAGATGAAATTCATTGCTAACATTTAAGTCACTTTATTTCATCTTTCTTCACACGACTATGATTGAGCAATTTTTCTAATATTAAACCTTTAATTCTAAGGCATAAAAATGCTCTGCTGGAATTTTATGCCTCACCCAAACCATTGGAATCTGCTTTAGTCCATCCTACTTATCTTAAGAACCTATTGCAGTTGAACATAATCTTAGACCTTCTAACATAATCTTAGACCTTCTAACAGGACTGGTTATGGCTCTAGCAGCTCATAAGTTTAATTTGGAAAACATGTGCTAGCTTGTAAAAAAATTTAGGACTGTGGACGACCTGATAACTCTACCCCTAGCTTGCTGTTCACATCCTTTCTGGGCACAAGATGTCTAGAAAACTCTGAGTATGTCTTAAGCCAAGAATCGTATCCTTAAAATGCTGAAAACCAGAAAATTATTTATCAGGCATATTTGTTTCAGTTTTCTCACTGTTCTATTGCCTTACAAATCATGTCATAGGAAAAGCAAATATTTTGAAATGCAATTAAAAACATATTAAAGCTAATAGGTTCAAAGACTAGCTACTGCAGCATTGGTGGCATTGAGACATTTACATTTTTTAAAGCTGCCCTGATTGTTTTTCCATTACTACACCTTGGTAATGTACAAGTCAATTTAGCTTTCAAATGTTCCTTCATATGCTTAGAGTTTTCCCTCCCTCTTCAGACACAGAGTAAGCAGCTTGTACTTCAAAGCTGAAAAGCCTGCAGTTGCACGTGATGCATGACATGCCTCCTGACTGTTTCCACTGCGAAGCAGCAAGGGTTGTCACTCAGTGACAGTGTGAGTCTCTCCCTAGTGATGCTCCAGGATGATAAAGAAGTAATTGCTATTTCCACTTCTTTCATTTTCTCTCTGTTTCCATATGCGTTAAACAATAAACATAAAGTACATAGGCGATTTACAGCGGGAGGCTGCAGGGTGCTGCAATAGGGATCATTGTGGCACAGATGTAGGAATGCATGTCCAGCCTGAGGACCATGACTGGCTCAGCATTCTGTGAAGTTGTAGCATGATTTTAAGTCAGAAGCAAGGATGTAAAGATTGTCCTTGTACCTTATGGGATTAGATCTGAGCTGTAGCGCTGTATCTGCCCTCCTTTACTTCTCTCAGTCATGTTGAGTAAGGTGAGCTTAGTCATAGTCTTTTGTGGGAATTTTGTCATAGTCTTTTGTGGGAACTTTGTCATGATACCATTTTCCATAGACATCTCAGGCTCCTCATTCATACTGGTGAAAGATAAATGAGGCCTTCACAGTTATGGAGTGGCCTGATCCTCTAGCCTGTTTTTTCTCTTCTTCCTGTCTTGCAGGCCTGGCTTCCCGTTCCTGAGTGTTTGTGGGAATGGGAACCACAAGATTCAATCCATCTTGCATTATGGCTATGGATTTCTGCTTGTCATGCTAACTTTGTTAATGTGACATTCCAACTGGTTGGTTGGTTGTTTTTCTCTGGGGACCTGCTAAACTGCTTAAAGTGATTTAAAGAAGGTTCTTCAAAGCAAAATAGCATTTGGTTGCCAAATGAGTAGCTAAGAAAATAGGTTAACATAAAAAACCGCACAACCCAACAACACAACCCCCAAACCCTTTCTATACCTACAGTAGTCTTTCTGCCTATGCCTATAGTATTCTCCCATCTGTAGTGGAAGAACTGGCTTTTTGTTCTGGTCCCTTGCTTTCCTTGATTGTATAATGTAGTACATCAGAACTGGAGCCAGGAAACATTCCCTGGCACTAAATAGTGTTGAGACCTTGTCACTGTTGCAACTTAGGGCAGTTCCTAGTAAGGTTTTAGCCCAGGACTACTGATAATTCCACTCTGATTTTTAGGTAATGGGAGAATTTAGCAGTATGGATGCAGTCCCTGCTGTGCCAGACAGCCTTGGGGCCAGCAAAAGGTCTCAGGCACTTCTAATTTTTATAGTCTAGAGGTAGTTTTCAGGTCACAATGTGTGTTTGCATCTCTGCCAGCTTTCTGACAAGCACCAACTACTACTCCTTTTTCTAAGGTTGTTATTTTAGACTATAAAAATTAAAGTTGTGCAGACTTTTGGCTTTTAAAAATTAATATTACTTCAAAATATTAATTTATTTTCTATTCTTTGAGCAAAAATTAATTCAAGTGTGTTGTTAAAATAGGGCACAAAATGAAGGACTTGCTGAAGTCAGCTATAAATATCTCAATCATTTTATCAAAAATAATTTTAATGTTTCTTAATGCCAAAACTCTCGATCAAGCTTTAACAAAATAATGACTGTTTTTTTGTCGTTTACTTTGAACTGTTTTTCATATTTGCTGAAATACTTGTCAATATCATTCATCTTAACATTCTCCCCTCCCCCTTCACTCTAACCCCAACCAAAAAAACCCCAAATTGTCCAGCTCTAATTTGGAGTTCCCGTAAACTCACATTCTGGTGCAAGAAAAATAAACTGTTCTAGTATGGATATGGACAGGTGGCTAGCTATTTGTGAATTGATAGCCCTTGTTAGCTTAACTCTTCCAAATATTTTACAGAACAGGCCCTATCTTTGTTGTTGTTTCATTTTCTGTTATTTTTTTTTTCCTGCCACATAACAGCTTGGCTTAACTCATAGACATCTAGCAGATGTCTATGAGTTATCATATCACACAGTTAACCTGACGGGAATATGATGGTTGTAAAAAATAGTCCCTCAACAGGAGACATTAGATACGACATGACTATATGACATCCTTTCTATTACCAGCATCACTTTCTAGACCCTGTCTATTGCTGACTTTCTATATATGCAAGCACTTTGTAGTTATCCATTTCAACTATTCAACAGCTGCAAAATTGAAACAGTAAGGCCCAAAGTCAGGCTTGTAAGTTTTCCTATAGGCAACAATGACAGAGAAATTAAGTAACTTGTATGTGGATAGTTAGGGCCTGGCGGTCGGAAGATGTCGCGCTGTACGGAAAGGTAGGCCCCCCCCCTCCTCTCCTGATAACCAGTAGCGTTTAGCCCATAGGTGTAAGCAGAC
>Ga0065711_1027840_pt1 | contig 45614 bp, 17 predicted proteins | sample Hoacrofraction12_FD_59098 | JGI IMG/M metagenome (GOLD analysis project Ga0065711, IMG submission 59098) | Hoatzin crop microbial communities from Cojedes, Venezuela - Epithelial fraction 12 v2 (version 2) | ecosystem: Host-associated > Birds > Digestive system > Esophagus > Crop | place... | reverse complement strand
GGCAGCCGCCAGCCGCGGCCGGGCCGCCGAGGGCCGGGCAGGCGAGGGCTGGGCCGCCGCCGAGGGGCGGCCTGCAGAGCGCCGGTGTCTTCAGCCCGCTGCGAGGGTCATTCCTTACCGAGGACTGTAGCCGGATAACACAGACTGCACTGGGCTCGAAATCAGGAGTCGTTAGTAATTGCTTGCTACGCAAAAACGGAAAGGTGTGAGAAGATTTCGGGAGCGGACTAAAATCATGCAGCCCCGTGTTTCACAGTTACCGTGCAAATCGGAGAGCGCGAGGTCTGGTCACTGGATGTCTCAGAAAAACTGTCACTACCCGGGCGTTGTTGCCTTTGGTCGCTGGTCTGAGCTCCATCTAGGGCGGTAAGGGTGACCCAGTCGGCTCAAAGCAGAGAGCTTTGGTAGCTTCAGGCTAACGCGCGGCTGTCCACATCACGAGATGATGAGAGCTGCTTGGCCGAGTGATTCAAAGGGGGAGGCTGAGGCTTTGCCTGAGCGCTGAAGTTGTGCTGCTTGCACGGATTTAGCTAAAGTGGTCTTACTGTCTGGATCTAGTCACACTTGTGCAGCTATTTCTGTATGAGCAGGGGTTTAACCTCTACAGCTAGAAGACACTTTTGTGCTCGTATAAATACGTCTACTGTAGAGGCTGTGCCGATGTAACTTTACTGGTAAAAAGCCCCAGTTTAGCCTATAAAAGAGTACAAATACTGAGAGAGGATTAGAGTAATAAATTAATAATTTTGTCACCCTTAAGGCTAAGAATACATGAATAAGCCAGCACAAAACAAATTAGACGTGGAGTATGTGGATGGTGATTTTAAATATCTGTGATAGCAAAGTTATTAAGCATGAAAAATACTGCAGTATTTATGATACTAGTCCTGCATCCTCTGTACTACGTAGCCTTCCCGCTCTGTAGTCTCCTTCCCCAGAGCTGAGGAGGTATTATCTTCATAGGCTGTCTGCTAAAACAGTGGAAGAGCTGGTAGACAGTCTTCTTCCTTCTGCCCAAAACCTGCCTGAGCCTCCTTTCAAGCAATAGCATCTAGCAGGTCTACAGTAAATCTGGAAACAGTGGAGGTCTGTGAGATGCAAAAGGAACTGGTGGGATGCGAGGGGCTATGCAAGGGCAAAGCACGCCGAAGCCGTTAAAAGAACGGCAGGGAGTGTCCCCTGCCACAGGCACTGGAGCCCCAGCCACAAGATGCTTCTAGGGACAGGTAAGATCAGCTTTGGCTGGAAGGCTGGGAAACGAGAAGCAGAAGAAATTGTAATCGTAGTACCATCACTGATACCTCTGTCCTCTTGATCAGAAGCGTAAAATGTCATGCAGCCATGCTTTTTTTTCATATGTCATGGTGAAGTGCTATCACCCATCGGTGACACACTGTCTATTTGTGTGTGCATTCATTATTCCACTGGACTGCAAGGCTGTTTTTGCAGTTTAATCTAATGAACCATGAAACTGTACCCTACTTTGTCATAGTACTTTGTTAGCCACGTGCAAAGAGATTTGTGCTAAACGAGGTCAGAAACCCATGGATCTGCCATGGCTAGCGAGTGCCTGTTATGAGGACTTCAAGGGCTCAGCAGCTAGCACGCGGACATTGTGACCTCTGAGACAACTGTGGCTGTAGTTGCAGGAATTCTGTATATTTACAAGCTCTCTAAATGTCTCAGAAAAAGACTTCTTTGTAAATGGATTGTAATTCCCACATCATGCACACAGTATAGCCTTTGCCTCTCACAGAACATCTCATCTAAGGGTGCATATTCTTTGGATGCATCAAAGTTGGCCTGGAAAGGTGAGAAAACATCACCTACTATGCCTGCCTTTACTTGGCTTTGAGTTCCAGATCACTGCTCTCTGCTCCCAAGTCATTCATTTACTTTCTTTGTCAGTTTGCCGTCTACAAATGGAGTTAAATATAGAAATGTGACGAGGGGCTGACTGAGAATATTGTACATTCCTGCATATTTTTGAATGTTGTGTTTTCCAAGCGTCATTAATTCCATAAGAAAATGAAGATATAAGTCAGGACAATGTCTGGCTGTGAAGGTACTCTTGTTTTGAGACTGCTTTTGAGGCTGATTTTTTTTAAATGTAAGCTTGTTTTGAGCAAGCCAGTTCATGTGTTTAAACCTGTGTTACCCCAGATGTGAAGCACAAACAGTGGTATTTGCCTACTTTCTGACAGACAAGTGGCTAATAGTCATAAATTTTTAGAAAAGGTAAAAGTGTTGTGCATATGAATAATTGCAAAAAGAGGAGTAGAATTCTGGATATCTAGCAGTTTTGCTTTGTGCTCTTTCCAATTTGTAAGTATGGATTCATCATCCTAATCCTACAACTCTCTCTGAATTTCCTGAAATGTTGTGACCTTGAAAACCAACAGCCCATGAAATTTTTCCTTCATGTTTTACTGAGTTCTGAGAATGAGAAGAGCTATTTGAATTTTAAATATATCATTCTTTCTTATGATGCTTTGCTTGTTTAACAGGTACTCTTCCAACTTTCCATTAATATGGAAATTAATTCCATTAATATGTATATGCATATATACATACGTATGCATTTTTTCAGGGGAGGGAGGCTGTTTACAGGCCACAATGAATATGAAAAAGCCATTATCAGATTCAAAGCGGTTAATCTTGAACTGGCCCATTTTCCGGATGGAACTTTGATGTACAAAACTTCCCATTAGGATTAAGGTAAAGTTGAGTTCAGACCAGGAACATAAAAAGTATTCCTTATTTCCCTATGAAAGACTACAGTCATTATGTTTCTACTAGTAGGTCCCATTTTGCCTATTAGAGGTTTTCAGGTCTGGGGCTGTGAGCCAAATGCCTACTCTAAGTTTTCACCGCTTTGTTCCATGAATATTCTTGACTGTACATGCTGCTGAACATACTTCCTTCTGACAGATTACAGAATAAGGCCTGTGGATATATACATTTTACATGAGCATGGGTTTGTAACATCACCTTAATTATTGTTTCTATTAAGATTCCTATTCGTAACACCTGTAGTGATCATCTGTGGTGAGCACATCTAGAAACACAATGCCATGATCAAAAGTGTCGGGATTAGAAACCTCAGCAGTCCTTAGTTACTCACTGAGGACCTTAAATCCTATTTCAGAAGAAATCAGGAATCATGGGACACTTAGAAATCCACAGGGATTCAAGCTTGCAAGCTCCTAATCAGAAATACAATTAAGGACTCCGGCACGTGAATTCTGGCTATGGTAGTGCAATACCTGCACTCTCCCTCCTGCCCTTTTTCCAGATGCCTCCCTGTGGCAGAGCTGGCAGAATGGAGCATCACAGCTCTAATTCGCAATCGGGCAAATGAACTTACACATTAAGACAAAAATTGTGCTCAGATGCTTTTGAGTGTCAGCTAGAAAAGTTGAAATGTTCTATTTTCACTCTGTTATAAGGCCAGTAACGAAAAGCTGGGGGCTGACACAGTAACATCTTAAACTGCTGCAGCTGTTTACTTGGTAAATGTGAGCCAGGTCCCACAAGTAAATTTTTATTTTTTTCTTCTGAATATGTCAGTGCACTTTCCACTTATTAAATTTAGTGACCTTACTGCTCAAAATTAACTCATGCTTTTGTATGCCTAAGTCAACAGTGGAACCAAAATGAACTACTTGCTTTTCAAAGGGTAATTACTAGGACTTTCTGAAAAACCAGTCCCCATTAAAAATGTTAAGAGGTCATCATTAATAAGTAACTATTCATTTTGGAAGTTCTAGCAGAAGCAGTTTAAGTTATAGCTGGCAAATGTATCATAAATTCAGACTGGAAACTAGTTTGTCTGGATAGAAATACTTCAACAGAACCTGCCAATTTTTGTCAAACTTTGGCAGCACACACGTGCTTGCAGATTTCGGCATTTGCCTTAAAGGCACGCTTCATTGTGCCTGCTTTCCTTTTAGCTGCCCTGGTCGGCACCCTGCCTGGCAGACCTCTGCACCGTGAGGCCTCAGGCCCTCCAGGCTCACAGTGGAGCTAGACACTCTAGGGTGTAAGACCTTAGTGCTTGGATGCCCAAAGAAAACATTTCATTTCATGGGACCTTTCAAAACAGCAATTTTTCAGTCCAAAACGTAAGTAGACTTTTTTTGAATTCGTATTTGAATTGAACCACTGATGTTTGTAGATGTGCTTAGTAAGGCAGCAAAACAGTTTACCTTTCTTACAATGTGTGCTCCCTATTCGTCTCCTAAGCAAAGCAAAGTTTCAGTAAGAAGCACAGACAAATACCAGCTCACCCAGCAGACCCTGATTTCAGCATACACTTGCTCCAGTTGCTAGGAACAAGCTAAGCAAAAACAAGGTGAAACTCTGCATCCCATTCAGGTCAAATTTGTCACCACTGAAAAGTACTTGATCTACCAAGACAGTTCTTCTGGTTTACATTTGATTTAGTTGAGCTCCTTCCCATCTGGCACATGCACAGCAAATGCCAGGAATATGAGACTTGGTTCAGATGCCGTTAAGTCTGGTCGTGAGGTAGAAAGTGGCCTGTGCCGTACGTGGCTGGCTTCCTTTGCTGCTAGAATAAATTATAGCCTATGTTTCTGGGAAAAAAACAAACAAACAAACAAAAAAGAATTAGTATCTCTGTGAAACCGATAAGTTGAACAAAGTTTGGGGTGCTCAGCAGCTACAGGAGCTACAGGGACAGGGCTCTGGTTTATCTGCATGAGGCAGAGCTTTTCCAGGATGTAAATATTTTGGTATACCTAACTGAATAATACTGCACCATAATCCCTAATTACTCATCTCTGATCTTTCTCCCTGTGTCTTATGGACTGAAGTAGTATATGGGGGTTAACCTGCCGAATGATTAATTCTTAAAATTCCCCTGGGAGTTATCTTTTTTTCCTTTCTCCCTTGTTTCACGGGATTCCAAGTATCTGTTCCCACTAGTCCAGTAAGAGTTTGGGTTTTTTTTCAGCTTATTAGCATTTTCCATTTCCTCTGTGACTTCACTGTCCAGGATAAATTCAGGTATACAGAAGAGGTATTGATTTAGCCAATTAATGTAAAATAAATAACCTGGTTTGTTTAATCTCTCAAACAAAAAAAGACTGTTGTTGACACACAACCCAGATGGTTATTGCCTCGCCATGAGGTCAGGATTTACAACTTTACTTTTCTGGAGAGGTCAGATTCTAGGAAAGCTTTGCAGTAATGAGGCATAGAGGGGAAGGAGGAGGAAGAAAAGGGGAAGGCAGAATATCCAACTAGTTTTGAAGAGATCCGGCTAAGCTGAGGAGGTCTGATGTAGTATCTGACACAATGGGAGACAAAGCCCTCTGACAGGAATTCCCTTCCATCCTACATGGTAAAGGCATGGATGGATGGTCACACGTGGATAAGCAGCTCTGTGACAGTTGAGCTGTACAAGTTGTATAAGTGCGTGCTTTTTGCTCACCTTATTGGCTGAATTAGTTAAACTGCTGGGACAAGACAGTGGATAAAGAAAGTGTACATGACTGAATAAAGAAGATCGTAGAAGTGAAAAAGGCAACAACATAAATCAGAAGTTCTAACTTCCAAGTATGTGTTGGTTACTCCTCTGCCCTCCACAGCTAAACTTTGACACAATAAACGTATCTACAGATGTATGATTATGTGTATACATGTGCTTGATATGCATGTGATATGCAGTATTAGAGCAGAAAAGGAAATACCATCAATAGAGCCTCAGGTCAATATTTATGTGCAGCATAACCACTGTTGATTTTGCTTCCATGATGCACACGCAGGAACTGTTAGCCTAATGGAAAATGTAAAGGCCATGGAAACATTACTACAGAGCAGCCTACCATTCCTCTTCCCTGAGTAAAACAAGCCAAGGAAAATCATGCAGGACGACACAGTCCCAGATTTGCTTCAGTACACTTCGATGCTGATGCATCTGGAAGAGCAAGTTTCCATTTAGGCTTTGAGTTAGGAATCAGTGAATTCATGTCTGGCTGAACTGCAAACAGTTCAAATTTCACAGTGCAACATTTTTGAATGGCAGCAGGGAAAATTTTAATTTATTGCATTGGCCAATGGCAGATTCTTTTTTGAAAAGCAATGAATATTTGCACAAGTTCCTTAAAGCCACGAAGCAAGCTTCAGCGCTCAAAAAACCCACAGGCATGGGGAGGAAAAAAAGAGTAATATGCCCCTAGTAATATAACAAGAGTTCCTTTGAAATCATGTTTGGTAGCTAGTGAGAAAGTGTCTCACAGTAGTAATTTATTCATAATTTTGTCCTTGCTCTGTTGGCAAAGAGTTTATCAAAAGTTCTCCATGTGCTTAAATATGTTTATCAACATAGGTCTGTGCTTGGCAAACCCTTGTGCATGATAAGCATTGTTACGGCAGAAGCCAGCAGATGATAGGGTTTAGTGTGCGTACTTGATGTCCTTCCTTCATTTAAAGTTGCGCTGGTTTTAGTTTTGTCACCCAGCTTCTTAGAGATGCTGTTGCAAGCTGCAAAGTAGTTTTAATCTCCTGACTAGTGTCCATGCTTGAGAACAGAATGCCATTATGCCATCTGATATTTTTGAGAATTTAAGTCCTTTGCTCAAGGGTTGGTACACCACTGTAAAGAAAAACAAGCCACTAATAAAAACCTGACTCACCTAAACTGATAAATATGAAAGCAGAACTCTGAATCTCTGTTACTGGTTAACGTAGAGGAATGAAACAACAAAATTAAGGCACTTCTGTGGTCATGGCTCCTTATGAACAGTCATGATATCAACATCTGACTGAATTGTTTATGATTCTGATAATTTTCCTCAGTTTCCTTTTGGAAAAGTTAATTTGGCTTGGCTTCTGGGGTTGTTAAAGAGCTGTGAGTCCACCACTGCACCTTTAAGTGGACTTTCTTTTAAATATACGTATATACTTTTACTGACAGAAGTTTAATAATGAGCCTGAGTCTGTTTTTGTGTTTATTTTACAGCTGATTTAAAAATGAAGCTGAATGAAAAAGAAAGAATGGCCAGTGATTGTCCAAATTTAGCCTTGTCCTGACTGAAAATACAGACATTACAGCATGGCAGAAGAGTCAACACATTCGGACTCTGCCCAGCCGGAGTTGCTTCAGAACATGTTATGAGGCTAGTGTTACCGGAGAGCTTCCTTCAGGGTCCACCTGAAGTGGAAAAGGATTTCTGAGCTTGAATGGGTATCTTTCTTTTCTGGCAGTAGGAGTAGGGGAAAAGAGGCGGGTAGGAGGAAGAGGAGATTAGTAAGTAATTTTTCACAATTTTTTTTAATTTTCTGTAATTTTTCCTGTTTGAATAAAGGTGCCTTTTCTTCCTTTCTTCTACAGTACACATTATCTGTCCAGTAAAGGTGCAATATCAATAAAATTCTGCTGGCTTTGGTCATGTTATGTATCTGGCACAAACTTCCTCTGGACAAAGCTCTTCTCTAAGGAAAGAATGGATTTATCTAATGAAAAGCTCATGATCGTATCATAAAGCCAAGATTTGATCAGTAGAGGTTTATTGCATGTGACTCCAATCATTGCACACTTCTGCCTCTCATCCCATGTCTCTCTTCTTTTTCGACCTCACTCTTCAATACCTGTATATCAGCTGCTCTTCTCAGAGATGACCTGTGGCACAGAACAATTTTCAGCTTGTCACTGAGTTACTCTGGCACATGTTTTACAGTGCAGCCTGAACCCCTCTCACAGTTAAAGCTAAATGGGTTAGTGTTGGAACACTAAGTAATTGTTAGAAATGAAAATTAGTATCTTCAAAGTTTTCAGGGGAAGGAGGGTGGGAGGGATCCATATTACCTTGTCAGTTCAATGGAACTCAGTGGAAAAAGCAGAAGCAGCATGTTTCTCCAATAAATAAATTCCCATTAATTTCACTAGTGCAAAATCGGTGTACTGAACTTCCCCACTCCCCCATTATGTTTCAAAACTGACTGAACTTACGATGCAAAAGCATGCAAGTAGTTTCTTATAAAGTGTGTTTTATAGGTACGCAGGTTAGCTGGCAGCATTTTCCTACCTACCCCTACATGGGCTTCTTCCACCTACTTCTGATGCCACTCCAGGGATATTTTAAACAGAAAGATTAATCAAGTGAACCTATTTTAACAAGACTTTTATTGAAAACATACACAAAGTCAACAAGTTATTTAGCTTCTGAATGTACATATTAGAGTATACTAATATTAGAGAAGAATATTTTAAGAAAAGGGGAAATACAACCGACATATGCTGCAGTTTACATTACTAAGGCATTTAGGCTTAAGGGCAAGATATAGTGTGTGTGTATCTATATACAAAAACACACCTACACACAGGTTAACTGATCTGAACCTGTACAGTGCTATGCAATTTGTTATTTTTTGCTTTTTCTATTTTTTCAACACTAAATAAAGCTTTTCTCCAAATGGTAGAAGTTGTTCACAGAACAGCAGTTATAATCTACTCTTCAAGAGTTTGCTTACAATTACAATACTAACGATGCACAAAAAACCCCCCAGATCTTCATGGGAAAGTTCTCTCTTACCAAAATGAGGCTCAAGTAAGAAAAACACTAGTTTGCAAAGGCACCGTGGAGACAGGTTTTAATACATTAAATACAACATGAATCATTCACAATAACAAGTTTAGTGTTTCTGGGAACTTTTGTAAATACAACACAGTTGGTCACACAAAAATGTTTCTGTTGATTTGTCTTGGCAACTCAGATATATCAACAGTGTAACAGCATAACAGCTTTGTTCCCATCTGACAGAAAATAATGGCAGTTCTGCAAGGCAAACGTTAAACCTGACCGTATGTATTTATTAATTCCACAGTGTTTTGACAGATTATAGGGGATGCAACTTAAAGGATGCTGACACGCTCACTGAGGGCTTTCATTTCTGTTTCTTCCAGCTTGGTGTTTTCATTATGGTTAGCACTTGGACTGATAAGGTGTGCTGGGTACTGCAATCCATGTTCTCCTGAATACTGTTCCCATCGGGAGTCGTCACTTTCATGGGTGATGTAACGCTCCCCCATTTTACATTCAAGTTCCCTTAAATCTAACCAGGTTTGATAGTCCTGAAATAGAATAACAGTATCAGTTTTAAATTCCTAAAATAAATGACATTCCCTTCTACAATCAATAATATGCAAAGCGCTATTAACTCGACAATCTACAGGTCATGTATCCCTACTGCTCCGAATGGAAAAATCTTATAATTTATAGATATGAAATCTGCCTATAGAGATAGGTTTCATCTCTAGAGGATTGTTTAATTCATCAATTTATTAAACTCTGTCACAAGTATAGTATGTAGATGTTACAGGTTGTTTTGCATGATGTGTGGATAGTCTACGGATTTCCATAACATCTAAATGAGGCATGGGTGGTAAAACAATTCCTCACACTAGTCACAAGGTGAATAAGGAAGAAGAAACATCTTTAAATCATACATGTACATCCTAGTGGTCTGTATCAGATAGTCAAGACAGGTGCTGCATCTCAGTATAATGGTGCAGGATATGAATTCAGCTTTGGCTAGAAAAAATCTACTTTTCCAAACTTGGACAATTACTTGTGTGCTCAAAGAGTCGTATACACCTAAACATCAAGGTACTTTGGAACTTCATGCTGACAGTCAACAGTAAGGCTGGAAACTGGTTTGGTTCTCATGCTGTTTAGACCATCACACTCTGCAGCCTCTGACCTTGTTTTCGTATACCTACCCAAAGCATACATGACACTGCAGTTATAAAGCCAATCCTAGCCCCATGCAGACTAACCTTTGCTCGTGATCCTGTACCCAGTTTTTTCTCCTTGAACTTGTCTCAACTTAAGACACAACCCCAGTCACCTAGCCAAAGCACCAGAAAGCTCACATGCTGTAAGTGCGTAAAAGCCTTCTTCCTTAGTATCTCACATCCTCTGGCCCACTTCTCACACAGACGTCCTCCCAGAAATCATCTCTAAGTCTCACCGCCCTGCACCACTGTTAATCTTTCCTTAGCCCACAAGATTGGGCTCTTCTGGAAACAGGACTCATTTTGTCTTCAGTGCTAGAGCTGCTGCTCTGCTGACTCACCTTGGCTCATCTCCACTCACTATTGCACCAGCGATAAAAGTGGATATAGAGAGGTGAAGGACTCTGTCCCACCATGTGAGACAGCCAGCATCTTTGCTGCAGACCTTAGCCCAGATCACCTCTCTGGTCCCCAAAGGCTCAGACAAATGTATTCTGCAATCGTTGCCAGGGGGAAGAGCAGTCCTGGAGGAGAGTGGCAGGAAATCTGGGAGGAAGAAAGCAAGCCCAGGGGAAATGTCCCTGAGGAACGTGGGGTGTGGGGTGAGAGGTTGCAGCCCTTTTCCTTCTACGCCAGTAGGTCACCCTCTACTTTGAGAGACAGTTGCAAGTCTAAAGTACTGGAGTAGTAGCCAGGTTTCAGTTTGGATAAAGATTCCTTTGGGATTGTGGATTACGCATCTGATCTGTGCCATGCCTGTGCCGTGATTACTTTCCTAGATGCAAATGTGGATGCCTTGGGAGATGCTGCGGGCTGATGTCCCAGCCTGGCCTCAGCCTGTCCCTGTGCCCAGAGAGGGGCCCAATACCCTGGCCTGGGGCTGCCCCCAGCCTGCGCTACTCCCCACCTGGGGGCGGTGGGACTGGCCCGGGATGCTCACTACACTGGTTCTGGTTTAGGTCTTTAACTTGCAGTGATATGGCTGCTGCCAGGATAAAGAAATTACCATATGAGGAGCAGAAGACAGTGGCTGCTAGCATCTCAGAAGTTTCTAACATTTCAGTTTTTAGTTGAAGACTTCAACTGCATGTAGCTAATGTATTTTCCTGGAAAGCATACAACTTCACTAGTTCTGATATCTGTGAAGTGAAAGCCCATTGACTAATTTTAAGAAGTAGTGAATCAGGGTAGACTCCAGGCAATGAGATAATGTAAGTCAAAATTTTTTATATACATTATATTCTCAGCAGACAAGCAAGATAAAATATGTTTGTAATGTATTTTGAAAACAGGAGACAGTTTAGTATTGGAATCTAATACTTCAGAAATTAATGAGAATCTATAGGTAAATTGGTGAAGGAATATGAGTGTCTCAGGATCTGAAAACATCTTCAGGTTTGCAGATTTGCTTAGATTCTACTGTGCTTAAAGATGAAAATTTGTTATGTACTTAGAGCCTAAATGCATAGGAAAAAACATGGAATCCATAGCAATACCTGTAACCACGGGTGGCTTAATGTTTTGTCCACACTGTAGCGCTTTCTCATTTTCACTTGCAACAAATTATTTATGAGATCAATAGCTGGAAAGAAATAATATTGGAAAATGTCAGTTTAAATATATTTGTTTCAACTAGGACATGTAAACAGAGAAAGACATGGTAGTTGCAAAAAACGGACAATTATCCCTTCTTACTCCAGCTTTTTACAAACTGCAGTCAATGCTGATGTCCCTGAAGGTACCAATGCAACCATTCATAATGGGATTACAGCTATTTTACTAAACAGTTGCCTCCTAGCTAGCGCATCATCTACCTCTGTGTGTTCATTTGCAGGCATGCAGCAAAGTCTGAAGATAATTCTGACGGTTCCTGCTCAAGTGAAAAAAATCTCAGGTAAGTGAAGACTACAGTATTCTTCAGGTATCACAATAAACATACATATATGTGTGTATATATTTCTCTGAGACTCTCAGTATCACTTTTAGATGATTGACAGAGGCACCTTCACAGGCACTGAGTGGAGGGATCAGGTTTTGTGAGTCACTAAGTCTTGCAATACTGTGCTTTAGAACTGAGCATTGCTTCTACCTGCTAGTCAGCTGTATGGTGTTTCATAAAGGCAAAATGGGTTCTTTACAAATTTCTTAATTTCTGTGTTTTTGAAGGAGTCAGTGATTCACTAACGTTATAGGTATGTGTGCTGTGATGCCTGAAGGGGAAGAGGCCCATGAGTCAATGACCAGTGCATGGAACTACACTGAGTGACCCATTTGGAAAAATCTCTGGGATGAGCCTACTGAGCTTTGGACACATCTACTAACACCACTTAAAACATTTAAAAAATAAAAAATGAGGGTATCATGAAAGGTTAAATTCTGTTCTAGGCAGTGCTGAATGTTCAGCATGTGCTCTGGGGGAAGCTTATTGTTAAAGAATAATTGACTGGCCACTAGGAATTATAATGTCACTGCAACTTTCCCATTTCATCACAATATCCATTGGCTTGTCCAAAGTATGCTGGTTCACATCTTTATTTCTTTGGCTATACCATAATGACAGGGAAAGATGGTCTTGAAAGTTACACAGAAACATGGCATCATTGAGGTGAATTGGGTCTGAAACATGTCACAGAATCACAGAACGTTAAGGGTTGGAAGGGACCTCTGGGGATCATGGAGTCCAACCCCCCTGCCGAAGCAGGGTCACCTACAGCAAGCTGCACAGGACCTTGTCCAGGCAGGTTTTGAATATCTCCAGAGAAGGAGACTCTGCAGTGTCAGATGGACACTGTTGCCAGCTGGGTATTGAAGGAGCTGAATAATCATCTTGCCTGTTTTAAGCATAGGACATGGGACAAAATTCCTTAAAGTGGTACATCTCTGAGATTGTATTTTGTGCAGCAATATGGAAAAACTTTTTTTTTTTTTTTAACAGAGGCTCCCTCTCCTCAGGCTCAACTTGCCAACTAGAGCTTTCTGTGTGTTTCTGCCATGGGGCAGAGCACAATGTCCAGGAAAACAGGAATGGTATGTGGCAGCCTATCTGGATGTATGCAGTGCGTTTGCCAGATAAACCTTTTCTTAGCAATAGCACACTATTACTAAAGTAGCCCTGACTTCCTGGTGCTGAGTATTATCCTGGAAATCAAAGCAATTGTGGGAATGAGAGAAAACAAATCTCAGGACTTCTGACAAATAAGGCATTGCCAGAGGTTCTGAGCCATGATTTTCCTAGAACAGATGGTCCTAATTTTACTTTTTCTGTTGTGGACAAACAGATTTTTAGCTACTGTCTCTTTTAGTGTAAAGTACATTTCATGCTAAATTCTCTAACTCATGTTTATTTTGTTCCCTCTCACAATGTCCATGAAGTGGATGTGGGATCAGAAAGCCAGTGGATAGCCAATAGGACCACTACTGATAGACGACAGCACTCTGAAAACTCATTTGTTTTCCAGAATCATGGGGTTTATCTTTTCCTCTTTATTGGCAAGAGAAGTTCTCAAGTTCCAAGCTATGAGCAAGAGACAGAAAGGTCAGTCATATGCCACGGTTCAGTTATAGAGTGACTTCTGATATAACCCGGGAAAAAGCAGTGGCCATGATTTTTATCTGATGCTTGGAAGAGAAGATAGTTCTTATCCACTGCAATAAATCTGGGTATCAGAAAACATCAGCATCTTCTACAACACTATCATCTTAGCCTTAAATTCAGCAGAACTACGGTAAGGCTTCAGCCTGGCTTTTGATAAATAGGCCAGTGCTGAATGTGAATTTAATAGGGTTCCCATTTGTTTATTATCTTCAGTGGTATTCAGGTGTATATCATCTTCAGAGATAATATTTCATCATTTGCTATGAATCTCAGTTTGGCAAATAGGTCAAGAACTTGATGAAAGTGTGCAGTGTCCTGTGAACTAATTTCAGTCAGCCAGCTGTTGAGATATAAGTGCTTGCTTCCCAAGATATGCCTCTGTAACTGCCAAGTACCTACTGAATATTCTTCCTGCCATGGAGTATTGATATTATGCATCTTCTGTCCAACCCGCTGGAAATAGCTATGACTGTGAGCCTTACAAGTGACAAAATTATACATAGCTATTCAGCCTCCCTCAGGTTACAACAGGATGAAGACCCCTTTGCCCCTTTTTTGTCCTTCAGGACAATGACATACTACATGAAGTAACGTATTTCTTTGTATTCTTGGGGGAAATTACCAATGGCTTGTTGAACAGACCAGAAAGGCATTGATCTAAGAAACAATCACAAGAGAAGGTACACAAAGAAGGACAGCGAAGGAAACTAAGACGAAAGTGAAAAGGCAGCTTCACAGGATGGTTAGGACTGTCAGTACTGAGCAATCATTTGCTCTTGAGAACAGTTTACACAGATAGTCTGCTTGTTTCACCACTGGAACATTGCTGTCTCTGTAACAAGTTCTGGTGTTTGTTTTTATTTCTTTGTCTAGGGTTCTTTTTGCCAGGGAAGTTTTGAATATCACTTGCCTTTTAGCAATGAATAAGCACAAATGCAACGTGACTGTTATGAAGACTTCGGGCCCAAACTATCTGACAGTTCCATTTGCTTTAATACTCAAAATAATTCAAATGTAGGTGATAAAAGAGATCAAACATGAGTTTCAACAGCAAAAAGCATTTTCTGTTTTTTACCAGGAAATTATGCAATCTAAGAAAAGCCACTTCTCCAGTCTAAGAGTTCTGAGTATCAGAAGTCAAGATGCAAGCGATATGCACTGGCAAGACTGTGTAAAGGAGAGCAGAAGCTAGGGAGTTCAATATAGACAGGCTGAGTGCTGGAACTGAAGGATTAAAGGATTTCCTTAGGGATCTGGAATAGTCTGTTAATGAGAAAATTCTGAATTTAACTGATGTTAAATAAATTGGAGAGGTTCAGACACTAACAGGTTCTGTGGGACTATTTAAAGGAAATGAGGAAAGATGCTGGTTGTTCTCTCTGTTTCAGCTTACAAAAAACCATCCTGTCCTGATACTGTCCTGACAGCCACTATCTAAACAGTAAGATTCACATTGACTCAATTTCCAAATTAAAAAGATATTAATATAGTTAATAGCTTGATGATTTTGTTTTGAGTTGTACTGCTTAAAAACACTGGAGGTAAGAATTTGGAAGGTATTAACATTTAGTTTAGACTCAAGTGTGATTCAGGGGACCAGACTGTGGCATCACCTGTTAGGAAATGAAGTTTTCTGTCTCGGAAGACAAAGAAGTTTTGAGAAGAAGGCAGCAACTACACTGTATTTAAAGTACATTTTATGAATTTTCACTGGAGACTGATTTTTTTTTTTAATCAGGTTTTAAAGTAATCTTTGTCAAGCATTTCAGGAGCTTTATAAAGTTTGACTATATTCCTCTGTAAATTCATAATTCAATAAATGCAGAGCATTAAGAAAGACCACCTGTGGTCTGCACATCATCTATGGGAATCCAACAGGTAATCACCAAGGAAGCAACCTGAATGAAAGTTCTAAGAGGATTATGGTACTGCTTCTTCTAACGCTTCTATGGTCTCCTGTTTACCTGCTGTGATTTAAGGACAGCGTAAGTAGCCAGCTGAGGGCTTATCAAGTTCCAGGAGCTGGAGACTTTGTTAAAGGGCATAAACTAGCCAAGTACTCCAACAGCATAACTACTGGTCATTAAGGTAGGTGATCATTCAACAGAATCCCCAATGAGAAGATTCAAATGCAACTTCAAGAAGCTGTATAACCCCTTGATTTTTGGAAAGATTGCTCTTGAGCTCCATTTTACTGGGAAGAACTGAACACACCTATCATTAACACATGAAAATTACAGTTTTCATAGGAATGACTGCTTTAACTCAATTAGGATGTGACCCACACATTAACACAAAAGTTTCCGAAATATCTGAACAGCCTATTATGAACCTACCATTACTTTAGTCCTATCATACAGACTTTAGCTTTTCATATAAGTTATAAAAAAGAAATCACCTTAAGAATATCAAGAAAAGCAGTCCTAAATTAACAATAAATTTATACTTGGTCCAGAAGTTTTAAAGTTCACCCATAATATTAGGTACTGTTACAGCCATCACTTGTAAAAATTTAAACTGCTGCCATTAATGCAGAACTTGGGAATTCTAGGTCCTGGATTCCTCTGAGTACAGTTCTGTTGATTAGTGGTATCATTTTTTCATAAACATAAACCTCTTCCCTATTACTGGTCAATACAGCTTTGTTGACAAATGCTGTAGTACACATCCACTTATTTTGGCAAAAAATAATCTGCCAGAGCTTATTATTTTCAGAGACATGGATTCAAGAAATCATTAGCAATTACAAGCTGCACCTTTACAAGACAGGTTTTCTAATACTAATCTATCTTAGCAAACATGTGTAAGTAGAGCCAACACCTTAGTTTAAACAGCTAGTTAAACTTCTACTGAGGTAGAGAGCATCTTTGATCTACAGCATGCTTTGACCTCCTTGTCCTTAATGCTCATTCATGTGACTTTGTCATTAATGTGTGAAACAGTTTCTATTCACATTATGCTGAAACAAGTCTATATAAAGACTGGCTCGAAGGCAGCTGTGGTATTTATTTCTGATTCAAGTGTAACAGGTACACCATGATCAAATTTAATGCATGGAAGAAATGGCATTGTTTCTTCCCAAATTATATAATACTATGAAGTAGTCTAGTAGGAATAGCTCTGTTGCTAGCTGATGAAAAAAACAATTGTGAATACAATTACTTATGAAAATTCCACAACAGAATGAAACACACCATGAATAATCCAAAGTTTGACAGAGCACATTTTAGGACCATGCAGTTCAAAAGAACAGCCACCACAGTGAAGACACACCAGGTACACTAACAGGTAGAGAGACAAAATCCTTCAGGGAGTTCTGTCTTTGTATTTACCAGTATTTATTTTTTGTAACCCGCAGTTAAGTCAAAATAGATATTTTGAGATGAAGCAGATTTGGTGAACTGGAAGGTCAAAGCTGGAAATGAACAGTAATGCTGAAAATGCTGAAAATAAACACCATGTTTGATAGATGTGAAATTTAAAGCTACAGAATAGGAAAAAATTCTACAAGTAGATTCCTCTGTATGAATATTTAGCAAAATTCCACAATGAAGTCTGAATTAAGGTCAAATTGTCATACAGCAATTGAGTGACTTTTGAAATGTAAGCTGGCTTGGCAGTCACTGAAGACAGAACAGAAATAGCAAATTGGGCGATGGAATGTTGAATGGCTGTGACAAATCTGGTTTTCTACAAGACATCCAAAGTTTACCAGAGAAACTACCTCTCTACTGTAATGTCTTAAAATTCTGTTTAGACATACAAACACAAACTTAGTTTTGGGGGAGTATTCTTTCAAAAGAAAGAAGCTATTGGAAAAAGTTGGTAAAACATAGCCATTTAGTGAGAGTGGAAATCACAATTCCTGATGGAGGAATCTGTGTGTACGCACACATTCTCTGAAAAACATTTAAAATGTAAAGCAATTGGGTTTGGCACAGTTAGGGATGGGATTTTGTGCATGAGGGCTAAGCTTTGGGAAACGATGCTTGCAGAAATGTTCTGAATGGATAATCAGTTGGGGAAAAATACATTTCTGAGAGCGACAAAACTGAAAAGTCGTAGTTTTTATAGGTTAAGTTTTAATGGGGGAAGAGGACAGACAAAGCATTACACAGCAAAGCTAGAATTTCTCAGCAGGAAGAGCTGATGAGATTAATCCAGATGTTATGATATCAGACAGACACATTATGGAGAGAAAAGAGCCATAGTCAGTGACTAGACCACATTCCTGAGTGGCAGAGAAGACAGAACTGTTGATAGAGACTGAAAGACATTAAACACTCAAAAATATTATTCTCAAATGGATTCTGCCTTCTTTCTTGGCTTGTGACTGCAGACTTTTATTTGAAAAATCGCTAGAAAATGCTACAGAAAAAGTAGTTCTTGGGAAAACAAACCAACACAGACCACACTACTACACTGATGACGCACTCTTCCTCCAAGATAGTGTTTCTTTGCATATGTGTTTACTCAGTACCTGCTACACTTTAAGTGTATTATTTATATAATCGTACAGTTTGAACTGTTATGGGTCATGTGTTTTCACAGATCTATCGCCTTATCAGTACAGTTTAGAATTTAGTGCATGGCAAAGCACCTTAAAAAGATCCTTCTTACCTTTATTAAAGATAATATTTACTTTGTATTTCTTTTATCTGCAACAACAATACTTGTCTAATCAATTTTGGTTTCAACTTTATAATGCTATAGCAGTGCAGCAAAATTTTGGTTGAAGGCTTCTGTGAAGACTGTGGTTGTTTATTATGTGTTAAAGCTCTCAAATATTTACACAAGTTTTTAAATGTCAATAAATAAATTGGACTAACTGCTGGATCTTCAACATTTTTTCTGTCTTAGAAGTAAAAATGTAACTTAAATAATTTTGTCTGAATTTTAAAACAATGGATAATGCTTCTTGCAAGAAGAGATCTGTGTAGGTCCTTCAAGACAAACAGCAATTTCAAATCATATCAGCTTGAAAGACACAGGTTGATCAATATTTATTTACAAAGAATTTACTGGATTCTCCTGCAGCATTACATTCCACACTGCGACATAACTCCCTTACAAGCCTGAGTGGAAGAACTGGTTTATGTTAATTAATGTCCTCTTGGGAGAATTACTACTATGATACAAATTCCAGGAAACAGTTAAACAAAAAATCTATTGTGCCTTTAAAAGAAATCCATTATGGGTCTTTTTATATGAAAATTAAAATATCACAAAAAGTAATCAGCCATGTATGTTAAAACTTCTGTTGAAAAATCTTCAGTGATTAATAATAATTGGCACAAAGAATAATGGAAAAGATATGGTAGGCAAATACCCCATTCATTAGCTTAACCTGTTTAGGAAGCTGGAAGAGCCTACCACAAGCTAATGGAAGATTTTCAAGTACACAAATGTAACCTGTTGGGATGGAAACTAATTCTCTGTCTGAATTTTGTAGATTCATGGCACAGTGCTGAGAAATTTATGAGCCCCAGTGAGCGTATTTTAGCTTGAAATGAGCTTCATGTTACTATAGCTCACACCTAATTATACAAAATTTTAAAATTGTTTTTATCTGTAATGTTGAGTAAGCAACTTCATAAAATCTTCAAATACTCATCTGTGCTTGCCCCCCAATGCTTCAACAATTTATAGCATCAATTATCAGGGCACTGTTCAGAATTGTAATCCAGATTCGATGTGTTAGGATACCGGGCACAGATTTCCATTTTTACCATGCTATATGGTCATAGACCACACAGATTGGATGGGGCCAGCAGGTGTCCAGGGCCCAGGCACCTGCCCGCTTGTGACCTGCACAGGAGTGTGGACCAGAGTAGCTGACATGAGAATACTGTTCCTTTGTTTCCCCTAGCTAATTTGGAGTTTGAGTTCAATTTTGAGCTATAAGTCAGCACTATCAAGTAATACTTGGACAGAGATCTAGACTCCAACTCCCTGTGTTGAACAGAATGGATCTATTCGAACTTTTTTCAGGTTTTCATTTAGCACAACAGAGTGGCTCATCAGCTAGGAATTAAAAATATATAATAAAATCACAATGTATAAACAGATTTCAATTTAGTAATTTGTTAAAGTGTATCCTTTCCCACCCTTCTGCATGCTTGCTGCCTGATATCCATTAACTTTTAATGAAGGCTGTGATTTTACGAAAGGAGAGGTAACACCCCAGTAGGTGAGTTTTCTGTAGGTGCTTTACTGAATCTTCACCTCTGAATGTAGAAATTATCTTCTGTCTACCACAGCAGAAACTTGTGGGAGACAATTTCTTGCAGCCTCTTCTGTGTTGATTGCTGTTTGCTTATCTCTCTCGCCAGATAAAGCAATGCTGCCAACAGATTCTGTCAGCATACATATCAGAAGTGTGTGGAGGTTCAGGAGGACTTCAGTGTGTAATTGTGCAGATTTATAGCTGCTTTCTTTTTTTTTTTTTTTTGGTTTCCCAACAGATCTGATCAAACCTCATCTGCCACCGAGATAAAACAACAGACAATGCTCTCGGAGCATTTTTCAGCTGAGAATCTCACACGGCTATAACATATATTATAGTGAGCAGCAGGCACACTTCTCTAAGCTACCATTAAGATGCAAGTTAAACATGTCATCTGAAACCCAGAAAAACTGTGCTGTAAATATCAGAAGTTATAAATGCTGGTATTTTAATTCAATTTGGTATATACTACAATTCAGAAAAAAAATAATAATCTGATGTTTATAATGTTTCCTTTGCTTTTAAGACTTACGGAGCAATCTTGCAAAAAGTTAAGGACATAAAGAAAATGACTTAAAAAAAAAATCCCAAAGAAAATGAAGGTGCCTGAAAATGTCTGTTATGTACAAGAAAATGTTGGTAAAACCAGAACTGATCTTTTTGTTAAATGCCCTACTTTATAGTGTTTAGAGACATCTTTCATAGAATTCATTTACCTTCTTTAAAGATGTACATAGCGAATTATTCACATTGTTCTTTTACTGTCAAAAACCTTTGATGTCATTGATCAGAATTCTATTTTCAAGTCTTGATGGTTATCTCCAAGCCTCCCCTCCTCTGCAGAAAGCCGCTTCTCTGACACATTCTCACACTGTTCTTGAAACCTCATCTGCTTGGAATTGTTCCATTTATTTTTTATCTTCTCCACAGAAAGACTATCAGGGTACAGTATGCTACTGAACAGAAACTAAAGTACTGGCACAAGTAGAATGAGAAAAAGACTGCAGAGGCACTAGAGCTGAAAGAAGAGGTACAGAAGTAAATATAAGCAACACCAGTCCCAGCAGCTGAGGTTCCCCACAAGATTCTATAGCAACCCAACCTGTACGTGGCTACGTGCCTCCTGCTACACCTCCCGCAGAGATCTCATTCTAGGGGATTACGCCACATGTAATACACATGCTCTGCAGGAAATGTGTAAAGCAGCTGATAGCACAAACCTGAGACAATACATTACCTTCAAATTTTTTTCACCAGTATGTACGGGGAGGGGGGGGCAAAATAGAACTACTTTTATTTATCATTTTATATAAACAGTCACAAACAGATACTACCTTCAGGAGAAATTTCTTTCCATGGATTAGGTGGATACATGAAAGCGGCATTCTGGATTTGGTCATGTATGTCTTCATCTTCATTGAATGGAAAGGTACCACTGAGGCTTACATAAATGATGACACCCACAGACCACATATCCAGAGATCTGTTGTAGCCTTTGTTTCTCAGCACTTCTGGAGCAAGGTACGCTGGTGTTCCCACAACTGAACGCCTGAATGATTTCTCTCCAATGATTCGGGCAAAGCCAAAATCACAAAGTTTTACCTGTTTAAAGAAAAGTGCTACCGTAAGACAGCCATTATTTTTATTATCAAATATGTACTTGAGGAACTTTTGTCATGGTTTAGTTGCAAGATGCATCTCCTACTGTTTCTTCAAGGACACCTTTTTTTAAAACTCCTCTACTCCTTCACTCCATGAATAAAGCATGGTAAAAGCAGCAGCGCAGGGCAGCTTAGAACGAAAGAAATGCAGTTTTGGATGGGCCTAACAGCTCAGGCTCCTGGTGAAAGCAGTAAAGTAATGCTTATTCATTCACAGCATAAAAACATGGCAAACGGAAAAATTGTTTTACCTATGGCTTTTTCCTGAATCAAGCAAATTGACAACATTTAGTTCTTGAACTTTCACTTTCATTTTATTGTGGACCTAGTTACACCCTGCCTCTCTGCAGACTTCCTTGTCTCATTTCTTCAGAGGGACAGATTTAGCAGCTTAAAAATCCTCACTTAATGCCTCAGTGTAGATCCTTCCTTTCCAATTATTGATATTGGTATTATTTACAAATTATCAACAGCGGTCCTTTTGAATATGGGCAGTTGGAGGAGATTATAGATGAAATCTGCAGATGAAAGCTAACAGGAGCTGATACAAATACCTTCGACTGAGAAATACAACGAGCCAGAAAGTGTATTTAAATACTCTGCAATCTACCTGGCATTTAAATTCCTAAACTTAAAGAAGCAGCTCTTGTTCTTCCTGAGCTCTACCCTAACTTTCAGAAAAATAACTGTCTTTCCAGTGACTGCTTGCAAATTGTCACTTCTCTGGACCTAATCAACCAGATAAGTAATTAGTGCTGTAATGGTGAGCACATTAGAAACAATCACACAAGTAGTTATGTCACACTTGAAAATCTAGTTTAATATTGTAGGCAAATGACAAAAGGTGAGGATTTTCAAACATGTCTTCTTTGGAAAGCTTTTTGAATAAGTGAACATTTTTTTTGATATCTAAAATTTCTGTGTAGTCCCTGGAGGAGATACAGAGAGGTCACTAGTCACTTTTTTGTTTGTTCATAAAATCATTGCTAACACTTATTAATTTGAACAATTCATTTAAGAAAGGGCATTTTCTACTTGCCTGTGGGAAAGGATCAGCTGATGCCAGTAACACATTTTCTGGTTTGAGGTCACAATGAACAATATTTTTGAAATGAAGATGTCTCAAAGCAACAAGTATCTGTGAAGAAATAAATCAGAAAAAAATTCAGTTTTAAAAGTATTTTTTTTTCTTTTATAATGTTCAGACAATATTAGTGATCAGAGGATCAAGGCGCAGAGAGAAACAATCCAACAAAAATGTACCTTTTACAACAAAAATCTACAATGGAAAAAAAAATATCAAAAATGTCAGCTATTATTTACTGTGCCTCAAGTTTTCTTGACGTTTCACAGTATGGAATATGACTTTTCCCTTTCAAAAGACTTCATATTCTAAACATTTTTTTTTTTTAAATGGGTTCTAAGTACTTTTTGTACTTTTTTTTTTGTGTGACATCTTTGGATGCAGGAACATTTGCAAAATGACCTTCCAGATCTAAATCCACTAAAAAAATTTCACAGAAATATTATGTGATCCATTTAAAACGTTTTCTTGAGGGAAGAAAGCATAGGGTGTCTTGCATGGGTTTTTTTTATTCTGTTAGACACACAAGAGAATGTGACAGAATGTGACAGAAGTTTTCTCCTATTCCTGTGGCTTTAACTCCTTCCCTTGAGTCTGGTGAGAGGCTGGCAGAATTTCCCACTATATTAGAGTAGGGAATGACGAGGAGGCTGAATGAACTTGGGAAGACAAGAAACCCAATTCTGAAGCTGGTGGCAGTTTCACCTGTGAAAGGCTGAAAACTAGGCAACCTACTACATTCTACCCTGAATAACAAACTTCCACTGTAACACTGTTGTTCCAGCTTCTTTCTTTTTCCTGACTGCTGAAACAGACTGTTCTGACTCTGAGGTGGCTCACAACTTAATTTGTACCTAAATTTAAATCAGTATTATGGGCAGCCAAAGAAGCAATATGATAATGTGACAACAAGAACAACAAAAAAAGCCCCCTAGACCACATTGTTAACAGAATTCATACAGGAAACCAGACTAACTTAATCAGAGGTAGTGCTGAGATACAGTCTCTGCACAGAAAACATGCCCAAAAGTGCATGGTATGAACCACAGTGGTAAGATATGGGGCAGTTCAAGAGGCCCAAATTTCTTTGTGTAGGTCTTCAACAGTTTGCTGTTAGTGCTTTGCATCCCTTTCTTGTGCTTAATTCTTCAGGCGTATGAGAAACAGTAGCTTGATGGCCCTTCATCCAGCAGCTAGACAGCTGCACATGTGTCTAGTTCTAGGTCCTTCTAATGGTTTACTACCTATCAGATAAGGTACACAAAGCTGTCTGTACCATCCCTGGTATTACGATTCAGGCTTTCATAAATCAGACAGGTAAATTACAGCAAAAGCAAAACATACAAAACTGGGATAGTAACTGACCTCAAATCTCTCCTAGGTCTATACTTAATTTCTTACCTGAGTAATTAAAAACTTTGTTATTCTCTCTGGCAATCTGCCCTTTTCACTTGATAAGATCATCTCCAGCATGTCTCCATGGAGTTTTTCCATAACAACAAACACTCTTTCCGGTGTCTCAAACATACACTCCAGATTTACAACCCCAGGATGATGAAGATTCTATTAAAGATAAATACAGCACTCGAGTAACATAGATTTCCCAACATGATTAGTAGGTTTTATCGTTACATAGCCAGTCCTCAGACCTCCCTAAACCAGGCGACATTTCAGTCTTCCGTAATTTAAACTGTGTGCCTAATCTGTAGGCAACAGGCATGAAATTTCTAGGGACAGTATAGGAGAATGGATGAACTTCAAATCAGTTTAACAAACACACACTTTCCTTATTCTTCCTGGTGCTTAAAACTGCAGCAACTGTAATTCTTAGCTTTACATTCCAAATACATTTGGTCTTGGCTATTTATGCAGATTCAGCAGCAAAAATACTAGTATTTTTATTTATTTTACAAAATACTGGTGATTATCAATTAAAATAATTATCATATTATCTGATATTTATAGTAATGCATAAACGGAGTTAATACAGTAAAAAAAAAAAAGAAAATACCTGTAAAATTGCAACTTCATTACGAAGTTGACTTTCCTGTTTAGTTGGAAATCTTAGTTTGTCAATTATTTTAATGGCAACATCTCTTCCTGTTTTACGATGTTTTCCTGCATTATTAAAACAAAAGGCCTCTATCAATTAACACGATTAATTCTGAAAAATGTTCCACTTTCACTGGACTGTACAAATGACCACAACCAAGTAATTCTCAGAGCAGGTTTGCAGCAAATTAAGTCACATAAGTAATTAAAAGTTTCCTGTAATTTCCCTTACTTCTATCCTTTGACAAGAGATCTTTTCTCATTATCATCTACAACACTGTTTAAATATGTAAGAAACATACACATATGAGAAAGTCAGCTCTGCATTTCAAGAATACAGATACAAAGTTAACTTTCTGTTATCTCTCTCTCTCTCTCTGTGCTTGTTGATCTACTTAAGCTGCATTCTCTGCAGTTGGCAGGTTGTATGCTTAGTCCTTCAATAGTAGTTCCAGACTAGCAACTAATGATATAGGTGACTGTCTTTAGGCATGGGAGTGCATGTCCCAGGTTTACCAGAGACTCACAGAGATTCTTCAGTGAGAAATTTATAGTTAGTTCTCATTTCACACTGTCTCAAACAACAGCTGTACCTAAATACACCCCCAAAAACTGCTGAAAAAAGGAGAAAAAAGAGGCAAAATTATTATGAAAATGTATAAAAAAGAAACAATTGTAACAAACTATTGAAAAATGAAGGAGAAAACCTCATAAAAACATGCCAAGAAAAACAGCAGGAAGAAGAAACTATACTTTTTTTTTCTTCTTCAATTACAGTTCTCAAAAAGAACAGTGTTCTGCACTTCAGGGTTTTCTTTCCTAGAACTTACAGAGAATATGAAGCTATTGATATGCACTGACCCACTACTGCGTTGAAAACTTCAAATTACAAAACAGCTTTGTCAGCAAAAAAACAGTTTCATTGTTTAATGAATACTGCTTGTATAAAACAATGGGTAGCTAATTTCTGTAACATTTCAGAGCCCAAATACTTTCACTATTCAAGAAATTTTCTGTCTTAAGCATAAGCGTACAGCACACCAAAGCCTTACCTCCATAAACAATTCCAAACTGTCCTGATCCCAACACCTCATCTGGGAAGATCTGGTATACAGTGCTAATATCCTGTTTATATAAACATGAGAAATATTAAGCCCTCAGATATGGAAACAAAATTTGTATTCCATTTGATTTTTCTAACGGGAAGTAGCACACATTTACTACAGTATATTTCAAAACCCATTATCTGCCAAAAACATTCGTGCAAGTTTTCTTCAAAGCCACGTTTACTGCAATTGCTGTAAAAGCTGCTGCATCTTTGACAGGTTCCAGCTGCTGCCATCTGCCAAGCCAGGAGCCCCCAGCGCACAACATTACACTTTATCTTTATGAAATTTGAAGGTGAAAGTACATATGGAATTAAAGAGGGTGTTGTTAGCAACGTTCCACCCTGAAAGTCCCAAGATCCCAGATCTAGGAATTACTGCTGGTTTTTATGAAAACGGAGAAATTATTAATTTAAAATTTTCTTGAAAAAGTTACTATGTCAGCCACAGCAATGCATGTGGTTTCTCAGTTTATTGACAGCTTTGTGAGCATCAGCTGTTCTGGGCTTTGGCTGTTTGCGTTTGTCCACTGAGAGGGGGGTAAAATATTCCATCCATGCCAGAGAGGACATCTCACTATTTCTTAGTGCCTAAACACAGGCTAAAGCACAAGCTGTTAGTGGATTCATTTGGGAGACTCAAACAAACCTCAAATCTTGGAGCTCAGTTTCATTTTCCTGATATTTAACCAGCAGCAGATACAAAGAAGAGTAAAAGAATGCCAAGGAGTTGATAAAAAAGGCTGTCTTGCTTTTTCTTCACAAACAAATGTACACATCCTTCCCAGGCATTTTTCTGGCAAATGCCAGAGCTGCCTCAAAGCTGTACTTGGCTGCAGGCAGTCCTGTTTATTTCCTCTGCCCATCAGACAGAAGATCAGTGGTTTGACTGTTTACCTTGACCACATGTCCTGTGTCTAACAATCCTAGGTAAAAGAAACTCAGAATTCTTTACATATGTGTAACACCATATGTTACTCTTCCTTCAGACAGAGCTGCTTCATCTTTGTACAACAGAGAATATCTGATCTCTCAGTGATGACAGGAAACACCATACTTATCAAGGCTTGTGATTAGCTTTACAAAGTTCAGCTGACAGAAATCCCATGCACTAATAACTTCGACAGCTCGCTTTTCCTTTTGGCAATTAACATCCTGCAAGAACACGTGGTGAAATTCTGTGTTAAGAGGCATTACTCATACGTAATTCTCGTGTCTCAAGACAAGGTGCCCTGAAGATGATTGTTCTCAGAAGTTAGCAAAGCTAATTGTTAATTTCTACAAAGTAAGCAAAATGGCTGATGGGAACTCCTCTCCAACATTCCTCTTTGCAAAACAGATCGATGACTTTGCAAGCTTAATCATAGCACGTCTAGCACCAGCATCCAGAGAATACTCACCACATTTTCTTGAACTTGGCAGTTTGACACAGAAATACTGATGGATATATCCCCTAGGGAAGAAAGTAAAATATACTTTAGATTGCTGTGCTTTTAGTTCAAACATGTAGTAATAGGAAATGACATTTATGTTACATCAATATCTACTGACAGCTCTAGAAATTGGACCAATTAGGTCAGCTTGTTCATCTACCAGCCAATATAAAATTACACCGGCCCACAAATATGTGACGTGAACAACAGTTTTGCAGTGTATGGTAAAGAACAGAATTATACATGTCATTATTAATTTTTTAACAGTGGAATCTCATAATTCCTGTTTTTAAGCTTACTATTGCTTTTGTGCATTCTTTTTGGGGGCTTTATACCTCATGCAAATAACACAACTGCAACTAGGGTAAACTGGTTTTATTTAGTGGATTTAATAACCATTTTTATTTACAGCGTCATCTGCAATGCACTTTATGCTTTTCATGCCGATACTCAAAACTGGTACGCATACTGTTAGAAGTAATACACATTTCAACTGGCTTTGGAGACTTTATTAAAACACATAATGGAAATAAAAACTTGCACTTGTGCTTTAATACAACAAGTATCAGATCCAACCTCTACAAAATCAGATCTTAGGATGTTACCATAAGCATTTTGAACTGCAAACCTACTGAGGGTTTCAATAAAGCTTGAGAATATGTCTATTGCTAGGTGCTGCCTAGAATTTCTTAGTATGGATTTCAGCCTCATCAAAACCAGTGTTCTTTACTATAAAGCCCGTATTACACACTGAAGACACTCATCACTGCCCATCAGCACCTTTCCTAGCTGCAGTAAGTAGCACGAGTAACTTCTGCCCCGTGTGACTTATTCCCTCATCCTTTTCTTAGGAATAGACAGTTTTTGGAATGGAATGTTTCGGTTATGTAGAGGCTTTTTTTCATTACCAGTTTGTTTTCAAATGTACATACTGCTTTGTGTTTACATGAAAAAAAAAAGCATGGACAAAGACTGTGAGGGGAAGACAGAAGGTTGCTGTCATTCTCAGTTCCCAGAGGAGTTTGTTCTAAAGGTCTCAGATGACCTTGATTTTCACACAAAAACCCCAAAGATAACGACTAACTTGTAAAGAAAACTTCCCAAGAGAGGACAGCTGTCATTCCCAGTCCAGCATTTTAGGTGATTTGTTTAGTTATGCTGGGCTCAAAGCAGAGGCACTAGGCAACTAGCCTGACTGAAATGACATCCAGAGTTTGACACTATTTTATGCAGGAATCCAGTCAAGAAAGCAAAAGACAGAGCTGATCTAAGTTGATACGTGAGCTGCTGTGCCTGGAGACGCAATGTCACAGCCTGCTCTATCATTTGGTTCCTGAAGGGCTTGGGGTCTCCTTAGCGTTTTGTGCTGCATTAATAGCATCCAGATGTCAAGTGCTAAAGCGGGTGTATATTGCAACAAAAGGTCTAATCCAAATTGCATAGACATCCTCAAATTTGCTCTACACTAACTAGGCTGAGTATGAGCAGCCAGCAGCACACGCCTAGTAGCAGGGAATTGTTTGGACTGTGCTACTTTGTCATCAGTACCTGAGCTAGATTTAAACGAGTTTCATGTTTGGTTTACATAAGATGTCATCTTTGCTCGAGAGTTCCTCAAATGTACATAAATTTGGGGCAAAGATACATTCGGTCCTTTTGGTCCTGGGTAACATCCACATCTTGTGCTCAGAACAGCTGTTCTTCATGCTTGAGCTCATTTCATCTCAGCATGGGATAACATTTGTGGCAGTTGTAGAGCCAAATGTGATGAAAGGGAGTATATCATCTATGCTGCAGTGAAGAGCTGCTTCTGCAGATAGCTAGAAACGTACCTTAGAGTCATGATGGGAAAAATCTATCAATTCCCAACTGGATCTCAGAAACCTCCATGCCTCTGCATAAGGAGGCTATTATATCAGCAACACAAATGTGGATGAGATACCTTACAAAACAGAACAGCTATTTGCTCGCTAACAAATCTGCATCTTCTATATTAACACAGATGCTTTAGCGTAAATTTGAAACACATGGATGTGAAACTGCGGCGTTAAAAATAATACGCAGACAGGTGATAAGCCATGACAGAACAGCCTTTACTGGCTGTGCAATACTTCCTTTCAACGTGTGCAGATGATTGAGCAATGCCACTTGTGATATGACTCTACTTATCTGAAATGGAGAAAAAGAATAAACTTACTGTGCAGGCTGGGTCCTGAGCCAGTTGATGCCCCTTTAGGGATGACGGGCATCAGGGCATGCTGTATCGCCATCTCCCACATTCGTGCCACATCAATGCCAATACCACTGGTGATAACACTGTTATTCAGTGGAACACTTGAGAGGTTTTCTATGTTTTCTCCAACATAATAGACTGTATTTGCTGTGCTTATTTCAAAACAATGAAGATTGGCTCCTTGAGGCAGTAAAGTGAAAGTTTTTGCAGGATCCAGAGACAAAATTTCAGACAATGGGATTTCCTAATGAAAAAAATGATTTATTTTCTGTGTAAAGATTTTCAACATACAAAACTAAAGCATGAACTTTATTTAACTAATTTATGATATTAGCTGTTGCTTTTAACCACATGATTCTTGTACAAACAAAAAAGGCTCTTGTAACCTGAAACTCCATGACACAGAGGACTGTTGATGTTAAAATACTAAAGATTTCTGTCCAAGACCAAGTAGAATTTTACTCATTCAATTAAACTCATCAGAGAGATGAGTAAGGTGCCATCAGAAAAGAGCAAGCCCATCCACATATCAACAGAACTCCACTAGAAAATTAAACCCTGTTGACTCCTTTAATAAAACTGATTTGCAATAAATTATTTGCAGAATAAATGTATTCAACATTAAGATTCCAAAACCACCAATTGTTTGGACAGAATTTGTATTATGAATGACAGAATGTCAGATGAGTTTCATGGCAGAATTTGTCCCTGGTACTGAATTGCCCCTGTATAAAAACCTTCCATTTCCGCAATATGTATTTTACAGATCCTTGTTAGCTGACACCTTTCTGACCTGAGACTTGTTTGTGAAAGGCAAAACACGCATAATGAATATTCTTAAATAATGAAAACAAACATAGATCAAAGTTAAACTACTACTGTACTTTTAGTAAGTATCCATTAATCCAGCAATTCAGTCATTATATTCTGCTGGTAGCGAAAGAGATTGAAAAATATTCCTTACTTTGTAATATTTGCTTCCAGTATCATTCTGAAAAAGTGTAATGCATTTGCTGTCCAGTCTCCAGTAGTGTCGTTTCCTCTGTAATGAAAAACAAGGGAAAAATCTTTCTAGTGTTTTCCAAGTAAACTAATGATATGTTCATTTCTCAAAAGCATCACTTAAAAATGTTTCACTTAAATCTGAAGAGATGAATTGTAAATGATAAAGATTCATTTGCTATTACAAGATTTTTATGAGGACTTTATATTTAAGTTTCGAATTTATAAGACTCCTCTGTTGTTTTGGTAATAACCTAACACCGTTCAAATTGTTCAAGTTTTAATAATTTAAAATGTCCCTTTGACATCTGCGTTACATTCAGCACAATTTGCTACAGGTATGTGGCTAGAACATTTCAGATTTTTTTTTGTATCAGTTGTAACACTCCAGCTCACTTCAGAAGGCCACATACCGGAGTCTTTATTCCTGTTTTAGCAGGTCGGAATGAAAATAATTTTTTTTCTACACTAAATCTATTTTACAAAACTCTCAATTCACCTAGCAGTAAGATATCAAGGAGACTGCAGCTGGAAGGTAAAGCTACCTTCCAGAACCCCTAAGGTGCTAGTATTATTTTTTCCTTCCTTCAGAGTGTCTTCACATTTGGCTGCCTGTGATAATGAAACTGACACATTCAGACAGTTTTCGTGTGTTTCAGCTGTCTCCTGTTTCTTACAAGCAGTGCCAGTCCTCAGTTGTGACAAGAGTCAGGACTTTAGGAATCACAAATACTGCAAAAAAGGTCTTACATGAGTGACTGTAAATTCTGAAAGTATTGTTAGGACTTGATTCTGTACTATCATGTAGTATGTACGGTAAGACAGGTCTTTCTTTACATTTCTTACCAGTGTGTCCTTGCTTGTATAGTGAACCATCCAACCCTCCTTCATCACTGTGCTGCTTCTTCGTTTTGTGTGCTTCACAGATTGTACCACTCTCATTAATGGAATATTATTGCTGGTTGAAGGGCTTAAGAATAAATCAATAAAGGTTTTTACAACAAGAAGACAATTTAGGATGAAAAAACAGCTCTTTTAAATCAGAAAACATGTATCTCATATCCACATTTATATTTATCATCACTATCAGACCTGGACTGGACACTATTTTGTTTTGTCGTTCCAAGTATCTTGACGTTACAAAGGAAAAAAATAATGTTACACCAGGAGAATGTCAGAGACCTTCTGAAGGCTTACACACACACACACATACAAACACACACTCTCCATCTTTCTCTCTCTCCCAGAAATATTCCTAAAGATGAGCTAAGAAGATGGGCCAATGACTAGGGCCTCAGCTAGGGTGTGGGAGCCATAGCTCAAGCCTGTGCTATGCATGATTCAGACCAGTACTTGATCTTGAATCTCTCCTAACTGAAGTAAACACTGTCCATCAGATTACTGTCCTGTGATCTTTCTTGGGTTCAAACAGACAGTGGATTTCTAATGGTTTACAGAGCAGAAAATGTGTGAGCTGACCAGCTGTGAGTACCCTGGCAGGGCACAGCAGAGAATATGCTGGAACCTCTCAGAGAAAGAGGTTTAAGCTATATATTTTATCTTCAAAGACCTAAAGCAACATCCAATTGCCTTGCACTCTGGGGTATGCATGCTGAAACTTTCCACGATCTGCTGACACGCAGTAAGTTGGGAAGGCATGGGAACTTGACAGTATGTCTGATAGCACTGTCAGATAAAATCTGGACTATCTAGTTGGAGACGTTTAAGAAGCCAAGCCCATTCTCCCACTTTCCTTGCTGCTGGAGTCAACCATTCTTAGAGCAGATTCTGCATAATGGAATATGGACTCATCATGCTTAGTTATTTCTGGCAGAACTTTAAACGGAGATGCTGCATTGTATGTGAAAACACAGCACAGAGAGCTCATGCAAAGCTATTGGTGCAACAACTCCAACAAAAAAGGGCAGAAACCACCCAGGAAAAGAATAATATCTTAAGTATCGACAATTGTTCTGACCGTGGATGTCTGCGGATGGCCCTGCTTCACTGTAATGCATCCTAGCAATAAAACATTTTGTGAATTGGCAGTTTCCGATCAAAACACAAAACGTGTACTGTCTTAAAGTTTCATTAAGACTGTAACATGCAATTAACATCTCTCTTTTGCTAAAAATGATCAAGTGAGCTACAGTCCCTATATAACTATTCTTGTCTATACTGACAAGATATTTACTTTTTTATTTGCTTTTAACAGATAACTTAAAAACAATCCATGGACATAGAGACGACCCATATGAATGTATTACTGCATACATTACAAAGGTATTACTGGAAATACAGGGATGCTTCTCAACTAAGTAAAACACGTACCTTGGTTATGAATATTTTTATTAGTTATAATTGGCTATTTATATTTTAAAAACCTGCAATGCTCTCTATTTAATGTAACTTGGACATTGAAAATGTTATATGACACTGATTTTGTGATATAAGCACAGGCTTACATTCCAGTGACACCAGGTATCTATAGATAGTGTCTATGCAGATGAATATGACAGTAGGAACAACAGTTCACTGCTGCGAGAGGTAAAACTGCAGATTGTTGAAACGGATCGCTTTCTATCAGTGCAACAGGTGTATAGGTTAGTAAGAGAGCTAAGGGGAACATGTTACCCAAACAGACTCCTAGTAAGCAAAATAAAAAAGTTGACTGCAGGTCAAACTGGGACCCACGAAAGAAAAATATTCTATTAATTCCTCAAGGTACAGATCCCTTGCATCAAGGAAATCACAGCTGAAAGGACCTTAATTCATTTTAGGTTCCCTGACAATGAATAGTACCTACTTTTTATCCTACTAGTCTGTACAGTTCCAATAAGTGAATAATGCTTCCTTCTCTTCAGACATTTCTAAGGTAAGTTGCACAACTCAATTCATGTTTTCCTTCCTGATTAGTCATTTCAAACCACTGATCTATTTTGTAACTTGCTTGAAACTACTACTACAAGTTTGTCAAACTTTCCTTCTTTCTAAAGGTATCTAAAAACACAAATAATTAATCTAGAGCGATTATACCACAGCCACTTACATAATTTCTTTTTTTTTTTTTAATTTAAATGACAAGGCATTGCAATTTTAGTCAGGGAAAAAATGCTTGGGAAAATAAATGAAAAAAAATTGCTCTCTATTGCTTATGCACAAGGTTTCACAATGTAATTTTCATAAAAGGGTAGACCCGTAACAATTACTTGTGCATCAGTTTTCAGTTGCTACTTCAAATTGACAATAAAGTTTCTCTTAAATTCCTATTGCCGATATTCAGTGAGGCAATCTCACCGCAATTTCAGAACGACCACATATCACTGGCTCTCTCCATTCTCAAGGAGTGAGAATAGGGTCCATGTAGATTCCCCCTTGACCCCTAGGCATGACACTTACAAATAAATACAAAAGAAGATGGAAGGTACACTCACCTGATCATCCTGTTAGACTCATCGTGATCTAGATCAGCATCCTGCATTTCGCCATTGTCACTATGGCATCCTGTCATTGACATCTCGGAATCATGAGCTATAGATTCTTCCATGTCATCTATAAAACCACTGTTTCTTTCACTGTCATTGTCGTCACTCCCTTCTTCCATGACCACGTCAGACTCAGCCCCAGGACTAAGGAGATCTGGAATATCATTTCTGAAGTTATTATCTGAAAACATACAATACTCCTATCCCAACATCCTAACACACTTCTAGCTTCAGGAAAACTCAGGTTCTCTTTGGGTCTATCTCTACTCAGTGTGTACTGGTGAAGCGTGGTCTGTAACCAGCCATTGAGAAAATCACTACAGAAAACTGTATATGCATCAAACCAAAATACTTTCAGAAATATAACTTTCTATTACAAAATGCCAGAGTCAAGGCAAAATTTCTTATCCATGGATTTCTATCAAACATTCTACAACCATGAGCTTTATTTCTGAGATCTGGCAGATTTTCTATACCGCTTGTATGTTTTATACTGGCTTAACGGCTGTTGGCAGGCTACAGCTGCAAACTGATGCCAGAAGAGCAGTGATTTCAAAACCAGGAATTTTGTAATATGACGATGACATGACGATGAACTACTGAAATAACTCCCAAGAAAATTAATTACAATGTGAACTATATTTGGGGGGAAAAAAAGATATTTTCTTTGCACCAGTGTTCTCTGTGAAGGCTGCACAATATGGCGCAGTAACCTATATTATTGAAATAACACTCCCTGCCTTTAGAAAAGAAATATTAAATAAATGTCAGAAAGTCCAATGTAAGATAGCATAGGAAAAAAATACAGACATAGGATTTAACTTATTTGATTATGGCATAGTATTAATAGTACTTTCCAGCATATATTTAAATTATGTTCAACTTTCCAATTTCAAGATTAAATATGCCTGAGCAAGATCAATGAAAAAAACAACTTTTTATTGTATTGCTGCTTATGAATAGATTTATCTGGAAGACAGAAAGGAAAATTTTAAACGTATTTACCTAAGGACTTACTTTACAAAACCAACCAAACAAAACCAAACCATAATTTAAAAAAAACCCACAAACACAAAAAAGGGCATTTTGTTGAAACTCAGCCTGCTGCTACACAGGCTGTGATATAACAGGTCAAAATCATCAGTCCTGTCAGACAGAAGAGACAGCAAGAGTTTTTCTGGGATGTTTCCAGCGTTCCAGGAATCTGAAGTAACGTAAAGTCACATAGAATACACCAAATATTCTCATCGAGAAACTTTTGCCTAATGGTGTGGAGGGAAGTTCTTGACAGTCAATATAGAGGATGCCCCAAAAGAAAAAGCATGCTGAACTGGCTGACAGCAAAATGTTTTGAATTGATAGCACTTCACTCAAATCGGAAGTGCACAGTTGAAAGGTTTGTTTTCATGTAAAGTAGTCTTAAAATGTTTGGATATAAGTTACTGATGTGTGATTAAGGACACATTATACTTCATCTCTAGCAGAAACAGTCATCCAGTCATGAATGACACTTCACAGTGCAAGGCTCTCTCTTTGCTATTCCTACACCACTTTTTTAATCTCTATTTTTAATAAACCCACAACCAGTTAAAAATAACCTCCCACATTTAGTATTTAATGTGTTTATTAATGAGACCATACTTGGAATTTTATTGCTTCAGCTTTCCTTCACTTGCTATTTTGGGGAAGATGCATCACACAGCAGATGGACAGAGTGACAGACACTGTATTTATTTATTAAGTTTGAAAATAATCCAAATTACTCTAAAAAGAGAAATGAGATACCAGGATGAAATTGCCTTTGATAATCCTATGGACCCTACTATGAGTCATTTAGGACACACAATTAAGAGTCCTACTCTGACACTATGGATACCATACTATGGATATTATTTGGTGGGGAAAAGCCAAATGCTATGAATTTTAAGACAGAGAGCTTCAAGAACTACACTTGGAGTAAGCCTGGAGTATGTGTTCTCACTCCAAGTGGCTTTGCAGAAGGTTTCCTCACTCAGTTCTTCCTCAGACAAACCACCACTTCCTGTGAGGCCGGGATCAGATTCATACGTAGGGGGCAAGTCAACAAAAGTAGCATGTTGCTTGTGGGGCAAAGGCACAGAGGGTGTGCTGGAGGGAAGAAATACAGCTGTCTTAGATGGAAAGAGGGAACTTCAAGGAGTAATTCAGAAATAAATGTAAATTTTGTTCAGTTAGTGCAGCTGTCCAGAAACAAGGCTTGGCTTCCTGTCTTCTCTTAGCACTTTTCACTAATTCTGTTTTGCACTCCTCTCTAAAAACTTCACCTATGCAGGAAAAATTTTATCATTTATAAGCAGCTTTAGCTACTTTCTCTGACTGCAAATCTCAGGAAAAACTCTATACTGTTATCAATGGAATTAACATATCATGGTGTATGTTTAGCTCTCGGATTTGAAAATCAAGCCTTAAACTTCCATAAGCATCATTACTCGCATTCCTGAAGAGAGTTATGTTGTGGGATGGTTAATGGTGAAGTGAGCTATAAATGGTGTAAAGATTAAAAAAACCTCAATAATAATAGTGAGTTCAAGAGTCCAGTTTGAGGTGCATCAGAGACGAACATGCAGTAGGAGTGCAACACCAACCTTCCAGAAAATCATGCACCTTATCACATTTCAAGTTGGATACTCGGCATCTGATATATTTTTGCCTACACTAATTGCCATTAAACAGAAAAAACTTTGTAGTAACACAGTCACAATACCATGGGAAATACTACAAAAAATATTAGTTAACATTCCTGACTTCAGAAATTCTTGATAGCTCTTCAGTAAAGTAGGTCACCGATTTAAAGTTTGAAAAAGGATACCTAATAAGGCAATACTTATATTAACTTCATGACAAGTTTAGGCTGACAAATTAACATAGTAATACGCATTAGAAGCTGAACTCTTTACCACACTTCTCATTCCCTTATCACATAGAAAAGTGACATTTTAAAGGCAATCAACAACTCATCTACAACCACCCGCTTTTTCTCCAGTACCGTCTGTCAAGCCTACCCATACATTCCTATAGCTGACACAAAACCGACAGCACATGTATGGGAAAATCGGCAGATACTCAAGCTTTTATTTCTGGCAACTGATACCATTAGTTTTACGCCAACAGTAAGTGGTGGAATTTTTTTGTGGGAGGCCTCCCCAGTTCTTCCAGGTGTACTTTTCCTTCTCAGGAAGATTATCCTAAAACAAACACTATTTCCCCCCACCAGATTAAAAAGCAATTTTGTGCTTGTATCTGACAGGTGAATGCCAACTTCTCATGCACGTGGCTTTTTGCTTTACTTTGGCATCCTGCATCCAACAGGCTCTGATCAGCCAGCTGCTCGGCTGCTGACACCACCTCCGGGGCACGGCTGAGCCCATCTGTCAGTGCCACCTATTTGGAAGACACGCGCTCTGCGCTGATGGCATATGAACCATTCGTAGGGTTCCTCCCACACTTCAGCTTCGACGTACAACGGAAATACTGCGGAGGAAAGGCCACTCAAGCAATGGAAAAACGTGTCTTTGTCCATGACACAGTGTTACATTTCTATTTAACTGGTGGTTTAAACAGTGGCAGAAACAATTGTTAAGGCAACTTACCTCCATTAATGGCAACTTCTCCCAGGCAGTTATTTGGCACTTTCGGAGCACAGCGTTTGTGACAATTGAACCTACAGTCTGATAAGAAAACAAGGGATACAGTAAAATTATGTCTCTTTTTCTGCAACACGACTAACTTTTTTTTCTGCTATCCAGCCTATAAATGTCAAGCCCTACCATTTCACTAATACAAAGTTGACGTGTCCAGAGAGCGTTCCTTAGCTGGGATGCAGGCCACCTGCCCATGGAAGGGACAGGATGAAGATGCTGCAAGTGTGCTTCCCTGAGGGGAAAGGAAAGCGTCACCAAGGGCAGCTGGGTGCAGGCACTAGCCGTAGCTGTAGCCTGTGCTTGACTCTTCTAGGGGAGTGATCCGGAGTCCCGAGGGCTTGGCTGCAAAGCCAGAGCTGCTTTTCCAGTGAAAGCAGCAGATTGGGCTGCAGTACACCCACTGCAGCTCCAGAGATTGACTACATATCCAATACTGACGACTGAAAATTGAAACAGCAGAACTCTAGCCAACAATTATAAGTGAGAAAATACTCAAAACAACTTCTAGACAGCTTTAGGTGGAGGGTTCCTTCAATACCTTCCTTATTTTCCAGATATGTTTATTTCACTCTACCTTTACTTTTTTCCTATCTGTAAGTAGCACTTTATTAGATGTCATCTTAACTGCTTTGTTTTGGCATATGGAACACGCTTTACCTAAACTAAAAGCTGTAACTTATTAACACACCTGGAAAACCAAAGAGTCAAGAAGGAAGAAATATACTAAGGTTGTCCTTGTAATTATTTAACTTCGGTTGATCTAAAAACCAGCTGAGGTACAGCAGTGCCAAACTGTACGTAAATATTTTTTTAAAAAATCAGGTTAATATTTTCTAATGTCACTGGGATTCAAAATGAAGTGAAACAGATGACGCATTCATAGAGATTTTGCTTTAGTTAAATCACAACAGAATCACATCTTAACTTAAACAAATGCAGCTTCGAATTTTTGCGGGGTATTAGTTCAAAGAGGCAACACAAAGTATACCAATTAATTCTATGATAATTATTGTTTATTTTAATAGAAGGAAGGTGATTTTAAGGATCTGTTAGCCAATGTTATCTAACATCATAGCATGCACAATGCTTTGTATTTATGGGCACTGAAGTTGGATAAAGTGAGCCAGTCACCTTGGCTACAGTCCAAGGGGCTTGATTCATTCTGGCACCTACTCAGGTACAACACCATGAGACCTGAGAGCACATTAGTCACATTGAAAAAATGTGGTTTTAAATTCTCGCATAAGCTCATCTTATTTTATTTCCATTACAACTCCCCCAAACCCCTGAACTGCTAGGACTCATGCACATGCTTCAATTCAAGCATAAGACTTTGTAGACTGCAAACAATGCAGATAAGAATACAGTCCTTTGTGTTCACTGTTCTGCTGTAACTGCCTGTGAGCACATGCTCACCTAGAGCCAAGTACAAGATAATTTACACCTGCATGAAAAAGATGCAAGCTGCTGCTGATATACCGCAGGGTAAGAATGAACAGCCATGCAGCCAGCTCCTGCAGAACAGCAATTACTGTAATTTTGATTCTTAGCTTAATCCAACATAATTGTATGTGTGCCTACACCTAGATAGTTTAGTGAAGAAATCATGAGTAAGGCCACATAGTAACTACTCAAACACTAATCTATTAATTTGATTATGCTTAGCTTTTATGTTCCTAAAGGGCGTTTACTTACCTTTGCACTGCAAACCCTGTCTAAAAAGCCCTTTGAGAAGCTTCTTACAGTACTGGCAAACTGTTGGCCGTGTGTAAGAGTGGATGACAAAAGTGTGAGGCACTTTAACCTTGGACAGTAAGATCTTGTCTAGCTGAATAGGCCGTCCAATGTAGGACTGTGAATTTGATCTCTTCTCTCGCCCAGTGAATGATTCTGATGGTGTCTTTTGCTGGGAAATACATAAAAAGAATATTTGAAATAATCATTATATATTAATTTTTAAAAGAATAGCATATTTAAATATTCACTCACCTCAAGAACACTAAGTCATATGTCATGAAAAGTAACGTAAGTGCTTTTAAACAGTAACAGAACATGCAACATACCCATCTCAGACTGCTTCTGAAAAATTTGAATAATATCAAACAATATCTTTGCCAACACTACTATCATACATTTCACATTGTGGCTGGAACAGGTTTTTATTAAAAAAAAAATCTGATAAAAATTAAAATACTCACTAAAATTTTCTCAGAAAACCATTTTGTGTTCCAATAAAAACACAAGCCATTTTTAACTCTCATTTTCTGTTTTATATCAAAGCTAACTTTGAAAGGCTGTATTTTTTTGTATAAACATTAACAAAATTATTACCTTTTTCTATGTGCATGCAGGTTTTTGATAGAAAGTGGATCAGTGTTGTCCATCTCCTTTATTAATAATTTTTGCTATTGTTAACCTTACCACATTTAGATTATGCACAACAGATCACAACAGGTATTTAAATACATATATATAATTATGTATGAAGTGAGACACACAGTCTGGAATAAAAAGAATTCCTGAAAGGAACAAGTTTCTCTGCTAAATTCATTTATATGTAAGTATGGTAATGACCCCCAGAACAACTCAAAACAGCTGACCCAGAAAACTGCCTTCTCCTAAGAACTGCCCTCGAGAAACAACCAAACTACAGCCACAGTTAATATGGAAAGGAGAAAAAAAAAAGTGACAAGATGCAGCTTGATCATTTAAAACTCTGCATCTTCTTACCATCATCTGCAAATAATCTGGTAATTGAAGGCTAGAAACCAAGTCATTCCCAGTGACCCTGCACTGTTCAAAAAGTTGTAGCAGCTGAAACTTCAGACTGGCCTAACTTGAAAAACTGTTGGTTTCAAACTAATAATGCTATAGGAAATTCTGCATCTGAGAAGGCTGATTAATCATTATTTCCTGGTCACCAAAATATAAAAATACATTTCTGTATGCTTCTGTCTGAGAATCTTGGAGCAAAGAGGAATTTGAAAGTCATTTTGATGGCAGAACCACCTCAGGAGTTCCACGCTTTGCCTTTTTGCCATAGGGGAGGGAAGAAAAGTTTCTTCCTTCCAATGGTCAAGACAGGTTTCTTACCGTGTAGATCAACATTTTTCTTTTGATTATACTGCAGAACTACCTGTCTTTCCAAAGACACACGTGCAATAGATATCCTGAACATTAGAGCTACCGTGCTAATTGACAACAATGCCAACATCACACGCTTGAATGGAGTCCTCCCAAATCAAGGAGAAATATGCAGAATAGACTGTACGAGCCAGGTACCTGTGATCACCATAAACAAACCAGATTTAGTAAGAAAGTACCTGTCATTTCTTCATCACGAATAAAAGTGGAAAAATTGTGAGTATATACTTTGATATTATGTGTTTACTTCCTGAGTTTCAGATCTTTGTGCTCTGTAAAGCACTTGTGCACATGAAAAAAACTCCCAAACTAGTCTTAATTTAGGAATAAATTTATTTAATATATGTTAGTTAGCAACATTGTTTGCCTAATATTTCCAAGGCAGATTGCATTAAGTCTTAGGAAGTCAACACGAGCAGGGCTTTGGAAGGGAGGGCAGAAGTCGAGCAGGAAGGAAGAGGGAGCACATATATACAGCACCAACTGCATCGCTCACCTTCTGCAAACCACCTGCAAATGACAGCCCTCAGTACCTGGGGACAGGATAAAACTCACAAGAGGAGCTCCTCCCAAGAGGAGGAACGAAAGTCCCATCCTCAACCCCATGCTATGGTCAGATACCTAGCTCTGAATTTGCTCACAATAAGAACAGTTATACATGTGACGTTACATTTTAATATAAGTATTTTCTTTTTGAATTAAGTCATTCTTTAAAGGTTTTCCTTAATTCTAATCACTACCTGCAAGGCATTAGTCACAACACTTTGCTGTCTTTGTCCTGAATATGCACATTTGGTGGACTTTTCACATGTAGTGACACCATTCTCTTAAAATGTACTTCAATTGAAAAGGAGTAAGAATTCCTAAGGGGAAAGAGTTCTATTGTTTGCTTTCATTATGTCACTGTAACAAATTAATATTTCAGTTTACTGTTCTTACCACTAGAGCTATTTCTCTGAAGAACGAGTGATCCAAGTATCTGCTAACATTATGATCTCTCTTAGAACCCTGTCTAGTATCACCTGAAGTACATCTACTTTGTCTTGTCATTCTTTGCCTTCATTTTCCAAACTATTGCCAAATCAAAAATCATTTTGGCAAATGAATACAGCTAAAAGCTTTTTAAAAGTCCAAACTACCCACATCTAAGTTAACCTCATGCTCAACGGATTTCAGAAAGCTGGTTTGGTCCAGTTTTTCCTCACCATATGCTGCGCAGGTTTTAGAAACTTCAGTAGTGTTGCTGAAATGTACTCAGACTAATCTTAGACACTGACATGACTAACAGAGAGAGTCAGGCTTCCCTACAGCATTAACTCTGACCACTGAGATGCGCTGTCTAGATGATGTCTGCTCAAACCTCAAGTGTGGTACGGTATGAGTGTAGGACAAATTATTTGTTATATTTTTTGCTTTTTCAGTCTGATGGCAAGTTTTTTCAGTTTTAATATGCTAGTATATGCTTCTGGATGGTTCTGAGAAAATGTCAGGTTGACAAAAAGTGAATTCTGTGTGCTCTACATCGACACAATCCTTTCTGAAAGATAACTGCAACAATCATTTATCATGATCATCATCTATGATTATATCACATACCATCAGCTTTGATCAAATACCACGTTACCATTGAGAAAGTTTTTGTCCTATTGTTTATTAAACTTGTTTATCAAAATCTTTATCGGTCTATGCACAGCTGTAATTTTTGAAGGATTTACTTCAAGTCTAACTTCACATGGCTGCTGAGCAATGTTAGAGAATAGGTGACTAACGACATTTTTGCTAGTAATTCAGAAGTATTCTCTACAGTTCAAGCAGTAATGGATACTAAACAAAAGATAAACATTGGAAGATCTACTGCAGAATGTCAGTCTTCAAGACTCGTACCTACCATAATTCAACATGATTTTAATAGTCAAACTGCTGCTTATATTTCTGTTAAAAATAATACACTGAGAATCCATAACAAGCTCAGTAACAGAAAAACACAATTTCACTGCCTTTACCTCAAAACGAATGAAAGGAAATAGGTAGGCTTAAACTCATTGGAACAAATTCTTTGTAGAAAACATTCATCAGCTTTTTCTATTTACAGAAAAGTATTTTGGCTTTTCTTTGCCATTCTGCAAGCACTGGGCTGCTACACAATAGCACACCGCGTAACACACCAGCAATTCTTAATTTACAGTGTCTGCAGGTCAAGTAAGAGGTAAAGGTGAGTTTCACTGTCTCCCGTACTAGAAGAAACATCAGCAGGCATGGCCCTGGTCTCCTGCACACCCAAGCCTGGTCTGAGGGACTCGCACTCCTGCCGTCTTCCAGCTGGAGGCAAAGTGACCCTCTGCTTCTGCTCAGAGGTAGCAAGGGAAGGGCAGCTGGTGACAGAACATTCGTGGGAGGAGCAGGCAGAGCGGTCACTCCACAGCCCTCTGATGAGTGGCCGATTAAGAGGAGGAGTACCTCCTCCATCTTGTCAATGACAAGCTTCTCCTCCCAATATCTTCCAAAACTCCTGTCAATATCCCTCAACTTTAACTTGCAGCACTCCTAGCATTGGATAGATGCTGCAATTTAAAGTTCCTGAAAGAAAAGGAAAACAGAAACTATCCTATTTTGACTGCAAAAGCAAGAATCTCTTCCACAAAGCACCTTCTTCTTCAGCCGGTACGCCTGGTTAGTTAGAAAGATAAATTAGTTTTTCCTGGTAGTCAGCCAGACTACTGACTCAGCAAATCTGGAAACTTCCCAGGAAATGATTGCTTAACTGGATTACACCATGGAAACTAACAGCCTACGCAGCTCCAAACACTAAACAGCCCTTTAGAACAACCATCCCAGCAAGGTAATCTATACCTTAACAGCTCAGAATATGACTTTCCAAGTGACAACAAACATGAAGAAACATGTGCAGATATTTAACTGTATGGATGTCTGACCAAGCCAGTGACACTGATCACATCCAGAGACTTCAATGCAATTATGCCTTAAACTGTGAGAATATCTAATAGAATTCAGTGTTGGCTTACTCTTTTATTTTAAGAAAAGTTTCTTTTTTTTTTTAATTCAGAGAAGGGAGAGGTGCCAAGCTTTTCCCCAACATGGGGCAATCTTATTGCCCTTCCTTCTTGCTCAATTTCTTCGAATTTTTGGAATATACTGAAGCTACTCATGGTTTATCTGGTGAGCTTTGCTAAAAGCTATTCAAGAACACAAGTTTGCCTACAGTAGCCAAAAGCACAAAGTCACTGTGCAGAACCCTGTCACTGCAGGAAGGAGACAATCCTCCATATAACTGCTACCCCAAAGGTAAAATCCTTCGGTAGGAGAACCCTCTGTCTGTGTTTTTACCTTGTCTAAAACCTTTGCAAAATACAATTAAGAAACTGAAATAAATACTGATTCCCTGCCAACAGACTCAGCCGTTCTCTTTAGCTGGGTGAGTCTGACTGTCTTCTGGCACCACTTCTATCCCTCCCAGGCACTGAAATCAGAGAAACTTCAGGGAGATACTGAAGGGACTAATGGGAAGCAATAAATGCTGACTGGATGCAGAGTTGGCCTCTTGGGAACAAAGACAAGGAACAGTCCTGTAATCCAACTGCACAGGCTAGCCTAAAACATAAACCAGACTGCTGTTTGCCTGACTTCTTTTAAAAGTTTTCAACAGTCCCACTAAAAATGTCCCACGGATTCTGACAAAACTTGCTTGAACAGCTTCATGTTCTAGAAGAGTCAGAAAATAAATACTTCAGTTTTGACATCTGATCATTTTATTTTAAAGCATGCTTGAGGAAACACATTCAAGTGAGTAAACTACACTCAGAATTCTGAGAACAGCCTACACATTCTGTACACTCCTAAATATATAATTTTTCAAGACTGTTCACAAAGAAGTGCTAACCTTTTGCAGGCGCAATATCTAAAAAAGTATTGTAACATTATTTCTGTACTCTACACAGATGTTAAATCAAAAACAACACAGGTATTCCTACTTTTTTAAATGTTTGCCTTAACAAAAGAAGCAAACTATCATGAGCTAGGTTTTTTTTATTTACTTTGACAACTGAGAAAAGTGATGTATATTTAAAAAAAACAAAACAGCAATAACTGTCCACACGAAGTTTCATTTTAAGTGTTGAAGCACACTTGTTGAAACATGCATTTCCTTCCTATATTGAAGCCAGAGGATAAAGCCTTAACACGTTCATATACAATTTCTTCATAGGAAGCTACTGTCAAATGAGGTGCTAGATAGCTAAGTAACCACAGGAACTACCAGGTTTTTAACGCAACGCAAATGTTGACTTTCTTTTACAAATTAAACTATGTGACTGTAATTAAATGAATTCAAGGGAACAAATCTTCAGTTAAATATACTGAAATGCCACACTTCGAATGCAATCAACTGTGTTGTCTTTCAAGGCTTCTTACGCTCTTCTCTTTAAGTCAAGTGTATGATTTAATCCTACAAGCATCATAGTTAGATAGCTATGGTCTGAAAAACACTTCAGTGTCACATGTGTAAACACATCAAAGAACTGACTTCAGTACAAGCTTTTAATATTAAACTATCCACAGATGGAAATTATTATGTACCCTGCTCCTCCACTCAGACATGATTACCAGCAAACAGTGGTTTGAACGCTATGTCTGTAACCTGTCTTATTTTGCAAAGTAATAACAAGAGAAGATTACTGGGTTTCAGCAGCCCTTGTGTGTCTACACTGACTTCTCAGAGTCAGGGATTTCCCAAAACAAAAGCCCTTTGTTGACAAAGAATTTGCTAGTGACAGCAGGCATAGTAGGGCTTATATAGCACAAAGCTTTTTTTCCTGCATCTTACAGATGCAAATTCCTTCAAAAATATTAGGTTTAGTTAGACATTCTATTATGTGCTTCATAATTTTAAGTATAATAATTTTAAGTAATAAATTAGTTCTATGTAAGTCTCTTGCACTACTAGAATGCCCACACCGTAAGCCAGACTCAGCAGCTCAGTTGTGCTTACTGCAAAGAACTAATAAAAAAGGAAAAAAGGCACATTCCATGATACAAAGGTAGTATAGCAAAGTTATAATTCAAGACAAAACCTTTCAGGGAACAACTCTGGTTCACACTATCACGTATGGATATTGCCTTTCCCCCCCCCCCCCC